>Ga0210388_10003790_pt1 | contig 11809 bp, 7 predicted proteins | sample IncBWC19OmetaG_FD_155485 | JGI IMG/M metagenome (GOLD analysis project Ga0210388, IMG submission 155485) | Forest soil microbial communities from Barre Woods Harvard Forest LTER site, Petersham, Massachusetts, United States - Inc-BW-C-19-O ... | reverse complement strand
GCGAGGTTCGCAAAACCGATCATATAGGTGAGGTTCGGGATACGCGAGCCGATGAGCGTGTCGCCGAAGAAGACGGGCCAGAAACCTGCTTTCAGGAAAATGGGGATTTCGCCTTCGTTTACTTGCGCCACTTTCGCGCGATGGTCCTGGTCGGTCGCGCTTTCGTAGGTGCGCAGCTCGAACATGCGCGGCGATTTTTGCGCGGTTGCGGCCGGCACGGTGAGCTTCGGCGCGCCGGCGAGAGCCGACATCAGCGAGCTTTCCACGCGGATGTAGGCGGGGGATTTCTCGGGGGCGTTCAGGAAATCAGACGCGGCGTTGACGTAGGCGGCATCCTGGGCGAGGCGCGCGCCTGCGTTGACGAGCGTTTCAAGCGAGGTGCTGGGGATCAGCACGTACGTGGTGGGGCTTTCGATTCCGATTGATACGTTAAAGACGCCGACGGTCGGAATGCCCAGGCGGTTCAGTCCCGGCACTAGCGCGTTCTGGAAATAGGCGTCGGCGAGTTTTCGCTGCGGCGTGAGCAGGTGGTAGCGGCGCAGCTCGTAGTATTCGCGGGCGCCCGCGCCGGTGGAGTCTTGCGACGTTCGCGCGAAAGCAAAAGGTGCGGCGGTTGCCGATGCGAGCGACGCGGCCAGAAAACTTCTTCGTTTCATCGTGTATTCCCCCCTGGGACCCGACATCGTCACATAGGCTCGCTCCGGAGTCCAGATCGATACAGGAGCTTGCCTTCGGCTTCCTCCAACAGCAGGCCGACGAGCGGCATCGATCGCCTATGCAAGCACCCTGCAAGGTGTACAGCAAGCAAAACAAAATTCCGATCGGGAAATATATCAGCGTAAGGAGAAACGCAGGAGTCCGGGGAGATTCATTTTGACGTGAGCGCCGGGCGAATCGAGTCGCGGAGTCGCGCGAATTTGAAACGCGCCAAGCTCCGCGACCCAGACCCGCGACCCAGAAACGTCGGGTCGTGAAACGGCCTAGCGTCTGCGCTTCTTCGCTTTCTTTGCCGCCTTCTTCGCGGGCTTTTTCGCCTTGGCCTTTTTCTTGGGCTTGGCTTTCTTGGCAGCCGTCGGACGAGCCTTCACCTTTTTCGCTTTGGGAGCGGGCGCGGCCTTTCGGGGAGCAGGCGCTTCGGCGGCCTCCTCTTCCTCATCCGGCTCTTCCTCGACGATGATTTCCTCGACTTCTTCTACGATTTCCTGCGGCTGTTCTTCGCCCTCCGCCTCGTCGTCGAACGCGGGCAGCTCGTCGTCTTCTTCTTCGTTCATCTTGGCGTGAAACATTCGATCCTCCGTGGGGTCGCGGGCCTTGCCGGTCGGCCGCATTTTCAGGTCTCCGCATATAATCGGAGTGTCGAAGCTTTGTCAAGGCGCAATGGATCTAAAAAAAGGAAGGCTGTACCCCCCTTCCACGAATGGCTGATTGCGTTCGTTTTCCAGTCACGGCTCAGACTCGGAATATGCAGAAAATGTTAGGGTTAGGAATTGAAAGAGAGTTAGCGCTGAATGGTCAGGACGTCGCCGGCCTGAAGCGGGCGGTCGGCCAGGAATGGGTTCGCCTGACGGAGCGCGGAAACGGAAATCTGATACGTACGGGCGATTGAATAGAGAGTTTCGCCCGGTTTCACTCGATGTTCGACAGTCGACGGGTTTTCGGGCTTGCTCGATTTGCCGATGGAAACATTCTGAAAGCCGCTGGATTCATTCTGTACCGACTTTGATTTCGTGGCCGGAACGCCTGCGGATTGGCTGCCAGCGTAGATGCGCAGGCGGGCGCCGCGCGGCGCGCGCGGGCCGGAGATGTGATTCCAGCGCTTGAGGTCGTCGACGGTCACATCGAATCGCTCAGCAATTCCCGCGAGTGTGTCACCACGCTGCACGCGATAGTGCACCAGGCGGGCGACGGCCGGCGGCGTGGGTACGTTGAGCATGAAGCCCGCGGGCACGCTGGCGTGCGGTTCAAGGTGGTTTGCCGATTCGAGCGCGGCGACAGTGACGCGATAACGGTGCGCGACATCGGACAGCGTTTCACCGTCGATTGCAGGATGCAGGCGCCAGCTTGCCCATTTGTCGGCGGGAACCTGTTGGACGTTTTCTTCAAAATTCTTGGCCGTGCCGAGCGGCAGAGCGAGCTGAAATCCCGGGTTGTTCGGCGTGACGCTGCGCAGCAGCGACGGGTTCAGAAGGCGCAGGGCGTCGACGTCCGCGCCGGAGGCGTCCGCTACGAGCTGCAAGCTGATCGAATGGTCGAGAGTGACGGCCTCGGTCTGCGGCGCCTTTTCCGGGCTTACCTGCACACCGTAGCGCGACGGATCCTTTGCGACGAACGCGAGTGCTAAAATAATGGGAACGTAATTTTGAGTCTGCTTCGGCAGCGCGTGGCGTTTCTGAAGCTCCCAGAAATCCGCGTAGCCCGTACGCTCGATGGCGCGTTGCACGTTCAGCGGGCCCGAATTGTACGCGGCCATCACCAGGTACCAGTCGCCGAACATGGCGTAGAGGTCGCGCATGTGGCGGGCGGCAGCGCGCGTCGCTTTTTCGGGATCGCTGCGATCGTCTACCCAGTAGGTGCGCTCGAGATCATATTCCTCGCCGCGATAGGGCATGAATTGCCAGATGCCGCGGGCGCCGGCGCGCGAAACGGCTTGCGGTTGGAACGCACTCTCCGCCTGCGCCAGATAAATCAGATCCTGCGGGACGCCTTCTTCTTTCAGCACGCGGCGGATCATTGTGTCGTAGCGACCTTCGCGTTCCAGGCCGTGCTCGACGATCATGCGGCCGTGCGTGGTGGTGAAAAAGCTCAGGTACTGCAGGACGGAATCGTTGACCGTGAGCGGCAGATCGTGGCGAACGCTGATCAATTCCTTCTCGGCCTTGAGCGCCAGGCGCGGGTCGCCCGCGGGTAGCGTGAGGTCGGCGATTTCATCGATGGGTGCGGGCTCGGCCGGAGTCTCGGATTCCTCTTCGTCGGTGTCCTCGTCGGAACCGGCCGTGTTGGTCGCGGTCAGATCGGACGGCTGCGAGGCTTCGCCAATTTCGTCGGACAGTTTCGAGAGTTCAGGAGTGTAATCGGCGGGGAAGCCGCTCTTCAGGATCATGTCCGCGGCGAGGCCGAATTTCTCCTGGGCCTTGTCGCGATGCCCGGCCTGGAGTTGTGCTTGGCCGGCATCGTACACAGCCTGGACTCCGGCGACGAGAATATCGATGGCTGGGCGCTTCTGGAAATTCTTGTCGGTGGCTGCGGCCGCCCGGGGCGGCACGGGCAGCGGTTCGGTCGCGTAGCTGGGCGTGGCGACGGGAGTCGGTGCAGGCGCCGGCGCACGGACCTGCGCGGGTCTCGATGCCGTGTCATTACATCCGGCCAGCAGGCACGCACCCGCCGCTAGCACAACCCAGATGTGCGCTCCCGATTTCATTTGTGTCCGAACCTTTGTAACGCTAACGAAAATATTAAGAAGTACTTACGGCCCGGTCAATGGAACTTGGCCGCCGCCCATTGACCAACAGACCACACCCGGTACTAGCGGTGTTTCGCCCGCCACGCCGCCCTTGACATGCCTGTCGGCACCGGGCAGATGAGGCTTATACCCCTAAGAGCGAGCAAATGCCAGTGTTGCGACGACCTAACTAGGATGCGCGGCTACTCCCAGGCGGCTTTCAGATTGAATTCGATCAGGCGGGTGTCCGGCGAACTCGCTGGTTGATTAGGCCAGCGCCTGGCGAAGATCCTCGATCAGGTCCTTCGAGTCTTCCAAGCCAACAGATACGCGCACGGTGCCGGGCGAAACGCCGGCGGCCTTGAGCTCAGCGGGGGACATTTTATAGTGCGAGGTATAGATCGGGAGCACGGCGAGCGATTCGACGCCGCCCAGGCTCGCCGCCAGCAGGAACACGCGAATGCGGTCGCCGAAACGCCGCGCACCGGCGAGACCGCCCTTGTGGTCGAAGGCAAGCATGCCGCCGAAGCCGCGCATCTGCTGCTTGGCGAGCTTGTGGTCGGGATGCGACGGCAGGCCCGGGTAGTGGACGCGCGCGACCTTCGGATGCTTTTCCAGAAATTTCGCGACGGCCATCGCACTCTTGCACTGCCGCTCGATGCGAATTTCGAGCGTCTTCATGCCGCGGATTAGGAGGAATGCCGCTTCGGGGTCCATCGAGCCGCCGATCTGGATCACGTTGGCGCGCACCTTGTCGATCAGAACGGAGCTGCCCGCGGCGGCGCCGGCGATCACGTCGGAATGTCCGGCAAGGTATTTTGAAGCGCTGTGCACCACGATGTTAAATCCCATTTGGAGCGGCTTCTGGAGCACGGGGCTGGCGAACGTGTTGTCGATGATCGCGACCAGTCCCCACTCCTGCGCGAACGCAGCGGCCTTTTTCAGATCGACTAGGCGCAGCGTCGGGTTCGTAGGCGTTTCGATGTAGAGCGCCTTGGTGCGCGGCCCGGCCAGATGCTCGATTCCGGCAAGATCGGATTCCACGTGGCGCACACCGATGCCGAGACGCGGAAACACGTCGCGCAGCAGACGGTAGCTGCCGCCATAGAGCTGGCGCGAAGCGATCACTTCGTCTCCTGTGCGCAGAACAGCGAGCAGGGAAGCCGAAATCGCCGCCGTTCCCGAAGCCGCCACCACGGCGGCTTGCGCACCCTCCAGCGCGGCGATCTTTTTCTCGGCGACGGTGAGCGTCGGGTTGCCGTAGCGCGTGTAGATGTAGGCGGAGCTCTTGCCCTCGGCCCAGCGCTTCATTTCTTCGGTGCTGGCGAACGTGAACGTCGCGGTGCGGGCGATTGAGGTGCCGACACCCTCGCCGACCTGAAATTTGTCCTCGCCCGCATGAATCGCAAGCGTCGCATCGCCCCACTTCGGTGCCTTCGATGATTTCTTCATGACTCGACGAGCTTGACGCATTTTGCGGCGCAATCGCAAGCGCCAATTTGTCCGCTGGAATCGCCCGCAGCCTGCGAAACTTTCCAGCGGCGAAGGACGTAATAAGCAGCGGGCAGGAGGATGGCGCAATGAATTTCAATCCGGATTCTGCGCTCGGGCTCGCGTGGCTGGTTTTTTGGGGCTATTGGCTGATCGCACGATTCAGCGTCAACCGGATGGAGCGGCCCGAGCCGGGCGGCACGCTCATTGTTAGAGTCCTGATCATGGCCGGCGCGTACTGGCTGCTGTTCCAGCAGGACCCGCGATTCGGAATTCTGAATCTCGACTTTGTTCCCCATGACGAAAGGATCGTTTTGGCAGGGGTGCTGCTTACATGGTCGGGCGTCGCCTTCGCGATCTGGGCCCGCTACCACTTGGGAAAATTTTGGAGCGCCACCGTCGTCCTGCGCGAGGGGCATCAATTGATCCGCTCGGGGCCCTACGCGAACATTCGCCACCCGATCTACACCGGGATGCTGACGGCGGTGCTGGGAACCACGCTGGCCGTCGGCCGCTACCGCGCGCTGCTCGCCTTCATAGTGATACTGGCGGCGTTCACCGTGAAGTCCCGGCAGGAGGAAAAACTGCTGGACGCGCAGTTCGGCCCGGCATTTGAACAGCACCGCCGTGACACGGGATTTTTCCTGCCCCGCCTGTCCTGAGCGGGCACCACTCCCAGAAGCTTCGCCTTCCTTTCCCTATTGGCTTTGCAGGGGAAACTGGTCTAATGACCAGTAAGCACCGTTCGCTTTTTGTGCCACTATTGAGGGCCAGAACACCACCAGTCGTTTATGTCCAGCCGCGCGTTTGAAGGGGGCGACAATGGGAAAGGTCCAAAAGCTCGCAGTTCTGAGTGCGTTGGCGACGTCCCTGACGGGATGCGCATGGCACAACTCGGGTCCGTGCTACGGAATCGGCTGCCCGACCTGGGCGACCGCGGCACCGCAGGGAACGGCTGCTGCTCCGCCGAAGAGCGCGGACGACCGGGCGCCGGCGGCCAATGCCGCCCTTCTGGCGTCCGGGCAATCGACCGCGAGCGCGACGAATCCGGCTGCAGCGGCGCCGAGAACGGCGAAGGGCGATTTCGCGCAGCTTTTCAAGCACGTGAAGGGTGCTTTCGCGCCGGCGGCCAAGCCAGCGACGCCAAGTGCTGCCACGCCAACGGGGTCGACGAACGGGCGATAGCCGGCCTCGACTTGCGCCCGGCTCGAGACTGCTTTTACGCCGAAGCGGCGGCGGCTTCTTCCTCCGCATGATGCGGCTTGTGCGCCGCAATCACCTTCTCCGCAATTTCCGGCGGGACGAAATCGTAGTGCGAAAATTCCATGGAATAGCTCCCGCGTCCTTGCGTCATCGAGATGAGTTCGTTCGCGTAGCTGAGCATTTCCGCCAGAGGCACCTGCGCCTTCACCACGACGTTTCCCGCGCGCGAATCGCTGCCGTTGATTTTTCCACGACGGCCGCTTAGGTGGCCCATTAGGTCGCCGGAGTACTGATCCGGCGCGTAGATTTCGACGTGCATGATCGGTTCGAGCAGCGCGGGCCTGGCTTGCTTCATGGCTTCCTTGAACGCGAGCGAGCCCGCGATTTTGAAGGCCATGTCGCTTGAATCCACGTCGTGATACTTGCCGTCGTAGAGGCTGACGCGAAAATCGACGACCGGGAATCCGGCGAGATAGCCGCGCTCGGCGGAATCGCGAACCCCTTTTTCGACAGAAGGGATCCAGTTTTTCGGGATCGCGCCGCCGAACACATCGTCCACGAACTCGATTCCCTTGCCGCGCGGCAGCGGTTCCATCTTGATGCGGCAGAGCCCGAACTGGCCGTGGCCGCCGGTCTGTTTCTTGTGCTTGCCTTCGGCGTCGGCCTTGGCGCGGATCGTCTCGCGATAGGGAACTTTCGGCGGTTTCAGCGTGAGCTCGACGTGATAGCGCTTGCGCAGCTTCGCAACCACGACTTCGATGTGCTGTTGGCCCGCACCGGAAAGCAGGAACTCCTTGGTCTGTGGGTCGCGGCCGAAGCGTAGAGCGAGGTCCTCCTCGAGAATGCGGTGAATGGCCACGCCGATGCGATCTTCGTCGGCGCGCGTCTTAGGCTCGACGGCGAACGTGATCGAGGGCTCCGGAATGCGAGCGGCCGAGTAAAAGACTGGGGAATTCTTGTCGCCGAGCGAATCGCCCGTGGTGGTGTCCTTCAACTTCGCAATGGCGCCGAGATCGCCGGCGTAAAGTTCGTTCACGGCCACGGCCGTTTTGCCCTGCATCACCTGAACGTGCTGGAAGCGTTCCTGGGTGCCGCGATTGAAATTAGTGATGTTCGCGTCATTTTTCAGCGTGCCGGATTCGACCTTGAAATAGCTGATTTTCCCGGCGAATGGGTCGGCAACGGTCTTGAAGACGAAGATCGAAACAGGCTCCGTCGATGCGATCGCACGCGCGACGGCGTCGCCTTTGTGATCCGGCGTCAGATAGCCGCTGGCTTTTCCACGAAACGCGGGAGACGGCAGAATCTCAGCCATGAAATTCAGAATCGCGTCACTGCCGATATTGTGGAGCGCGGAGCTAAGCAGCACCGGGAAAATCTTTTTATCGCGCACTTCTTCGTGGAGGCCCTTTTTCAGGTCTTCGACCGGCAGCGTGCCCTTGTCGAAAAATTCCTGCATCAGTTCGTCTTCGCCTTCCGCGACCATTTCGACCAGGCGTTCGTGCGCGGCTTTGGCTTCGTCCGCGAGCGCCGCGGGAATTTCTTCGATCTTTGCTTTGCCGTCGCCGTCGGGCGTGTAAATCAGGGCCTTCATCGTCACCAGATCCACCACTCCGCGAAAACCCCGTTCAGCCCCGATCGGCAACTGAATGGGCACCACGCCGCGCCCGAAGACCTGCTCGAGCGAGCTGAGCGCGCGCTCGAAGCTCGCCAGCTCGCGGTCCATGCGGTTTAGCAGGAACGCGCGCGGCTGATCGTACTCCGTTGCGTAATCCCAGGCTTTTTCGGTCACCACTTGCGCGCCAGCGGCCGCGTCCACCACGATCAGCGCCCCATCCGCGGCGATCAGCGAAGATTTCGTTTCATTGATGAAGGTGGAATAACCGGGCGTGTCGAGCAAGTTGATCTTGGTTTTTTCGGGCTGGCCCGCGACCTGCCATTCGGAGAAGGCGAGGCCGGTGTTGATCGAAATCTTTCGCGCGATTTCTTCCTCGTCCCAGTCGGTGGTCGTCGAGCCTTCGGTCACTTTACCCAGGCGCGGGGTCATGCCTGCGGTGTAGAGCAACGACGACACGAGCTGGGTTTTCCCCGTATCGCCGTGGCCGACAATGCCAACATTGCGGATCCAGTCGGTTGTGTAGGCTTTCATGATTGCGCTCCTTGTGTTGGAACTCTGGAAGATTGAGAAGCAAGGAAGGGCCGATGGCATTCGCGCGGGCAGATTTCCGCCGCTGAACAGGCATTTCGCGTGGGCACAAGAAGGACGGCGAAGCTCGTGTTGTAATCTCGGATTAACATCGCTAACCCGCCCCCCGGCGGTTGCGCGCGATGAACCCTCCGGCCCGCGGCCTGCGAGGAGCAGGCTCAGAGCGAGAAAGGCAGGATGCTAGCACAAGCGTGCGTGCGGATTCAATCGCCCGGCGAAAACGCAGATTTCGCGATTCTTGGCGATCAGGACGGATGTCGGGTCTTTGTTTTGAGGAAGTTACGACGGATCCTACTGATGGGATTGGGCGATTCGAGTTTCGTGCCGGGCATATGCAGTGCTGCTCGCTTGATGCCCTTCGTTGCGCGCCTCATTTCATTCGCCCTTTCCTGTGGCCTCCGTCGAATCTAGGTTCGCGCGGCGAAGCGATTGCGGCGCGCTGAAATATTGAATCCTATTTCGACGCGAGCGAATACTGGACGGCGCACAGAAAAGGTTCAACCTGACCAAATTCGGTCGCCGAAACTCTCTCCAGAATACCGGCGCTGGAAACGAACGCGCTTGCGCGTCCGGCCGAATCGCGTAGAATGCCGACACGCCCGACCGAATTCCCAGACGAATCGATGCGGATGCGTTTTTGTCCGAGGAGATCTTCAGATGCCGCGCGAGCCGTTGCCGCTGTCTGCAAGCGGGTTTTCGATGAGCACCGAAATCCGCGATGGGGAGACGCTGGTTGTGTGCGCGGGCCGGCTGACGAGCGAACATTCCGACAAGCTGAAGAAACATGCTCGTGAGCTGGTGCCGCACGCGAAAAGACTCGTGATGGATTTCAAGGAAGTCGCACAGATGGACAGCTCCGGCTTGGGAGCACTGGTGGGAATCTACGTGTCAGCGAAGAAAGCGAATTGCGAGTTTCTGCTGATCAACTACAACGGCTCGATCAAAGACCTGCTCGGGGTCACCAACGTTCTCTCGATGTTTGAGGATTGCGCGCGCAGCGGCATGCGCATGCCCTAGGGTTCCCGCCGCCCCACTCTACTTCTTTGCCAAGCCGCAAGTGAAGTTCGCCGCGTCCATCGGATCGCCGCTGCCTTTGTAAATCGCCTGCTGCGGCCAGGCGCACGCCGGATGCGTTTTATCCACCGCGCCGGCGGTCTTGTGCGAATTGACGATGCGGTCGGGTGCGACGCCAGTTACGCGCCATTTCTGCACAACGTCCATCGCGTCGAATGTGCCGTCGTTCCCGAATCCGAATCCCGGGCACATGCCCATTCCCGGCACCATGAAGAGCCGGAAGAAATCCTTCGTCTTCTCCACCCCGCCCATGGTGGCGTTGACGCTGTCGTAGTATTCAACCGACGCGCGCGGAGGAACCGCGGCCTCGTCCCAGGAGTTGTAGAGCAGCAGCTTCCCGCCGTGATCCTTGAATGCCTGCAGGTTCGGGTTGTTCGAATCGAGCGCCGCTCCGTATTCCTCGGCGGCTTTGCGTGAATCGCGCTCGACGTCAAACGTGTGGTAATCCCAATTCAAATCGCCGTACACGACGGCTTTAAAGAATCCGGTGCTGATGCTGATCGGATCCGGCCCCGCGGCCATGATGCTCCATCCGAGCTCGCTGCCCGGATCGAAACCGGGATAGATCGATTTGCCGTCGGCGGTCCTCGGACCTTGGTAAATGTGCTTGGCGGTTTCGACCTGCGGACCGGTCAGGCAGGAGGCATTGTCCGTCTTAGCTGGACAGTGGATTGTTTCCGGATGGAAATGGCACTGCAGCGGATTTTCGAGCACGCCGTCGCGGACGCCGTCGATCGTGTCGCACTGATCCAGCACGGCGCGGTGAATCACGGCATACTTCGCCGGAGGAATGTATGCGGCGCCCTTGACGCCGCCGTCGTTCAACGAAATCCAGCCGAACCATTCCGAGGCTGACTGCAGGTGCGTGATGTAGTAGGCCGGATCGCCCGCGGCGATGCCGTCGAAATCGAGCGGGTATTTCTGCGCTTCCGTCAGCGCCTGGTTGCCGCCTTCGTGGCAGCTGCTCCAGAAAGAAAGCTTCGCGGGCCTGCCGTAGTAGGCGAGCAGCAGCGCCTTCGCCGCCACGGTCGTTTCGTGTACGGCGCGGTGGCCCCAGTCAGTAATTTTCTCGGGGTGGCCGATGGCCCAGGCGTCGGGAGCTTCGCTGGTCGCGCCGACGTCGTTGTGGCCCGTGTCGGTCGAGGCAGCCACCGAGCCTTTCGCAATCTCGCGCACCAGCCCGCCATAACTGATCGCGCCGATGAAGCCCGGATTGCCGATGCCGATGTAGTTGCCGTTCCAGTTGGCGGCGACCGGCAGCCAGACTTCGAAGCCGATATGCGAGTCGCTGGTGGGCGTAGCGAATCCGGCGACGCGGCAGAAGGGAACGGACACCTTCAGGCCGGGCGGTGTGCCGAAGCGGCCGGGAGTGCTGGGAACGTTCCAGTCCGGCGGCGCGCTGATGGCAGTGGCCGTTGTAATGGTCACGTTGGTGATTTTCAGCGACGCGAGACTTTCGCAGGACTGTTGTGCGGACGCGAACGGCGAAGCAGTGAAAACGCTGGCGAACAGCGAAGCAATATAGACTACGCGTAGAAACGTTTTCATGCGGATTCCACCCCCGGGGGCCGACCTTCAGCCGATGATCCGTTTCGGGCGCGGATTATACATGAATTCTCCGCGGCCGCGCCGGGGAGCTCCCACGCCAAGCGCGGGACAAGAAATGCGAGCTTTCGCCGCCGAGGTCGAATTCGCGTAGAATACGCCTCGCCAACCAGCGAGAAAGGCTCCCATGAAATTCGGCGGCATTCACATCATGCAGCTTCCGCGGCCGTGGGGCGCGGAATCCGAACGGACGCTGCTGAACGACGCGCTCGAAATCGTCGAGCTATCCGACAAAGTTGGCTTCGACTACGTCTGGGCCACCGAGCATCATTTCCTCGAGGAGTATTCGCACGCCTCGGCGCCCGAGCTTTTTCTCGCCGCGGCCACCCAGCGCACCAAGAATTTGCGACTCGCGCACGGAATCGTCCAGACGCCACCGCTGATCAATCATCCCGCTCGCGTGGCGGAGCGCATTGCCGCGCTCGATCTACTGAGCGGCGGTCGTGTCGAATTCGGTATGGGTTCCGGCGCCACCACCACGGAGCTCGGCGGCTTCTTGGTTCCGCAGGAAAAAAAGAAGGCCATGCAGATCGAGGGCATGAGCGTGGCCGTGCGCATGCTCGTCGAAGATCCGTTCACCGGCCACGAAGGGAAGTATGTGACGGTGCCGCCGCGCAACGTGCTGCCCAAGCCTTTGCAAAAGCCGCATCCTCCGCTGTGGATGGCGTGCTCGCGGCGAGAATCGATTCTGGACGCAGCGCGGCTCGGCTTGGGCGCGCTCACGTTCTCATTCGTCACTCCGGAAGCGGCGCGCCAATGGGTACGCGACTACTACGCGACGATTGAAAGCG
>Ga0210388_10003789_pt1 | contig 11811 bp, 4 predicted proteins | sample IncBWC19OmetaG_FD_155485 | JGI IMG/M metagenome (GOLD analysis project Ga0210388, IMG submission 155485) | Forest soil microbial communities from Barre Woods Harvard Forest LTER site, Petersham, Massachusetts, United States - Inc-BW-C-19-O ... | reverse complement strand
CGTTGGCCGCGCTGGGAAATTCGTTGGGCAAAGGATTCAGACCGCTGATGGCGGCGCCGCCCTTGTCAAAGTATTGGGTGAGGTTTGGAATCGGGCCAGAGCCGTAATCAGCCCAGGGTGCATTCCGGGTTGAACAGTTGTTGCTGCCGCGCCAGCTTGAGTTATTGCCACCCATGCAAGGCAACTGGTAGGCGGCCGTGTACAGGTTCATCACTCCCGCGGGTATTCCCAGGTTGTTGAAGTCACCGTCCGCCTGGCCAAGAGTCCCAGGGAGCTCGGTTCCGTTAGTGGTGGTGGGTACGTTCATCTGCACAGGCGCGTTATAGGGGTGCTGAATCATCTTCTCGTAGCCGGCCCAGAAGAACAGCTTGTCCTTGTTCCGGTTGAACTTCCAGAAGGAGATCGGGCCACCGACGTTGCCGCCAGCATAGTAGAAGTACTGTGGTGCCAGGGTAGCGGGCGCCCCGGCGGCTACTGCCTGATTCTTGGCGAACCAGTCGTCTGCATAGCCGATTGCGGTATTGCGCGCGTACAAATAGCCTTCGCCGTGGAACTTCTGGCCGCCGCTCTTGCCAAAGGCCTGAAGAATGGCCGGGCCCTTTGCGTATTCAGCGCCGTAGGAGGCGGAGAGGAACTTGACGCTGTCCGTCATGTCCTGGTTGATGTTGGCAATCTGCGTTCCGGCATTGCCCGGATCGACCAGTTGGGCGCCGTCCAGAATCAGAGCAGTCGCGCCGTAGGGCTGGGTGCCGTTTGCGGAGAAGTTTCCCGCCGGGCCGTTGTTGGTGCCGGTCACCTGGCTGTTGAAGCCGGAGCCTACGCCGCCGCCGTTATTGAAAGTGACGCCGGGCATCATCTTGATGAGCTCAGCCGCATCGCGACCGGTGAGAACGGCCGAATCGACCATTTCGTTATTCAGCGTGGCGCTGATTTCGGCGTTATCCGTGGGGACTTCCGCATCCTTGCCGGAAACCACCGTGACGGAGTTGACGTCGCCGCTGACCTTGAGGTGAATGTTGGCTACCGTACGGGAGTCGCCGCCGTTCAATAGAATCCCGGTTTCCTTCCAGGACGAGAAGCCCTTGGACGAGATGGTTACCGTGTACGTATCTGGCGGCAGAGCCGTAACCGACCAGAATCCGGAGCTGTCAGTCTTGCTGTCGCGTTTGTCGCCAGAGGTGTCGCTGACGACCGTGACAGAGGCTCCCGGAATTCGGCCTTCCTGCTGGTCCTGAGCGATACCGCTCAACGTGCCGGTCAGATTCTGCGCGTTGGCGACGGTAGCGATGGATAGCGCCAGGACTGGGATGAGCAGCCATGGGATCCAACGATGCCAACTTGACTTCGAGCTTATACTCGATGCCTTCCTGCTAATTGAAACCATTTGGTGTTGCCTCCTGAATTCATTCTTGTTATGACCCAGCCAACGTTGCTCAGTCGATTCGTTCTTGTGACCCAGGCGTGGTTATCGCGTGCAATGTTCCTGGCTTGCGTGGCCACAGAACTGTTTTTATGAATCCTGGTACCGATATCATATGAAACACACCGCATGCAAGTTTTTTTTTTGCGCAGGCTCGATATTGCTAAAACAATTTACTAAACATCGATTGACCTATTACGTAAGACACGCTCTAACTTTCTGATTCTGTTGTTGAAGCGTGGCGTTTTTGAGGGGTAATCAGGAGCGCATTACGCCTGTGACAAATCAGGTTCGGCCAGACCGCCAAAGCCGGGCATTTTGCGCAAGTAATTGGCTCCAGCGAATCGGCTTCAGCTGAGCCGGGCCGCTGCTTCAAGGGTTGGCTTGCTGGGCAGCCGGGTCGCGCGCCAACTGAGCGCTGAGTTCCCTGGCCTGGGGGTTTGTGGGGTCCAGGCGAAGAGCCGTCGCCACGGCTGTTCGGGCTTCGGCAAATTGTCCGGTCTCGCCCAGCACAGCGGCCAGATTGATCCATGCCTCGGTCCAGGAAGGCGCGGCCTTCACCGCCAAGCGGAAATGCTCAATGGACCCCGCCGTGTCACCGCTCCGGGACAGCAGATATCCCAATTCCTTTTGGGCGGGCGCCAGCCCCGGATTCAACTTGACCGCATCTTCCAGGGCAGCGCGCTCGCCATCGGTGTCTCCAGCTTTATGGAGCGCAAGTGCCAGCTTGTACTTGTAGGCGGCGTTTTCCGGCAATACTTCTGTGGCCGACCGGTAATCCGCAATGGCGCCCTTTAAATCTCCATTCCCCATGTTGATGTCGCCATGAGCAGAGTCCCGGGCCGCGCGCGTGCTGGCATCCTCGGCGCGTTTGGCGTTCAGATATTTTTGGATTTCCTGATCTGCCTGGTCGTTCTCTCCGAGCCCATGCAGGGCCATTGCCAGCTCGTAGTGCGCCTTGGGATCTAGGTTTCCCAGGGCAATCGACTTCTCGAGATTGTCCTTCGCCCCTTTCCATTCATGAAGGGCTACCAGCGTGGTGCCGAGATGGAAATGGGAATAGGAGACGTCGGGATTGAGAGCGACGGCCTCTTCCAGGTGGGCCTTGGCGGCGGCATAGTCGCCCACTTCATGGTCCTCGACTCCGTTCAGAAAGAGGACTTCAGGGTCGTGCGGAGTCTGGGCCAGGAGTTTCTGGGCCAGGGGCCGGGGATCGGCATAATTCAGGCCTGAAGGCCGGGCCTCGGAAAAGTGCTGGGTCATCACCTGAACACGCAGGTAGCCCAATTCGGCCTCGCGGCTTCCAGGATGATGATCCAACGTATATTTCGCCAGCTTGAAAGCCTCCAGGTAGTTGCGTTTCTTGATCAGAATCACTGCTTCGGCGCTGGCCAACGGCAACGAGTCCGGGGTCACCTTCAAGGCTTCGAGGAGTACGTCATTGGCCTCGTCGAAATGATCGAGAAGATCAAGAGCCTTAGCCAGACGAAGCGCCAGCGTCTCGGTCCTGGGAGCACGCTGCAGGATGCGGATGACACCAGCATAGTCCTTGCGTGCGTACAAGGATTTGCTCAACGCTTCGAGGGCGATCTCAGAGTGCGGGTCGATGGCCAGGGCCTGCTTCCATTGCGCATCCGCTTCTTCGAATTGGCCCGATTCCCCGTACAAATCGGCAAGCAGCAGGTGCGGCTTGAGGGCCTCCGGTTGCAGGCGGATGGATTCCTGCAAGGCCGGCATCGCCGCGACGGGTTGCTTCGCTCCTACGAGCGCAAGCGCCTCAAGGTAGTTGAGCTGAGCCGAACCAGGGTCCGCTTTCAGGGCGGCGCGGAAGGTGTCGGCCGCACACTCGAACTGTTTGTGGCCGGCAAACCAGGTGCCGAGCTGGATGGCGTTGTCGGTGGAAGGATTGGCGCGCAGCCTGGCGGTCAGCTCAGGCGGCCCCGTGCAAACAGCGTGAGCGGCCGGCGCGGCAGCCAGAGCCACACCCGCAGCCAGCAATACCCGCCTTGCGCCTGGCCCGCGAAGAAAGCCCATTTCCCTGTTCTCTCCCGAGACCTCTAGATTACAACAGAGCAGCCTTGATGGCGCGTTGACGGCCAGCACGGAAAGCGAAGTTACGGGGCGGATATCAAACAGGCGCGCCCAGGTCGACGGTTGAATTAGGATTCTACGCATGCGGATTCTCGGCCTGAAAGGTATGTGGACGACTGTTACAAAGCGGATTTCAGAGCTGATTCTGATTCTCTATGCCGCGGCAGTTTACGCCCAGACTGCGCCGGAAGCACAATCGCCTGCCACAACGCCGGAACAGATAACGGGGATCTCCACCAACGTTAATGAGGTTTCGCTGGACCTGGTGGTCCATGACAAAAGACACAATGCAGTTCTGGACCTCAAATCGGGGGACCTGGTAGTTACCGACGACGGCGTTCCGGTCAACCTGACTGGCTTTCACCTGGTAAAGGGAGACGCGGCCACAGGCAGAGGCCACCTGGTGACGCTGCTGTTCGACCCATTCGGGGGCGCAACGGCCAGGAGCGCGCGGATCATTGCGCAGAAGATCATTGCAGCACTTCCGAACGCTGGATACACCTACGCGGTTCTGGACTGCAACAGCCGGCTTCGGCTGATCCAGGGATTCACGGAGGACGCGAGTTCGGTGCAGCGGGCGGTGACGGTGGAAACCGAGAGCCGGCCCATCACCATGACCTCTTCGATCACGCTGAACCTTGGCACCACGGTCGACAAAGCTGCCGAAGAAGGCAGAATCAAGGCCTCATCCGACGCGGAAAGGAGCCTGATTGCGGTAGCGCTGACGGGTATGGACTCTGGCGGACGGCATGTGCAGCCGAGCCAACGCGCGCTGGCAGAGACCCTGATGACGGCGCTGCGCGAATCGCAATCAATCGCGCAGGAACAGCACGCGCGGCTGGCGTTTGCAGGCTTGCTGGCGCTGGTGAAATCGCAGCAAGGCATCGGTGATAGAAAGGTCATCATCTATTTCACGCATAACCAGCAACTCGATTCAGCCTCGAAGAAAATCCTCGAGACCATCTCCAGCGAGGCGACCAGGGCGAGCGTGAGCATCTACACCGTGGACATGGATTCCATCAGCAGCGGGTCAAGTTCGGATGAGGCCAATGCCCTGCTGAACGCGCAAACGAATGCGGGGACTCCGTTGGCGCAAGAGGCCGGCACGCCCATCGCTGGTCCCACCCCAATCACAGGGCCGCACGGCAATAACCAGGGGGCCGTCTGGGGTGCGCAGCAGGACATTCAGGTGATGACGGACTTCATGCGCAGCAGCGGCGAGGACAGAACCAACCCGTTTGACGACACCAAGAGCCCGATGGCGGATTTCTCAAAAGCAACCGGAGGCGCTTACATCGATGCCCAGGTTTCCACGAAAAAGCAACTGCAGCAGTTGGCTGAAGACTTGGCGACGTACTACCAGGCTTCCTATATTCCGCCATTCAAGGATTACGACGGAAAGTTTCGCACCATCGCCGTGAAGCCGCTGAGGGCCGGACTGACAATTCAAACCAAGACGGGTTATTTTGCGCTGGCGGCCGGGGCGGATGCCGGGGTTCAGCCGTTCGAGGGACCGCTGCTCAAGAGTTTTACCGCGCCCGCGCTGCCGACCGATGTGAAATTTCACGCGGCGGTTCTTCGCTTCGGCGACTTGCCCGATGGAAACAGCAACACGGTTGGGGTGGAAGTGCCGCTGGCTGCATTGCAAACCAAGGTGGACGCGCAAACCAAATTGTCTTCGGTCCACGTTGCCATCGTGGCGCAGATCAAGGACGCGAGCGGCATGGTGATCGAACATTACAGCGAAGACATATCCAAGCGCGGAGTCGCCGAGACTCTGGATCGCGACAAGTCGGCAACCATCTCAATGGAGCGGCACTTCGTCACCGTCCCCGGCAAGTACACCATGGAGGTTGGCGTCCTGGACCAGAACAGCGGTAAGGCCGGCGCGCAGCGGACGGAATTCGAAATCCCCAGCCAGGCGGGCGCAGTCTCATTGAGCGACATGGTTCTGGTGCGCAAGATTGAGGGCTCGCATGTGGAAGACGACGATCCGCTGGAGCCGCTGCGGTATGAGCACCAGAAGGTGACGCCCAACCTGATGGGTGAGCAGCCGGCCAACGTGCGCGACGCATCGATGTTTTTCATTCTGCACCCGGATCCCGCATCGAATGAGTCGCTGACGCTGGAGATGGAGCTGACGCATAACGGCAAGGCAGGCAAGCGCACGCCGCTGCTGCGCTCCGATGGCGAGCACGCGCCGATTCCCTACCTGGCCAGCATTGGGTCGCGCGCCTTGCCGCCCGGCGAATACGAAGTGAAGGCATTCATCAAGCAGGGCAGCCAGAGCGCGGAACAATCCGGACATTTCACTGTGACCGGGACTCCGGGTACGCAGACTGCGAACTCCGACTCTGAGTTTCTCGAAGATCCTGAATTCTCCGCGGATACGGGCGATCGGACGACGGGACCGCCGCCGCATCCGGCGAGCCAGTTGGCCATCGTTGCGCCCGCGAAGGCAACGCCGGCTCCCGCGCAGGACGAAGCGCAAACCCTGATCGAGGCGGCGAGGGAGCGTGCCTTGAGTTTCAGCGACTCGCTGCCAAATTTTGTTTGCACCGAAGTCACCAGGCGCTCTGTGGACATGAACGGGGACGGCAAATGGAGGGTGAGAGACACGCTTGTCGAGCTGTTGAGTTATCGCGAGCGGGTGGAGACGCACACCACGCTGGAAGTGAATGGCAAGGCCAGCGAGATGGATCGCTCGACCTTGAAAGGCACATTTTCCGCGGGCGAGTTTGGCGGCGTTCTGATGGCGGTGTTTCGTGCTTCGTCGAAGGCCGATTTTCGCTGGAAGGAAACGGACGCGTTGAACGGCGCAGCGGTTCAGGTGTACGACTATCGCGTGGATCGCGGCAATTCCACCTTCTCGGTGACGGGATCGAACGGCAAACAACTGGTGGTGGGCTTCCACGGACAGGTTTTCGTGGACAGCGGAACGCGGCGCGCCCGGCGCGTCACATTGTCAGCTGACGATCTGCCCGCGGATTTCCCCACCCACGCCACGTCGATCGCCGTGGATTATGACTATGTGGCGATCAGTGGGCTCAAGTACCTGATGCCGGTCAGCGCCGAACTGCAACTGTCGGAAGGGCGGCACGAAGCGCTGGTGAATACGATGGAGTTTCGCGATTACAAGCACTTCTCCGATGTGAAGAACCCTTGAGGTGAGGCAGCCCTCGCTCGTTACTGGAGCTTTTATTGACAGGGCCAAACTTTGATAAGGAACTGCCAGGCGGATTTTTCGAGCTCCGCCGATAACCTTTGTTCCTGCTTCCCTATCAAAGATGGAAGGATTAGGATTCAATACGTAGGATTTTGCGACTGGCTCCCTGTGTCGAAGTTGGGAGCCGTCCATAGGGGGAAAACATGAGTTCTCATAAGATTCTGGCACTTGGAGCGATGCTGCTTGGTGCAATCGCTCCTCTCGCAGCCTTCGGGCAGTTTCAGGCTCCCACTCCGGAAGAGCTGAGCATGACCTCCGACCCCAAAGCACCGGGCGCGGCGGCGGTCTATCTCTACCGTGAGGAAAAGGAAGACGAGCAGCACCACTTCCGCAGCGTCTACGCGCGCATTAAGGTGCTTACAGAGGCGGGCAAGGGCGCGGCGACGGTCCAGGTGAAGTACCAAAAGAACTTTGTCTTTTTTGCGGCTGGGGACAACTCGAGCAGAATGGCCAACGGTTACGCTACCAGTTGGAGCGCGCCGGATGTCAACCACGCCGGAGAGGATGTGCGCATCGACACCAACGCATACGCCGGGCATACAGACGTGTCTGCCATTGAGGGCCGGGTCATCCACCCGGATGGAACCATCGTTCCGCTGGTGGGCTCGCCGGCCGATTTGCTGCAGAACAAGTCCGGCAACAGCCAGTTCAACCAAATGACGTTCAACATGCCCAGCGTGGAGGTTGGCAGCATCATCGAATATCGCTACCAGATCCGCTATGACCGATTCCAGTCAGCGCCTGAGTGGCAGGTCCAGCAACCCTATTACGTCCACCATGCGCACTATCTGTTCATGCCGGCCGATCAGTTTCTGCCCTCCCACACCATGGGAGGGAGCTCCAGCGGTGTGTCCAACGCCGCCATCCTGGGAGACCATGGGCGCATTATGACCGACATCCGGTCAGTCAATATCCTTCCTCCGGGGGCCGCAGTCAAGGTAGATGGACAGGGTTATTACTTTGTCGATCTCACCGACATTCCGGCTATCCCGCACGAACCTTTCGCGCCGCCTTTGGGAGCACAGATTTACCAGGTGAACTTCTTTTATACCGATACGCCGGACTCCAAGGATTTCTGGCAAACGGAGATGCAGGCCTGGATAAAGGATGTTAACCAATACACAGAGCCGACTTCGTTAATCCGGAGTACCGTGGCTGAACTGACCGCCGGGTTGACCACTCCGGCAGACAAGGCGAAGAAGCTTTACGAGACGGTGGGCAAGTTCGACAATTTTGATTTTTCGGGGAATGCAGTGGCATTCCCAGGCACCGGCAGAATTCCCACGGGCAGCGTGGAAAAGGTTTTGGAGCGTAAAGCCGGCAATGGCCTGGAATTGACGCTGCTCTATCTCTCCATGGCGCGGGCCGCCGGACTGGAAGCGCGGCCGGAGCGGATTGCAAGCCGGAACATCCGCACTTTCTCACCGCAATTCATGGATCCCAGCCAACTCGACAGCCTGATTATCGGAGTAACCATCGACGGGAAAGAGATCGACCTCGATCCCGGCCAGAAAATGGCGCCGTTCGCAACGCTCTACTGGACCCACTCCGGCGCTGGTGGAGTGGCCCTGGCAGCTAACGGCAAGGTCGAAGTGGTGATCACGCCGCTGCAACTCTATACCGATAACAAGACGGTTCGCATCGGCACTCTCACGGTCAGCCCACAGGGTGCTGTTTCCGGCACGCTCAAGGTGGGATTTAACGGACAGGATGCCTTGCTGTGGCGGCAAATGGGGTTGCGCACGGATGCGAACAAAGTGAAAGAGCAGATGGAAAAGACGATTGCCGCCGAGGTTCCTGACGGCATCCAGGCTCATATCGACCGCATCGTGGCTATCGACGACCCTGACAAACAGTTGGTTGCCGTGGTTCCGGTAACAGGCTCGCTGGCCGATCACACCGGCAGCCATCTGGTTCTTCCGCGGCTGTTCTTTGAAACCAAGGAGACCAATCCGTTCCCCACCGACACTTCGCGGGTTCTTCCGATCGACATGCATTATCCCGCTCAGGATCAGGAACAGATCACCTATGATTTCCCGCCGGGATTTGCCCTGGACGGCGCACCCCAGGATGCGTCTATGAAGTGGGAGGGAAATGCCGCTTATGCCCTCCATTCCAAAGCCGACGCCAACTCCATCGTCACGCTGCGTACCTTGTCGCGCGGGTTCACACTGCTCGAGGCCGCCGATTACGGCAAGTTGCGCGAGTTCTACGACAAGGTTGCAACCAGCGACCGGCAGCAGGTGGTGCTTACCACAGCACAGGCATCCGGGAAATAAGCGGGACAATGGATTTCTATCGTTTCAGGTTCCGTTCAGGGCGACCAACTCGCCACGGCAAAGCCTCCAGTCGCTGGGGGCTTTGTTGTTCGATCCAAACAAACGGCCCAAAACTCCATTGGGTCGCAAAGGCAGCGCAGGGGTAACTCCAAGTCGCAAAATGTCGAGAGCCTTTCACATTCGACTGATGGAATTGGTTTCTGTGCGAGGGCTTGCCTTCTTGTTGCTGGCGGCAGCGTTCGTACTTCCGGCGGCGGCGGCAAATAAAGTTACGGTGCAGCAGTTGGAACAGGCAGTGGCCGCTGCTCATGCCAGGCCGGACAAAGATGCGGCGCAGGAGATCGGTGGGCTGGAATTGACGGAACGGCTGACCACGGCGCGGCTGGAGAAATTGAAAGCCGCTCTGCCCGGCGAGCAGTCTCGCCAGGCCTTGATCGCCGTTGCCGATGCCTCGGCATTTCTGGCCCTGCCCAGTGCGGACATTCCGCCTGGCGCCGCGCCTGACGCCGCAACTCAGGGGCACATCATGTCTCTCGCGGCGGACTTTGTGATGGCCACAATTCCCAAAATGCCGAATTTCCTGGCGACGCGAACCACCACCCGGTTCCAGGACTTGAAGCTGACTTATGTGTTTCAGGAGCCAACCTTCGAGGCGAATCAGAGTTTCCAGTTCATCGACAGAACCAGCGCCGGCGTCCTCTATCGCGATGGCACGGAAGTGTTGGAAAAGGAACACTCAAAAAACGCCGCGAGCGCCAGGCCGGCGCAGACCGGTTCGTCCAGTTGGGGCGAATTTGGGCTGATGCTCGGCTATGTGATGGCCGATCTTCTCAAGGGGAAAATGGGCTGGGGACATTGGGAGCAGGACGCGGCCGGGCCGGTTGCGGTGTTCCGGTTTGCGGTGGCCGAGGGCAAGTCGCATTACATGGTGAAGTACTGCTGTAGTATGACCAGCGACGGCGAAATGCATGAGTTCAGAGCCAGGCCGCCGTATCACGGCGAGATCGCCGTCGACCCCAACACCGGAGTCGTTCTTCGCATGATGGTGGAGAGCGACCTGAAACCGAACCACCAGATCTTCAGGGCCGACACCGTGGTGGAATATGGCCCGGTCGATATCGGAGGAAGAGGCTATATCTGCCCGGTCAGGAGCGTCTCGATTACCACAGGCATCGAGGTGGTGGCCAAGGGGATCAGGTATGTCGGGCAAGACGTTTTCTACGAGGACATTGTAGGCACGCCCAAAGTGACAGCGATCAACGATGTGGTCTTCGGGAACTATCATCAGTTCCGGTCGGAGATGCGCATCCTGCCCGCGGATGCCTCGGAGCTGGACGGAAACAAGCCGGCGGATGCTCCCGCAAACCCTCCCAAGACGCCGCCGACGCAATGATGGGGATAACCGCAAGCGCGCTGCCGCCGTCTAATCCAGCATATGCAGAACCATGCGGGAAAGCTGCGTCCGCGCTGCACCCGATTGAATCCCGCAGCCGATCAAAGATGCATCCTATACTTGATAGCATTGCCAGTTTGAGGTGACCTTATGCTGCGTTCGCGGTTCCCCCTGCTCGTTGCTGCTTTGATCGCAACTCTGTCCGGCCCCCTGAGCGGGCAGAACGTAGCACCTTCAGACACCGACTCTCCCACCACTTCGCTCAAACTGAATGTCAAAACCGTTCTGGTGGATGTGGTGGTGACGGACAAGGGCGGTCACGCAGTTCCGGGACTGACGAAGGATGACTTCCAGGTTCTGGAAGACGGAAAGCCGCAGACCATTTCGTTCTTCGAGCCAAACTTTGGATCGACGCCCGGCGGCGCCAATACCTCCGCGCCCGCGCCGGCTCTGCCGCCCAACACGTTCACCAACGTCCCCACGGTCATCCCCAACGACTCGGTCAATGTGCTGCTCATGGATGCCCTGAACACCGCCGAAGGGGATCAATCGTACGTGCATAAGGAGATGGTGCGGTATCTGACGACACTTCCTCCGGGAATTCGGATTGCCGTCTTCATGCTCAGCGAGAAGCTGCGCATCATTCAAGGATTCACCCAGGATTCAACCGTTTTGCGCGCCGCCATCGACTGGCTTGCCGCCAATCCCAACACCTCGGCGATTCTGCCCACTACTGAATCAACCAACGCTCAGCAAGGCGCAGAGAATATGATCGCGCAGGCAGCGGTGGATGAGGGGTACGGCGGGGTGCCGAACGCCGACATGGCGGCGATGGCGTCGGCGCTTTCGCAGTTCCAGGCGCAGGAGGCCGGCTTTGAACGGAACCAGCGGGTCTTGATGACGCTGGATGCCCTGCAGGAGATTGCGCACTACCTCGGCGGCGTTCCCGGCCGCAAGAACCTCATCTGGTTTGTCGGTGATTTTCCTCATTGCCTGGCTGCCATGGTCAATGAGGGCCATCTCACCGATGGCGGCTGCCCCTACGACGAGCAATTCAAGAAGACCGTCGACATGCTCGCCGACGCACGCGTCTCAATTTACCCCGTGGATGCCAGGGGCCTGACGACCCACACCATCTATACCGCGGAGACCCCCTACATCCAGGGCAGGCCGACCGGCGGTCAATCGGTGATCACGGGTCAGCAGGCTTCTCTGAACGCAGACTTCCAGCAGAATGCGCTGAATATCACCGACATGGATGAGCTGGCCAAGGCCACCGGTGGGAAGGCGACAACCGGCAGCAATGATTTCAAGGGTGCGCTATCCAGGGATATCGAGAACGGCTCGCACTATTACACGCTGGCTTATGTGCCGACCGACCACAAAGAAGTGGGAAAGGAGC
>Ga0210388_10003788_pt1 | contig 11818 bp, 8 predicted proteins | sample IncBWC19OmetaG_FD_155485 | JGI IMG/M metagenome (GOLD analysis project Ga0210388, IMG submission 155485) | Forest soil microbial communities from Barre Woods Harvard Forest LTER site, Petersham, Massachusetts, United States - Inc-BW-C-19-O ... | reverse complement strand
GGCCGCCTGGCCGGGCATGGGCGACGACGACTTCGGCCAGCGGATGAACACCATCCACAAGTACGTGGCCTCCTCGACCCTGACCGACGCCGAGGCGGCCTGGGGCCCGACCACCGTGCTCCGGGGTGACGTCGCGGCCGAGGTCGCGGCGCTCAAGGCCCAGCCGGGCGGGGACCTGCTGGTCGAGGGCAGCGCCCAGCTGGTGCATACGCTGGCCCAGCACGGGCTGGTCGACGAGTACCGCCTGATGGTGTTCCCGGTCATCCTGGGCCAGGGCAAGCGAACCTTCCCCGACTCGATGCCCGCCCCCGCCAAGCTCACCATCACCAACTCGCGCACCGTCGGCTCCGGCGTCCTCCTCCTCAACCTGACTCCCGAGAAGGCAATCAGCTAGCCGCAGCGGCGCGCTCCGGCCGCCAACCCGCCCCTCTCAACGAGCGAGCACGCAAGCGTTAAGGTCGCTAGTGAACGACCAGTAACCAGGGAGGGTCGGCGTGGACTTCGCCGAAACCGAGGAACACCGGGCGCTCCGGGCCGCGGTGGCCGAGATCGCCAATGATTACGGGCCGCGCTACTACGCCGAGCGAGCTGCCGCACACCGCCCGTGCACTGAGCTCTGGAAGGCCCTGGGCGAGGCCGGGTTCATCGGCGTGAACATCCCCGAGGCCTACGGCGGGGGCGGCGGCGGGCTGACCGACCTCGTGCTGGTGTGCGAGGAAATCGCCGCGGCGGGGACGCCGCTGCTGCTCCTGGTGGTCTCCGCCGCGATCTCAGCCGAGATGCTCACCGAGTTCGGGACCGAGGAGCAGCGCCAGACCTGGCTGCCCCGCCTGGCCAGCGGTACCTCGAAGATGGTGTTCGCGATCACAGAACCCGACGCCGGCTCCAACACCCACCGCCTGTCCACGACGGCCAAGCGGGACGGTGGGGACTGGGTGCTGGACGGCACCAAGTACTACATCTCCGGGGTCGACGAGGCCGAGGCGCTCCTGGTGGTGGCCAAGACCGGCCAGGACGCGCTGTCCGTGTTCATCGTCCCGGCCGATGCCGCCGGGCTGGACAAGCATGTCCTCCCGGTAGACCTGCTGCTCCCCGAGCGGCAGTTCACCCTGCATTTCGACGGCGTCCGGGTCGGCCCGGGCGCGCTGGTCGGCGAGGAGGGCGCGGGGTTCCGGCAGGTGTTCCACGGGCTCAACCCGGAGCGGATCACCGGTGCCGCGCTGGCCGTCGGCGTGGCCAGGTACGCGCTGACCGCCGCGGCCCGGTACGCGAACGAGCGCACGGTCTGGTCCGAGCCGATCGGCGCTCATCAGGGCGTCTCGCACCCGCTGGCCAAGGCCAAGATCGAGACCGAGCTCGCGGGCCTGATGACCAGGCAGGCCGCCTGGCAGCACGACTATGGCCTGCCCGCGGGGGAGTCCTCCAACATGGCGAAGTACGCCGCCGCCGAAGCCGCGCTCGCCGCCGTCGACGCGGCCATCCAGACTCATGGCGGCAACGGCCTGTCCACCGAATACGGGCTGATGCCCTACTGGAGCCTGGCGCGGCTCACGCGCATCGCGCCGGTCACCCGGGAGATGATCCTGAACTTCGTCGCCCAGCACAGCCTGGGCCTGCCCCGGTCCTACTAGGAGCCACCGATGGACCTCGCGCGTAACCTCATCGGCCGGATCAACGTCGGCGACAGCCTGACCCGCTCGGCCGCGACCCGCCCCGGCCAGCTCGCGGTGGTCGACGGCGACCGCCGCCTGACGTACCAGGACTTCAACGCCTACGTCAACCGGATCGCGCACGGTCTGGCCGGGCTCGGCTACGAGCGCGGCGCCGCGCTCGCGGTCGCCTCCGGCAACAGCGCCGACTTCCTGGCCGTCTACTACGCGTGCGCCAAGCTCGGCGTGGTCTGCGTGCCGGTCAACCTGGGCTGGCGGCCCGACGAGGTGGCCTACGTACTCGGCCACTCGCGGGCCCGCGGCATCGTGGTCGAGACCCAGCTGGTGGCCGCGATGCGGGACGCCATCGCCAAGGTGCCCGAGGTCCTGGACGTGATCGTCGCCCCCGGCACCCAGAACAGCTACGAGGCCGAGCCCGCCGACCGGACCTGGACCACTCTGGAGACCCTCGGCGACCACGAGCGCGCGGCCGAGCCGGCCCGCGAAGTCGATGATCGCGACGCGCTGAGCTACCTGTACACCTCGGGCACCACGTCGTTCCCCAAGGGTGTGGTCGGCTCCCACCTGGCGATCTACCTGGAGTCGATGTCCGGCGCGCTCGACTCGGGGTGGAACGCGGGCGACCGGTTCGCCGCGATGATGCCGATGTTCCACACCGCGCAGCTCAACGCGTTCTGCACCCCCGCGATCCTGGTCGGCGCGACGATCTACGTGCTGCGCGGGTTTGACCCGGCCGCGCTGCTCGACCTGATCGAGCACGAGCACATCACCCAGGTCTTCGGGCTGCCCATGATGTTCCGCGCCCTGCTGGACCACGAGAGCTTCGCCGGCCGTGACCTGTCCAGCCTGCGCCGCGCGGTGTACGCGATGGCGCCCATGCCCGACGACCTGATCCGCCGCTGCCTGACCGGCTTCGGCTGCGACTTCGCGCTGCTGTTCGGCCAGACCGAGATGAGCCCGATCACCACGCTGTTCCGGCCCGAGCACCAGCTCTCCCACATCGGCGCGGTGGGTACCCCGCTGATCGGCGTCCAGGTGGCGATCATGGGCCCGGGCGGCGACCTGCTGCCGACCGGCGAGACCGGCGAGATCGTCTACCGCGGGCCGAGCACCATGTCCGGTTACCTGTATGACGAGGACGCGACCGACCACGGGTTCGCGTACGGCTGGTTCCACTCCGGTGACGTGGGCCGGTTCGGCGAGGACGGCGTGCTCTGGTTCACCGACCGGTACAAGGACGTGATCAAAACCGGCGGGGAGAACGTCGCCTCGATCGAGGTCGAGAAGGCGGTCTACGCCGCCGACCCGCGAGTCGCCGAGGTGGTCGTGGTCGGGCTGCCGCACCAGCGGTGGAGCGAGGCGGCTACCGCGTTCGTGGTGCCCAAGCCGGGCGAGACCATCGACGCGGCCGAGCTGATCGCTGCGGTGAAGAGCAGGCTCGACGGCTTCAAGGCCCCTAAGGACGTGGTGTTCGTCGACCGGCTGCCCAAGACGTCCACCGGCAAGATCCAGAAGAACGTCGTCCGGTCCGAGTACGCCCAGCATTACCGGGAAGGCTGAACCCAGCGTGCCGGTCCTCACCTCTCGCGTCGACGTTCACGACGAGACCTACCGTGCCAACCGGGACGCGCAGCTGGCCCTCCTGAAGGAGCTGAACGCCCAGCTCGAGCTGGCCATCGCGGGCGGCGGGGAACGTTACCAGCAGCGGCACCGCGACCGGGGCCGGCTGCTGGCCCGGGAACGGATCGAGCTCCTGCTGGATCCGGACAGCCCGTTCCTCGAGCTGTCCTCGCTGGCCGCGTGGGGCACCGAGTTCACCGTCGGGGCGAGCGCGGTGACCGGCGTCGGCGTGGTTTCCGGCGTCGAGTGCGTGATCATCGCGCATGACCCGACCGTCCGCGGCGGCGCGATGAACCCGTACTCGCTGCGCAAAGGCCTGCGCGCGCTGGAGATCGCGCGGACCAGCCGGCTGCCGGTGGTGAACCTGGTGGAGTCCGGCGGCGCGGACCTGCCGTCGCAGGCTGACCTGTTCGTCCCGGGGGGCCGGACCTTCCACGAGCTCACCGAGCTGTCCGCCAACGGGGTGCCCACGGTGGCCCTGGTGTTCGGCAACTCCACCGCGGGCGGTGCGTACGTGCCCGGCATGTGCGACTACGCGGTCCTGGTCGACCGGCAGGCCAAGGTGTTCCTGGGCGGGCCGCCGCTGGTCAAGATGGCTACCGGTGAGGAGGCCGACGACGAGTCGCTCGGCGGCGCCGAAATGCATTCGAAAACATCGGGTCTGTCCGACTACTTCGCGGTCGACGAGTACGACGCGATCCGCATCGGCCGCGACATCATGGCCCGGATCAACTGGCGCAAGCAGGGCCCGCCGCCCGGGTCGGCCGCGCTGCCCCGGTACGACCCCGATGAGATCCTCGGCATCGTGTCCGCCGACGTGAAGGTGCCGTTCGACCCGCGGGAAATCCTCGCGCGCACCCTGGACGGATCGGAGTTCGACGAGTACAAGCCGCTGTACGGTACCTCGCTGGTGACCGGCTGGGCCCGCGTCCACGGGTACCCGGTCGGGGTGCTGGCCAACCACCGGGGCGTGCTGTTCGGCGAGGAGTCCCAGAAGGCCACCGAGTTCATCCTGCTGGCCAACCAGACCGACACGCCGCTGATCTTCCTGCAGAACACCACCGGTTACATGGTCGGCACCAGCTACGAGCAGCGTGGCATCCTCAAGGACGGCGCCAAGATGATCAACGCCGTAACCAACTCCCAGGTCCCGCACCTCACCATCACCATGGCGTCCTCGTTCGGTGCCGGGAACTACGGCATGTCCGGCCGGTCCTTCGATCCTCGATTCGCCTTCGCCTGGCCCGGCGCCAAACTGGCCGTGATGGGCGCGGCCCAGCTCGCCGGGGTGCTCTCGATCGTGGCCCGGGCGAGCGCCAAAGCCGCCGGGCGGCCGTTCGACGAAGAGGCGGACCGGGGGCGCACGGCCGCCATCGAGGCCCAGATCGAGGCCGAGTCGCACGCCTTCTTCGTCACCGCGCGGCTGTACGACGACGGCATCATCGACCCGCGCGACACCCGCACCGTCCTGGGCCTGACCCTGTCGGCGGTGCACTCCGCCCCCGTCAAAGGCCGCCGCGGTTTCGGCGTGTTCCGGATGTGACGCCGATGACGCAAAGCACGCCGATGACGCAAAGCATCAGCACGCTACTCATCGCCAACCGCGGCGAGATCGCGGCCCGGATCATCCGCACCGCGCACGCTCTGGGCATCGCCACCGTCGCGGTCTACTCCGACCCGGACGCCGAAGCCCCCTACGTAACCATGGCCGACCAGGCGGTCCGGCTGTCCGGAGCGGCGCCCGCCGACACCTACCTGCGCGGTGACCTGATCATCGCCGCGGCCGCCGCCACCGGCGCCGGGGCCATCCATCCCGGTTACGGGTTCTTGTCCGAGAACGCCGCGTTCGCCCGGGCCTGCGCCGACGCTGGCCTGATCTTCGTTGGCCCGTCCCCGGCGACGATCCAGGCGATGGGTGACAAGGTAGCGGCCAAGGCCACGATGGCCGCGGCGGGCGTCCCGGTGCTGCCCAGCGTGACCGTCGACGCTGGCGGCCTCGACGCCGACGCCAGCACGGTCGGTTTCCCGCTGCTGGTCAAGGCGGCGTTCGGCGGCGGCGGGCGTGGCATGCGGCTGGTCAGCGACCCCTCGCAGCTCGACGCCGCGGTCGGCGCCGCGCGCCGCGAGGCGGCCGCCGCGTTCGGCGACGGCACCGTGTTCCTGGAGCGCTACGTCCCGGACCCGCGGCACGTGGAGGTGCAGATCCTCGGCGACGCCTACGGCGACGTGGTCCACCTGTTCGAGCGCGAGTGCTCCATCCAGCGGCGCTACCAGAAGATCGTGGAGGAGTCCCCGTCCCCGGCCGTCGACGGCGAGCTGCGCGCCGCGCTCACCGCGGCAGCCGTCACCGCCGGCCGGGCGGTCGGCTACACCGGCGCCGGCACCGTCGAGTTCGTCCTGGACCGCGACGGATCGTTCTACTTCCTGGAGATGAACACCCGGCTGCAAGTCGAACACCCGGTCACCGAGGCCGTCACCGGCCTGGACCTGGTCGAACTCCAGCTGCGCATCGCCGAGGGCGAGCCGCTGCCCGCCGAGGTCCGCGAGGCGGCGATCACCGGCCACGCCATCGAGGTCCGCCTGTACGCCGAGGACGTCGCGGCCGGGTTCCTGCCGGTCACCGGCACGCTGCACCGCTTCGCGATCCCGTCCGGACCCGGCCTGCGGACGGACACCGGGTTCCGCGACGGGTCGGCGGTGAGCCCGCACTACGACGCCATGCTGGCCAAGGTCATCGCGCACGGCCGCACCCGTGCCGACGCCGCCCGCCGGCTGGCCCGGGCCCTCCAAGCAGCGCAGATCCACGGCCTGACCACCAACCGCGACCTGCTGGTGGCGATCTTGCGCGAGCCGGGCTTCCTGGCCGGCGCCACCGATACCGGCTACCTGACCCGCCACGACCCCGCCACCCTGGCCGCATCCGGAGCCGCGTCTTCCACCGCGCGGCACGCCCTGGTCGCGGCGCTGGCCCGCCAGGTGGTCAACCGCGCCGCGGCTCCCGTCCTGGGCACCCTGCCCTCGGGCTGGCGCAACGTCGTCTCCGCACCGCAGCGGGTCAGCTACACCGCCGCGGGGGAGCAGTACGACGTGGCCTACCGCGTCCTGGGCGACGCCGTCCAGGCTTCGGTGAACGGTGTTCCCCTCGGCCAGACGCTCCGGCACACAGCCAGCCCGGACCGCGTTGACCTGGAAATCGACGGGATCCGGCGGGTGTACCGGGTGCATCGGGTGGGCCCCGGCACGTACGTCGACGCCAGCGACGGGTCCAGCGCCCTGACCGAGGTGCCGCGGTTCGGCGACCCGGAAAAGCTCGCGCCCGCCGGGTCACTGCTCGCCCCCATGCCCGGACTGGTCCGGCGCGTGCTGGTCGAGGTGGGTGCGGTCGTGACCGCGGGTGAGCCGCTGCTCGTGCTGGAGGCGATGAAGATGGAGCAGACCGTGGCCGCCCCCGCCGCCGGCGTGGTGGCCGAACTCCGGGCCAAGGCCGGCGAGCAGGTCGCGGCCGGCCAGGTCCTGGCCGTGGTCGAGACAAGCACAGCCGAAACCGGAGGCTGACGCGATGCCCGTTGACATGGCCGCGCTCGCCGCGGACCTGGCCGCCGAGTCCGCCGTGACCCGCGCCCTGGTGGCCGGGCTCGACGAGGGCGTCGGGTCCGGCTGGCGGACCCCGACCCCGGCCCCCGGCTGGGACATCGCCGACCAGATCAGCCACCTGGCCTACTTCGACGACGTCGCGGTCCAGTCCGCGGTCCGCCCCGAGGAGTTCCGCGCCGCGCTCACCGCCGCGCCGGATCAGGTCGATCCCGACATGATCGCCGCCCGCTACCGCGACCGCACCGGCGTTCAGCTGCTGGCCTGGTTCGACGCCTCCCGCGGCGGCCTGCTCGGCACCTTCGCGACCATCGATCCGCAACAACGGCTGCCCTGGTTCGGGCCCGCGATGAGCGCCGCATCGTCGCTCACCGCCCGGCTCATGGAGACCTGGGCGCACACCCAGGACATCGCCGACGCCCTCGGCGTCACCCGCGAGCCCACCCCCCGGCTGCGCCACGTCGCGCACATCGGCGTCGGGGCGCGCGCCTTCAGCTACGCCGCCCGCGGCCAGGCCATGCCCGGCACCCCGGTCCGGGTCGAGCTCACCGCCCCGGACGGCACCGCGTGGACCTGGGGCCCGGCCGACGCCGAAGACCGGGTGAGCGGAACGGCCCTGGACTTCTGCCTGCTCGTCACCCAGCGCAGGCACCGCGACGACCTGGCCCTGACCGTCGACGGGCCCGCCGCGCAGCAGTGGCTGGCCATCGCGCAGGCCTTCGCCGGCCCGCCCGGCCCCGGCCGGCCGCCCCTCCGGAAAGCAAAAGCCGGTGAATAGGCCGGTTCGCATCGCCAACTGCTCCGGGTTCTACGGCGACCGCTTCAGCGCCGCCCGGGAGATGCTGGCGGGCCCGATCGACCTACTGACCGGCGACTACCTGGCCGAGCTCACCATGCTGATTCTCTGGAAGGCCCGCCGCAAAGACGAAAGCCTCGGCTACGCCACCACCTTCCTGCGCCAGATGCAGGACGTGCTCGGCACCTGCCTGGAGCGCGGCATCAAGGTGGTGGCCAACGCCGGCGGCCTCAACCCCGAGGGCCTGGCCGCCAAGCTCGCAGAGCTAGCCCCCAGCGCAAAGATCGCCTACCTGACCGGCGACGACCTGGCCCCCGCGATCAAGGACCTGCAGGCCGAAGGGCACGAGTTCACCAACCTCGACACCGGCGTGCCGCTGGCCAAGGCCGAACTCCCGGTGGTCACCGCCAACGCCTACCTCGGCGGCTGGGGCATCGCGGCGGCCCTACAAGCCGGCGCGGACATCGTGATCTGCGGCCGGGTCACCGACGCGAGCCTGGTGGTCGGGCCCGCCGCCTGGTGGCACGGCTGGGCCCGCGACGACTGGGACGCACTGGCCGGCGCGGTCGCCGCCGGGCACGTGATCGAGTGCGGCCCCCAGGCCACCGGCGGCAACTACAGCTTCCTGAACGAGATCACCGACCTCCGCTACCCGGGGTTCCCCATCGCCGAGGTCGCCGCCGACGGCAGCAGCGTCATCACCAAGCACGACGGCACCGGCGGGCTCGTCTCGGTCGGCACCGTCACCGCGCAGCTGCTCTACGAGATCGCCGAGCCCGCCTACCTCAACCCCGACGTGACCGCGCACTTCGACACCATCCACCTCCAACGCCAAGGCCCAGACCGGATCGCGCTGACCGGCACCCGCGGCAGCCCGCCGCCGGACACCCTCAAGGTCGCGCTCAACATGCTCGGCGGCTACCGCAACACCATGACCATGGTCATCACCGGCCTCGACATCGAGCAGAAAGCCGACCACGCCCGGAACCTCCTGTTCGAGCGGCTCGGCGGCCCCGCGCAGTTCGAGGAGGCCGACGTCCGCCTGCTGCGCTTCGACCGCCCGGACGCCCCGGCCAACGAGCTGGCCACCGCGCACCTGCGCGTCACGGTCAAGGACACCGACGAGCGCAAGGTCGGCCGGGCCTTCTCTGACGCGATCACCGAGCTCGCCCTGGCCGGGTACGCCGGGTTCCACACCACCACGCCGCCCGCCGGGGCCAGCGCCTACGGCATCTACTGGCCGGCCCTCATCCCGGCGCGCCTGGTGACGCAGCACGTACACCTGCCGGACGGAAGCACCACGTCCGTTCGGGCCAATGACACTGATCCCGGCCCCCGGGCCACGCTCCAGGCCGTGCCGGTTCCCGGACCCCAGCCCGACGCCCAGGCCGCCGAAGGCTCGGGGGGGCTCGGGGGGGTCGTCCCCCCCGGAACCAGCACAGCGCCGGGCGGCCCCCAGGTCGCGGTCCCCCTCGGACGGCTCTGCGGCGCCCGGTCCGGCGACAAGGGCGGCAACGCGAACGTGGGCCTGTGGGCGGTCAGCCCCGCCGCCTACGCCTGGCTGCGCCGGCACCTGACCGTCAGGCGGTTCCGCGAGCTGCTCACCGAGGCCGCCGACCTGCCGGTCGACCGCTACGAGCTGCCGAACCTCCTGGCCCTCAACTTCGTCGTCCACGGCCTGCTCGCCCCCGGCGTGTCCGCCACCACCCGCCCCGACCCGCAGGCCAAGGGCCTGGGGGAGTACCTGCGCTCGCGGTTCGTCACCGTCCCCGCGGACCTGCTCTAAGCCCGCCAGGCCGGCAGCCGCTTCTCCAGGAACGCGCGGATGCCCTCCTGCGCCTCCTCGCTGCCGAACAGCCGGGCCGACAGCTCCGCCATCTCCGGGCCCTGCGCGTCCAGCCGCTGTCGCCGCGGCGCGTTCAGCAGCAGCTTGGTCTCCGCCGCGCCCTGCGGCGAGGTCTCGCGGATCTGCGCCACCAGCCCCGCCACCACGCCGTCGAGTTCCTCGCCCGCGCAGGCCGAGGTGATCAAGCCCAGCCGCGCCGCCACCGAAGCCCCGAACGTCTCGCCGGTCAGGTAGTACCGCCTGGCCTGGCGCGGATCCATGATGTCCAGCGTGGTCAGCGAGATCATCGCCGGGGCCAGGCCGATCCGCGCCTCGGTGAACGCGAACGACGCGTCTTCTGCCGCGACGGCCAGGTCACACGCGCCCACGATGCCCATGCCGCCCGCCCGCACGTGCCCCGCGATCCGCGCGATGACCGGCTTGGGGAGCTCCACGATCAGCCTGAGCAGGGCCATGATCGCGGTCCCGCTGCCGCCGAGCGAGCCGGTGCCCGCGGCGGCCAGGTCGGCGCCCGAGCAGAACACCCGGCCGGTGTGGGTCAGCACGACCGCCCGCACCGCCTTGTCCGCGCCCGCCTCGCTCAGCCGGGCCGACAGCTCGGCCACCAGCTGAGCGGACAGCGCGTTGCGGTTGTGCGGGGAATCCAGGGTGACGGTGGCCACCTCGTCGCCCATCTCGTACCGCACGAGTTCAGTCATGTCGGCAACCCCCTGACCCGTCGTCCCGGTTCCGTCCTCAAATTTATGCCGAACGGGCCGTGGTGCGTCCGCCACCACCCGCGATATGCCAGCCGGTGCCAAGGTTTGCCCTGAATGCGAGCGGTTTGTCTGCGAACATGAGACGCCTGGCCAACAGGAGCGGCTTTCATGGCGATTCGGGACGCGGTCGATCTCAGCGAAGACCAGCAGGCTCAGCCTGACACGCTGCGCGCGTTCCTGACCGACCAGCTGTCCTCCGCCGAACTGCGCGGCGCGCTCGAAAGCGAGCCCGGCTACCTTCCCGAACTGCACGCCAAGTTGGCCGACCAGCTCGGCTTGTCCGGCTGGACGATCCCGGAGGAGTTCGGCGGGCTCGGCAAGTCCCAGGTCGAGGCGTGCGCGATCCACGTCGAGCTCGGCCGCGCCCTGTACCCCGGCCCGTTCCTGTCCAGCTCGGTGGCGGCCGGGGCGCTGCTGGCCACGGGCCACCGCGAGGCCTGCGAGCGCTGGCTGCCCCAGCTGGCCGCCGGCACGGTAGCCGGGACGGTGGCCGCCGCCGACGAGGCCGGCTACTGGGCCCCCGGCCCCGGCGGCGTCCGGGCCGACTACGGGACCGGCGGCTGGCGGCTGTCCGGCCGCCGGTGGTACGTGGCAGCGGCGCACGCCGCGGGCATCCTCGTGGTCCCGGCGATCACCGAATCCGGCCTGGCCATGTTCCTGGCCGAAACGGGATCCCCGAGCCTGGACCTATCGCGCCAGCTGGATCTGGACCTGACCCGCCGGATCAGCATCGTCAGCTTCGAGGCGGCACCCGCCGTGCTGCTCACCAAGGACGCGGGCGCGGCCCTGGCCCGGGCCGAGCGCGAGTTCCTGATCGGCACCGCCGCCGAGGCCGCGGGCGGCATCGGCTGGTGCCTGGACGCCAGCCTCGCTTACGTCCGGGAGCACGGCGAGTCCGAGCGCCTGGGCGGCTCCTTCGCGGCGGTAGCCAGCTTCTGCGTCGACATGCTCGCCGACCTGGAGAACGTCGCGGCTGCCGCCCGGTACGCCGCCGCCGCGACCGACGTCGGCGCCGCCGACGCCCAGAAGGCGGCGCACACCGCGGCGCTGCAGGCCGGCGACTCCTATCGCCGCACGGCCGTAGCCGCGATCGGCCTGTTCGGCGACATCGGCTTCACCCAGGAGCACGACGCGCAGCTGTACTACCGCCGCGCCTGGTCCGCCGAGCGGCTATCTGGTGGTCCCCAAGCCCACCGGGACGCTCTCGCCGCCCAGTTATCCCAATCGGGGCCCGCTAAGGGCGGACCTCGACGTGGCCGTATTTCATCCGGCCGGTCAGCCGCACCCGCAGAACGACCGGCACGCCAGGCTCGCCGCCCGAGCGAACATCGACGTCGGTGTAGCGGACCGTCAGGGACCCGGCATCTACCACCACGCCCGGCGTGGTCACCATGACCAGCGCCCCACCCCGCATGTCCATTTCGACCAGCAGCGTGTCCTCCACGATGACCGCTTCGGTGAAGTCAAGCGTCACGTCGGACCACGACGACCGCAGTTCCAGCCGCTGCGGCACCACCCACTGCCCGGTGCGCTGGAC
>Ga0210388_10003786_pt1 | contig 11825 bp, 7 predicted proteins | sample IncBWC19OmetaG_FD_155485 | JGI IMG/M metagenome (GOLD analysis project Ga0210388, IMG submission 155485) | Forest soil microbial communities from Barre Woods Harvard Forest LTER site, Petersham, Massachusetts, United States - Inc-BW-C-19-O ... | reverse complement strand
GATGTCGGCGACCGATTCCAGAGACTGCAGATCACCATCGCGGAAGGCGTCAGCTTTAGCGCTATCGAGTGCGAGGACTCCCAGGGTCTGTCCGAACGAGACCAATGGGATGCACATGCGCGAAGCGGATTCTGCGAAGAATTTGGTGTTGCTGGGCGCGCGGCCGAGGTCGGCTTCCATCGCCGTGGTGCTGCTGGCGAGGATGCTGGCCCAGGGCTCGGCATTCGCCGGGAAGCGGCCGCCTTGCGGGACGCGCGGGGTAAGGGTTCCGTGGTGAGCCCGCAGCACCAGATCGTGATCCTCACGCAAGAAGAGCGAGACGTGCGATACCCGGAAGGCATCCTGAATGAGCTGGCACACTCTTCCTAAAAGCTCTTCCAAGTCGAGAACCGCGGTGGTTTGCTGGGCGATGGCGTTGATCGCCTGCAGTTGCCGGGATCGTTGCTCCTCCAGAGAGTAAAGCCGCGCGTTCTGCAGAGCGATCGACGCCTGCGTGGAGAAAAGCGTGAGCAGATCGATGGTCTCTGCATCGAAGTGGTTCAGGTGATCGCTCTGGCAATCGAGCACGCCGACCACTTCGTCGCGGACCATCAAAGGAATAGCGAGCTCGGAGCGGGTCGACTTGGCTGAGCAGAAATAGCGCGGGTCTTTGCTGACGTCGGGAGCGTAAACGGGCTGCTTCTTGAGCGCGGCGGCTCCCGTGATGCCCTGGCCCAAAGGTAGTCGAGCTTTGTCCTGACCTTCATCCCAGCCAATCTGCGAGCGGACGTACAACTGCTGCGACGGTTTGTCGAGCAGCACAATCGCCACATTCCGCAGATGGAAATAGTCATGTGCGATGGCCAGGATGCGCTGCAACACCTCATCGAGATCAAAGGTGGAGAGCACGGCCTGCCCGGCATCGTACAGGACGGCAATTTTGTTCATAGCGCAGGGATAGAAGTCAGGAATAGAGTAACGTGCCGCGTGCGGTTCGGGAGGTTCCGAAAGTAACTGAGGAGGGCGGCTTTCTTAACGAAGGGCTGCTTCGGCGATGCCGGTTTCGAGCAGAGTGGCGAACTGATGAGGCGGCACCGGACGGCTGAAATAGTAACCCTGCGCTTCATCGCACAGGTGAGCTTGAAGAAAGGTCAGTTCTTCCTGTGTCTCCACACCCTCCGCAACCACCCGAAGATTAAGACTTCGACCCATGCTGATTACGGCGGTCACAATGGCGGTCTCGCGGGAAGCGGTGGTGATCTGGCGAACGAACGACTGGTCAATCTTGAGGGCGTCGACAGAAAACCTTCTGAGGTAGCTCAAGCTGGAGTAGCCGGTGCCGAAGTCATCTACCGCGAGTTGCACGCCGGTGGCCCGCAGAGCTTTGAGAACGGATTCGGTGGAGTCAACATGCTTCATGAGGACCCCTTCGGTCAGCTCCAGTTCGAGAGATCTGGGTTCCAGCTTCGTATCGGTGAGAGCGGCGAACACACCTTTCAGGAAGTTTTCGTTTCGGAACTCGATTGCTGAGATATTAACGGCCATCGTGGTCAGGGGAAGGCCAGCATCCTCCCAGGTGCGAGCTTGCCGGCAGGCCTCACGAAGCACCCAGTTGCCGATGGGGAGAATAAGGCCGCAGTCTTCCGCCACGGGAATAAACTGCGCGGGATAGAGCAGCCCACGGGTGGGGTGGGCCCAACGAATCAAAGCTTCCGCACCGGTAATCTGGCCCGACTTGAGATTGACCTTGGGCTGGTAGTGGAGGGTGAATTCCTGGCGTTCGAGGGCGCGGCGCAGGCTCTCCTCGATAGATTGCCGCTCGACCGCACGGACGTTCATGGCAGGTTTGAAGAACCGATAGTTCTGGCGGCCGTTTTCCTTGGCCTGGTACATGGCGGTGTCGGCGTTCTTGATGAGCGTTTCGGCGTCGCGGCCGTCGTCGGGGTAGACGCTCACGCCAATGCTGGTGGTCACGTGAAGATCGTGGCCGTCGATGGAATGAGGGTCGGCCACCGCGCGCAGCATCCTTCTCGCGGTGATGGCGGGATCTTCCTCGTGTTCGACTTCTGAAAGCAGCACGACGAATTCATCGCCTCCCTGGCGGCTGACGGTGTCGGTGCTGCGCACGCAACTCCCCAAGCGAGCGGCGATGGATTGCAGGAGCTTGTCGCCGGTGGAGTGTCCCAGGGAATCGTTGATGTGCTTGAAGCCGTCCAGATCCAAGAATAAGACGGCAACTTTTTTCCGGTGCCGCGGCGCCAGAGCAATTGCGCGGTTCACGCGGTCGTTCAGCAACATGCGGTTCGGCAGCCCGGTGAGAAAATCGTGTTCGGCCGAATGGGTCATCCGGGCTTCGCTGCTCCGCAAGGACTGCTCGGCCTGCTTGCGTTCGGTAATGTCCATGTTCACGCCGATAACGCGAGTGACGTTCATGAATTCATCGAGCACTGCTCTTTGAATCACCGAAATGTTGCGCGTAGAGCCATTGCCCAGGAGGATGCGAAATTCCGTGGAGCCCTGACCCTTTTCCTCCCTTGTTTTGCGCAGCACCGCTTCTACGCCGGGCATATCCTCGGGATGGACGGCTGCAGACCATTTTCCGTAAGGCATGGGGACAACCGGCGCGAAGCCGTAGATTTCGAACATCGTGGCATCCCAGGTCACGCTGTTGGTGGCCAGATCCCACTCCCACACGCCAACCTTGGCAACGGCGGTGGCCAATGAGAGACGCTCGCTGAGCAATTCGAGGCTCCGGGTTCGTTCGGCGACCCTGCCTTCCAGTTCGGCATTCAGCAGGCGGATTTCGATCTCGGCCCGGCTGCGCTGGTCGTACTCTTTATTCAAACGCAGGGTGTTGAGCCAAACCAGGATGGCGAAGACCACGATGTTGACGGCGGCATAGAGGGTCAGCCCCAGTTCGATCCCGTACATCCCGGCAAGCTCTCCCTGTAGACAAATCCAGCCCAGGAGAATGGGAACAACAAAAACCGCGGGGAGAAATCGGCGGGCCACGACGCTTCCCGCTCCTTCGCCGGTGAGATCGCCGGCGATGCCGGTTCGAGGCCGGGCGAAGAAAGTGGCGCTGCTCAGCAGGAACAAGGCGACCGCGGTGTGCACGGCGACCTTTGTGTATAGGAAAACTTTGTACACGACGGTGGCGCGATAAATGTAACCCGTGATGGCCATCATCGCGATCAGTCCGGCCCACAGACTCAGCACCTGTGACGGGCGATGGCCGCGGCGAGTCTTCCAGTCCAAAAGCATAAGCGCCAGGCCAATGGCGATGAAAGCGGTGCAGGTTGTGGGCGCGGGGCGGCCGGGCGAAGACGTCCCGAGCGAACCGTTAGGGTCACTAAACAGCAGTTCATCGATCCTCAGATTCACGCCGAAAAAATATTCACTCAGTGTGGCAGCACCAATCAGGACGACCAGCAGGGCCAAGAGGTGCGCGAAGTTTTTCCGTCGCGCGTGAGACTCGCCGGGCAGCAGCAACCACAGAGATGCACCGGAGAATGCGATGCCCATCGCGGTGTTCGCCTTCATAGTGACGAGCGACGGAAGAACCGACATCAGGAATTCGATATGAAATTCCCAGCCCAGCAGAACCAGACATCCCATTCCGATAGCGGCAATGGCTGAGGCCCCGCAATATAGGCGCAGGAGGGTGAACCGGCGCGCATCGGAGTCAGACATTGAAGCTCCGGAGGTCGAGATAGAAGGGAGCGAGTCCGGTTCGAGGCTCTTGGAACGCAGGAATCGCATGCGGGAACCCTCAAGTCACCTATCGGCGGGCTAGGCGTGAACCTTAGGGGAGCCTCATCCCTGCGAATGAGTTGCTGCTAACATTCCAATGTAACCTTCGCCATGCTTGAACTCACCACGCCGGTGCAGTACGTCAAGGGGATTGGTCCGCGACTGGCGGAGATTCTTGCGACCAAGGGTATTGCCACCGTCGGTGATCTGCTCAATTATCTGCCGTTTCGGTATGAAGACCGGCTGAATCCGCGCGGGATCGCGGAGTTGCGAGCCGGCGAAATGGCAACCGTGATCGGCGAAGTGCGCAACTCGGGTCTGTTTCGCACACGCAAGATGCCTATCTTTCAGCTGACTGTAGGGCAGGGGCGATCGAAGCTGCGCTGCCTTTGGTTCAATGCCACCTACCTGCAGGATCGGTTCAAGCCGGGGCAATTGCTCGCGCTTTACGGGAAGGTGGAGCAGGACTCGCGCAGCGGCGAACTGCAAATTATCCAACCGCAGGTTGAGATGCTGGGCGATGCCGAGGGAGATGGCGCGGAGGACAAGGCGGCCACATCGCTCGAAGTAGGGCGCATCGTGCCGATCTACGAGTCGGCTGGGCAGGGCCACATCACGGCGCGCTGGTTTCGCCGAATCATCCGCAAGGCTTTGGACGATCTGACTCCCGAGCTGGCTGAAACGATTCCGGCAGCGGTGCGCGAACGGCTGGCTCTGGTTTCGCCGCGCGAGGCCTTGTGGAAAGTTCATTGGCCCGAGGCTGGGGAGAGCTTCGAGGACCTGCAGTCCTCGCGGACGCCGGCACACATCCGCCTGATCTTTGAGGAACTGTTCTTCACCGAACTGGGACTGGAACTCAAGCGGCGGCAGCAGAAGACGCAGACCGGAATTGCGTTTCGCCTGGACGAGAGGGTGCGGCAGGCGATTAAAAAGATTCTGCCGTTCCACCCTACGGCGGCGCAAAAGCGCGTCTTGAAGGAAATTGCGGATGATATGCAGCAGGGCCATCCCATGCGGCGTTTGCTACAGGGAGACGTGGGGTCAGGGAAGACGATTATCGGCTTTCAGGCGGCGATCATCGCCATCGAAAACGGTTACCAGGTCGCGTTGATGGCGCCCACGGAGATTCTTGCGCAGCAGCATTATTTTTCCGCGCGGAGGATTCTGGAGAATGCGGGATACCGCATCGTGCTGCTCACCGGCTCGCTGGAGGCGGACCGCAAGCGCGAAGTTCGGCGGCACATTGCGCAGGGGAACGCACAGCTTGTTATCGGCACGCATGCTCTGCTGGAAGAGAAAGTCGAGTTCGCGAAGCCCGGCCTGGTGATTGTTGACGAACAGCATCGCTTCGGCGTTTTGCAGCGGCTCAAATTGATGAAGAAATCGGGCGAGAGCGGCGACCCTTCGGCAGGCTCAGGGCAGGCTCCTTCGATAAGCTCAGGGCAGGTCGAGAAAAATCCGGCCGAGCCTGACGTTTTGGTGATGACTGCAACGCCCATCCCGCGCACGCTTGCGCTTACCCTTTATGGCGATCTCGATCTCAGCGTGCTCGACGAGCTGCCTCCGGGGCGTACTCCGATCGTTACGAGGCGAATCAGCGACGAGCGTTCCACCGAGGTTTGGGATTTCGTGCGCAAGCAGGTCGCAAAGGGGCATCAGGCGTATGTGGTCTATCCGGTGATCGCGGAGAACGAAGAGACCGAGCTGAAAGCTGCGGTCAAGATGTATCGCGAGCTGAGCGGGGAAGTGTTCGCCGATCTGAAGGTGGGGCTGCTGCACGGCCGGCTGGATTCCGAGTTGAAAGATCAGGTCATGCGCATGTTCCAGAAAGGCGAATTGCAGATTCTGGTTGCGACCACGGTGATTGAAGTGGGCGTGGATGTGCCGAACGCGACGATCATGGTGATCGAGCATGCGGAACGCTTTGGGCTGGCGCAGCTTCACCAGTTGCGCGGGCGAATCGGGCGCGGGGCGGCGAAGTCCTACTGCGTCTTGATGACAGGCGGCAAAGTTACGGAGGAAGGCGAACGGCGGCTTGCGGCCATGGTGCGGACCAACGACGGTTTCCAGATCGCAGAACTCGATCTTGAACTGCGCGGGCCGGGAGAATTCTTCGGCACGCGACAGGCGGGGATGCCGAGCTTCCGCGTCGCTAACCTGATACGCGACCGGAAGTTGCTGGAGCTGGCCAAGCGTGAAGCTGCGGCTGTGATGGACGGGCCGAACTCCGAAGTGACGCAAGTGGAGATCAGCCGGGCGCTGGTTGCGTTGCGCACGCGCTGGCAGCATACCTACGGGCTGGTCGAGGTGGGATGAAGAAGCAAGCTGAACTGATAGAATCGAAGCGATGGCAGGAAGTTCACAACTGATTCAGATCGACGTTGGGCCGCCGGTGCGGATGCCGGACTGGCTGCGGGCGAAAGCGCCCGTGGGCGACAATTTTCATCAGCTGAAAAAGCTGGCGCGAGGATTGGGTTTGCACACCGTGTGCGAATCGGCGCAATGCCCCAACATCGGCGAGTGCTGGAATCACAAGACCGCGACCTTCATGCTGCTGGGCGACATCTGCACGCGCCGCTGCGGATTCTGCGCGGTGCCGAAGGGCCGCCCAGAGCCCATCGACTGGGACGAACCACGGCGCGTAGCCGAGGCTGTGGCCACGCTGGGCTTGAAGCATGCGGTCGTAACCAGCGTGAATCGTGACGATGACAACGTTGGCGGGGCCAGAGTTTTTGCCGAGACCATTCGCGAGATTCACGAGCTGGTGCCGGATTGCCGGGTCGAGGTCTTGATTCCGGACTTTCAGGGGCTGGAAGAACCGTTGAAGATCGTGCTCGAGGCGCGGCCCGAGGTCCTTAACCACAACACCGAAACGGTTCCCCGGCTGTATCGCGTGGTGCGGTCGGGTGCGCGTTACGAGCGCACGCTCACGCTGCTTGAAAATGCCAAGAAATTCTCTCCGGGCATGGTGACGAAGAGCGGGGTGATGGTTGGGCTGGGGGAATCCACGGAAGAGCTGATCGAAGTGTTCCGCGATCTCGGGGGGCGCGGCGTCGATATTCTTACAGTAGGACAGTATTTGCGTCCTTCGCGCGACCATCTGCCCATCGCACGCTTCTATACACCCGAAGAATTTCGCGAGTTACGTGAGGAAGCGCTCCGCTTCGGTTTCCGCCACGTCGAGTCGGGGCCACTCGTGCGGTCCAGTTATCACGCGCACGAGCAAGCTGAGTCCACCTCCGCGCCGCGCGTGGTGTCTTAAACCGCGGTATGGTGACCGCGCTCCTAGTGCTGCTGGGCTTTTTCGCTGGACTGCTCGGAGCCTTGACCGGAATTGGCGGCGGCGTCTTGCTCACCCCGCTTCTCGCGCTGCATTTTGGAATTCCTATCCGGCAGGCCATTGGCACAAGCCTTGTGGCCGTGATCACCACCTCGGCCGCGAGTTCCTCAGTTCATCTGCAGCGCCATACCACCGACATTCGCCTCGGCATGACGCTCGAACTGGCGACCGCGTTTGGCGCGGCCGTTACTGCCTACCTGGTCGGCTACTTCAACCGCAATGCGCTAGAGGGATTGTTTGCTGCTTTCCTGCTGTACAGTTCCTTCACCATCCTGCTGCGCGGCGGCAAAGTAAAAAGTGAAGAGCAGGAAGAGGCGCCGGTCAGCAGCAACGGTGAGATTGTGATTCCACCCTATGAGCCGCAGCGCTATCCACTCGGCCTGGCTGCGTCTCTAGTGGCAGGCGGGCTTTCCGGATTACTCGGCATCGGCGGCGGTCCCATCAAAGTTCCGGTGATGTACCTGTTCATGAATGTTCCGCTGATGGTGGCGACGGCCACGTCGAATTTCATGGTCGGAGTTACGGCAGCGGCGAGCGCCATTGTCTACTACAGACGCGGAGATATTCTTGTGGGCGTCGCCGCTCCGCTGGCCGTGGGTGTATTCGTGGGCTCTCTGCTGGGCGCGCGACTGGCGCCGCGCATCAAAACGAAATACGTTGTCTATCTGCTGGTTGCGATCATGCTCTATCTTGCCGGACATCTGATCGTACATTTACTCAGAGGGGGCTCGGCATGAGCCAACTCCGCGAGCCGGCATTCGACCGCGTAGTAGCGCTGGTGCTGCGCGTGGGCGCGTTCGGGTGTTTCTTCATCATGCTGGCGGGATTACTGATCGGACTCTTCGTCCACGGCAGCATTCCTGGAGAGATCGAACGGGCAGGCGTGCTCTTGATGCTAGCTACGCCTGTCGTCCGCGTCTTAGTGGCTGGAGTTCTTTTCTTGCGCGAAAAAGATTGGAAGTACGGGGCAATTTCGTTTGGAGTGCTCGCCATTCTGCTGCTGGGCGCAGTTTTTGGCATCGGAGAGCACTGACGAAGAATTGAGTCATTGGGTGATTGAGCGATTGCAAATCCTTCGAGGATCTTCAATCACTCAGTCGCAAAATCGTCCGATCACTCAATCAGAAGATGTGGAGCTTGATGCTGAGATATTTCTTGGGATTCTCGCGGATGGCTTTTATCAGCCCCTGAGTTTCCTCCAACATCTTGTTGGCATTGTTGTAGAGCGTCTCGTCCTTGAGCAGTTTTCCGGCCGAGCCCTTGCCGGCCTCGAGATCGCTGGTTAGCGCCGCGAGCTTGGTCATGGTGGTGTCGATCTTCTTGGCCAGTTCTTCATCCTTCAGCAGCCTACCCGCCGTCCCCTTGCCCGCGTTAAGGTCTTCGCTCACCTTCTTCAGGTTGGCCACGGTGTCGTTGGCGTTGTTGTAGAGCGTGGGATCCTTCAGGAACTTTCCGGCCGTGCCTTTGCCTTGTTGCAGATCGTCGACTACCCCATTCATCTTGTCGAGGGTAGCGACGAACTTGTTGTACGCGTCATTGCTGTTGATCAGTTGGCCGAGGCTGCCTTGTCCCTTGGCGATCTCATCGACAACGCTCTTGAGTTCGGCAACCGTTTGCGAAAAGCGGTCATACAGCGTGGGATCGTAAATCAGTTTGCCGAGAGATCCCTTGCCGCTCTCCGCGAAGGCCAGGATGCGGTCGGCGCGCTTCAGCAGAGCGTCCATATTCTGCAGCGTACTCTGGCTGGAGCGCACGACTTCGTTGAAGTCGGGATGCACCTGGGTGGGCAGGGTGTCGCCATCCTGCACCTGCGGCCCGACGGCCTGTGAGCTGTCGATATCCAGATAAGTCTCGCCGAGTACGCCGGCGGTGTCGAGCGATGTAACCGAATCGCGGCGAAGGTTGAAGTCGTATTTAGTGCTCACCTTCATGATGATTTGCACGGGAGTGAGCTGTTTGTCTTTTTCGCGGACAATGAGAATTTTTGAGACGTTGCCGATATCCACGCCACTCAGCCGGACCGGCGCACCCACGCGCAGCCCCTCCGCATTGTCGAAGTAGGAGACCAGGGTGATGCGGCGGGAGAAGAAGCCGCCGGTTCCAGACATCAGAAACAGAAGCAGCGCAAGCACCATGCTGGCGATAATCACCGTGATGCCAACCCGAAGTTCCGACCATTTGATCTGCTGCTGGCTGGGCACTTGATTTCCTCAAACCGTAATGTGCGTATCTCCGGCTGCCGTGGCACAGGGCAGACCAAACTGGCCCCGCTGTGCCTGCAGCATCATAGCAAACTCGGCGCCCAGGCTTAAGGATGTTGTGGGCGAAGGGCCGGCAACAGCGCCAGGGCAAGCAGATAGGCCGCAATCCCGCAGGCCAGGGTCGCGGTCAAACCAAATTGGATCGCGATGACCATAGCCAGCACGGATCCCAATACGCTGGCAGCGGCATTCATCGCCCAGGCCCACTCCACAGCATTGTCGGCGTCAGTCACTCCGCCCGGTAAAGCGAGGACGGGACGGGACGCCAGCGCGCGCAAGCCTGTGGGGAACGGCATCCCCATCGCGAAGCCCAGCGGCGCCAGGAGTACGCCGCTAATCATCAGCCGGTAGCCAAACCCGAGGCCCACCCAGGCAGGCAGCGCCCGGGGCAAAAGGAAGACGTCGGCGATTAGCGCGAGGATCACTAGTAGCAGCGGCATCCAGGCCATCTCCGTGCGAGGCAGCCAGCGCCGCGAAAACAAGCTGCCGGCCCCGCTCGACAGCATCAGGAGAAAGATCACTACGGTCAGCGCATAGGTAGGGTGCCCTAAGAAAAGCACGAAGCGCTGAATAAATGCGATTTCCACCAGGATGTAACCGAGACCCACGGCCACGAAATAAAGCAGTGGAAGCGGGGACTGACGCCCTGCCTGAAGCGCGAGCGGCAGAATCAGGAAGCCCAGCACTGCAGCCAGAGAAATCGCCAGCACCAAAATCAGCACCAGCACTCCCAGGTTCACCTTCCAGTCGATTCCATGCTGCAATCGCTGCTGGCCAAGGATTTGTCCAGCTTTGAGGGTGAAAAAGAAAAACGGCGCGTCGTCGCCGACCGGAGCGACGTTGTAGGCATAACTTTGCGCGAACCGGTAAGGATCGTTGCTCGCAATCAGCGCAGCAAACGGATTGTGGGCGGCTTCTCCGCTCGCCGGTTGCGAAGGCAGATAGAGTGCATTGAGTTGAGCATACTTCTCGAAGTGATCTCGCACAGCGGACTCTTCCTGCGGCGTAAAAGCGGTTTTCTTTGCCAGTACGACGACGGGAATTCCGTCTTCGTTGAGCGCGCCTTGCGAAGCGACGATAAAGTTGGCTGCCGGATTAGCTACGCCGAGGCGGTGCAATGCCTCCATCGCCACGGCGACCACGCGCAGCGCCTCCCGGGGCTGGTGGAACTCCCAGCGAGTGATGGCGATCATGCCGTCCGGTTTGAGGTGCTCGAAATATTCGCGGAAGGCCTCAACAGTGTAGAGATTGTTTTCACTCAATGCGAAAGCGCCTGCCGCAGTCGAGGCCCAGGTATCGACCAGCGTCATCTGAACTACATCGAATCGCTGCGATGTGGAGCGCAGGTAAGAGCGGCCGTCGGTGACGTGAATGTGAACCTCGGGGCGTTCGTAAAGATGCATCGCGTAATCGGCGTAGCGTCCGCGCATGATGGTGTTGGCAATGATGGGATTAATTTCAATGCCGGTCACACTGGGGCTGCCGTTGGCTACCGCGCGCAACACGTCCACGCCGCCGCCGGGGCCGATAATCGCGAACTCGCCGCGCGGCCGCAGAACATTGGCCAGCGCCGGCGGAGCTGACATGAGATTGCGCTCCCAATCCGAACCGCGCCAGTGCGCCAGGTCGCAGTTCATGATGGAAGTAGACGCGTCGGCATCAATGACAATGGCCTTGGCTCGACCCTGGCGATCCACTTCGACGCGCGACAGAGCATTCCAGCGGGCGAATTCGACCCAGGCCGGATCGCGGAACGCGCCCTTGGCATAGATCACATCTATCAACCGGTTCGAGTGGTTGGCAGCGATCAGCGCGACGAATGCGACCACGAGGCCGCCCGCTACCTTGCGAGTGGTTGAGGATGCGGCCCACACCATGCCGGCCGCAGCCATCACCACCGCCGACACCAGAATGGTATTCGGTCCGCCGATCCAGTTGAGCAGTGGAACCACTGCGAGACATGCCAGCGCTCCGCCGCCGAGATCGGCGCCGTAGAGCCGTGGGATGCTTCGCGTCTCGCGCGCGAAGATCACCGAAAACTGGATCCCTGTCAGGAAGAATGGGAGGGCGGACGCTACGTAGAGGGCGCTCAAATGCAGAAAATTCTTGCCAGTGACCGTGAGCGCCACCGGCACGTGCAGAACAACTTCGAGAACGACCAACACCAGTATCGAGCTGTCGATGCAGAGGCGCGCGGCCAGCGCGCGGGTGCCGGTGCGGGCGAGGCGGTTTTTGGAAAGATAGGCAAAGACCCCGCCGGCGCCCAGACCCAGAAGCGCAATCGAGATGGCGAGAAACGCGAAGTGATAGAAGAGCACGACGGAAAACAGCCGAGTGAGCGCCAGTTCGAGCAACAGTGCACCAAAGCTGGTTAGACCCAGACCAAACAGGAGTGTGCGTTCTGGAATTTCGGTGGACGAAGAAACTGGCGCGGGAGCTTGAATGGTGGCAGACATGAAGGAATGGAATGCGTCAGTCTAGCAGAAGGTGTC
>Ga0210388_10003785_pt1 | contig 11827 bp, 7 predicted proteins | sample IncBWC19OmetaG_FD_155485 | JGI IMG/M metagenome (GOLD analysis project Ga0210388, IMG submission 155485) | Forest soil microbial communities from Barre Woods Harvard Forest LTER site, Petersham, Massachusetts, United States - Inc-BW-C-19-O ... | reverse complement strand
AGAACTTTTATCCTGTGTAAACAATACCAAACTCAAATCATTAACAGCAATACCCACTGGCAATTGGAGCATACACATCCCCGAATCTTTTGCAGCAGTAGAAAGCAAATGACGTGCAACATTATAATTGATAAGTGTAGCACCGTTGTTTTCACCACCTTTTATTTTTGTAATTGTTTTGTGTTGCAGTAAAACAAAATTTATCGAACTGTTACCGAAGCTTCCATTGATACTATATTTTACAGTTATCTTACCCTTTGCAATCGTATTGCTTTTCAGGTTAATTGTTACTGAAGGTATTTTGTTTAATGCATCATCAACAGCTTTTTTAATACCGGTCTCATTGCTGCCTACAAATTCTTTTTCGCCATTTATAATAAGTTGAGGTGTATAAACAGATCCTGTATGTAAATAAGCCGTATTATATTTTTCCTGCCGGGAAGAGTATTGAGACATGCTAAAAGAATCTCTCCAACCCAAAGCATTCCAGTAATCAACATGAAAGGCTATTGGTATAATGCGGCTGTCATTTTTTCCTACATAACTACCCAATAATTCTTCAGCTTTGGGGCAGCTACTGCAACTTTGCGATGTAAAAAGTTCCATTACAACAAACCCTTTGTCATCGCTGCTTTTGGCGCATGCATTAATTGTACTCTTATGTTTAAAGCCAGTGAGCGGCAATAATAATATGGCAACAATAAAAGCGGTAAGTGTAAATAAAAATTGCTTCATAAAATGAATTTGTATAAGTTACGGAAATTAAAAAACTACAGGATTGAGTTTTCTTCTACATTAACTTTTTATTGTAAAATATAATAATCAATCAGGGATTAAACCGCAGGTTCATACTCAATACATCCGAATGGAAATCATTGCTGCGTATATAATGACCATAGCGTAGTTCAAGCATTGTCCAATGCTTATGTCCTAAGATACCATTTATTGGCGCTATGCGAAAACCGGTTCCGAAAAAACTGCTGTGAAAGGCAGACAAATCATAATTGCTCGAATAATAAATATCCGTAGGCAAGTGTGCTTTATCCGGAGCAAAATACCGGATGGCATTTTGAATATAATAGCGGTAAAAAGGAGACACTGAAAAGAATGGCGTTATTTTACAAACGAATTCATTGTCGAATGTATGTGCATTCAACCCCCAATCATCATGATAAAAACGATAGAAAGAGCGTATAATAAATTTATCCCTCAGGAAATAACTGGAACGTACACTCACAGGAATTTTAAAACGCTCTGATGGAAGATGCTCTACCGTTTCCGAATCGGTATCAAAATAAATGCGATGGTATGGCGTGCTTAAATAGCCTTGCTGGTAAGCAATATCCATCGCAAACAACAATTGCCATCGTGTGCTTATAATCTGTGACAGCGTAAAGGATGTACTAAATGTATTGCGGTGCGACCATGGGTAATCATGAAAGTGATAACCAGGCAAACCTCCTGTTGCTGAATCCCTTAATTCTATTGGCAGTATTAATTTTACCTGATCAATATAAGCAGTGGTTTTTGCTGTAAAGGCACGGCTTTTATCTTTTGATTTTTTGGTAAAACCAATTCCGAAACCGGTAGAGAAATAATTTGATTCGGTGCCAATCGAACCAGTCAATTCGAAGGCTGTTCCCTTTTGTTCGTTGGTAACTGTACGTGTGACAGCTGGAGCAATATGTAAGTCGTGTGCCGATGCAGATGAAATCGTACTTGGATCTATTTTATCAGACGAAGCAGAAGTGTAGTAATCAACGGATAAATCAATATACCAATTAATTTTGTGTTGGTGTTGATTGTATTTTGTAAGAGTAAGATCAATATCCGTTGCATAATCAGAAAGCAGTTGCGTTCCATCACCACCTGTTACTGCCGAGTGGTCTCCATCCTGATGATAATAACTGCTTACTAAATTTATTTCTTCCGGTTTTAGTTTACGGCTTTTATACAATGCTGAATCCGTAAGCATAGTTGATTGAGAAAAACAACTCAACAGGTTTATATAAAGCCCAACAACAACTAAGCAGATTTTTTTCATACAACGTTAATTCAGCAATATCGGGTATCCAATATCCGGTTTAAAACTTCAATTCCAAACTCACTTTCAATCCAAATTTAGGAATATCCGGATTGTCACGATACGTTAATCTCCAGATACCATCAACACGCAGCACATTGAATATGTTTGAAATGCCAAGCCCGGCTTCCATGTATGGTGTTTTATTCGGTATTGTAAAATGATAGTTGATCGTACTACTGGTATCTGAATAATGATTGGCCAATTTATTTTCTTCCGACATATCTCCCATTACAGCATTAAAAGTAGTAAGCGAACGCCATTTTAATTTACGTATTCCCGGGATACGGTTAAATGGAAAACCTCCCCAGGTTTGTTCCGCGTGAAGGCTTATATATTTATCTGCAACAAACTCAAATTCATTCATATTATTAAACGCATACCTGTCGTAATAATAAGTATCATTTCCTTTTTGAACATTTAATAATACAATGGGCAATATGCCTTGCGTATAGCCACCTTGTAATGTATAATTTAAACGCCCAAGTCGCCCATCAGTAAAGTTTTGTGTTGCCGTTGCTATATATTGGTTGTAACTGAAATTGCTTATAAAAGGGCCTGCATCTACTTTAATGCCTTTTGTATAAGTAAAGCTTAGGATCGGGTAGTTGCTGCTTAAGCTTAAACGCCGGTAATTTTGTGTGATGTATTTTTCTTTATATCCATAACGGATGGTTGCCGATATTTCATTTGTTTTATAATCACTTTGTGGACCTGATTGCCCAACAATATAAGGAGTCATTCCATCGTATGTATAATACACATTAAAGTATGGAGTTAAAATGCTGTTCAAAGCTGAGACATTGATGGCAAACCCATCGTAGAAAAATTTAGTGTACTGTATAGAAGCCTGTCGGTTGTTGATTAAGCGTAGGTATTGTTCTGCAGTCCTTCTTAACACAGAAGCAAAAATCGAATTTTCATCTACTTCATCACTATGGCTGCTGTAGGAAGCAATATCATTGGTGTAACTTATCAGCAATGTACTCCATGGTTTTTTATTTAAGACAAAAAGAGTGCTTGCTGCATAACGGAATTTTTTATCGAGCGTAGAATAACCAATATAATTATTGTATTGGAATTTTTTCGTTAAAAACTTATTGGTTTTGAAACCCATGCTAAAGCGGTTGCCTTCTATCTGATTTGAAGTGAAAGCATTGTATAAGTTGCCCCAGTCCAGTTTTCCGGCGGTATAATAACCCGTAGCTCCTGCGGAGATCAGTTTCCCATATAATTTTACAATTGGAATTTTCTGGATGGTATCTACCAAGGCATAGACAAATTTTTCTGATTTGCTTAATGGCTCCAGGCGGTTGTTGCCCCAGTATAAAGTATCCTCTTCCTGGCTATTCCTAAACAAAGAAGTGTCTTGAATTGGTTTTGCAAAAACAGTATCTATTTTATTATTGTTTAATAAAACGTTTTTAAAAACGGTTGTTTTTTTTGCAATGCCCCCAAAGTTCTTCATCGTTGGAAGATTCATGTCGATGTATAACATGTTGCGGGTTGGCATATATTTTTTCGATGTATCGGGCTCAAAATTTTGTGTAAGCTCAAACTTATTTACCCAATTGATATTCGCTGATTTATCCATGTGCAATACAATCGATTTAACAGCATACGATGTATCCACAATCCATATATATCCTTCAAAAGCATTGGAACCATAACGAATAGGAGAGAACTGTACCTGTATGCAACGGTTGGCGCCAAAATACAACGTATCGCTTATATGGTACTTGTAAAAATTTAATGCATCATCTGCAATGGGGCTTACAAAATTTACTTTAAAGAGCTTGATGTTATCATTGTAAATATTCAATCCTTTATATAATCCGTCAATATAAGTAAGTACACTTTGATTAGCCGTGCCGGAGGTTTTTAAAGCCAGGTAATCATATCGTTCTTTAAACGGGCTTTTTTTATAATAATAATCGGCCAGTGATTCGGATAAATAAAGTGGCAGGAATTTTTGCCCATCTTTGGTACTGTCCATTTGTTTTAATGCAAAAGCCAATGGCTTCATAAAAATACTATGCTGCAATCTTTTGGGGATGTTTTTTACATCCAGTTCTACTTTATCATATACCCTACATTGAAAAGTTGAATTGTTATAGGCATCATTATTGGGTTTGTTCTTAATCACCCGCATTATCAATCGTTGCGCCCTTGTGTATTTGGATTTTCCAACCACTACAACACCTTCCATAGCAGTAGATGAAATGGTTGCCTCAAAATTGATGATCTGTTCATCTGCATCCGTTGCGGCCTTTTTCATATTGGTATAACCAACTTTTGAGATCGCAATCGAATCATTTTTTTCGTAGATGCTGAAACTGTAATAGCCTTTTTCATCAGTCATGCCACCATTGCCTGTACGAACAGAAACCACGCTGACAAACTCCAATGGCAAACCTGTTTTTGCATCCGTAACTGTGCCTGAAACCGTACGTTCCTGTGCAAAAGCAGACAGCACGCTAAGCATGCTTACAATAAAGCAGATATGGTATGTGAATATTCTTTTTAACAAAAAACTACTATTAAAAACAAATTGCTTTAAATGAAAAGATAAAAGGTGGGACAGCCGCGCATTTTGTTATAGGATACCTTGCATCGAATATTTTTCTGTGATAAGAAAAATGGTAATCGCCGAGATTAGCTGCAGGTTTACAACAATGTTTTTCATGTTTATTTGTTAATGCAGAATAGACATAAGAAACCCCCAAATCGCTGCTCCGTTTTATCTTTCCATTTGATTATTTTGAAAAGGCCATTGCTTTTGCAGTTTTGCATAAACAAAATAAACAGCCAACCCACTGCAAAATACTATAATAAATGATTGAATGACTTTCAAATCGATGGAGCAAAAAACAAATAACCAAATAGCAATAGCCAAAATTACGGGCAAAGGGTATAAAGGCATTTTATACGGTAAATGAAGAGAGCCTCTTTTTTTTCGCAATAATACAACACCAATAGCTTGTCCGATAAATTGTACAAGGATACGCATTGCCAAAATTCCGCTGATGGCATCTTTCATTTTGAGCAATAGGCTAAATACAAAAGCAATAGATGCCAACACCAATAATGAAACATACGGGAAGTTTTTTGTAGGATGCAGCTTGCTGAAAACTTTAAAGAAAACCCCATCTTTTGCTGCTGCATACGGTACTCTTGAATAACCAAGCAATGCAGCAAATAAAGAAGCGAGTGTTACCCATAAAATGAGGATGGTAGCAATGTTTGCAGCAGTGATACCATATAACCGTTCAAAAAATTTACTGATCACAAACATATCCTGTTTGGTATCCTGCCAATGTTTTATTTCCTGCCAGGAAATTACGCTGGTTACGCTCATATTCATTGCCAGATACAAAGCAGCAATCCCGATAATGGAGATAAACATGCTGCGTGGGATGTTCTTTCCGGGATTTATGATTTCGCCTCCTAAATTACATACATTGTAGTAGCCTAGATAACTATAAATAGTATTGGCGCAAACATTTCCGAACGCAAACGATAATAAGTAACCCGGCTTGAAATTGGAACTGATTTCTTTTAATGGTTGGAAAAAATTTCCATGGGCAATACCTCCAAAAATTACCCATCCCAATGTAAACAATACACCGCCCCATAAAAACACGCCAATTTTCCCAATGCTGTCAATCTTTCGATACAATAAAAATGTAATAAAAACAATAACGCTGCCTGCTGCTGCCCGATGCTGCCAATCTTGTAAAGGAATTAAATAACCCAGGTATTGCGAAAAGCCTATAGCTGCAGAAGCCACTACCAATGGAGCTTGTATGATGGTTTGCCATACATATAAAAAGCTCATCATCCGGCCCATTTTGGTTTTACCGTAAGCCTCTTTTAAAAAATTATAACTGCCACCGGCCATTGGATATGCGGCACCCAGTTCACTCCATATCATTGCATCAATTAACGAAAGTACAGCACCAGCCACCCAGGCCAATAAAAATTGGCTCCCGATTAAACCTATAACGATGGGCAATACAACAAAAGGGCCAATGCCCACCATGTCAATCATATTTAAAGCAGTAGCCTGAAAAAGGCTTAAGCTGCGTTGCATGGTATGTTGCTGTTCCGGCATGAAAAAGAAAATATGCTAGTTTGGTGATGCACTGATATACCGGTGTAAATTAATTGATTTGTTTATTAGTGGACAGGTAATTTATCCAGCTTGACAGAAGTGTTCAATAATAATACTGCTAAAAGCCTTTAGTATCGGGAAAAAAATTGGGCTCCTTTTAAAAGGAGCCCTAATTAAAAAACCATTTACCAGTAAACCTTATTCTATGAATAAACCGTTTATTAGACGGCTGTCAAAAAAGAAAGGTTGCATGGAATTATTTTACCAGCTTGCGTTGAAATTTTTATAATAGTCCTGAAAGTTCTGGCTTTTGTAAAAGCCATCGCCGAAATATTTTAAAGGTGGCTCTAATTCGCCGGGCTTTAAAAAACCACTTAATGGTGCAGGCTGTGCATTTATATCAGCAAGGAATACAGTTGTAGGAAAACTCATTTGTCCTGAGGTAAGATAAAGCGCCAATTCACTGGCTTTGCTATTTGCATCATACCCAAATTTTTTGCCATCCCATAATACTGAATCTTTATCTTCGGCATCCAGGCGTACTGCATAATAATGCTCATTGATGTAATTGGCTACTTTGTCGTTGGCATAGGTTTCTTTGTCCATAACCTTGCACCAGGTACACCAATGTGTATATACATCCACTAAAACCGGTCTTGGATTTTTGCTGTAAGCAGCCTGTAACTCACTCACAGTCATCCAGTTTATCTTATCTTTTTTGGGTGTTCGAAAAGAAGTGGCAAACACCAGTAATAAAACCGCCGATAAAAAAACAATAACCTTTTGCATGGCAATAATTGTTTAGTAGCTTACATTTCTAACTTAAACGTAAAAACAATGAATAAAATTGTCTTAGCAATCACGGGGGCCAGTGGTTCTATCTATCCGAAAATAGTATTAGACAAGTTATCCGCCATAAAAAACCAGTGGGATGAATTAGCTGTAGTGTTGACAGATAATGCAAAACAAATATGGCAAACAGAACTGGGTACGGCAAGTTATGAAAATTATCCTGTAAAATATTACGATAAAAAAGATTTTTCTGCACCTTTTGCCTCGGGATCGGGCAGGTATAATACCATGCTTATTGTGCCCTGCAGCATGGGTACATTGGGACGAATAGCGAATGGCATAAGCGATGATTTAATTACCCGGGCTGCTGATGTAGTATTGAAAGAAAGAAGGAAATTGATTTGTGTAGTGAGGGATACGCCCTTTAACCTGATACATATCCGCAATATGGAAACGGTTACGTTGGCAGGGGGTATTATCTGTCCGGCAAGCCCATCTTTTTACAGCAAGCCACAAACACCTGAAGAAATAGCTGCGACTGTTGTTGACAGAGTGCTTGATTTAGCAGGGTTTGATATTAAAACCTATCGTTGGGGAGAATAATCAGGATCAAGGCACAAATACCCTGTATCGGGTTTATCTCAAATCCACAACCTCTGCTCCAGGATATTTTTTAATATCAAACGTAAACTGGTCATCACCAATAACGGCTTGGGTGTTCATCGAAAGTATAGCGTAAGTATATTTATCGCCCGATTTTTCGAATATTTTAGTGGAGCTGATAGTTTTGGCTAATTTATCTACATAAACAAGTACTTTGAAATAAGGCTTTGTTTTGTCAATCGGAGTCAATTCTATTTCCTGCAATGTTTTAGTGCCTGCTTTGCTTTCACCATTTAATTTGTATAAAAAATCCTTATCATAAAAATCGGTGAACATTTTTTGTGGAGTAAGCGTATTGGCGGTAGGATCTAATTTTGTAATAGTAGCTTCATTGGTAGATTTATCGTAAGTGGTTACATTATTGCCATCACAATAAATTTCCTGCCCGGTAACGCTCACACGGTATTTAGTGTCTTTCATTAATACTGTACCGGTTTTTGTACCAATGGCTTTGCCAGAGCTGTTCTCTATTTTCAAAGAGAATTTCGCTTGTACAGATTTATAGGTTTTGAATTTTACGCTAACTCCATCTAATATTTTTTTAGCTTCCGGATCGCTTTTACCAAGCCCTTTTGACTGTGCCGAAACAATCATGATTCCCATCATCCAGATAAATAAACCTGCAGCTGCTTTCTTCATTGTATTGATTATTTTTTATATACTATTTTTAATGCCGTGGCGACAAAGATAGGAGAATAGATGGGTTAATACTATAGCTATTAATGGTGTATTATTTAAATAACTGTTATATTAATTTGATAAAAAAGAACTGCCGCTTATAAATAAGCGGCAGTCTTTAACTAAAATATAAAAAATAATTTGATAGTGTTAACTAATCAACTAAATCCTAAGGCAACATTGTTTCGCCTTGCAGCACCGGGTTTCTTGCAGAACTTTTATTATCAGCAAACTCTTTGGCTGCTTTAATAAAGTTTGTAAAAATTGGCTGAGGATTCTCTACCGTGCTTTTTAATTCAGGATGGTATTGTACGCCGATAAAGAAAGGATGGTTTTTTAGTTCAATAATCTCAACCAAACCTGTAGCCGGATTTTTACCACTGGCAATCATACCTGATTTTTCAAACTGGTCTAAGTAAGTATTATTAAATTCCCAACGATGGCGATGCCTTTCGCTGATTAATGGGCTCTCATATATTTTATAAGCTAAAGAATCTTCTTTAATAGCACATGGATAAGCACCAAGACGCATTGTGCCACCTTTTGCAGTAATTTCTTTTTGTTCTTCCATCAAATCAATAACCGGAAACTTAGTGTCTTTCTGCATTTCGGTAGAATGAGCACCTTCTAGTCCCAATACATTCCTTGCAAATTCAATAACTGCCATTTGCATGCCTAAGCAAATGCCGAAGAATGGCAATTTATTTTCACGGGCATATTCAACGGCAAATATTTTACCATCCACACCACGGTAACCAAAGCCCGGGGCTACTAATAATCCATCAAGATTGCCCAGTTTTTCGGCTACATTTTCTTTGGTTAGTGATTCACTATGTACGTTTACAATCTGTACTTTGCATTCATTCACAGCTCCTGCATGTACAAACGATTCAAGGATCGATTTATAAGCATCCTGCAATTCAATATATTTTCCAATCAAGCCAATAGTTACTTTGCCAGATGGGTATTTTAATTTATCCAGGAAGCCTTTCCATTTAGTTAACTCCGGAGCTGAATATCCATTGATGTGTAATTTTTTCAATACAATTACATCCAATCCTTCCTGCAACATTTTCAATGGCACTTCATAAATAGTGCTGGCATCCATTGCTTCAATTACTGAATCTATTTTTACGTTACAGAACAATGCAATCTTCTTTTTTAATTCTGCACTTAGCGGGCGTTCCGTCCTGCAAACAAGTATGTTTGGATGAACGCCGTTTTCACTCATTAATTTTACACTGTGTTGTGTAGGTTTTGTCTTTAATTCTTTTGCTGCTTTTAAATATGGGATCAAGGTTAAATGCACTACCAGGCAATCTTCTTCCGGCAGTTCCCATTGTAATTGACGCACGGCTTCTATAAATGGCAAGCTTTCAATATCGCCAACAGTGCCGCCGATTTCAGTTAATACAATATCATATTTTCCTTCCTGGCCAATCAATAACATCCTGCGTTTAATCTCATCCGTTATATGCGGAATAACCTGAACAGTTTTGCCTAAATAAGCGCCTTCTCTTTCTTTATTAATTACAGTTTGATAAATTTTTCCGGTAGTAACATTGTTTGCCTGCGAGGTATGCTGGTTTAGGAAACGCTCATAATGCCCAAGATCTAAATCGGTTTCTGCGCCATCTTCTGTAACAAAACATTCACCATGTTCATAAGGATTCAATGTACCGGGGTCAACATTAATATAAGGATCGAATTTTTGAATGGTTACTTTTAAACCTCTTGCTTGAAGAAGTTTTGCAAGCGATGCCGCAATAATTCCTTTTCCAAGAGAAGAGGTAACACCTCCGGTAACAAAAATGTACTTAGCCATGATAAATAGTTATATAATTACAAATAATGTATTTTGAGTATGCAAACAAAATAAGATTCAATCCTGCTGTTCCGCTGGTTGGGCAATTATAAATGCACAAATCCTATTAATAAAAAACTGGTTTCAAAAATGACAACAATGACCAACGGAAAATCCCGGTAACCGGGAAAAGATGATATAAAAATCCCAAAGGTCATGCAAAGATAAAGCGAAAAATTGGGTAACGGAAATTTGCTACCTCATTTTGTACCAACAGATATTAACATTTGGATTTTGGGCGATTTATTGGAACACGGATGATATGGATTAAACGGATTTTGTGTTCGAATACGTAGGTCATAAATTAGGTGGATTTTCGCTGATATACTGCTTATTTTAAAATTCCATACTTATCTATCCAATCCATATAATCCGTGTTCAATTGTCAGTATAGCGCAATCGTTACCACAAGTATTCCGTAAGTTTCTGACAAAACTTTTGTTTCACATTCTCCGGCAACGTAATTTCACGCAACTTTTTAAAAGTGCAACTTCTTATCTTAAAAATTGATCGTTATGGGGATTATCAAAGCCCGGTTTAAGGAAAAAGCAGAAAGCGTAAACGTTGAAATAAAAGCGTTGCTGAAAGAGCATGGCAATAAAAAAATTGGCGAAGTGACACTTAGCCAGGTTTATCAGGGCATGCGCGGTATAACGGGCCTTGTTACAGAAACTTCTTTATTAGATGCGCAGGAAGGCATCCGTTTCCGTGGATATACGATTCCTGAATTACAGCAAAAATTACCCAAAGCACCCAAAGGTTCCGAACCATTGCCCGAAGGATTGTTCCATTTAATGTTATTAGGGGAATTGCCTACCGATGAAGAAGTACAGCATATGACATCAACCTGGCAGCGCCGCAGCCATGTACCAAACCATGTGTTTGATACAATTGAAGCATTGCCGGTAAATACACATCCGATGACACAGTTTGTAGTAGCTATTATGGCTTTGCAAACAGAAAGTTCTTTCTCTAAACGTTATGCAGCAGGCATGAGCAAGAAAGATTATTGGGATGCAACGTTTGATGATTCAATGGATTTAATAGCGAGGTTGCCACGTGTGGCAGCGTATATCTATCGCCGCAAGTATAAAAATGGCGAACATATTCAACCGGATGGGTTATTGGATTGGTCGGGCAACTTTGCGCATATGATGGGATATAGTGATGAAGGCTTTAAAGAATTGATGCGTTTATATATGACGATCCATGCTGATCATGAAGGTGGTAACGTATCTGCACATACAACCCATTTAGTTGGTTCTGCATTAAGCGATCCTTATCTTTCATTTGCTGCAGGCATGAATGGATTGGCTGGCCCTTTACATGGCCTGGCAAATCAGGAAGTAATCAAATGGATTTTTCAAATGCAGAAAGAGCTGGGTGTAGAAACACCATCAAAAGAGCAGATTGAAGAATACGTAAAGAAAACATTAAGCGAAGGGAAAGTTGTACCGGGTTATGGCCATGCTGTATTGCGTAAAACAGACCCACGTTTTACAGCGCAAATGGAATTTGGCAAAAAGCATTTAGCCGATGATCCATTGGTAAACACTGTTTGGAATATATATGAGACAGTGCCACCTATTTTGCAATCGCTTGGGAAAATTAAAAACCCTTGGCCGAATGTAGA
>Ga0210388_10003782_pt1 | contig 11830 bp, 9 predicted proteins | sample IncBWC19OmetaG_FD_155485 | JGI IMG/M metagenome (GOLD analysis project Ga0210388, IMG submission 155485) | Forest soil microbial communities from Barre Woods Harvard Forest LTER site, Petersham, Massachusetts, United States - Inc-BW-C-19-O ... | reverse complement strand
AACATACCTTCCCAGAACGGGAATCTTCGCCCACGCCCAACCAATCGCAACTGCCCTCTGTTTTCTTCCATGTGGAAAACGAGACCGTAACCCCGCATCAAGCCCGTCATTGCTAGGGATACAACCTGTAGTGTTTCCCTCTTGACATGCACAATCGGCGGGAGTAAGTTTGCAATCCCAAGGCATGAAATTCCGACCCACGGGAATGGGCCGGGATGGCAGCAAAGACGAACCTGCGGTCCGGTGCCAAGCCAGAGGTGACTTGCCGCCGTGCTGCAGAAAAGGCTCAGGCGCCAGGGTTTTCCGATCCGTAAGCCCGGCGCCCGAAACCTTAACCCTAGGGAAGTAAAAGCCTTCGGGCGCCTCCGGAATCCCGGAAGCCGGAAGCCGAATTGAGTGCGGTGGCCGTGCCCCGACCCTCTCCCGGGGCGCGACGACAAACGAAGCAATTAGATGTGACTGCCCGTCACCAGACGAGGGGAGAGTTGTCATCCCGAGTAAGCGCTTTTTGCGCCGCGAGGGATCTGGGGCGAGCCGTGCGAGTGTCGCGTTCTTCGCGACACGGTAATCGCCGGTTTGGCTCGCTTCCCTTGAGCTGACGCGGCAGAGCTGGAATCAGGAGCCCGTACCATGGAAGCTTTAACTCGCCTCGTTACCGAGTCGTTGGCCCGTCACGGTTTCGACCGTCCGCTGGACTACCGCCGCCTCACCTGGTCGCGCTGGTTCCGCTGCGAATCCCATCACAGCCTCCTGTTCGTCCCCAGCCAGCCCGGCGTCTTCGCCGTAGCCGAAGAAGTAATGGATCTCACCTCCAGCAACGCCCATGTAGCGACGGACGCCTCGCCCGTCCCGCGAAGCGAAGCGAGCGGCCCCCAAGTGAGTCTCGCCCCGCCTCCGATTTCGGGTCTTAGAGCCCCGGAAGCCGAGAGCCGGAAGCCGGAAGCCCGAAGCCGCCGCCTCCTCGCCGTCACCCAATTCTTCGAAGACGACGACATGGCCTTCGTCCTCGATCGCATGCTCTCGCGCGAGAACCCCATGCGGGCCCGTTTGGTCTCGGGCCGCTACTTCGTCCGTTTCGTCGGGGTCGAAGATCAGATCCAGCGCCGCAGCATCTGCAACGCACTGAATCAGTGGATGGCCAACTCCGCCGAGAAAGCCACCGGCATCGGTTCCCACTTCGCCAGCTCGCTCGAACTGACTCCTGCGACTGAGTACGTCCCGCAACCCGACGACCGGCAGCAAAACCTGTTCGCCGAAGAGGCGAGTGTGGCGCGGGCGCCCTCGCCCGCGTCTGCCAGCAGCACCAATGCCTATGCAGAGAGCAATGCTCATGTAGGGACGGACGCATTCGTCCGTCCAGCGAGCGAAGCGAGCGCCTCGACCACGAACCCCGCTTTTTCCGCCCCAACATTCGCAACGACGTCTCCGCATCTAGACTCCGGAGCCGCCACCAACATTCACTGTCCATCCCCACTCCCCTCCGGTTTCTAACGGATGGGATATGGGGCAGCGCAGCGCTTTAGGCGCTGTGATCAACCGTTCTTTGCAGGAAACGTTTTGAAAGGGCGCGGCTTCAGCCGCGCCGAAAGCCGCACCAGCCCCGAAGGGGCGAAAGAATCGACCTTTAAAACGAACTCGTTCCACCCCGATTCCCCCGTCCTGACTCCCCCGGACGCCCGAATCGGCGCACCACGCACTAGAATCTAATTAGGAGAGCCCCTCGATGGCAGAACTGAAAACCGTTACCGAAACCACCCCTACGCCCGCCCCCGCGAGCCTCGCGCAGAGCACTGTTCAACACAGCACCGTCCAGAAGAAGAAATCCCCCGGCCTCGCCTTTCGCCGCTTCTTCACCAAGCCCACCGTCTCTCCCTATGACGAAGTCGAATGGGACCTCCGCCTCGCTCAGATCACCGATGCTCAAGGCAACATCATCTTCGAGCAGAAGGACGTCGAAGTCCCCAAAGATTGGTCCATGACCGCCACCAACATCGTGGCCAGCAAATATCTGCACGGCAAGATCGGCACTCCCGAACGCGAGAAGGGCGTTCGCCAGCTCGTCGGACGCGTCGCCGAAACCATTCGCGACTGGGGTATGGCGCAAGGCTACTTCCGCACGCCGGAAGACGGCGCCACTTTCCACGATGAACTCGTGCACATCCTCGTCCGCCAGTACGCCGCCTTCAACAGCCCGGTCTGGTTCAACGTGGGCTGCGACCGCATCGAGCCCAACTCCGATGGCCGCAACTGGCACTGGAATCCGCAAACGCAGAACGTCGAGTTCGGCGTCACCGGATATTCCAAGCCCCAGTGCTCTGCCTGCTTCATCAATTCGGTGAAAGACTCGCTCGACTCGATCCTGACCCTCGCCAAGACCGAAGGCATGCTCTTCAAGTGGGGCAGCGGCACCGGCACGAATCTCTCGACTCTGCGCGGATCGACCGAAACGCTTTCCGGCGGCGGCACAGCCAGCGGCCCGCTCAGCTTCATGAAAGGCTTTGACGCCTTCGCCGGCGTCATCAAGTCCGGTGGCAAGACTCGCCGCGCCGCCAAGATGGTCATTCTCAACGTCGACCATCCCGACATCATCGACTTCATCGAGTGCAAACAGAAAGAAGAAGCCAAGGCTCATGCTCTGGTTCTTCAGGGTTATGACGGATCTTCTCCTGACTCCGACGCCTACAGCTCCATCTTCTTCCAGAACGCCAATAACAGCGTGCGCGTGACCGACGACTTCATGTACGCCGTGGTCCGCGACACCGATTTCTCCACCAAGACCGTCACCGACGGCTCAGTTTCCAAGACTTTCAAAGCGAAAGAACTGCTGCGCAAAATTTCCGAAGCTACCTGGCACTGCGGCGACCCCGGCATGCAGTACGACACTACGGTCAACCGCTGGCACACTTCGAAGAACACGGCGCGCATTAACGCCAGCAACCCGTGCAGCGAATACATGTTCCTCGACGACTCGGCCTGCAACCTGGCCAGCCTGAACCTGCTGAAGTTTGCTCCCAACGGCACGTTCGACGTCGAAGCCTACCGTCACGCTGTCGACATTCTCATCACCGCGCAGGAAATTCTGGTCGACAACGCCGGCTATCCCACGGAATCCATCATGCGCAACTCGCATGACTACCGGCCGTTGGGACTCGGCTATGCCAACCTCGGCGCGTTGCTCATGGCCGCCGGCTTGCCCTACGACTCCGACGCTGGCCGCGACTACGCCGCCTGCGTCACCGCCATCATGTGCGGCGAAGCCTACTTGCAATCCAGCCGCATCGCCGAACAATGCCCCGGCCTGGCTCCGGCGACAGAGCCCACAAAAAAGAATTTGTCCGAAACAAATCTAGGCGCCGGCATCACCACGACTCACGTAGGGACGGACGCATTCGTCCGTCCGGCGAGCGAAGCGAGCGCCCCCGGCACCACCATGCCCGGCGGAGCCTGCCCCGGTTGGTACATCAACCGCGAACCGTTCCTCGACGTAATCCGCATGCACCGCGCGTCAGTAAACGGCATCAACAAAAATAATGTTCCCGCCACCGTCTACGAGTCCAGCAAACAGTGCTGGGACGAAGCCCTGGCCCACGGCGAAAGATTCGGCTACCGCAACAGCCAGGTCACAGTCCTGGCCCCCACCGGCACCATCGGCTTCATGATGGACTGCGATACTACTGGTATTGAGCCGGATTTGGCGTTGATCAAGTACAAGAAGCTGGTTGGCGGCGGGATGATTAAGATCGTCAACAACACGGTGCCAACGGCGCTGTTCAAGCTGGGTTACACCCACGACCAGGCCGACGCCATCGTCAGTTACATTGACGCGACGGGCACGATCGAGGGTGCGCCGCACGTGAAAGACGATCACCTTGCGGTGTTTGATTGCTCGTTCAAGCCGGCCAAGGGCACGCGCTCCATCGCCTACATGGGACATCTCCGCATGATGGCGGCGGCGCAGCCGTTTATCTCTGGCGCGATCTCGAAGACGGTGAACCTGCCCAACAACGCCAGTGTCGAAGACATCATGGAGTCGTACCTGCAGGCGTGGAAGCTTGGCATCAAAGCTGTGGCCATCTACCGCGACGGCTGCAAGCAGTCGCAGCCGCTGTCGGCGGCCGGCAGCAAGACGGCAACGTCCAGCAAAGACGACTCGCGGACAGGAGTGTCCGCGCCACACGTCGAAGAAGAAGATTTGAATGCGCCTCCGCGGGCGGTGCGGCACAAGCTGCAGGAAGAGCGCGCGTCCATCACGCACAAGTTCAAAGTCGGCGATCACGAGGGCTACATCACGGTTGGGTTGTATCCCAATGGCGATCCCGGCGAACTGTTCGTGACGATGGCCAAAGAAGGCTCGACGGTCAGCGGCCTGATGGACAGCTTCGCGCTGGCGGTTTCGATCGCGCTGCAACACGGCGTCCCGCTGAAACTGTTCTGCGAAAAGTTCGCCCACACGCGCTTCGAACCCAGCGGCTGGAGCGGCAATCCGGACATCGGCTATGCCAAGTCGATCATGGACTACATCTTCCGCTGGCTGCAGATGCGCTTCCTGACTGGCCAGCAGCAGATGCTGTTCGAAAATCTGCGGCTGCGGCCGGCAACTCTACCACCATCCTCGGAAGGCGGAGAAGCGGGCAGTACGGCGCCGCAACAGAGGCCTGAGAACCGGGAACTGAGAACTGGCTCCGGTTCTGTCCACGCCGCCGACGCCCTGTCGAGCCTGATCGACCTCGGCGACGCCCCCAGCTGCAGCTTCTGCGGCAGCATCATGACCAGAAACGGCAGCTGCTATCGGTGCGGGAGTTGCGGAAGCACGAGCGGGTGTTCGTAACCCACATGCAGGGTTAACTGATCTGCCAGCCCAAGGTATAGACAAGTGTGATCTATATCTTGGGCTGGTTTGACAACGTCAGCATTACGTTGTTATAATAATGAGTGATGTTAGTTTCAAAATTCGGATCAAGCAACCACTGACGTCGATTCGACTTCGCCTTTAGGCCCCGCCGTACTCCCCGCCAGCGAGTAGCAATCCCAAAAACCGTGCGAGGTAAGAAATGGTGGCCGCTCCCGCTTTTTCTGTTTCAAATCAATTTTCTGCTGCCCTGGACGAGCTCCTTCTCGAAACCTGTGAAGAATTTCAAATCAGCACGGCTCGGTACGATCTTGCAGGCGAGAGATATAGAGCACTGAACAAGCTGTTCGAGGGTAGCGGAAGTCCTTTCCGGCAATTCCGCCCGGACATCTATCCGCAAGGGTCGATGGCGCTCGGTACGACGGTCCAACCGATCAAGGGGCCTCACGATCTGGACTTCGTGCTTGAACTCTCCAACTATCTCCGCGGCCCCATGCATTTGATTACCGAGTTGCATGAATTCCTCAGCATGCACGGCGTCTATGGCCCGATGACCAGTCTGAAAAACCGATGTGTGCGCATTGAGTATGCAGATGAGTTTTACATGGACGTGCTACCAGCCTGCCGTGTCGCCACTGCTGTCGGGACCTGCATCAAGGTTCCCGATTGCGCCTTACGGGGTTGGAGCGACAGCAATCCGCGGGGATACATCAAGTGGTTTAAGGAGCAGAGTGCGAAGCGGTTCGTTGGGCGCCTGCTGGAAAGGGCGGAGCGCATCCCAGACCAGCAAGCTGTTACCCAGAAGGATACCCTGCAGTTGGTGGTGCAGCTTTTCAAGCGGTGGCGAGATCGGTGTTATGCCTCTGTCGACCCGAGCTTGGCTCCGATCTCGATCGTGCTGACCACTCTTGCAGCCGACACGTACCAGGGGGAGCAGTCGGTCAGCAATGCGATCACATCGATGCTCAGCGGAATCGTGAACCTGATCGATGTATCTCGACGGGCTGGGGAGTGTCATCTGCATCTGTGCAACCCTTCGAATACAGCGGAAGATCTGACTGAGCGCTGGGATTCAAACCCATTAGCATACTCAGAGTTCGAGCGTGGCATTCGCGACTTCCAGCAGCGGTGGATGCAACTCGTCATGCAAGGCGGGAACGTCAATGTGCAACTTCAGTCACTGTTCGGCGAGACGGTGACAACGGTATTGCGAAAACGCACGCAGAAGACTCAGGACTCCAGGCTGGCCGAGAAATTGGGCGTAACCTCGGCGGGTCTCATCACGTCGTCGACAGCGGCCGCCGTGCGAGCGCGCCCTAACACATTTTATGGGACAGAGTAGGTATCCGAAGCAAAAGGCGATCACGGCCGCCGAGCAAGCGTATTTCTTAAGACTTGCGTTTCCGCGTTTTCGGATTCTGTCGGCGCGAAACCATCTCAGGTGCGTGGGGACGCTGCAGCCAACAGCGGCCAGCGACATCTATACGATCGAGATCTTTTACATGGTCCCTAGGCGACCGCGGGTTCGTGTTCTGGATCCTGAGCTGCAGCTTGCGGCGGGCAAGACGAAGCTCCCCCATGTTTTCGAAGAGAATGATCTGTGCCTATATATTTCAGGGGATTGGCGCCCCGATCTCCGGATTTCCGAGTTCATAGTGCCTTGGATTTCGTTTTGGCTTTACTTCTACGAATTCTGGTTATTGACCGGCGAGTGGCTCGGAGGTGGTCATGAGGCCGGAGGAGGCGTGAGATGAGCCGCTTCAGAATCCTCTCGATTGATGGCGGCGGCATCAAGGGGGTCTTTCCCGCTGCCTTCCTAGCTTCGATCGAGGAAACTCTTGGCGGGGCTCCCGTCGCTGGCTATTTCGACCTCGTTGCAGGCACTTCGACCGGCGGCATCATTGCCTTAGCGCTCGGACTTGGTCTTCGGGCAAGCGAGATTTTGAATTTTTATGAGCGCTACGGCCCGACAATTTTCCCTCAGAAATCGTCGTGGTCGTGGCTCGGCACGGCTAGGTACCACGTCGAACCGCTCAGGCACGCCCTCGATAAGACATTTGGGTTGAAGCGGCTCGGGGATTCCGGTCTTCGACTGCTGATTCCCTCATTTAATGCGACGACGGGGCGAATCCACATCTACAAGACAGCGCATCATCCGCGGTTGCAGATGGACTTCAAAGTTCCAGCTGTAGAGGTTGCCCTCGCGACTTCTGCAGCACCGGTATTTTTCCCGCCTCATCGCTCGCGTCAAGACGTTACTTTGATCGACGGCGGAATTTGGGCAAACAACCCTGTTGGCCTAGCTGTGACAGAGGCGATCAGTATGCTCGGAAGGTCGGGAACCGAATTGGATGTCTTGAGCATAGGGTGCACAAGCAGGCCTCCCGATTTTACTCAGACGGGCTCGGGACTGGGTTTCTGGGCCCTTAGGGCCCTCGATGCGGCCATGGAGGGACAGTCATTTGCGGCTTTGGGAACAGCTCAGCACTTGGCCGGCCACGAAAATGTTTTCAGATTCAATCCGATCGTGTTGCCGGGGCGCTTCACGCTTGACAAAGTGCGAAGGATTGGCGAGTTGAAGGCTTTTGGATACAGTGAGGCGCGCGAGTCCTTGCGGCGGTTGACACCTAGGTTCTTCTCGACCCCGGCCGATCAATTCACTGCTCTCTGGTCGTAGAAGCGGCGTTGCTGCCGTCCCTCCGACACTTGGTTTCCATTATTCGGTGCCTACCCAGGACTTACGTCCCTTCGGCACGCTCAGGGCAGGCTCTGGGCTAGCCTATGGCGTCGGTTCGCGACTGGTTGGGTCGCTCGGGCGGCTGAAGCTGCGGGTTGATTGAGCGGGGCTTGCGGCGCGGCTGAAAGCCGCGCCCTTTCAAGTCTCTAGGTCTCCAAGTCTCCAAATCTCCAAATCTCAAATCTCAAATCTCAAGAAAGCAAGAGTCAAAGGCTGGCGGACAGGAGTGTCCGCCCCACACTCTTTGTTTTCTACCTTTTGTTTTCCACAGAATTCGGGAGATTTCCTCAGGGGAAGGTGTGATGGGCGACCTTTACCGGGGGATTTCAAAACGGGAATAGTGGGGAGTGGGACGGGTGGGGCTTTGTGGTGGGGAGCAGCAGGATCCTCACCGGGCTTTCTGCCGGGTTCGGAATGACAGGGAGAGTTGGGGATTATGGGGAAGAAAAACAATTCGGGGTGGATTCGGGGATGCAAGGAACGGGGAGAGTGGGCGGAGCTTTGGTTTATGGCGTTGGCGCGGGGGATGGGGTTTGGGGTGTTGAAACCTTATGGCGAGTCGGGGCGGTATGACGTGGCGGTGGAATGGGGAGGGAGAATTTCGCGGGTGCAGGTGAAGTCGACGGTTTATTGCCGCCGGGGGAATGAGTACTGCTTGAATGTGCATGGTCCGGGGAGGAAACAGTACGAGCAGGGGACGGTGGATTTCTTTGCGGTGTGGGTGATTCCGATGGGGGAATGGTACATCATTCCGTATGCGGCGATGGGGAAGCGGCAGACGCTGCACTTTACGGCAGGGAGCAAGCGGTCGAAGTGGGGGCGGTATCGGGAGGCGTGGGAGTTGTTGCGGGTGTTGGAGATTCAGGCTTGCGTGGATCCGATGTTTCTGGAGGAGGGAGTGGTGGGATGAGGTGAGAGTCCCAGCGGTTAGGAACAGATTCAAACGGCAGAGGACACCTGGGAACACGGAGGGAGGCAGAATCGCCGCGCCATGGGGAGAACTGTCCTTCTGAGTTTGCGAAACGTTTCCCTGCTATCGTTCACTATCTATCAAAATTCGAGGGAGTAATCCATCATGCCGCCTGGACTGGACAATCTGAAACACATCGTCGTGCTGATGATGGAGAACCGCTCCTTCGATCACATGCTGGGATCGCTGACAGCGGTCGACGCGAGGATTGACGGGATCACGCCGGACTTGAGCAATCCGGATACGAATGGGAATGCGGTGAAACCGCAGCCGCTGGCGGAATTTCAGGCGCAGTTGCAGCCCGATCCGGATCATCATTTTCCGGCGGTCGATTTGCAGATTTTTGGCGGAGACACGAGCGCGAACCGCGTGGCCAATATGCAGGGGTTCGTGAAGAGTTATTTCAACCAGCAGCGGGATGTGGGACATTCGCAGAAGATCATGTATTACTTCGCGCAGAAGGATTTGCCGGTGCTGACCACGCTGGCGCTGGAGTTTGCCGTGTTCAACCGCTGGTTTGCGTCGATTCCGGGGCCGACGATCTGCAATCGGGCGTTCGCGCATTATGGAACGTCATTCGGACGGGTCGATATGAATGTTCTGTACGTGAATGAGCCGTTCCAGAGCATTTACAGCCGGCTGATCAACGCCACTCCGAAGCATACGTCGAAGCTGTATTACTACGATACGGCCAGCTCGACCATGGAGATCACCAACCTGCTGCAGAACGAGCCGCAGCTGTTCGGAACTTACGATCAGTTTCTGGACGATTGCGCCAAGGGGAATCTGACCGACTATTCGTTTATCGAGCCGAATTACAGCGATCATGAGGGCGACAGCGGCGAGGAAGTGGCCAACGATCAGCATCCCGACCACGATGTGCAGGCGGGAGAGTTATTCATTGCGACGATTTACAACGCGGTGAAGAGTTCGCCGCTTTGGCCGAATACGGCGCTGCTGATCGTCTATGACGAGCATGGGGGAATCTATGATCACGTTGTGCCTCCGGCTTGCACGCCCGACCAGTTCTCGGCGACGGCGAATGACACGGGGACAGGGATGCCGTTTGCGTTTGACCGGCTGGGAGTGCGGGTGCCGGCGATTCTGATTTCGCCGTGGATTGCGAAGGGGACGGTGGTGGATCGAGTATTCGACCATGCGTCGATTCCGGCGACGGTGACGAAATTATTTCTGGGTGATTATTCGCCGCGCTCTCCGCGGGAAAAAAATGCTGACGTATTCATCGAGCCGAATGTGGCTCCGGTCGATCCGGCCAGGAACTTGCTGTCTTTAGATGTGATGAGGACGGATTGTCCGGACTTTAATGTTTAGAGTGCAAGGCGGCTGCTGCCACGAAAAGGAGTGACCCAGATGACGCTGATCGAGGTACCCAGGCCGGCCAAGAGCGCGTTCAATCCGAACCGGCCGGTCTCCGCGCTGCTGAAGGCGCAGATGGAACGTCTGCGCCATGCGGCGAGCAATCTGCCGTTGCGGTACCGCAGCGAGATCTATATTAATGCGGTCAAGACCGAGGGTGAGGCAGCGAGATATATCCGCGACGTAACTGAGGCGATTCATGAGGCGCATGCCGATGCGGCGGCCAAGCGGGCGAAAGTAGTTCCAAAGCGCAAGGGTGTGATCGAGATTGCGGCAGTCGCCGACGAGCGGGCGGAACGGAAGCTGGCAAGTAAAGCGAAGAAGCGCAGCGCAAAGAAGGCTGGCGCAAAGTCCACTCGAAAGACTTAGCGAGCAGGTTGCAGGAGGCGGTAATGCGGTGGAGTGTGGCGCTGATATTGCTGGCATCGATGGCGGGGCTGAGCCAGTTGGCAAGCGCTCAGGAAAACTGGCTGCAGGCCGATTTCCGGCGCGAGAGCGAGCGGGTGGGCGACGCTTGCAAGGCCAGCTTTGGGGCGGTGCCGGGATGCGCCATCGAATTATTTACCGACCATCCGCTGCACATCGCGGCTGGGAGCATGCCCCCGCAGAACGGATTCGGGCTGGGCGCAGCGTTCGTCGAGTCGAGGAATACCAGGAACTGGCGGTTGAACTGGGATGTGGATGCGGTGGGCGCCTTCCGCGGGGCCTGGCGCGCGGGTGCGTACATGACGCTGGTGCATACCCCGGAAGTGACGATCCATGTTGCGGCACCCATGGTCGGTGCAGCGGGGACTGAGACCGGGAAACCGAAGAAACCTACGCTCGCGGTGCATCCCTACACGGTGTTCAATCTGTATGCGCAGACGATTTCGCTCAACAAGCTGAACTATTTTGGGTTGGGCAATGATACGCCGCTGGCCGGTGCGTCGGTGTTTGGGATGACGCAGACGATCGTGGGAGCGAACGCCATCAAGCCGGTCTTCGAGTGGGCGGCGATCCGCAAGTTGAATCTGGCGCTGCTGGGGGAAGTGAACGGCCGCTTCGTGAATATCCGCGGGGAGACGGGACAGAGTGTGCCGTCCATTGACGCCGTATACGCGAACTCGTCGGCGCCGGGACTGATCAGCCAGCCGGGATTCGTTCAGTTCGGCGAAGGATTGCGCCTCAAGCCCGTGATCGCGGGCTATGTGCAACTGAATTACACCGGAACTTTGCAGGAGTTCTGGGCGCCGACGAGTTCGCAAAACTCGTTTCTGCGCTGGACCGTGGATTTGAATCACACGGTTTATCTGTATGGCTATACGCAGTCGGCGCCGAAGAGCACGGACGGGACTGGTCCTGACTCTTGTGCGCCAAGTGGGGAGGATTGCCCGAAGGTTTCGCGTTCGCGGAATCTGAACGGCTCGATTGGAATGCGGCTGCTGCTTTCGGAGTCGATTAATTCGGCGACCAGCGCGGTCCCGTTCTATTTGCAGCAGACGCTTGGGGGATCAGACGTGAACGGGGCGCTGTCGCTGGGGAGCTATCAGGACTACCGGTATCGCGCGCCCAATCTGCTATTGCTGCAGGAAAGTTTTGAGCACTCGATCTGGGGACCGTTTGGCTTGAAGTTGATGGCGGATGAAGGACGCGTCGCTTTGACGCGAAGTGATATCGGATTCGATCATCTCCGACACAGTTTCGCCGCCGGCCTCACGTTGCGCGCAGGCGGCTTCCCCATGGTCTCGCTCATGTTTGCCTGGGGTGGGTCGGAAGGTCACCACAACATCTTCAATATGAATACATCGCTGCTGGGCGGATCAGCGAGGCCGTCGCTGGATTGATGTCCACAGCTGGCTCGCCACTCGGGTGACGAAGTCTGTGCGCTTGTTGTTGGCTCTGCCGTCCTTACGGGAAT
>Ga0210388_10003781_pt1 | contig 11830 bp, 13 predicted proteins | sample IncBWC19OmetaG_FD_155485 | JGI IMG/M metagenome (GOLD analysis project Ga0210388, IMG submission 155485) | Forest soil microbial communities from Barre Woods Harvard Forest LTER site, Petersham, Massachusetts, United States - Inc-BW-C-19-O ... | reverse complement strand
CCCCAAAAAAGACGGCATATTGGCCACATGCACGATGATCAGAGTTCCAGTTAACTTCTTTACTTGCAAGCGTTGCAGAGCCAAGATCGGCGGATATTCATAGCCGTGGATTCCGGCCGTCAACGCCAGAGTCGGACCCGGCTTCGAGCCTTTGATCACGGTTATCGGAATGGTGGTGAAGCCTAAATCAATGGTTTCATCGCTTCGCATAACTGCTCCAAGTCATTGTCATCATTATAGAAATGCGGAGAAATCCGCAGGAAACCGTGCCGGGCGGCTACATTTACGTTCTTTTTCTTTAGCTCCCGCGCCAGGTGCGAGGGATCGCGGCCCGGGAATTTCGCGGCGACGATCTGCGAGCCGCGGCTGACTTCCGCGCCCATTTCGACCATCCGATCTCTCACGGAATCAGCCAGTTGCATGACGCGCTGCTCGATTGCCGCGGGACCCGCTTCGAGCATCAATTCGACCGCCTGTTCCATCGCGTACAGCAGCGGAAAAGGCAGCCCTCCGCCTTCGTATTTTTCCGCCGAGTCTTTGAACATGGGCGCGCCATGATGCAGGTTATCGACGTCGCGCCAGGTTTTGTGGCTTCTCCAACCGACCTTAATCGACCTTAAATTGCTCCGTAAGGGCTCCAGCACAGCCATAAATGCGCTTCCAGGAGGGCTAATCAGCCACTTATAGCCATGGACGGCGTAAATGTCGATATGCAGTTTCTTGAGATCGATGGTCAGCGCGCCGAGGCTTTGCGTGCCGTCCACGAACAGAAGGATGCCGCGCTGGCGGGTGAACTTTGAAATCTCCTCGAGCGGCGGACGAAATCCGGTGGCGTAGTTCACTTCGCTGATCGCGACCATTCTGGTGTTGCCGTCGATCGATTCGTACAAGCGCTCCCACGCCACTTCGCGCATTTGCGGCAGATATAAATAGTTGGGGAATTCATCCTGAAGCGTGACGATGTTGTCAGCGGCTTTTAGATCGAGGGCGGCCAGGACTACGCCGAGCGCGCCCGCGGCGCTGTCTACAAACGCGATGTCATCGGCGGTTGCGCCGATCAGCTTGGCGATGGATCCGCGCAGGCGGTCGGCGTCGTCATACCAGCTCAGGAAATCGGTGCAAGCGAACTCGTCGCGATGCTGCCAGTGTTTTGCGACTGCCTCGGTTGCGCGGCGCGGCAATTGGCCGAACGTCGCCGTGTTTAGATACGCGCGATTTGCGAGGGCAGGGAACTCACTTCGTATTGTCTGCCAGTCGGGTTTTGACAAAGGACGCCGCCTCCGCTACGGCGACATCGGTGGATACTTTCGTGCGCCGATCGACCACTTCCACCAGGCCTTGCGCTACTTTCTTTCCGACGTTGATGCGATACGGAATGCCGATCAGGTCGGCGTCTTTGAATTTGACGCCCGGACGCTCATCGCGATCGTCGAGCAGCACGTCGATTCCCAGCGATCTGGCGGCTGAATAGATTTCCGTCGCGGTTCTGTTCTGCGCGGCATCAGCGAAATTGATCGGCGTCACTACCATCGCGAAGGGAGCGATCGAGGCGGGCATGACGATGCCGTCTTTATCGTGATAGAGTTCGACAGCCGCGCAGAGGATACGCTCGATTCCGATCCCGTAGCTGCCCATGATGGGAGTGACTTCCTTCCCCGATTCATCGAGAACCCGCAGTCCCATCGACTCCGAGTATTTGTAGCCTAGCTTGAAAATGTGGCCGATTTCGACGGTTTTGTGCACGGTGAGCGGCGCTCCATCGACAATCGAAGTATCGCCTTCGACGGCTTGCCGCAGATCGTGAAACTCGGCTTGAAAATGCTTGCCGGGAGTTACGTTGCGCAGGTGATGATCGTTCTTATTGGCGCCGGCGATCATGTTGCGGCGGCCGCGCAGGGCTTCGTCGGCCAGAATGCGGATTTTGACACCGACGGGTCCAAGAGAACCGGCGTCGGCTCCGAAATGTTCGCGAATTTCTTCGGGATGCGCCTGGCGAATATCCGTTGCGCCAGTGACGCCGCCGAATTTTGTTTCGCTCAACTGATGATCGCCGCGGACCATTACGAGCACGACGTTGCCATCGGCGACCATTACCAGGCTTTTCATCTGCGAGGTTTCGGGCAGTCCGGTGAAGCCCGCAACCTCGGCGATGGTTTTCTTGCCGGGAGTTTGAAATTCTTCCGGTTCTAGATCGCCTTCGGGGTCGTCAACAGCGCAGGGTTTGGCGACACTCACCGCTTTTTCCAGATTCGCGGCGTAATTGGGGCCCTTGACGACGAAGTCCTCGCCGGCGTCGGACACTACCATGAATTCGTGCGACTGGCTCCCTCCCATCGCCCCCGAATGCGCTTCGACCACCACGTATTCAAGGCCGCAGCGATCGAAGATGCGGCGATAGGCCTGGTCGTGTTTCTCATAGGCCGCATCCAGGCCGGCGGGCGTCAGATCGAAGGTGTAGGAATCCTTCATGATGAACTGGCGGGTGCGCAGGAGGCCGCTTTTGGGGCGAGGCTCGTCTCGGAATTTGGTCTGAATCTGATACCAGATCTGTGGGAGCTGTTTGTAGCTGCGCAATTCGCCGCGCGCGATATACGTCATGACCTCTTCGTGGGTCATGCCGAGGCAGAGGTCGCGGCCGTTACGGTCTTTCAGGCGAAAGAGGTTATCGCCCATGACATCCCAGCGGCCGGATTCCTGCCAGACCTCGGCGGGATTGAGGCCGGGGAGATAGAATTCCTGCGCTCCGATGGCGTCCATTTCCTCGCGGACGATCTTGGTGATTTTGAGGATGGAGCGCTGGGCGAGGAACAGGTAATTATAGAGGCCGGCGGCGAGCTGGCGGATGTAGCCGGCGCGCAGCAGCAGGCGATGGCTGGCGACTTCGGCTTCGGCGGGGTCCTCACGCAACGTGGGGATAAACAATTTACTCCAGAACATGGGGGGTGAGTTGTGAGTTTAGCAGACCGGAGGGTGGGATGTCCGGGATTTGGCCGTTTCACGAATCCGCCGCGAAGCGCTCGCATCTAACGAGGAGGCTCGGAATTTGACCGCTCCCGGTGGTCGCGGCTGTGTTATGGCGGGTTAGTGGGGTTGTGATATTTGACTTATGTGGCGTAACTTAAAGACGCTTTCGAACTTCGCGTTGCAGGCGGCTCCGATGTTTTGGCGCAAGATTCAGGAGGAGCGAAAGCGGGCGGTCAATCTTTCACCGAAGATTCCGGATCTTAGCGGCTGGTCTGACCAGGGAGTTCATGCGGCGTGGATTGGCCACAGCACAGTACTCCTTCGCGTTGAGGGTTTTACGATCCTCACGGACCCGGTGCTCAGTACCAGGATCGGCATCGGCGTCGGCCCGCTGGTCATCGGCCTGAAGCGTCTGGTTCACCCGGCCATGAGCATCAAAGATCTTCCCGCGCCCGATCTGGTATTGCTCTCCCACGCCCATATGGATCACTTCGATCTCCCCTCGCTCCGGAAGCTCGAAAGTCCGCGAACCATGGTGGTGACTGCCGTGGGCACCAGCGATCTGCTGCGCGCCGGCAAATATCGCGCGGTGCGGGAACTTCGCTGGGATGAAGCATGCCAGGTGGGTCCGGCGCGAATCCAGGCGTTTGAAGTGCGCCACTGGGGCGCACGCATGCAGACGGACACGCATCGCGGGTACAACGGATATCTCATCGAATGTGGACGCTACCGGATCATTTTCGGCGGCGACACGGCGTACACGGATACCTTCCACGCGATCCGCTCGTCCAAGAACGTCGATCTTGCCATCATGCCCATCGGAGCCTACGATCCGTGGATTCGCGCCCACTGCAATCCAGAACAGGCATTGGCGATGGCCAACCAGGCAGGTGCGGACCTAATCCTGCCGGTCCATCATCAGACGTTCAAATTGAGCAATGAGCCGTTGAAGGAACCGATCGAGCGTCTGCTCGCGGCCACACGTTCGGAGGAATATCGCATCCCGATCCGCAACATCGGCGACCAGATGACCCTGGCCTTCGGATCTGTGTGAAAGGTCGATCGACAGGCGAAACCGCCTGTCCCACCGTCGCGCCCAGTACTGGCTCTGCTCTCTTTCCTAGAACTATCTGATTAACGAAATGAACCGATCGGGCGGTGGTGGGTTTAGACGCAGAAGGGCATGCTTAAAGCGTGAGGGACACGTTTTTCGAGGCACTAGCTGCCGTAATTGCAGTTGTGGGGTTGATACACACATGCGCGAGCTTCTACCGCGAAAGGGAGGAGCGGCGGCGATGGCGTGAAGCCGTAAAACGGCTCAGGCTGGGGGAGTCGAACGCGCCGGGTTAACGCGAAATCGTCGTCAAGGTCATTTTAAGGGCCGCGCACCCAAGATGAGAATCTCCACCAGTCTCCGCGCGCTTTGCTGCCAGTCAGGACTGGTGGCGACATTGGCGACGCCGACAAGAGCACGAAGGAGATCGAGGGGGTCAAGGTCGTTGCGTATGTCGCCGCTCTTGATCGCGCGCTTCACGAGGGCGCGAAGCGCTTCATGGATCTGGGCGTAGGACGTCTCGAACACCTTCACGGGGTCGCCGACAAGCGTGTTCAGCACCGGGGCGATGATGTGCTTCGTTTCGACGGCATCGACAAACAATAACAACCAGGCGCGTAAGGCCTCCACCGGGGTTAAAGTGTCCGCGAACGTTCGCTCTGCCGCGGCCAGTTTTTCCACCTCCGACCGGTAAACCGCCATGAGGAGCTCCTCACGCGCTGGAAAGTGGCGATACAAAGTTCCCGGCCCGACACCTGCTTTTTTGGCGATCTCCTCCAGGCTGGCGTTCGCACCTGACCGGGTAAACTCCTGTTTCGCCACTTCCAGGATGCGTTCGCGGTTCCGCTGCGCGTCCGAACGCTGTTTTCTGTCAACTTGAGGAGGTGTCATCCAAAATTCTTGCAACCGGAGGCTCCCTCCGCTAATCTAGTAAGCAGACGGAGGCTACCTCCGTTTGTAGCAAGTTCGTGACGGCTCGTCAATAGCGCAAACTCGAACGGGCCGGAAGGAGAAACAGAATATGCGTATCTTTGTGACCGGAGCTACCGGTTTTATCGGTTCCGCCATCGTCCCAGAGCTGATTAGCGCGGGCCATCAGGTGTTGGGCCTTACGCGCTCCGAGGCTGGGGCTAAATCGCTGAAGGCCGCGGGCGCCGAGGTGCATCGCGGCGATCTGAATGACCTGGAGAGCTTGCAAAAGGGCGCGGCGATGTCGGACGGTGTGATCCACACGGCCTTCATACACGACTTTTCGAAGTTCCAGGAGGTTTGCGAGGTAGACAGGCGCGTTATCGAGCTGTTGGGCGCGACGCTGGCCGGCACCGACAGGCCGTTGCTGGTCACCTCCGGGACGGGGATGGCGGAGAGCGCACCGGGCCGCTCTGCGACGGAGGAAGATGAGCCGGACATGTCCCATCCGATTCCGCGCGTGGCGTCGGAGCAGGCGGCGGCTTCGCTCGCGGCGAAGGGCGTACGCATCGCGGTGATGCGTCTTCCCCAGGTTCATAACACTTTAAAGCAAGGCCTGGTCACGTACGCGATCGAACTGGCTCGGCAGAAGGGCGTATCCGCTTATGTGGGCGATGGCCGCAACCGGTGGCCGGGGGTGCATGTCCTCGATGCGGCTCGTCTCTACAGGCTGGCATTGGAGAAGCTGGAAAGAGGCGCGAGATATCATGCAGTGGCCGAAGAGGGAGTGCCGATGCGCGACATCGCGGAAGTGGTCGGCCGGGGCCTGAACGTGCCGGTGGTTTCCATTTCCCAGGAAGAGGCGCCGGCCCATTTTGGATGGCTCGCCGCCTTCGCCGGTCGAGACCTCCCGGCCTCAGGCGCAATAACCCAGAAGCGGCTGGGGTGGCGACCGACCGGGCCTGGATTGATCACTGATCTCGAACACATGCGCTATCACGAACCTGAGACCAAGGCCGCTTCCACGGCGCCGGCGGAAGCAACCCGTTGATCGATTGGTCGAATTGAAAATGGGAGGAGTCAACCGTGCCCATCCGTAGGCTCAATGTGCACTAGAACCTCGCTAATGCGCGGGTACGCATTCAGGAGCGCGTCCTTAACCTCGTGCGCGATCCGATGACCCTCCCTTACGGACAGGTCGCCATTTACGATCACGTGTAGATCGACGTAGAATTCCAACCCCATTTTCCGCGCGAAACACTTTTCCAAGTCTTCGACGCCCGGAACCCGTTTTGCGGTGGCTCTGACTTGGTCCTGGATCGATTTGGAGGGCGCGACATCGCTCAGTTCCGCCAGAGCGGGTCGTATTTGACCGAATGCATTGTACAGAAGAATGAAAGATGCCAGAAGGGCGGCCCAGTCATCGGCGCTCTCCCAGCCTTTTCCGCCCACCAAGGCGATGCTGATACCGACGAAGGCGAGCGCGGAAGTAATGGCGTCGCTGCGGTGGTGCCACGCGTCGGCCTGAACGGAGATGCTGTCGATCTCCTTTCCAATTCGAACAACGTAACGAAACAGGATCTCCTTGACGACCAGGACGCCGGCGAGAACAATCAAGGTGAACGGCGCCGGCAACGCATGAGGCGTCACGATTTCCCGAATGCTTTGGATCGCGATCGAAATGGCCGCCCCGACCAAGGCGAGTCCTACCGCTAGCGCGGCGATCGGCTCCGCTTTTCCGTGCCCGTACGGGTGGTTGTCGTCCCGCGGTTTGACGGCGTATTGCAAACCGAGGTAGACAACCAGAGAACTGAGAATGTCGGCTGACGACTCGATGCCATCAGCGACCAGAGCGAATGAATGTCCGAGAATCCCGCCGGTGATTTTTCCAGCGGCCAGCAGGGCGTTCAAGCAGGCTCCAATGATGGTGGATCGGCGGCCCCGCGATGCGAGGGCTTTGGGTTCGGATCTGAGTCCAACTGGGTCTTGCAGCGTCATCCCGCCTCGCTACCATGTGTTGCTGGTCCGACATCGGTGTCAACCTCAGTTTAGCGATGCTTCGCGCGGATTGGCAATAAAGCGTTGCTGGTGTTGGCTTTCGTGGTTGGCGCGGATCGAAGTCGATTCTCGTGCGCGGCGCTTGACGTGACTTTCAGCCCGTTTTTCGTACCGAGCAATGAGAACAATTTCTGCAACTGTTCCGGGTACGGTTCCGGCAAATGGCTACCCGCGGGACCGCATCATTCCGACGTTGGTCCGCTGACCGGTGCGCCGCATGCCAGACTGCGCCGCCCGCGATATCGATTAGCAACTGAGCCATCCCGGAAGCCGATGCGGCGAACGGATTACCGAGTTGATCGACTAGCGCGGCAAGCGGCTTGAACCCTCCTGCCGAAAGACTATGCACTTCGTGTGATCCCGTCGCGACCGCGTCGTTTGTGACGTTGGATGCCATTTATTTGAGAGTCGTCATTTCGTAAATCTCTAATGGCATCCCTGTTGGTTTCCACATCTGCCGACGGGCTCCGTTCCTCAGATCTGGCCCTGACCGCCGTCCACGAAGAGGTCACTGCCGGTGATGTAACTGTTTTCGTCACCACGTCACAAAGAGTTTTTATCGTGAATCTTGCAATCCTTTTGAGGGAAGTCTCTTAGATAAGCACGAAGCTCATCCCGCACTTTGCGAAAGGCGCAGAGCCGCTTTTCATCCGGGCCATCGACGGCGGCTGGATCATTGATGCTCTGATGCAGCCTTGTGGCCTTCCCGGACAACACCGGGCAGCTCTCTTTCGCGTTGTCGCAGACCGTCAGTACATAGTCGAAGTCCTTGCCCTCAAACTCATCCACATGCTTCGAGCGGTGAGACGTAATATCTATGCCGATTTCCTTCATGACGGCTATCGCCTCGAGGCGGACGGTGCTTGGTTTCGTGCCCGCGCTTTCCACCGTGAAGCGGTCCCCCGCGTCATGCCGCAGCAGGCCTTCTGCCATCTGCGACCGCGCCGAATTGCCCGTGCACAGGATGAGCACTCGCTTCTTATCTGCCATGCGCAGGTTCCTCCTCATTGGGGGGCACTATAACGTCTCGCGCCTGTTTGGGCAGTGGCGGCACAAGCCATCGAAAAACGAACGTTGCGGCGAACGCGCCAGCGAGTTGGGCAGCCATGAAGCCAGGTGCATCGCCTGGCCGGATGCCGGCAAAGGTATTCGTAAAAGCCCGCGCAAGCGTCACCGCCGGATTTGCGAACGACGTGGACGCCGTGAACCAGTAAGCGCCGGATATGTAAAGCCCGACTGCGAAGGGCAGGGCTTCTGCGCATAACCGCCCGCAGCCCCAGATCACGGAGAGCAATCCGAAAGTGGCGACGAATTCACTAAAGAGCTGGGAACCCCCCGCCCGAACGCGCTGCGATACCTGAAGCACCGGCTCCGCGAACATGAGATGAGCAGCCCACACGCCGAGCATCGCACCCGCGGCTTGCGCTGCGATATAGCCCGGAACATCGCGCCAGCGCATCCCGCCCTGGCTCGCGTCCGCGAGTGTGACCGCAGGATTGAAATGAGCGCCGGAAATCGCGCCGAAAGTGAGAATGAGCGTTACCAGCGTCGCGCCTGTCGCCAACGTATTCGCGAGAAGCGCGAGAGCGGCATTGCCGCCGCTCAGGCGCTCGCCCATGATGCCGGAGCCGACGACTGCGGCCAGCAGCAGCACCGTTCCGAGCAGCTCTCCGATAAGACGGCGCGCCAACGTCATGAGCAACAGCCTGGCGCGCAGCAGCCCGCGGGTTTTTTCGCGCGCACAAAGGCGCTCATGAACCTCTCCTGTACCAGCGGCGCGATCGCGTCTACGTCGAGGCCTTCGCCGGTCAGAAATTGCCGCGCATCTTCGGTGCTGTAGATGCGGGTGGGTTCTATGCCGATCGCATCGAACCCGGCTTTTGCCAGCCGTTTCATGTAGTCCATTTCTTCAAGCGCACCCGCGATGCAGCCGACCCACCGCTCCATGCCTTTCCTGACTTCGGATGGAACTTCGCCCCGCACGACGACATCAGAGACCGCAAATCGGCCACCCGGCTTCAGAACGCGCAACGCTTCGCGGAATACCTTGTCCTTGTCGCCGGAAAGGTTGATAACGCAATTCGAGATAATGACATCGACCGAGTTATCGGGAAGAGGGATGTTCTCGATCTCACCCTTGAGGAACTCGACATTGCTCAGGCCGCTCTTGCGTTTGTTCTCTTCGGCGAGCGCCAGCATTTCATCGGTCATGTCGAGCCCGTAAGCCTTGCCCGTCGAGCCGACGCGCTTTGCCGAGAGGAGGACGTCAATGCCGCCACCTGAACCGAGGTCGAGTACGGTTTCGCCGGGCTTCAATTCGGCGAGTGCTGTGGGATTGCCACAACCGAGCGAAGCGAGAATAGCCTTTTCCGGCACGCCGCTTTTTTGCGTTTCGTCGTAAAGATCCGAGGTGATAGGGTCGCATGACGAAGATGCGGCACCTTCACAGCAACTTGTCTTTGCGCAGCAGTCCGCGGGAAGGCCTGCCCCGGTCCGCACGCGCCTGGCAGCTTCGCCGTATTTCTCTTGAATGACTTCCTTCACATCAGTATTCACGTTGTACCTCCTATTTGCAGCAAAGGATTTTTTCCGGCTGCACAGCCTTATTCCGGGTGCAGCATTCGGCGTAAAGAAACCCAAGCAGTTCCTGAAGGGCCTCCGCGTTGGCTGAGTACCAGAGGTACGTGCCCTCGCGCCTGACGCGCACCAGGTCCTCATTTTTTAGTTTTTCCAGGTGATGCGAAAGCGTGCTGGAGGGTATCCCCAGCTCCTCGCCGACTTCACCGACGACCATTCCCTCGGGATGAGCGCTCAGGAGAAGGCGCACGATACGCAGACGTGGCTCCGTACCCATCGCCGAAAGCATATCGGCATAGCGCGCGGTCAGTTCAGAGTCTTCCTTCTTAACCATTCGGTGCTTCCTTTCAATACTTCGATAATAATCGAAATATAGAGAAAGTCAAGGACCGCTGGCTGGCTCAAAATCCATCAACGGTAGACAAACTAATCTATCAGTGATAGATTCGCCAGGGACAAGAAATGCCTAACGCGTCTCGAATCGCTCTCGTTCTCGGTGCCACGGGCGGTATCGGCGGCGAAACCGCTCTCGCCCTCTCTCGGCATGGCTGGAAAATCCGTGCTCTTTCGAGGGCAACAGGTCCTGCGTCTGGTTCGCTTGAATGGGAATGGGTGAAAGGCGATGCTCTGGACCAAGCTTCCGTGCTCCGGGCTGCGGAGGGCGTACACGTCATCGTGCACGCGGTGAACCCACCTGGTTACAGAAACTGGGCCAAGTTGGTGTTGCCGATGATTGACAACACGATCGCGGCAGCGACGGCCAGCCTCGCGCGGATTCTGCTCCCTGGCACCATCTATAACTATGGCCCGGACGCCTTCCCGGTATTGCGCGAGGAGTCCCCGCAGAATGCGGCGACGCATAAAGGAAAAATTCGCATCGAGTTGGAGAAGAGACTCAAAGACGCCTCCGGGCAGGGCGTACGCTCGTTGATCGTGCGCTTCGGCGATTTTTTTGGTCCGAAGCCTGGAAATAACTGGTTTTCTCAGGGCATTGTGAGCCCGAATAGTCCGCTGAAGAGCATCACGTATCCGGGGAGCAAGGGTGTCGGCCATAACTGGGCTTATCTGCCAGACACCGGCGAAGCTTTCGCTCGCCTGATGGATCGTGAAACGGAGCTCGAAGACTTCGCCAGGTTCCACTTCCGCGGGTTCTGGGACAAGGATGGAACCGAGATGATTGCGGCCATTCGGAGAGTCACGGGCAAACCGTCGCTACCCGTGAAGGCGTTGCCGTGGTTCTTCTTCAAGTTGGCATCTCCCTTCAACGAAACGCTGCGTGAGCTCTATGCTACGCGTCCGCTTTGGACGACGCCGATTCAGCTGGACAATACTCGGCTCGTCCGGTTTCTCGGCGAAGAGCCACACACGGATCTCGATCGAGCGGTCGAGACGACGCTTCAAGCCCTGGGTTGTCTCGGCAGATGACAGGGAAGGCGAAAACCAGAAAGCGTCGTGGCGCCATTCGCCCGGTCCCGGGCCGGCCAGAAATTCTTGCTGCCACGCGCTCAATCGGAATTCGAATGGGCTGGAAGGCCGTCACCATCCGGGCAGTAGCGCAACAGCTTGGCTACACGTCGCCCCTGCTGTACGAACACTTTCGAGACAAGCAGGAACTGTTGACCGAACTGGCGACCGGAGGCCAGGCTGCCCTAGCCAAGGAGATTGTAACAGACCTGCCAGCCGACCCTTTCGCGCCATTCTTTCGATGGTCGAACGGTATTGGTCCTTCATGCTCGAAAACAAACACCTTTATCGCCTGATGAACGGGATGGATGGCGTGGTCATCGAGACGGAAAGAGTCACAGCCCACGCGCAACGCATGTTTGAGCCCGCTACGGCGATAGTGCAAACGTGGCTCACTGCATGTGGTCGTGAGTCCGGGGCCGAACTCTTATTCGAGGATCTCTGGGCGGTGCTGCACGGAATGGCCACACTTTACCTCGACCGGTCCGCGCCTTTCGATGTTAGCCGAGCAAAAGATTGTGTCTCAAAACTTCTGATCGGGACTAAGCAGCAAGCACGGCGCGCCGGTAAATAGGAGCATTGCGGACTGCTCAGTGGGAGAATGAGGTTCTTTCGCAGGAACAGCGCTCCCGGTGGTGCATCGTCACTGGTCGAACTCTCATCTCCTGCGCCCGGTGTTCTTCAGGCCCGCGCCTGCAAGCGCGGCTGGAACAATCCGGCAAAGGCCGGTCGCACGTCGACGAAGATCACGGTCCACAGTATGGCCACGAACAGGGCTAGTGGAAGTCCGCTGGGGGCCATCAA
>Ga0210388_10003779_pt1 | contig 11831 bp, 8 predicted proteins | sample IncBWC19OmetaG_FD_155485 | JGI IMG/M metagenome (GOLD analysis project Ga0210388, IMG submission 155485) | Forest soil microbial communities from Barre Woods Harvard Forest LTER site, Petersham, Massachusetts, United States - Inc-BW-C-19-O ... | reverse complement strand
CACCCTTTCAGAAACAAGTCTGGAAGGAACTGCGGAACATAAAGGCCGGCGAAACGCGTACCTACGGGCAACTTGCCAAGATGCTTGGAAACCCGCAAGCAGCGCGCGCAGTGGGACACGCCAACGCCGTGAATCCGGTGTCGCTCATCGTGCCCTGTCATCGAGTCATCGGAACCACTTCGTTGACCGGCTACGGAGGCGGCCTGGAACGCAAGCAGTGGCTGCTGCGGCACGAAGGCGCGCAATTGGCGCTCGGCGCGTAAAAAACTGAGCCGCGACCGCGAGGAAGCGCGACCACGAATGGAGAGTTGGCGGCAGCGGTGGTGACGCTCCGTTGCAGGCGCCTCGTGGCGCGCGCACTCTTGCGCGCAGCATCGACAATCGTGTCGATGTCCGGCCCGACGCCGAGACGAGTCCCGGCGCCGCAGACTGAGAGTCTGCGCGGCGGGGCGTCTTCATCATCTTTGGTGGGCCAGCGGGCCCATGGTCACTCCCTTGCGGTCGAGGCTCGGTTGCTGTTGGCAGGGTTGTACATTTCTGACGCGCGATCGCTCGTGCGCAATAATTAGGCACGATGCGTTACTTCCTGCTGTCGGTTCTGACATGCTTCTGCGCTTTCGCCGGGACGCAGGTGGTGATTCTTGGAACCGGCACGCCGCGTGCCGATCCGGATCGTTCCGGTCCGGCAGTCGCCGTTATCTGGAACGATCAAGCGTATCTGTTTGATGCCGGCCCAGGCGTGGTTCGCCGTGCTGCTGCCGCCGCGCGGGCCCATAGAATCGCGGCTCTCAACGCTCCACGGCTCGCCCGCGTTTTTCTTACTCATCTGCATTCCGACCATACGCTCGGGCTGGCGGATCTCATCTTCTCTCCTTGGGTTCTGAATCGAACCGCGCCGCTGGATCTGTTTGGCCCGACCGGTACCAAAACCATGGTGGATCATATTGAGGCCGCCTGGCGGGCGGATATCGACATTCGCATCCACGGTCTGGAGCACGCCAACGAAACCGGTTACAAAGTCACTGTTCACGAGATAGAGCCGGGCGTAGTTTATCGCGATAGCGCGTTGAAGATTACGGCCATCGCCGTACACCACGGATCCTGGTCGCAGGCCTTCGGCTATCGCATCGACGCACCGGACCGTTCCATCGTCATTTCCGGCGACTGCTCGCCCAGCCCCGCGCTGCTCGAAGCCGCGAAAGGCTGCGACCTGCTATTGCATGAAGTTTATTCTGAGACTGAGCCGCAGCGCGGTCACTTCAATAGACCGGACTGGCCGGAGTACCTGCGCCAGTTCCACACTTCGACAGCGCAGCTGGCCGAAATCGCAAATCAGGCGAAGCCCAAGCTTCTGGTTCTGTACCATCAGATTTTAGGCACCGTCGACGATGAGGCGCTAGTGAAAGAGGTTCGGCGAACATATCAGGGCGACGTTCTTTCCGCCAAGGATCTTGACGTCTATTGAACGAGTCGGCACCTGATCCGTGCTATCTTCCTTCTTTGGATGGCTGCTCCCATCAAGCTTCTGGTACTTTCGAATCCGGCAGCGGATCACCTTCGGCTCCTTGATCGCCTACCGGGACCGGTCGACATCCTGGCAGGGAATGACGCGGAGTTTGCCACCGCTCATGCCGCGAGCGCGGAAGTAATTTTGGTTGGTCCTTCGGAAGGCGATCTGCTGCGCATGATATTTCCCCTCGCGCAGAACGTCCGATGGGTACACTCACTCTCTGCCGGCGTGGAGAAGATCATGTTCCCGGAACTGGTGGAGAGCCCCGTGCCACTGACCAACGGAAAAGGCGTCTTTACCGGCGCATTGGCGGAGTTTGCTATCGCATCGATGCTGTTTTTCGCCAAAGGTCTGCGGCAGCTGGTGCGCAACCAGCAGGCCGGCCAGTGGAAACAATTCGACATCGAGCTGTTGCGCGGCCAGGTGCTGGGCGTGGTGGGTTATGGGAATATTGGTCGCGAGGCATCCAACCTGGCGCGAGCTTTCGGCATGAAAGTGGTGGCCGTTCGCAGAAGAGCGGCGCTTTCCAATCAAGATCCAAATCTGGAACGAACCTACCCGCCCGAAGGCTTACGCGAGATGCTGGCAAGCTGCGATTACGTGCTGGTGACAACGCCGCTCACGCCCCAGACGCGCGGAATGATCGGGGAAGCCGAATTAGGCGCAATGAAGACCTCCGCTGTGATCATCAACCTCGGCCGTGGACCGGTGATTGTGGAATCCGCTCTCGTCAGCGCTCTTACCGCGAAGCGCATCCGAGGCGCGGCGCTGGATGTTTTCGATGAGGAGCCGCTCCTGGAGGGTCACCCGTTCTACAGTCTCGAGAATGTTTTACTATCGCCGCACTCGGCCGATCACACCGTTGGCTGGGCCAGCCTGGCCATGGAAGTTTTCATCGAGAATTTCGAGCGCTTCCGGGCCGGGCAGCCGCTCCTGAACCTAGTAGACAAAAAGGCCGGTTACTGACATGAAACAATTTCTACTGATGCTCTTAGGCTCTGCGGCGATGGCGCAAACCTATCAACCTACGCCCGACAATCTCAAAGCGCGTCAATGGTTCCAGGACGCGAAGTTTGGACTCTTCATTCACTGGGGCGTCTACAGCGTGCTGGGCCGCGGCGAATGGGTAATGAACAACGACAAAATCACTGTGGCGGATTATGAGAAGATCCCCGCCCAGTTCAATCCAACGGAGTTCAATCCCGCGGAGTGGGTGGCCATGGCCAAGGATGCCGGGATGAACTACATCACTATTACCAGCAAGCATCACGACGGGTTCGCGATGTGGGGGACCAAGCAAAGCGATTGGGACATCGTCGATCGCACGCCGTACCACAAGGACGCCCTCAAGATGCTGGCGGACGAATGCCATCGGCAGGGGGTCAAGCTGTTCTTCTATCACTCGCAGCTGGACTGGCACAATCCAGATTATTTTCCTCGCGGCCACACGGGCCTGACCAGCGGCCGTCCCGAACAGGGCGATTGGAACAAATATCTGGACTACATGGACAATCAGCTGCGCGAATTGCTGACCGGTTACGGCGAAATCGGAGGCATCTGGTTCGATGGCATGTGGGACAAGCCGGACGCAGACTGGCGACTTTCCAAGACATATGGGTTGATACACAGCCTGCAGCCCGCCGCGATGGTGGGCAGCAATCATCACTTGAAACCGTTCGACGGCGAAGATTTTCAGATGTTCGAGAAGGACTTGCCCGGCAAGAATACCACTGGATTTAGCGGCAAATCGGAAGTCGGCGCGCTACCGCTTGAAACCTGCGAGACGATGAACGATGCGTGGGGCTACAACAGCAGTGACAAACATTTCAAATCCACCACGCAGTTGATTCAGTACCTGGTGAAGGCGGCCGGCAACAACGCCAATTTCCTGCTCAACGTCGGCCCCATGCCCAATGGAAAGATCCAGCCGGAATTCATCCGGACGCTGCATGAGATGGGCGAATGGATGCGCAAGAACGGAGAATCCGTGTATGGAACGCGCGGCGGACCAGTACCACCAAGGCCGTGGGGCGTCACCACGCAGAAAGCCGGAAAGATCTACGTGCATGTGCTGGATTGGAGCGATGAATTGCTGGCGCTGCCGAAATTGGCTCACGTCCGAAGTGCCACGGTGCTGGGCAGCGGACAAAAAGTAGAGGTCCGGAAGGTGGATGGGGGCACGCTGCTGCGGCTGCCGGCGGGCCGCGATACGATAGACACGGTTATTCTACTGGCCACGGATGGACACGGATGAACACGGATATTTCAATTGACGATATTCAGGGCGCGGCAGAACGAATCAAGGGCATCGCGCATAGAACGCCAATCGTTACTTCGCGGACGTTCGATGAATTGGCGGGCTCCAGCGTCTTCTTCAAGTGCGAAAACTTCCAGCGCGGGGGAGCATTCAAGATTCGCGGCGCGTCCAACTTTGTCTATTCCATCCCAAAGGATGAATTGCACCGCGGCGTAGTTAGCTATTCATCCGGCAATCACGCGCAAGCGGTGGCCATTGCAGCCGCTTCGGTCGAGATTCCGGCAACCATTGTGATGCCCGCTGACGCTCCCAAATCGAAACTCGAGGCCACACGCGGCTATGGAGCACGAGTGGTGACGTATGACCGCATGCTGGGAAACCGCGAGAGCATCGGCAGAAAAATTGCCGACGAGACCGGCGCGACGCTAGTGCCGCCTTACGACCATCCCTGGACCATCGCCGGCCAAGGCACCGCCGCGCTGGAACTGCTGGAAGAAGTGCCGGACCTGGACACATTGATCGTGTGCATCGGTGGCGGAGGGCTGATGTCCGGCTGCGCCATCGCCGCTAAAGCGCTGCGCCCCGAAATCCGCATTTTCGGCGTGGAACCCGCTGACGGCAACGATACGTATCTTTCGTTTCGCGCGCACACGCGCGTTGAGATTCCCATGCCGCTCACTGTGGCCGACGGACTGCGTGCAACGAAACCCGGAGAATTGACCTTCCCCATCATCCAGAAACATGTCGAAGACGTCGTCCTGGTCAGCGATAAGGAAATTCGCGAAACCATGCGATTCCTGCTCACTCGCATGAAGATCCTGGTGGAACCCAGCGGCGCAGTTGCGGCAGCCGCGGTGTTCCATCATAAGTTGCCGCCAGGCTTGGGAAAAACCGGCGTGATCGTTTCAGGCGGGAATGTGGACTTGGAGTTCTTCCAGACTATTTGGGATTGAATCCGCAACCGTAATGAAGGCGCAGTATTCGGCGTGCAGCTTTGTCCGAGCCGGAATCCAGCGATAAGCGGGAACGCCAAACAGCTCATGCCTGTCGATCATCTGGCGCCGGCTCTCGGCCACCGGCGATGCTCCGAACTCCATGCCTTTGGTCAGCGTGCGGCCGCTCCAAGGCGGCAGCTTGCGTTCGTAATTCTCGGTCCACTGGCCGAGCCACGGAAAATCCGAGCGGTTCCAAACGTAACCGAACAGCACCTTATTCTTGGGATGAAAAGCGAAGAAGAAAGCGCGGTCGCGATGCGGATCCATCAGGATGCTGTCGAATGTTCCGGACTCCGGCGCATTCGTGTACAGACGCAGATCATCCTTCGCGCCATCTTTGCGCGTCGCCACCGGCCAATCGAAGTCGTGCTTGGTGCTGACCGTGTGCCCTTTTGTTCCGGGAGCGCGAAACTGCGTGACGCCCTTCTCGAGAAACGGCGGGCCCAGCGTCACATGCTCGGTCCAGGCGATGGGGCGATCCAGAATGGATACGTTCTCCACCGTTTCGGCGAACAGGACGCACTGGCCATCCAGCCGGACGCGGCGTTCGAACTTAAGCTGCGCGGCCGGTAGCTCGCAGCTCGCGTTCAGCTCGCGATCGGTGAAGGAAATCTGGTATCGCGCGATGGAAGCCTCGCCATGCACCGTCATCCCGGCGGCTGTTTCTTCAGGCGACGGACCACCGAAAAGATCCAGGCACACGTTGTGCCCCATCAGCCCCGATAGCAGTTTGCTCTCAGCGTCGTTGCCGTATTCGGGATGCTTCTCCAAACTATATGTGGAAGGCTCAATGGAAGGCCACGGTGGAGCCCACAGCGGATTAATTCCGCTGGGCTTGTGCGCGATCTCGGCGATGTGCCCGCCCTCCGCCGTTACCGTGACGCGAAAGCCGTCATTTTCGATTTGAGCTACGTGGCGATTTCGAAAAGTTGACCAGCCCACTTAGGAAACCTTCTTCTTCGCCGCGAGCGATTTGGTGTAGCTGGATTGAGAAGCCGCCAGATTCGCCGCCATTTGTTGCGGCGTGACGTTGGCGCCCAGCGTGTCAATTTCCTTAAAGTAGACGCGGCGTTCCTGTTCCATGCAAAGGTTCGAAAGTATCACAGCGGTGGAATCGCGCAGTCCGACTTCGAGATCGGCCTTGGGATGGCCGCCCGAGTGGCAATCGTTGAAGAAGCTTTCCATTTCGGTCTCCACCGGGTTACGGTCTTCGTCATCGGCCATGATGCCCTTACCATAAAGCCAGCGTTGCGCGAACTTCTTCTCGCGTGCCAGGAACGAATCATCCGGACCCACCTTGAGCTGATCGGTGGCCAACGCGATAGGCAATCCTTTTTGCGTGCCACCGAGTGCGTAGCTCGCGCCCGCCGCTGTCGCTGGCGCCTTGCCGTCCGCCTTTTGCGCTGTCACTTTCTCCGGCTCGCGGTACCACAACGCAGTGGGCATGGTGGCTTCGCCGTCGCCCACCGTGATCTCCAGTGCGCCCGCCGTGCCCATGATCACTTCGCCGAATTCCGGGCGCGTGTTGTTCAGGATAGGCAGATGGCGATTCGTGGAAATAGCGCTATAGGTGAGCTTGCGGCCTTTTGGATATTGATAGATAAGCTGGATGTTGTCGAACACATCGCGGCCATCCTTCCATGTGTCCAATCCGCCCACGCCAATCACGAAGTCGGGCGATCCGCCGAAGAGCCAATCGGCAATGTCCACCTGATGCGAAGCCAGCTCCGCCGCCAGGCCGCCGGAGTATTCGCGATACAGCCGCCAGTTGAAGCCGTTCATCACCCAACCCGGATTGCGGTGCCACAACGCGTGCATGTGCGTGACATCGCCAAGCACCCCCTTATCCACCATCTCCTTGGCGAGCTGATAAAACTTGCTGTAACGGCGTTGCAGGCCCACCTGCAAAACCTGTTTAGGATATTGCGCCACTAGAGCGCGCAGCGCGTGAATCTCCTCGGGCTTGAACACCAGGCTTTTTTCGCAGAATGTATGTTTGCCGGCTTGGAGCGTGTCCCTTGTTATGTCGTAATGCTCGAACAGAGGCACCGCGATGATGACCGCTTCCACGTTCTTGTCCGCCAGCAGTTCGCGATAGTCCTTGTACTTCGAAGGATTGGTCCCGATGGTTGCGGAAGCCTTGTCCAGCTTTGCGTCGTCGAGATCGCAAATGGCGGAGCAGTGGCCGTTGTCCACTTTGGTGAGATGTTTCAGAAGATAACCGCCCCGGCCGCCCAGCCCGATGACGCCGTATTTCATCTGATCGGAGGCAGCGTGGACCTTCAAAATAGCAGGCGCCCTTTCGAGGCCGGCAACAGCGACAGCGGCAGTGGCGACGCCGGCGGCTTTTACAACATCGCGGCGAGTGGGATTGGATTTTTCAGCCATGGAACCGAGTCTATCAGAGCCGCGACCGCGTGGGAGTTTCCATGGGCCTGCTGGCGCACCAAAGGTGATGAAGACTCGGAATTGTAGCCCCGTGCGTGAGCAAGGGGACTGCGAGGAACGCCCGGTCGCGTCGAGTCAATAATCTGAACATGCGTCTTCAACGGAGCGGAACGGACGGCTCACGGCGCGACAGTGTTGGTAGCGCTTCCTTCCGGTCACGGCTCGGAATGCGTGCGCAAGTATTGCTCGGTCTCAACACGACCGGCGTGTTTTGCCCAGCCGAGCGGGGTCCCATGATAAATGGTGTCCTGAATATCCAGTTTCGCTCCCCGCTCCACCAGCAATCGGACCACTGCGTCATGCCCGGCCACGGCTGCCTGATGCAACGGCGTGGAGTGTGTATGACTTCCTTTGGGATTGTACCGGTTGGGATCTTCGCCGGCGTCGAGAAGCAGTCGCACCACTTCCACGTGTCCATGTTGCGCGGCTAGAGCAAGCGCCAGATGCCGGCTCTGTGCGTCGGATGTTTCCAGCATCCGCTTAGCATCCGCGACCCGCCCTAATCCAGCCGCCGCGGCGATATTGTCCACTTTCGCACCGCGCCGGACCAGCGCTTCCGCAGCCGTCCGATGTCCGAACTTGAGGGCAGTCATGAGGGGCGCCTCTGAACCTTCTATGGCAGCGCCGAAATCCAGTAGAGTCTCCACCAGCGCCACTTGCACGCCGGCCTCGGCCGGAGGAGTGCTTGAAACCAGCATGTTCATCGTGGTTGCGTGGCCGCCGTACATATCCGCAAGAGCGTCCACTTCCGCGCCCGCGCGTAGCAGTATCTCCGCAACTCGAGCGGCGTTCTTAGGAGACTTCTGGCGGTAATCCTCAACACCATTTGCAGCGACGTAATGCAGCAGCGCGGCGCGGTGCCTGCGGATGGAACGCGCGCGAACCAAGTCAGAATTTTTCCTAAGCGACGATTCCAGCGCGGCCAGATCGCCGCTAATGACGGCTTCCACCGCCGATTCAAATTCGGAAACCGGGGAATCTGCTCGCGTGACCGCTTCTACGTAATCCGCCAGCGCCTGCCAGCTCTCAAATCCATACCAGCGGGCAACACTGAATTGACCATCATCGCGCAGCCCTTCGGCCTGCTTCTGATAATCATGGAGGCCCGACAGAATGGGCAACGGATCAAGCTTCACCCGACAAGCTCCCTACTTCGTTCCCGCCGCTTTCTTGAAATCGCCGGCCTTCACGATACTCACGCGGCTGGGATCCAGGTTCCGCCGGAATGCCGCCACAACGTCATCAGGAGTGAGAGCCGTCACGTGTTTTTCCAACTCTTCATCCCACGCCATCTTGCGCTCGTCCAAGTCACGCGTCGCCAGAATCTGCACCAGCGCTCCGTCATCGGCGCGGCGTACCTGCTGCGCCTGTAGCCATCCGCTGCGATCCGCATCCATTTCTTTTTGCGTGAAACCCTCCTTCAACGCCTTGTCCAGCTCCTCTTTGAAATCCGCTTCCACTTTGGCGACATTCTGAGGAGCGGCAATGGCGAACACTTGCAACTGGCCGTCTTTATCGTCAGACTTCGCCGAAAAGCTGGAACCGATGCCGTAGCTCAGCCCGTCCTTCACGCGGATGCGCGAAGCCAGGCGCGAATTCAAAAATCCGCCGCCCAACATGTAATTCCCGAACAGCATCGCCGGATAGTCGGCATCCTTGTCGCTCAGGTTCACCCGCTCGCCCGCCAGAAAAACGGCGTTGGCTTTATCCGGAGTCTCTATCGATTCATTCACCGGAGTGATGCTTTGGAAACCGGTTTTGACCTTCTCGAACTTCGCCGGGCTCTTCCATGTTCCGAACAAATCGCTCACGGCCTTCTTCACTTCCGCCGCATCGAAATCGCCCACCACGGCCAGCGCGCCGTTGGATGCTCCGTAAAACTTCTTGTAGAACGCGCGGGCGTCTTCCAGTTTAGCGGCCTTCAGTTCTTCCACCTCTTCGTCGATGGTGAGCGTGCCGCGTACGTCACCCCTTGGAAACGGATACAAGGTCCTGCGCATTTTAATGGACGCCACAGCCTGCGGCTCATTTCTGCCGAATTCGTCGCCTGTAATTTGCTCCTTGCGGATCTGCTCGAATTCCGTCTCGGGAATCGTAGCTTCCTTGAGGATTTCCCCGGCCAGCCGTAGCACTGCGGGAAGATTTTCGCGGTTGGTCTCAATAGAAACACTGGCCCCCGTGGCGTCTCCATTGACATTCAACTGGGCTTTCAATTTATCGATCTCGTCCTGGACCTGCTGCCGGTTCTTGTGCGCTGTCCCGCGGATTAGAGCTTCGCCCGCCATCGACGCCAGGGTGTCCTTGCCCTTCAAGCTATCCACATCGCCGAAGCGCAACCGAATTGTCGCACGCACGCTGGCGCCGCGCGTTTTCTTCTCGAGCAGCGATACCTTCATTCCGGAGGGAAGCGTGTAACGCTCCGTCCGCGCATCAATGTTCTTCGGCGACGGATCGAAAGCCTCGCCTGCCTCCATAACCACGGCGCTCTTGTAATCCTTCACCTCGGCGGCGACATCGCTGGTGGCGGGGATCTCCGCTCGATCCGGCTTGGCGTCGGGAATAAACTCGCCGATGGTCCGGTTCGAGCTTTTCAGATAGGCCGCGGCCACGCGCTGCACATCCGCCGGAGTAACTTTACTCAACCGGTCCCGATCCAGGAACAGCAGCCGCCAATCCCCCTTGGCGTTCCACTCGCTAATAAAAAGTCCGATGCGCTCGGAATTTCGCAGGTTCAGATCGATGTCCTTCATTAGGCGCGTGCGCGCGCGTTCCACTTCCTCTTTGCTCGGCGGCTCTTTGACCACGCCGTCAATGGTGTCCAGCATAGCGGTGCGCGCGCCATCCAGCGAGTCCGTTTTATTCAAGATCGCGCCCAGTAACAGCAACCCGGGCTCTTTCAAATCCAGTTCGAAATCGAGTACCTGAGACGCCTTCTTGTTATCCACCAGCGCCTTGTACAATCGTCCGGAGGACGCTTCACCCAGGATGCTGCCCAGCACCTCTATAGCCGGATCGTCCGGATGCCCGCCGTCAGGAATGTGATACGCAGCCATAATCGCCTGGATATCGCCCACCCGCCGCACTACCGTCATGCGCTCGCCATCCTGCGCCGGTTCCACTGTGTATGTCGGAGTGAGCGTGCGCGTGGGCCGTGGGATCTTCCCGAAATATTCATTCACCAGCGCCACCACTTTAGCCTCATCCACCTTGCCAGCGACCATCAATACCGCGTTGTCGGGCTGATAATACTTGTGATAGAAGGCCTGCAATTTGTCGATGGGCACGCGCTCGACGTCGGATTTGTTTCCAATAACCGGACGTCCATAACTGTGCACCAGATAAGCGGCCGACATGGTGTGTTGAAACGTGACACTGAAGGGATTGTTCTCGCCCATCTCGAATTCATTGCGCACCACGGAGAATTCTTTGTCGAAATCCTCTTTCTTGATGAAGGAGTTCACCATGCGATCCGATTCCAGATCTAGAGCCCACTTGAGATTCTCATCGGTAGCCGAAAATGTTTCGAAGTAGTTGGTGCGATCCCAGGAAGTGGTCCCGTTGGGCCGCGCGCCATGCTCGGTCAATTCCTGAGGAATATTCGTGTGCTTGGTGCTGCCCTTGAAAACCATGTGCTCGAGGAGATGGGCCATGCCACCCTCCCCGGTCCCTTCATGCCGCGAGCCCACCAGGTAAGTAATGTTCACAGTGATGTTAGGCTTCGAAGCATCCGGAAACACCAGCAGCCGCAAACCATTGTCGAAATGGTATTCGGTGATGCCTTCCACCGAGGTGACTTTGGTCTGAGCGAAAGACAACAAAGCAGACACGAACACAAGTAGAGTGATACGGAAACGCATGGGGAATCTTCCTTTCCCAACAGTATATCGTGAGCCGGCCTACCGGAATTCAAATACAATGGCAACTTGACTCTCCTGGAACTCTTTGACCCGTCGCTGATCGGCCGCCGCGACACCGCTGCGCTGGACTTCCAAGGCGCCACATACACTTTCGGCGATCTCGACGCCCGCAGCAATCGGCTGGCCCAGTTGTTCCAGGCGCGTGGGCTAAAAACGGGTGATCGCCTGTGCGTCTACCTGGCCAACTCTGTGGAGATGATCGATCTCTATCTGGCCTCAGTCAAACTGGGTTTGATTTTCGTACCCATCAACATTCTCTATCGCGACCGCGAGATTACCCACATCCTCACCGACGCCGCACCTTCTGCCGTCATAGGGCTGCCCTCTGGCTGGTCCGTCTCTGAACTGAAAAAAGAAGCCTCCGCTTATCCGAACCAGCGGCCCAACGCTTCACTCACCGCCGATACTCCCGCCGGCATCATCTACACTTCCGGAACAACAGGAACCTCCAAAGGCGCCGTCCTCACACACAACAATTTCGCTGCGAATGCCCTCACGCTTCTTGACGCCTGGCAGATTTCGAGCGCCGATCGCCTGCTGCTCGCACTGCCGCTCTTCCATGTGCACGGGCTCGGCAACGGATTGCATACCTGGCTAGCGAGTGGCTGCCGGATGCGCTTGCTGGAACGTTTCGATCATCAAAACATCGCCGACGAGTTTCTTAGCTTCGAGCCTACATTGTTCTTCGGCGTGCCCAGATCGGA
>Ga0210388_10003778_pt1 | contig 11832 bp, 8 predicted proteins | sample IncBWC19OmetaG_FD_155485 | JGI IMG/M metagenome (GOLD analysis project Ga0210388, IMG submission 155485) | Forest soil microbial communities from Barre Woods Harvard Forest LTER site, Petersham, Massachusetts, United States - Inc-BW-C-19-O ... | reverse complement strand
AAAGTGGTGGGCCCGCTCACCATCGAATTAACGCAGAAAATGCCTATTTTATAGCCGTTTCACTAATTCGAAGATCTGAGTTACCCCGTTAGTTACCCCGGCGGTTTCGCCCGTAGGTTTCCCAGTGAAAGCGCGGGTCAAAGCTCATTTGTTCCATTGTGTGATATCGACAAATTACGACAGGATCTTGTCAATTGACAAAATATGTCAGAACGCTCATCGAACGTGAATTCGGCTCACGTCGATAGATGCAACAAATCGGTGAGCTCGGCGGTTCTGCCCGGAATGGGGCCAAAGCCAAGACGTCTCGTGAAAATGGAAGGCGTGGCGGCCACCCCAAGGATAAGAGGCTGCATAGCTTGAGGAGCGCCAGCAGGCGGCTTTGTGCCCGTTGCGGTCGGAAGTGACGGGCTGCTTTCTGCCCACCCAAGTGACGTAGACTGAGAGTGGTGTAGCAAAGCAAATCGTTTAGGGAGGAGCGGTTATGTTATGTGATTCGCCTCGAACCAGTTGTAACCGAGTTCGCCAAAAGACTACGGTTCTCGTCTTCGCTGCTGTATTTGCGCACTTTAGCTGGGCCGCGGACTCTGTGCCGCAGGAATTACCTCCGCAAGAAGAGCAGGAGGCTTTACGGCGCGCCGAAGCAACGGGTCTTACGATCTACAATCACGATCATGCGGCTGCTGTCGCTACGGATGCGCTCGGTGCGTTGGGCATCTTCAAATCTGACAAGCGTATCCGGGGTTGGATCACTGAGGAGCAAGGCGAGGGTATCCTCGTGACAATCATTAGCGGGGACGCGAACGAGGCGCCACAGGCCCTTTATCGTGTCAGCGTGTCCAAGAAGGGGGAGGTCATGGGGCCGCCTCAGGAACTCAAGACGCCGCAGGCATTAACGGAATTTGAGTCGGGCGCGGCAGCGGCACGAATCTTTGCCGGGAAATATTCATTTCAGCCCTGTGCGGAGCACTACAACACGGTCGTATTACCTGCCGATTTGTCCGCATCACCGAATTGGGTGGTCTATCTCATACCGGGCACGCAAGATGCGCTTCGCATTCCACTGGGTGGCGCGCATCGATTGGAACTTGATGCGACAGCACAGCATCTGATCAATGAGCGCGGATTCACCCGCTCCTGCTTGGTTTTGGGAGACCCGAAGGCGGACGCAAAGCACCGTCCGGTGATGTTGGTAGCGACGCATCTTTTGGATCCAGTGCCAACCGAGATCCATGTGTTTTGGAATGTGTGGACGGGAATTCCGTTGGACATTATGACGCCCCCGTATGGCACCGTGTGGGCCATTTCGAAAGGGCACATTTCTCTTGCGCAGCGGCGGGGACCCAAGTAGCCACGCGCCCTCCTGATGCGTCTTGGGCGTCCCTGCCTAACAATAAGATGTCCGCTTCGCGGCAATCAATTCGGCGTCCGCCAACTTCGGCTTACCGATACCGGCAGGCCGAGATACGGCGGTCACCCGCCCATTAGGCCCATAACGCTGATAAGGGAACAGCGCGAAGATCCTCGGCGAACGAGAGCGTTTGAACTCCATCGTACAAAACAATCCCCTGCTTGAATGCAGATCCAGCAGCGCTGGCCACCCGTTCCAATCCCAGGAAATCGCGACGAGTAACCGACGCGGCCGATTTAACTTCGATGCCGACGATTTCACCGGCCGAGTTCTCAAGGATAAAATCGACTTCCAGCTGGTCGCGATCACGGTAGTGAAACAACGTAACTCGCTCTTCCGTCCATGCCGACAGCTTGATCAGTTCCGAGAATACGAAGCTCTCGAGCAAAGGACCGAATAGAGTTCGGTCGGCCCGCAAACGAGATAGGGAATACCCACGCATTGCAGTCAACAATCCCGAATCGATGAAGTGAAGCTTAGGTGTCTTGACTAGCCTCGACAGTTCGTTGCGAAACCAGGGCTGGACACGTTGGATGAGATAGAGTTGTTCCAATACACGCACGTAGTGGTCGGCCGTCTTGTGATCGAGTCCGACGCTGCGGCCGATTTCGGAAAGATTCGTCAACTGCCCTGCAAATTGCGCCGCGATCTGGAGCACGCGCGGAATTTGATCGGGTTTTGCCAAATTGGAAATTTCAGGAAGATCGCGTTCGACAATCGATTTGATGTAGGCGCGGTACCAATCGTGGCGGCGGCGTTCACTATGCCGCTTGATAGCCTCTGGATAACCACCCGCCGTGACCCAGTCCGAGAGCTTCTCCGTGGACAGGGCTTCTGCGGTATCGGGAACCGCACCTCGAAACGCATTTGCTATAAATTGTGGATGTCTGATACCCAGTTGCTCGCTACGGCCCAACGGGTACAGCGGGACGATTTCCACGCGGCCGGCGAGTGATTCGTGAATCGTCTTGACGGTCAACAAATTCGCCGAGCCCGTCAACAAAAAGCGTCCCGGCCGCCGGTCCTCGTCCACACTTTGTTTGATCGCCAATAGAAGATCTGGCGCGCGCTGCACCTCATCGATTACTGCGCGATCGAGGCCGCGTACAAAGGCGACAGGATCGCTTTTGGCGGCAGCCAATGTGGATTGGTTGTCGAGCGTGACGTATTTGCGGCCCTGCTTGGCGAAGCGGCGCGCCAGAGTGGTTTTTCCCGACTGCCGCGGGCCGCTAATTGCGACGACTCGAGTGTCACGCAGAGCGGTGCGGATTTGGGGCTCGGCAATGCGTAAATACACGATTACTCGGGAAATAGCGTAATTCAGGCTCTAGCCTAGCGGCAAATTGGGAATCAAGCAACGGCTAAATGGGAATCAAGCGCCGGCTGATTGGGAATTATAAGCCGGCTATCTGGGAAAGTGGTGGGCCCGCTCGGACTCGAACCGAGGACCAAGGGATTCACTTCTGCCCCGCCGTTTCCGGAGGGAGTGGACTATCTCTTCACCCCCGTGGGGTGCGGGACGCTCTAGCCTGTCATTAAGCGCGACTTAAACGCGCTCAGGTAGTCTCTGCACCTTCCGGCGGTGTACCGCCGGCTTGGCTCAGGGTTGCCATCAGCTTCAATAGCTGGTCAGGTTTCCCTGAATTCATCCCGTCCACTTCGCACCTTACGATGCGAAGGCACCATTTGTTGATGAGTCCCCTGCTCTAACCAACTGAGCTACAGGCCCGACGGCGCGCATCTTAGCACCGCCTTCGCGCCCCCGCAGGCCTATGGGTTATCGTAGCCGCCCGAAGTGAACACACCGCCACTACCTGATTTACCCATTAAAGAGGCCCTTCCGGCGCTCCATGAGGCATTGGCTGCACATCCCGCCGTGCTCCTCGAGGCTCCGCCAGGCGCAGGTAAAAGCACGGTCGTTCCGATCGCGTTACTGCACGCTCCCTGGCTCAAGGGTCAGAAGATCCTGATGCTCGAACCGCGCCGCATCGCCGCCCGTGCAGTGGCCATGCGCATGGCCGCGCTCGTGGGAGAGCCCATCGGCCGCACGGTTGGATTTCGCACGCGCTTGGAGACTCGCGTCGGCCGCGACACCCGCATTGAAGTGGTCACTGAGGGTATTTTGACCCGCATGCTGCAGGAGGACTCCGCACTCACCGGCCTAGGCTGCGTGATCTTCGACGAATTTCACGAGCGCAACCTGAATGCCGATCTCGGACTCGCGCTTTGCGTCGAGAGCCGCGAAAACTTGCGGGAAGATTTGCGGCTGCTGGTGATGTCAGCCACGCTCGATATGAAACCCCTCGTGCGCCTGCTCGGCGATGCGCCGATCGTATCGGCGCAGGGACGCAGCTTTGAGGTCACCACCCACTACGTGCCACGGCGCAATGACACCCATCTTGAATTGCAGGTTTCACAGGTGGTGCGCGCGGCTTTGCAGGAGCACACCGGAGACGTCTTGTGCTTCTTGCCCGGCGCCGCTGAAATCCGCCGCGTGCAGCGCACGTTGCAAGAATCCGATCTGAATCGCAATGTTCGAATCATGCCTCTCTATGGCGAGCTTGAAGGAGCCGAGCAGGATGCGGCGCTCGCCCCGGCCGGCCCGGGCCTGCGCAAAATCGTACTGGCCACGAGCATCGCCGAAACCAGCCTCACCATCGAAGGCATCCGCGTGGTCATCGACTCCGGGATGCGGCGCTATTCGGAATTCGATCCCACCACGGGCATGAGTCGACTGGTAACCGGGAAAGTGTCGCAAGCAGCGGCGGATCAGCGTCGGGGACGCGCCGGCCGTCTAAGCGCGGGAGATTGTTACCGTCTTTGGTCGGAGGGCACGCATGCCTCCTTGACTCCGCAGACACCGCCGGAAATCCTGCATGCGGATCTCGCGCCGCTGGCATTGGAATTGGCCTGCTGGGGCACCACGGATGCCGCCAGCCTCGCCTGGCTCGACCCGCCACCCGCGGCACCGCTTGCCCAAGCGCGTGAGTTGCTTCAGCAGCTCGAGGCCATTGACGCGGTGAAGCGCGTCACCGCGCACGGCCGCATCCTCAATAAACTAGGGATGCATCCCCGGCTCGCGCACATGCGAATCAAGGCGCAAGACCTCGGCGCCGAACGACTCGCTTGTGATCTCGCGGCGATCTTGAGCGAGCGCGACATCCTGCGGGCCAGTGCAGGCGCCCGCGATGCCGATTTGCGGCTGCGGGTCGCCGTTCTGCGCGGCGATCAACGCGACTTGCCCGCCGGCGTGACCGTGGATGCTCGTGCCCGCTCCCAAGCGCAGCGCACATCCGGCAATTGGCAGAGGGACTTGGGCCAAGATTCACGCGACTCGGCCGATCCTCACCATGCCACCGGAATCCTGTTGGCGTGGGCCTATCCGGATCGCATCGCACAGAGCCGCGGCGATGGCGGCCGCTATCTGCTGGCGAATGGCCGCGGCGCCCGTTTTGCCGAAGCCCAGGCACTGGCGAAGTCGGAATTCATCGTGGCGGCTGAGCTCGACGGTGCAGAGCGCGAGGCGCGAATATTTCTCGCCGCGCCCATCGGCCTCGACGACCTGAATACGCACTTTGACGCGCTCATTCGGGAATCGGCGCAGATTCGTTGGGACGATCGCCTGGGAGCGGCGAGCGCCAAACGCGAGCGGCGGCTGGGAGCTTTGCTCTTATCATCGTCCGAGATCCGTGACCCCGATCCCGACGCTTTGCAGCAAGCTGTCCTACTAGGACTCAAGCAAACCGGAATTGCCGGATTGCCCTGGACCAAGGAGCTGCGTCAATGGCGCGCGCGGGTCATGCTCATGCGCCAATACCAGATCATGGCGCCTGCGCCTTGGCCTGATCTCAGTGATGAGGCGCTCGAGCAGGACATCGAACAGTGGGCACCGGCGTGGATCATGGGATTCACGCGGCGCGAACACTTTGCGAAGTTGGACTTGGGTCAAGCGCTGCGCTCGTTCCTGACGCACGCGCAAGCAACCATCTTGGAACGGGAAGTCCCCACTCATTTTACCGTTCCCAGCGGCTCTCACATCCCCATTGACTATCTGGACGGCGAGAATCCGAGCTTGTCGGTACGCCTCCAAGAATTATTTGGCTTGAACTCGACGCCGGCGGTGGCGGGCGGCAAGCTGCCGCTGGTGCTCAAGTTGCTGTCGCCGGCCGGCCGGCCGGTGCAGATTACCAAGGATCTGGTGAGCTTTTGGAATCGCGGCTATCACGAGGTGAAAAAGGATTTGAAAGGCCGCTACCCCAAGCACTACTGGCCGGACGACCCGTACACAGCCCAAGCCACACGCCGCGCCCGGCCGCGCTAAAATCCCTTTTGCCGTTACTCGCATTCGCCTAACTCGAAGGAAGCCTTGCATGCGTCGGATAGCGTTATTTGCAGTTCTATTGAGCTTGTCCATGGGCTTTGCGGCAACGGCAAGCAGCAGCGCCGCCGTGGCGATGGATCCGGCCGCGGCGGCGCGTTTCGCGGGTCTGGCGCTCAAATGCTTGCACGATGAATACCCCAATCACATCAGTCTGACGATGGACCGCGATGCGGACGCGCATCCGCCGCGCGAGTTGACGCCCGCATTTTACGGTTGCTTCGACTGGCACTCGGATGTCCACGGGCACTGGTTGCTGGTACGGCTGCTGCGCTTGATGCCCAATGCGCCCTTTGCCGCGCGGGCGCGCGGCGAACTGGCGCGCAGCTTCACGCCGGAAAACATCGCGGGCGAGTTGGGTTATCTAAAACATCCGGGCCGCGCCTCATTCGAGCGTCCCTATGGGCTTGCCTGGCTGCTGCAGCTGTCCGCTGAACTGCGCGAGTGGAATGATCCGCAGGCGAAGCAATGGTCCACAACGCTTCAGCCTCTTGAAACCGAAGCCGCGTCTCGAATCAAGACCTGGCTGCCAAAACTGCACTATCCGATCCGCATCGGCGAGCACGACCAGACTGCCTTCTCATTCGGGTTGATCTGGGACTGGGCTGGAGTAGCCGCCGATACCGAGATGCGTGCGCTGCTGAAGGATGCGGCGCAACGATTCTATATGCAGGACCGCAATTGCCCCTTGAGCTATGAACCCTCCGGCGAGGATTTCCTCTCGCCCTGCCTCGCCGAGGCAGACTTCATGCGCCGCGTCCTTGATCCCAAGGCATTTGCAGTCTGGCTGTCGGCGTTTCTGCCGGGTATACCGCAAAGCAGCGGCGATTGGCTGCAGCCCGGCGTGGTGACCGACCGCTCCGATCCCAAGCTCGCCCACATCGACGGGTTGAACTTGAGCCGCGCCTGGATGCTCGAAGGAATTGCGCACGGATTGCCCAAAGGCGACCGGCGAATACCCGTGCTGCTCGCCGTCGCCGCGAAGCATCGAGACGCCGCACTCCCCGCGGTTACGGGCGAGCACTACGAGGGCGGCCACTGGTTAGGGACCTTCGCGGTGTACCTGACGAGCGCCGCCGGCCTGCGCTGATATAATCCCGCAAACCCAGCCCGGAAGGAGTGAGCAAACATGTCGGATCATTGCGAGATGGATCGCGCCGCGTTCACGGCGATGACCGAGAGCACGCAGGCCGATTGGCAGAAAATCGCAACCGCCGCGAATGCCTTCAATGGCGAACTCGCCAATCGCGTGCTGGCTCACCTGCAGATGCTCAAGGGCGATTGCGGCGGCTTTTCGGTGGATCGGCTGGAACATTCGTTGCAATCGGCGTCGCTGGCCTATCGCGATCGCATGGACGAGGAATACGTCGTGTGCGCCTTGCTGCATGACATGGGCGATATTCTAGCCTCCACCAATCACGCCGAACTTGCCGCGACGATACTCAAGCCGTTCGTCTCCGAGGAGAACTGGTGGCTGCTGCAGCACCACGGCATTTTCCAGGGCTACTACTTCTTTCATTATTTGGGGCTGGATCGAAACATGCGCGAACAGTTTCGCGGCCACCCGAATTTCGAACGCACGGCGCTGTTCTGCGAGCGTCACGATCAAAATGCCTTCGACGCGAACTACGCCACGCTACCGCTGGAATTCTTCGTGCCCATGGTGCAGCGGGTGATGGCGCGTCCCAAGCGTTCAATCTATCTGCGCGCAGGGCAGAGCGAAGCCAAGGAACTGCTGCAGGTCTAGGACTTCACCGCCGCCATTTCGGCCGCATCTTTCTCGACGGCGATCACGGAAGGGGTACGCCAGCCGCTGCGCACTCCCCAAAAATAGAAGGCCAGCGAGGCAACGGCAACGCACAGCTGATCCCAGCCGTAGCCGATATAGTCGTGACCTTCGAACTCCTTGCTGCCCGCCCAGGATAGAACCGTGACGGTGATGAGATACGCGAACAGCCACCACGATGCGCGCAGCTGCCGGCCGAAGTCGCGCCAATCGCCTTTGGCCTGATAGTACAAGTACACCGGCAAGGGCAGGATCAACAACAGCATGATTTGGCCCGTGTGCGGCCAACGCGCCCAGAACAACATCAACGTGGCGAGCACGAACGCCATGGGCGCGATCACGGGCAACCCCGGTACGCGCAGCGGGCGGTGCAAATTGGGCGCGGTACGCCGCAGCACGATGACGCTGATCGGCACCACCAGATACGTAATGATGGTGGCCACGGAAATCACCGCCGCGAGTTTGCCCCAGCCTCTGAAGAAGAACAGGAAAATGAAAGACACGAGCAGGTTGAACCACATCGCCGGGCGCGGAATGCCGTATTTCGGGTGGACCTTGCCGAACACTTTGGGAACCGTGCCGCTGCGCTCCATGGCGTAGAGCACGCGCGCGGTCGTGGCGGTGTAGGTGCTACCCGTGCCGCTGGGGCTGACGAATGCATCCGCGTAAAGGAACAGTGCCAGCCAATTGAGATTCAGCGCCAATGCCAATTGCGCGAACGGCGAGCTGTACTCCAGCGCCGCCCACCCCTCGCCCAGATGATCGGGCGCCACGGAGCCCAGGAACGCGACCTGCAACATCAAGTACACGACGGTACTCAAAGCAATGGAGCCGAAAATCGCAAAGGGTACGCTGCGCCCGGGATGGCGCGCCTCGCCCGCCAGGTTCACGGGACTTTGAAAGCCGTTGTAGCTGAATACGATGCCGCTGGTCGCGACCGCCGTGAGAATCGCAGCGAGGTTGCCCACATGTTGTCCGCCGTGCACGCCGACGTGAAAATTCGCCGCGTGAAATCCGCTGCACATCAAGGCGACCGCGGTGGCGGCCGGTACAATGAGCTTGAAAAACGTAATGGCGCTGTTGGTATCCGCGAATACCTTCACACTCCAGAAGTTGACCAGAAAATAGATCACCACCAGCACCGCGCAGATCGACAGTCCTGCAACGCTCAACACTCCCTGCCCGTTCGCGGCATGCACATACAGCGCATGGGCCCAGGCCCAGGGCCATGAACTCATGTATTGCACCGAAGCCTCGGCCTCCACCGGAATCACCGAGACGATGGCGATCCACGCCGCCCAGCCGGCCACGAAACCTACCAGCGAACCATGCGAATACTGTCCGTAACGCACTGAGCCGCCGGACTCCGGAAACATGGCGCCCAGCTCGGCGTAGGTGAATGCGACGAACAGAATGACCACGGCGCCGATGATCCAGGCATAGACCGCACCGGGTCCGGCCAACTGAGCGGCGCGCCATGCGCCAAACAGCCAACCCGAGCCGATGATGGAACCCAAGCCCGTGAACATCAGCGCGATGGCGCCGACCTCGCGACGGATCGCACTTTCATTGGACATTAATGATCTCCTTGCGGGACTGTAACGGCTTTGCACCGTTCCGCGCTACCACCCTGATACGCAGTACTTGTTTAGCAAGGAGCCTCGCGTCTATATTTGAGCAGCTTTGCGACAGCGCGCACCAAAGAGAAAATCATGGTCGATAGCGAACGAAAGCCTTTAATCCGAGCTCGGCTATTTGCGCTGGCCTGCATCGTTTCGGGCTCGATCGCGCCGGCGATCGCTGCCGCGCCGAAATCGACGTTTGCGCTGACGAGCTCCGATCCGCAGCTCGTCATCAGCGTTCCGCTGATTTACACCGCGAAGGCCTTCGGTTGTACGGGAGGAAATCTATCACCGGAACTGCATTGGTCCGGCGCGCCGGCTGGAACTCAGAGTTTCGTCCTGACCTTGTTCGACCGCGACGAGCGCAGTACGCCCTCGGGATGGTGGCATTGGGTGGTCTACGACCTGCCGAAAACGACGACAAACTTGCCCCAGGGTGCGGGAACCGAACATAGCGGTGCCTTGCCGGCGGGAACGCTTCAAGGCCGGACCGATCTGGGTGAAGACGCCTATCACGGGCCCTGCCCGGCCGAGGGCGATCCCCCGCATCGCTATGTATTCACGATCTACGCGTTGAATGTGGCCAAACTGCCCGTGCCGGCGGATTCCAGCGGCGCGATGGTTACCTCGATCGTACAGGAGCACCTGCTGGGGAAAGCGGTATTCGTGGCCCATTACGGTCGGCCGAAGAAATAGCGCCGATTGAAGCCTTAGGCCGCAGCCTCGTCCTCGCATCCGTGGACGCAGCGATCTCGCTCGATCTGCAGCGTGGCGTGTTGGATTTGAAAGCGGCGCTTGAGATCCGGCGTGAGCGAGGTCAAGAGCGCATCTTCCACGCCCCGGTCAGGCACGACCAAGTGCGCGGTCAACGCAACGCTCGTCGTGGAGAGCGCCCAGATGTGTAAATCGTGGACGTCGGTCACGCCGCGCTGATCGGCCAGATAGGACATCACGGCCGAGGAATTCACGCTGGCGGGAACACCATCCAGCGACAGGGTTAGTGAATCCCGCAATAGCCGCCAGGTGCTGACCAAAATCACCGCCACGATCACCAGGCTAACGATGGGATCGATCAAGCTCCATCCCGACCAGACAATGAGCAATCCCGACAGCACGACGCCGGCCGAGACGACGGCGTCGCTGAGCATGTGAAGGTAGGCGCTGCGGCGATTGAGATCGCCATGACTGCCGGCATGAAGCATCCACGCGCTGATGCCATTGAGTGCAATGCCGACCGCGGCGACAAGCATGACGGTCCGCCCCGCCACCGCCGGCGGTGATCCCAGGCGACTTGCCGCTTCCCAGGCAATGGCACCGCAGGCCAGAAGCAAAAGGACGGCATTCGCCAGCGCGGCCAGCACGGAAGAGCGCCCCAGGCCGTAGGTGAACTTGGCACCCGGTGGCCGGCGGCCCAGCAGCAACGCCCCCCAGGCACAAACGAGCCCCAAGACGTCGCTGAGGTTATGGCCCGCATCCGCGATCAATGCCACCGAATTCGATATGAATCCGAAACCGCCCTCCACGATCACAAACACGAGATTGAGCGCCACGGCGATCCCCATGCGAAGACTGATTCCGTCGGCCGGTATCACATGAGCGTGCCCGTGTGCGTGTCCGTGCTCGTGTGAATGCCCCTGCTCGTGCTCGTGCTCGTGCTCGTGCTCGTGACCATGCGCGTGATCATGGTCATGGGCATGATCATGGTTGTGATGCTCGTGATGCTCTTTATGTTCCATCGGGTTCGAATTCCTTCAATGCTCGAATGTCTGCATGCGCCACAGCGCAGGGAAAAAAACGCGCGCCCATAAGACAGTAACGATTATTGTGGCGGCGCCACCGATCACAATGGCGGGCACCAAACCGAACCACGCTGCCGTGGTTCCCGACTCGAACTCTCCTAGTTCATTCGACGCGCCGATAAACACCGAAGTAACCGCACTGACTCGCCCGCGGATCTCGTCCGGCGTTTGCAGCTGCACGAGCAGCGAGCGAACAAACACGCTAATCATGTCCCCCATCCCCAGTATGACCAACGCAACCATGGCCACCCAAAACAAATGCGTGAGCCCCAAGACCACGGTTGCGATGCCGAAAGCCCCAACGCCGGCGAACATGGTAACGCCGACATTACGCGAGACGGGTCGAAACGCCAGCCAAACCGCCGTGGCGCCCGCGCCGACGCCGGGAGCGGCCCGCAGGTAGCCAAATACGTCCGGTCCGGCGTGCAGCACATCTCGCGTATAGGCGGGCAATAGTGCCGTCGCACCACCGAACAATACCGCAAATAGATCCAACGAAATGGCGCCCAGTACCGTTTTGCGACCCCAAACGAAGTGCAGGCCCTGTAACAGGGTGGACCAGCTCAGGGCAGAGCGTGCCGAGGGCAGCCGGCGCTTCTGAATCAGGGCCACCAGGATGATAGCGGCCAGCAACAATATCGCTGCAGCGCCATAAACCACGCCTGCGCCGCTGTTTTGGCCGAACCGGCCCCCGGCCAGCGCATACACGACGCCACCCAAGCTTGGACCCACGATGACGGCGACCTGATTGGTCGAGGAGTTGATCGCGAGCGCATTGCGCAGCAGGGCGGTGGGCACGATGGTGAGAACGAAGGATTGCGTGGCCGGCATTTGAA
>Ga0210388_10003776_pt1 | contig 11834 bp, 4 predicted proteins | sample IncBWC19OmetaG_FD_155485 | JGI IMG/M metagenome (GOLD analysis project Ga0210388, IMG submission 155485) | Forest soil microbial communities from Barre Woods Harvard Forest LTER site, Petersham, Massachusetts, United States - Inc-BW-C-19-O ... | reverse complement strand
ATCGATGGGGGCACCGTGAACGACTGGAATCCGAAAAAGATCTCGTCGCGGTCATAACGGCCGGAGACACTGAAAACATCTCCGATGGCCGGCAGCGGGATATCGGCGAGCTTCTTGCCGTCAAGCCCAAACAGTTTCAGTTCAGAAGTCGCGTTGTGCTCGTACTGCGCCAGCAGCTTGCCACCCGTTACGCTCGCGTTCTGCAGCACGGCGTCCGATTGCGGAATCAACTCTTTCCAGTTTTCGCGCTTGGGATTGGCGGTGTCGGCGACAAAGACGCGATAGCGCGGCGCGTCTTCATTAGTCGTGATATAGAGTTTCCCCTGAAAAAAATCAGCGCCGTACACGAACTCCTTGCCCGCGGTAATTTCGACGGGAGGGTTCTTCGACGTGAGGTCCTGCAAGAACATTTCAGTTTTCGTCCAGCCGTATCCCTCGTCAATCAGCAGCCAGCGCCCATCTTCTGAGAGATTGACGTTGGGCCACGCCTCAGGATCGCGGCCGTCACCGAAAATCAGCGGATCCTGTGCCGGATCGGAGCCGAGTGCGTGGTAGAACACGCGCCGGTGGTACACCTCCTGCCCTTCAGGAACGTCTCCCTTCTTGGGATAGCGCGTGTAGAAGAATCCAGAATTATCGGGCTTCCAGGCCAGGCTGGCAGCGCGCGTGCGGTCAATCGCATCTGGCAGCAGCTTGCCGTTGGCGGTTTCGATTACGCGCAGCGTGCTGATCTCGGAGCCGCTCGGCGACGTCCCATAAGCGACGTACTTCCCGTCGTCCGACGCATACCACCAGTCGAGGGCAATGGTCCCATCGGCCGCAAGTTGGTTGACGTCGAGCAAAACGCGATCTTCTCGGTTGAAAGCTCCATCCCACCCTTCGCGCACATAGAGCACCGGCTGGTTCTGCTTGCCGTCGCGGCGGGTATGAAAGTAATACTTGCCACCGATCTGTGGAGCGCCGACGGTGCCAATCTCCAGCAATTGCGAGAGACGCGCATTCATCTTGTCGCGTCCGGGTAGGGGATCGAGAACAGCGCGGGTGTAGCCGAGTTCCTGCTCGACGTAGAGCTTGGTATCGGGATCGTTTGGGTTCTCCAGATAGCGATAGCGATCGACAATTTTGTGGCCCTGAACCGTGTCCTCGACCGGCGAAACTTTCGCCTTCGGGGGACCTGCCGGCGAGGAAGGAGTGGTGGAGTCAGCGGCGCCGGAATCCTCCGCACGAACGAGGGCAACACCGATAAGAAGAATCAGGAAAAGAGCCAGCAAACGCGAACCTCCCAGCATAAACACCTCACATCAGTTGTGGACGAGACGCCGAGGTTTAGGTTAGCAGAACAGAGGATCAAGTTACCGGAACCGAGACCGCGCGAATGCAGGCGGCGGCCCGTGCTAAATTTCCAATCCGATGCAGCCTCTGATATGATTTCTGTGAGAATTCAAGCAAGCACGCATCCAAGCGTGCTCCCACTCCTCAGTAGCTCAATGGCAGAGCATCCGGCTGTTAACCGGAGGGTTGTAGGTTCGAGTCCTACCTGAGGAGCCATTCTTTTCTTAAGCTTACTGCACCGCGATATTCTGAACCTCCGTCGACTTTGGGGACTCCTTGAGGGACCCCGGCGGAATTTCTAATCCGCCTAGCGCATCGGCCGCATCGCGCGGGGCCTGACTTCTGACGTGTCCGTAACGCTTCGCCACACGAATCGCTGTCGCGGTAGACCACCCCATCATTCTCGCGACAACAGGGTAAGAGATGCCGGCCTCAAGCAAGCGGGTCGCGGCGGTGTGGCGGAGATCATGGAATCGGAACCTGAGCGGCTGCAATCTGAATTCTAAGGCCGTGCTGTAACATTCTGCATATCGTATAGCTGGTTGTCGAGCTGCGATAATTCCATCAACTGCGCCGTGTACCCGCGGTCACTGCATGCACAGAGGGTACGTTCATTTTCCATAAGCCTGCGGGCCAATCCGAGTTGCTCGCGTGCCGCGGCAAGATAAACGCCACCCTGCGACTGATCAAAATGGATTCTCGAAAGTGCGACGACCATTCGATAGAGATGTTCGAGAGATCCGATCCGAGCCGCGACGAGAGCACGCTTAGTTTTCGTGCCATCCGCGGGAGGCGCCGATCCTTGAGGCGAAGATCTTTCCAGTTTCTCAAGTTGATATGCCGCATAAGAAAGCATGTCGGTCAAACCTCGTAGCCCGATAGATTCGTCGTCTAGAACACATGTGCGGTCAGCCGTGGCTCCTCCATCCGGGTGCTCATCTGACTGGCAGTGGCCCTTGCTAATTTCGTAAAGCATGTGGCTAGAGAATCGTATGGACGTCTTCTCCAGGCGCAGGTCCATCGCCTCCGTGTCCGTGTCGGGCGTCTCGTGCATGAGCGCGTTCCCATAGGCGTTGGCAAGAGTATGAGCGAGTTGCCGCAAATTGTCGGTGTCATTGCCATTGTCGCAACTATTATTGGTGTTCATTGGCGGCCCACTCGAGAAGTCTGCGCAACAAGCGCTGTTCGATGACACATTTGGCACCTCACTCTGGCTGGCCGGAAACGACACGGCGAGCACGGCAGTAGGAGCCAGGATTACAAGCGCCAACAGCGCCTTCCGAATATCTGCGTGCCACGGCGTCATTTTTTCCAGCTTCAGCCACTCAGAAAGAAATGTCGCCGATCGGCCAATGACTTAGCGGGCCGGTTGACTTCTCTTCAGTGGTGATTTCGCTGGTCGCAGAATAGTGCGCGGGACCCGGACGGCACATCCAGTTATCCCGGTATCCGATCTGATTTATTCCCGTACAAAACTGGGGAGGAGACGTACTAACGCCTTGCGGATTAACACCTTAAGGAGGTCAGAGTGATCGTTGGCAGCGAACGCTACTGAAATCGATATCCCGGTTTGGCCGTGCAGCGGTAAACCCGCCCCTTGTCGGGATTGACGCCGGTATCGCAGGTAGCCCAACTCAGGAAGATGGACGGTCCCAGTGGAAAAATGATGGTCTGTGCGTCGAGGTCCGCCTCAATGCTTACACTTTCCGCAGCGGACGGCAGGGTGAAGGAGAGTCCCGTCCCGAAGGTGACCGGATAGGACCAACGTTCCATTTGGCTGACAGTGGGACGAAAGACCTCGGCCTCTAACAGAAAAGTAGCGGTGTCGGACCAGTCACTGGCCTGCACCGTGATGATCTGACCGCCCTGCGAGAAGTGGTCATCGTCAATTTTCGTAAAGGGACAGGGACCGGCGATGCACGAGGCACGTGCGTCGCGAAATTCGTTACCCTGCCCGGCATCCAAACTGACCGAACCGAGAGCCGCTTTCCACTTACCATCGGGCGAGCAGGGATGTCGATCCTTGCAAGGCACGTTGCCCTTGTTCTCAATCTCGAAAGTTTTGACTGCACTCCCCACATTCACCTCAGACATGGACTTGACCGTATATCTCACTCGCACGTTGGCCACTTGAACCTCTGGTCGATTCTCCGCTGCGCCATTGCTCGACAACGGCACGAGGTGGACGACGTACAGCTTGTTGCTGACAATGTCGGTGAGCTCAAAGGGGAGATATTGAGGATGGCGGAAGTCGAGAACAATGGGATGCCCCTTCCGAATTGGTTGGTGCAGCTTAAGGAAGAACAGGCCGGAGGAATCAGATTTGGCCTCGAATATACCGAGATCGCCGGCGGAAATTGTAGCTCCTGCGATCGGCAGCTGTTTTCTGGGGTCCGAATCCTGGACGAGGATGGCTCCACGGAGCCAAATCGGCTTCTGTCTCTGCCGCCAAATCAGCCCCAAGATGGCTGCAATTAGGACAATGCCGATGGCGATCCAAGTCTCAATCTTGCGAGTGCGAGTCATTAGCCCCGTGATCAACAGTATCTAATCCAAGTATCTATATGATGACAGCTTGGTCTCGAATGTTTTCGCCGGTTGCCGCAACTTCCGAGACTTTTTTTGCATCTTTAAAATGGTCATCCACAATTAGAAATTTATGGTTGCGATGGTTCACATTGCGACGATCCATATTGCGACGATCCACATTGCGATAAATCGATGAAACCGCTAACGCATGAGTGATGCCCAATCCTATCTGCTTTCGCGCCGGTATATCCTGCGTCAGATTCTGGGGGCGAGTCTTTGTCTGCCCTTTGCGCGAGCCCGGGCAGCATTGCTCACAGAGCGGCAACCCTCTGCTCCGGTTGGCAGTGCCGCCACGGTGCCGGCGCTATCGACCGAAGACGATCGGTTTCTGGACGACTTGGAGCGCGCGAATTTCCTCTTTTTCTGGGAGCAGGGCAACCCGAAAACGGGGATGGTCAAGGACCGCTGTAATGTTCACAACGACAAGGCAGGAATTGCGGCCAGCATTGCGGCGACGGGCTTCGGCCTTACAGCACTCTGCATAGGGGACCAGCGGGGCTACATCCCCAGCGGGGCCGCGCTGGAGCGCGTCTATACCACTCTGCGCTTTCTGTGGAAGAAGCTGCCCAACCACCGCGGTTTTTTCTACCACTTCGCTAACCCGGAAACGGGGGAACGCATGTTCGACTCCGAGGTTTCTTCGGTAGACACGGCGATTCTTCTCTGCGGGGTTCTTACGTCTCGCGAGCACTTCCGTCATGGCGGGATCGCAGAACTTGCGGATCTGATCTTCAACCGCGTGGATTGGACCTGGCTCTCAGAGGATACGTCCCTGCTAACTCACGGGTGGACACCGGAAGTCGGATTTCTGCCCTGGCGTTGGGATTACTACAGCGAGTTGATGATGATTTACCTGCTGGGCATGGGCTCATCGGCCCATCCCCTGAAGCAGGAAACATGGAGCGCATGGAAACGTTTGACGTTCGAATATGACGGCATACGGTATATCGGCTCGTTTGCGCCCCTCTTTGTGCATCAGTACTCACAGGCATGGTTTGATTTTCGCGGCAAGCGCGACAAGTACGCGGACTATTTCCAGAATTCTGTGACTGCGACTGAAGTCCATCGACGCTTTTGTGTGGAGTTGGGCAAGCAGTTTCCGGATTACAGCGATGACCTGTGGGGTATAACGGCTTCTGACTCCGAGCACGGCTATGTGGCTTGGGGCGGACCTCCCGCCACAGGGCCCATCGACGGCACGATTGTACCGGGCGCGGCTGGTGGGTCGTTACCCTTCTTGCCCACAGCCACGCTGCGTGTCTTGCATACGATCCGAAACCGTTACCCGTCAGCCTGGAGCAAGTATGGATTCGTGAACGCATTCAACCCCCTCAAGAACTGGTACGACTCGGATGTGATTGGCCTCGACACTGGAATCATCCTGTTGATGGCTGAGAATTTGCGAACCGGCTTTGTCTGGGACACCTTCATGAAAACCGCGGAAGCGCAACGTGGAATGGAGCGAGCAGGGTTCCATAAATACTAGCGAAGCATCGTAGACTCATAGATTTGTCCTTCCTGGATTTTTCGCAGGCGACCAACCACCTGGAAGGTTCTTTCATCCAACCACCGTTTAATAATCGAGGAGAACTGGTCTTGTTTGCCAGAACCACTTCACCGACTTCTCGGAGTATCCGCCACTTCGACTGACACTTGGGTCGCGTCTAGCCCAGCGCGACCCCCTCTGGCAGATGGGACCTCATTCATTGAGTGATGTTTGATTAATGTCATGAGCGGAAAATCTGAGTTCCGCGGCGGATGGCGGGAGCGACTGTCAGCTCTCCGCAATGTCCCGGCTGTCCTGCGTTTTGTATGGGAATCCGGGCGCACGGTGGTTATTCTTGGGCTGCTCTCTCGACTTGTTGCTGCGCTCCTCCCGCCGGCGCTGTTCTGGGTTTCAAAGCTCATTATCGATACGATCTACGGCATTCTCACCACCCATCAGCCTGCCGGAGCGAGGCTGTGGTGGCTGGTGGCTGCGGAGTTTGCCCTCGCCGTGACCGCCGGCGTCCTCAACCGTCTGATCGACTACCTCGACACCCTGCTTGCGGGCAAGTACACACACCACGTGAGTGTTCGCGTGATGGAGCACGCCTCCAGCCTTGATCTGATGGCATACGAAGACCCAGTGTTCTATGACCGCCTGGAGCGAGCCCGGGTTCAGGCCACTGACCGGCTGTTCATGATCCAGGCCATTGGACGCCTCATCCAGCAGGTGATTACGACGATCACACTATCGGTCTCAATCATGGTGTTTTCGCCCTGGCTTTTGCTCTTGCTGATTGTGGGTGTTATTCCAGCTTTCGTCGGAGAAACCCACTTTGCGTTCCTGGGATATGCCAAGAATTTTCGGCAGACTCCCATCCGGCGACAACTCGACTATCTTCGCATTCTGGGTGGCAGCAAAGAGGCAGCCAAAGAATTGAAGCTGTTCGGTCTGAGAGATTTCCTGTCCACCAGATTTAAGAGACTTTCCACCCAGGTTTACGAAGAAGATATTGCATTAGCGGGCCGAAAAGTGGCAGCGGGTGCGGTCCTCTCCGCGATCGGTACGGCTGGCTATTACACGGCCTACGTATTCGCGGTTTGGAGGACGGTCACCGGGGTTTTCAGTTTCGGCACTCTGAATTTGTTGGCGAACGCCATTCGGGAAGCCAGCTCGAACCTGCAACAGACTTTTTCGACACTCTCTACCATTGCGGATCAGGCCCTGTTCCTGACCGACCTCATCGCATTTTTCGAAATGCGTCCCACGATCGAATCGAAGCCCAACGCTTTGCGAGCGCCGCGACCGATCCGGCGCGGATTTGAATTTCGCAACGTTTCCTTTCGCTATCCCGGAAGTTCGCGGATGGTTTTGAACAAATTGAATTTTCATTTGCATCCCGGCGAGCGCGTGGCGCTGATCGGCGAAAATGGCGAAGGCAAGACCACCATCGTCAAGCTGCTGACGCGCCTCTACGACCCAGTCGAAGGACAAGTATTGCTCGACGGTGTGGATCTGCGCGAATACTCCCTCGAAGACCTTTATCGCGAGATTGGAGTCATCTTTCAGGACTACATGCGCTACGAGATGACCGCGCGGGAAAACATCGCCGTGGGCCAGATCGAGCAGATCGATAACCTGGAGTTGCTGCAGCAGTCCGCTCAAAAAAGTATGGCAGCCGATGTTGTACGGAAACTTCCGTCTGGATACGAACAGATGCTGGGGAGGCGCTTTGATGGAGGTGTCGATCTCTCGGGTGGAGAATGGCAAAAAGTTGCGTTGGCACGAGCCTATCTGCGCGACGCGCAAGTCCTGATTCTCGACGAGCCCACTTCAGCGCTGGACGCTCGCAGCGAGTACGAAGTCTTTCAGCGGTTTGCCGAGTTGACCGCCGGGAAGATGGCCTTATTCATCTCTCACCGATTTTCGACCGTGCGGATGGCGGACCGGATCGTCGTGCTCGAGAACGGGCGCATTGCGGAGGAAGGCGACCATGATGCATTGACGCACCTTGGCGGCCGCTACGCAGAAATGTTCGAACTGCAGGCAGCCAGTTACCGGTAAGGGCGCGCAGCGTCAAGCTCGGCGGGGACCAATTGGGTAAGGACGAAGTAATTAAGTATGGTTACCAAACCTCAAATCGAAAGCACGATTGCGAACGAACCTGGGCGTTCTACCGCCAGCGATGGGGTGAAGAGCCAGACGATGCGTAGCGCGGCAATGCAGCTTGCTGCCAGTCTGCATTGGCTCCCTGAGGGGCAGTCATCGAAAGCGTTCTCGAAACGCTGCCAGGACCTCATAGCTGCTTTCAAATTGTTGTTCCAAAGTGTGGATGCGGCCTTTGCGAAAGCGCCCGATTCCGAAGATCTGCTCTGGCTCCGTGACAACGCTCAACAGCTTTCTTCGGCAGCTCACCAGTTGGGGACTGAACTCGGACCGCTTACCGCCCTTCCCAATGTCTATAGGAAAGACGTAACCACTGACAACGAAATCGTTCCCCGTGTGCTGGCGATCGTGCAGGGTTTTCTCGATAACGCCGACGAGAGCTTTTGCAAGGGTGAGTTCATAGCATTTTGTCTGGCCTTTGAAGAGACGACTCCCCTCGAATTTCACGAGATCGGCGCGCTGGTGCCGGCGCTGAGACTGGTCCTGCTAGAAGAGATTGCGGCGAAGGGCAGCCGTCTGGTGCAGGAACCGACGATCCAGCCCTCGAAACACGTGACTGCGTGCATCCGGAACTTCAGGCATGTGACCGAAACTTCATGGAAGGACGAACTGGAATCACTCATCCCCTTCGACAGGATTCTGCGCGAGGATCCAGCTCGCGCTTATGCCGCGATGGACGTAGAGAGCCGGAATGTGTACCGCGAACAGGTGTCGAGGATCGCCCAACGCTCCGATCGAACCGAGTTAGAAGTGGCCGAGGAAGCACTGGCCCATGCGCGGCAGGCCCACAAAAAGATATTCAACGATGCGCGGATTGGATTGCGAGAATCCCACATTGGCTACTATCTCATTGCTGAGGGAACAACCGATCTTTGCCAGAGCGTTGGGTTTCATCCTACGTTCGGCGAGCGCATCCGCTCATTCTTGCGCACCCATCCCGACGATTTCCTCCTTCCCGGAATTGCCGTCCTGACTTTTGCCATCAGCACCGGGGCGGTATGGCTATTGACTCCCGCCACCACTCCCCTTCTCCTTATTCTGTTTGCCATTCTGCTTTTGCTGTTGCCATGTTCTCAGGCGGCGGTCCAGCTCATGAATTACTTGACCACCAATCTGCTGCCCGTCGAGGCCCTGCCTAAGCTGGATTTTTCCGAGGGCATTCCCAACGATTGTGTAACACTGGTAGCGATCCCGACGCTTCTGCTTAATGAAAAGCAGGTGCGCGCCCTGGTCGAAGATTTGGAAGTGCGTTTTCTGGGCAATCACGATCGCAATATTCACTTTGCGCTGCTCTCCGACCTTCCCGATTCGCGTCAACCTGCTCCGGAAGACAACGTGCTTGTAACGTTATGTTCGAAACTTATCGAAGAGTTGAATGAGCGGTATGCAAAAAAGAATATGGGCTCATTCTTCCTTCTTCACCGCCACCGTGTCTACAACCGGCGCGAGAGAGGATGGATGGGATGGGAGCGTAAGCGCGGCAAACTGCTCGATCTAAACCAACTGCTACGCGGTCAATACGACAGTTTTCCGGTGAAGATCGGAGATCTTTCACTCCTTCCCAGGGTCCGTTTCGTCATAACGCTCGACTCCGATACGGAACTACCCCGAGGATCGGCGCATCGCATGGTGGGAGCGCTTGCCCATCCTCTCAACCAGGCGATCATCGATCCTGTCAAGAATATCGTGGTTGCTGGATACGGTATTTTGCAACCGCGGGTCGGCGTCAGTGTGCAGTGCACCGCGCGCTCGCGACTGGCAACCATGCTTGCCGGCGAGTCCGGCCTTGATCCATACACGCGCGCGATTTCCGATGTCTATCAGGATTTGTACGGAGAGGGCACCTTCACCGGAAAAGGCATTTACGAAGTCGATACCATGTTCCGTGTTCTGCACGGCCGCTTTCCGCGAAATGCCCTGCTCAGCCACGACCTTATCGAAGGTGCATACGCTCGTGCCGGGCTGGTCACGGATATCGTCGTGATTGAGGATTATCCTTCGCACTACAGCGCCTACAACCGACGGAAACACCGCTGGCTCCGAGGCGACTGGCAGATTGTGGAATGGCTTACCGATCGTGTGCACGACGAGTCTGGTGCGCGAGTCCCGAATCCGATCTCGCTGGTTTCGCGCTGGAAAATTCTCGACAACCTGCGCCGCAGCCTGGTCGAACCGGCAACTCTTGCGTTGCTCTTGTTTGGCTGGTTCGTGATGGGCCGCCCTATTCTGTGGACTCTCGCCACGATCTGCATTTGGTTTGTTCCGGCGTGGGCCGAGTTTGCATTCACTCTGGTTCGCGCGATGGCGGCGCACGATATGCGAATCGCGCGGGAAGGTCTAAGCAACCTCTTTTCAGCCAACTTCACCGTTTTCCTTACCGTGACATTTCTGGTCCACCAGACGCTGTTGTCGCTTGACGCTGTGGTGCGCACCCTTGTCCGGCGCAAGGTTACGCGCGAGCGCCTGCTGGAGTGGGAAACCGCCGCGGAAGCAGAACTCGGAGAGCGTCGCACGCCGGTTGACCGATACATCGACTGGTTGCCACTGATCGCCTTCGGACTGGGTTGGATGCTTTGGCTCGCGCGCCCCAAGTCGTTACTGGCCGCGGCTCCAATTCTAGTACTGTGGGCGTGCAGCAAGAAGTTCGCCCTTTGGCTCGACTCCTCTCCGCTCCAACCGCCGCCCGAGATTTCGATCGCGGATGCTCGCCTTCTTCGCAAATCCGCCTTGCATGTCTGGAGATACTTTGCGGAGTTTTCCAATCAGGAGCACAACTGGCTGGTGCCCGACAACATAGAGGACAGTCCGGTAGCGGACAACCCACGTAAAGTGGCGGCCAATGTGTCCCCGACGAACGTGGGGCTTCTTCTGAACGCGAGACAGGTTGCGAACGAGTTCGGCTATCTCACGCTTCCCGAGTTTGTGGAACTAACCCAGAAGACCTTAGGGAGCATAATCCGCCTTCGCAAGTACCGTGGCCACCTTTTGAACTGGTATGAGACCCGTACCCTCGAAGCAAAACCACCGTTCTTCGTTTCTTCGGTGGACAGCGGCAATCTAGTCGCCTCTCTCTGGACGTTACAACAAGGATGCCTGGGAAGCTTGAATCGACCGCTTGTTTCAAGAAGCCTTGCCGACGGCCTGCTCGACCATCTCCGAGTTCTTGTCAACTTGCGGGTGCTTTCCAAACGGGTATTGTCGCGCTGTCAATCAGCGCTCCGGGACGAGAGCTGGCTGACCTCTATCGTGAATTTCCGAGGGGAATCTCTGGACAAAACACAATCTCGCCAAGAGTCCTCTGACGTTGCGTGGTTCCGCGAGCAAGCGCACTTGCGAGTGCGCAATGTCCGCGCACTTGTACGAGAGTATCTGCCCTGGAAGCTCCCTGAGTTTTCAGCGCTGCGAAGCGAATTGGAAAGCGGCGCGCTGATTAACGATCCACCACTATGTCAACTGCCCGATTTGATTTCGGCTCTCGAAGGGCGTCTCGATCGCAGTCTTCAGTCGGTTCGAAATGGCAATGGCGCGGCGGGCGAGCGCCTCATGCCCATGCTCGCGAAGGCGCGGCAAAATGCGCTCCGGCTGATCGAGAATCTGCGCCAAGCCAGTGAACAGGCGCACGCCCTGACAAACGACATGGATTTTGGGTTCTTGCTCGATAAGCAGCGACTGCTGCTCTCAGTGGGCTTCGACGCCGAGTCCGAAGAACTCCAACCCTACTGTTACAACTTGCTCGCGACCGAACCCAGAACTGCGGTCTTCATCGCCATCGCGAAGGAAGATATCCCCCAGGATTGCTGGTTTCGGCTGGACCGGCCTTTCACGAGCGATCACGGTCACCCGGTCTTGCTCTCGTGGACAGGAACCATGTTCGAGTACCTGATGCCTTCAATATGGATGCATGCTTATCCCAACACATTGCTCGACCGGGCAATAGTTGCGGCCGTCCGTTCGCAACAGGCCTATGCCGCCGGCAAACGTGTTCTCTGGGGTGTTTCTGAATCTGCCTGCGCGAAGCGCAATGAAGCAGGGGACTATCACTACGAAGCGTTCGGCGTGCCCAGCCTTGCGCTGAGAAAAAACGGATCCGAGCCGTTGGTAGTTTCCCCATACTCTACATTTCTAGCTTTGAATGTGGACCCCCAAGGCGCACTTTTGAATCTGCGCCGGATGGATGCACAGGGATGGTTCGGCAGCTACGGCTTCTATGAGGCAGCCGACTACACTAACTCCCGCAATCGTTTCCTCGGGCCGCGGTACG
>Ga0210388_10003775_pt1 | contig 11834 bp, 6 predicted proteins | sample IncBWC19OmetaG_FD_155485 | JGI IMG/M metagenome (GOLD analysis project Ga0210388, IMG submission 155485) | Forest soil microbial communities from Barre Woods Harvard Forest LTER site, Petersham, Massachusetts, United States - Inc-BW-C-19-O ... | reverse complement strand
TCGCTAATGTTTACAAACGAAATCTTCCGCCCGTCCGGCGACCAATCCGCAAACTTCATCTTCGCGTGCTCAGGCAATCCGGAGACAGCAACCGGTTTGCCGTTAGGCAGAGCTTGCAACTCGAGCGACGTGTCATACCGTCCTCGGCTCGGACCATCGGTCCTCGGATTAAACCGCAATCCCGCCAATCGAAGCTCCGGCTGCGCGAGCTCCGCAATCGTCGGCAACCCAGAAAAATGTTCAATCAACACCCACCGCTTGCCCGCCGTGCTGCCCGCAGGAGAAAGCTCGACACCCGGGGTCGGCAGAGCATCAACAATGTCGACAATTGCTTTGGGCGGCTGTTGATATTGCGGATTGGTTTGCGCCTGCCCTGAAGACCCTGTGAGAGCAAAAAATATAATTCCAAAACTAAAGGAGATCTTGCGAACTCTGGAAAGAACTGACATACGCGTCCCACCCCCTCGTCAATCTGAACCCTTATCGATGGGCGCATTTTGGCGGTAAATTCGCCGGTGGGCAATAGCAATTTGAGAAGTTGCGAGAACTTCGTCAGGCGTCGTCGTAGTCTTCCGTCAGCGAGGCTAAGAATGCCGCCAGCGCCGCCACGTCATCCTCGGTGAGCGACATCCCTTGAAATTCCGGTGGAGCATTCCTCAAAGCGCCCTGATGGGCCAGTTGCGAACTCTTGATATAGAACTCCACCGCATCCGTGAACTTCGCCGCACTCCCGTTGTGAAAATACGGAGCCGAGTCTTCCAAGTCGCGCAGCATCGAAGTCTTGAACTGGGCAATCGTCGTCGCAAGCCCTTGGTCCACCGCGCAATTTTGCATGATCGCACACACCACCGTGCTCAGGTTTGCCTGTGGATTAGGAATGTCGGGATTGAGGTAAACGTTCCAAAGACCCAAGTCCGCATAAATGGGATTTCCCGGCACCGCGGTGTGGCGGAACCTCTCGATAGCGTTGGGGTGGTTCGCCGATGCAGGCATGTACTGATTGAAGTTGGCAATGCGATCCGCCTGATTCGGCACCACCAGCGCAGCAAACGCGCCCGCGCCGTTAGCTGCGTCATACTCCCCTTGCGTTACGCCGGTGTTGTGAAAGGTGAAGTCCGTGAAGTTTGGTGCCACATGGCACGCCGCGCAGTTCCCCGCGTGTTGTGACCCATCCGTCGCATTCACGGCCACTTTCAGAAATATCTTCAACCCCGCCAGCTCAAGCGCCCCAAAAGCAAACGGTTGAGCGTGATACTTGAAGCTTCCATAGGTCCCGTCCACAAAAACTGGGTTGTTCAAGTTCTGCAGCTGCACCAACAGCTTCTGGTTATATTGAGCGAGCGTCTGTCCCGCGATCGGCTGCACAGGAAGGTGATTGATGCGAAGAAAAACATCGTAGGGCGAACCAATATATCGCCCGTTTTCATCCTGCTGGAAAAGCAATCCGTCCAGATACTGACCCAGCATCTGCGCCATGTCCTCAACGATTTGCTCGTCGCTCGCGCTCGTCACGTCCAGGCGATACGCAGGCGGTAAATGGCAATCCGAAGGAATCGTCGGGTCCGTCCCCAAAAAAATCGCCGCATACGAAAACCCACAGCCGAATTCCGTGGCGGGATCATTCTTCCCATTGTCATTCCGGATCACATTCGCAATATGCGCAATCGCCTGCTGGTATTGGTCCGGCGCCCAGCCGAAATTCCGGCCGGTAAGCGTGGACTTCGCGAGGTCCGCCGGGTCCGTGAACTCTCCGTCAAAATGCAGAAACGATGGCCCTTCATGCGATTGCATAGAACCGACCATGTGCATGGAATTCCTCGGCGTAGCGGTGAAGCCGGTCAGCATTCTCGGGATTGGGCTGTGCGCTGTGAAGTCAGCGTACGTGCGGTTTCCCGCTCCCGGCACACCTTGCATCTCGACGACGAAGTGGCACGAGCGGCAATTAATGGATTGCCCCGCAAACGGCCCAGGCAGGGGCCCATTCGGAGTCTGCACTGTTGCCACCACCGGATCTCCCACAGCCAGCGGCGCATTCACGTCGGTCATATTTGCCGCAAAATATTCCGCGAACCGTGTATCCACAAACATGCGCTCCCCGATGTTCTGCTCCGCGGGTGTCACATCCACATCCGTCTCGAATTGCGGTGCTTTCCCGGATCCGCATCCCGATAACCACGGCAGCAATACCCCTCCCAACCCGCAAATCATAATTGCCCGTCTCATCCGTCGCATGTTCTCCCTCATTGTCCGTTTCCCGTGGCGGGCTGACCGGCGTAACTGAACAAACCGCTCTTTCCCAAACTCTTCACGTACGCAATCACCTGCCAGCGCGTCTGCTCCGGCAATTTGTTCCAGGTGGGCATTCCTTTCGGAAGGTTCCCGTTCTTGAGCAGCCAGAAAATCTCGCCGTCTGTCGCCTCTTGCACTCGCGAGCTTCGCAAGCTCGGTTTCTTGCCGCGTCCCTCTCCATCCGGTCCATGGCATTTCGCACAATGATCTTGAAACACTCCTTTACCCGCAGCGACAGCATCCGCTTGCCTCGCAAAGGGATTTGCCCGTGTGCGATCAGCATCAGGCACATGTTTTAGCCACGAGCCATCTGCGGTTGCGTAAACCGCTGCTGCCGAAGCGAGCACGAATGCGAACGCCAGCAAATTCTTTCCATGAGTCGAATTCCCTGGAGCCATTAGTTCGCCCCCTTGTGGTTTCGGCTGAAAATCTGCTGAATTTCATAAGAAACCTTGAACCGGTAAATCACCCCCACGCTGTTGCTGTTCAAGCCAAAACTCGGCGAGAAGGTAAGCGTCGGGCCCTTCGGAATGTCAAAACTCACCGTCGGCGCCAGGTATTGCGACGTTTGCTTCCACCCGAAGCTATAGCGGTCGCCCAACCCACCGTACATTTCAGCGCCAACCGCGAAATTTTGCCGGCAAAAAACGCAGGGTCGCGCGCTCGCTTTGAACGCCAAAGGCCTGCTGGTCCCCAGCGCATAGCCAAACTCCCATGGTTCGTTGCTCAGATTTTTTTCCGCTATGAAATTCTCGGAGACGTTCCAACCCTTAACGGTGCTCGATAAAATCAGCTTTAGTTCCATCGAGCGCTCCACCTTCTGGCGCGCCTGCGCATTCGTCAGCAGCAAATCCGAGATGCCGTGATGTCCGGTAATTTCTAGAAAGCTGCGATCCGCTCCATTTACGTCCTCGTATTCCATGTACAGCACGGGATTAATGAAGTGATCCCGCATGAAGGGACGGACTCGGTTCTCCCATCGAAATCCGGTAAACACCGAGCTGTCGTTCTGCGTGGTCTGGCCAGAGAAGTAGACTTCCGTGGTCCACCAGCCCTTTGCGCCGTATTCCAATTCCAGGGTGGCGGATTTGAATGAGTTTCCATACTTTGGGGTCCCATTCGCTGTTTTGACGGCGACTTCCAGATTCCCCGGCTCCTCAAGCGCATCGGAATAAGTCACAAAATAGGGAGGCTCCTGTGCTCGCGTGGGCCGCGGGCAAAATCCCGTGAGTCCAAGAGCAAAACGATCAAGGTCGCAAGCCGAACTGGCATGCCCCATCTAACTGGATAGAGAATAAGGACTAAGCGCATCTATACTCCGTCATAGTTGCAAATGATTCACAACAAGAATGAATGTGAGACTAAATTAGTCCTAATTCAGATGCAAGTCATTTTCATGTAAAAGTTTTGTAATCAACTACCTATTGTAGTAGTTACCGCAGGCTCTTCCTTTGCCCTGAGTTGTCGGCTACCCGCGGGAAAGGAAGCGCAGGTTCTTGCTTTCTTATTGCGCGTCGGGAGGTTTCGCGCTGGAATTGCCATTCAAATAGCGGTCAAACCAATAGAGCTGCCAGTTCAGGCTTTCGACCAGATGCTTAGGTTCGCCAGTTCGCGTCAGATTGTGGTTCTCACGCGGGAAAAAGACGATCTCCGAAGGCACGCCATAATGCTGCAGCGCGCGGAACCATTGTTCGCCCTGCTCGATCGGAACGCGGAAGTCATTGTCGGAATGAAGAATGAGCGTGGGCGTGCGAACGTTGTGCGCATATTTTAGAGGCGAAGCATCCCAGTATTGATCGTAATCGTCGAAGATGATTCCTTTGAAATAATCTTCGTGGCCGTAAGCCCCGTCACGCGTGCCATCGTCGCTGATGAAATTAGAAATGGAGCGCAACGTCACTGCCGCCTTGAATCGGTTGGTGTGCGAAACGATCCAGTTCGTCATGTAACCGCCGTAGCTCCCGCCCGTCACGCCTAAATCATTTGCATCCACCCATGGGTATTGCTTCAGCGCGGCGTCCACCCCGGCCATGATGTCCTGATAATCCATCCCGCCCCAGTTGTTGATTTCGCCGCGCTCGAATTTTTCTCCATAGCCGGTCGACCCACGCGGATTGCAAAAGAAAACCGCGTAGCCCTTCGCCGCATAGACCTGGAACTCGTGATACCAGTCCACGCCAAACATACCCTCCGGCCCGCCATGAATCACGAGCACCATCGGATATTTCTTGCCGGCCTGCCAGCCAAGTGGCTTGACGAAAAAGCCATCGATCGGCCAACCATCAGAGCTCTTGTATGCCAAGCGCTCGACCGGCTGCAGCTCTAACTGCGCCCACAACTCGCTGTTCACATGCGTCAACTGGCGCTCACCGGAGCCGCCCAAATTAGAAATATAAAGATCATCTAGGTGCTGAAAATCGTTCGCGAGATAAACCATTTTCCCCGAGCTCTCGTTCACATCAAACGCGTGAATGCCCCGCGGCCCGGAAGTCACCGCCGTAAAAGTGTGTGCAGCAAGATCCGCGCGAAAAATTTGTGTTTCGCCCTTAACCCCAACCGTAAAAAGGACCGAGCCAGTCGCGGGCCATCGCAATTCCCCGGCGATGTTGTCGAAATCCTTTACAGCAAGCTGCGAGGCTGCGCCACCAGCGGAGTCTGCGATATACAGTTTCGGAAACTGGTGAACCGCCGTCTGTCCTGTGAAAAGAATCTGCTTGCCGTCTGGTGACCAGCGCGGATTTTCGTCTTCAAAGGCGTGATCGGAAATCTTAGTCAGCGTGCCACCCGCCGCCGGAATCACCCAAACATCAGTATTATGGCTGTCGTCGTAGGCTTTTCCGGTTCGGTCGGAGACAAATGCAATGCGCGTCCCATCCGGAGACCATTGTGGATCCGTATCGTTCCAATCCTGGCCGTCCGTAATCTGCTTTGCTTCTCCGCCCGGCACGCTGACAATCCACAAGTGCCGCCGCTTATCGTCGAACCAACCGCTGTCATTAAATTTGTACTGGATGTGCGTGTAATGCCGCACATCGCTCTTGCGATCGGCTGTCGCGACGCCATCCATCGGGCCGGAAGTGCTGACCACAACGATGCGCGATCCCTCTGGCGACCATAGGAAGCTCTGAACGCCGTTCTTCAATTTTGTCAGAGCAATCGCTTCGCCTCCACCGGCGATCGAGAGCAAATAAATCTGGGATTTCGGTGTTTCCCCCGCCGGAAGGTCCACGGACCGCGCTGAAAGAATCGCCAAGGTCTTTCCATCCGGACTCCATCGGGGCGAGTTGGAACTGTACCCCTCCGCGCTCAATCGCCGCGGCGCGGCTGAGCCGTCTGAAGGCACAACCCAGATCGAGGATTCGCGCCGGTTCTTCTTCTGGTCAATCGTAGTCAAAACATAAGCCACAACTTTCCCATCCGGCGAAATATGCGGATCGCCAACAAATTTGAACGAGAGATAATCCTCGGGAGTAACGCCGCGCTTGGTCTGCGCCCGCATTCCTTGTGATCCGAGGATGCCGAGACAAAAAAAGCATGCAGCGGCAAACAGCGCTTGAAGTTTTCTCATAGTGCCGCAGACTCTAGCACAAGAATTAATGCGCACAAAAGATTCCGCTCACTGCGTATTCACGGGAGGCTACTGCTGCAGCGGTGGCGGGGCAGCGGACATCTTGCGCGCGACGTCTTCTTCGGATTTGTCGTGAAGTTCGCGGACCTTTGCGAACTCTTTTTGCGCGGCAGCCTCATTCCCAGTGGCCTGGTAGGCACGCCCAAGACGGTAGTGTGCATCGGGTTGTTCCGGATCCAACTCCACGGCGCGCTTTAGGGCGGCGATCGCCGCTGGGTACTGCCCTTGCTGGGTAAGAATGGCTCCGAGGTCGAGATAAGCGATACGAATGTCGTTGTGCGCCTGCAAAGCCTTCTTGAGCAAAGGAACAGCCGCATCCGGATTGTTCCTCTTCATCTCTATATCGCCAAGATACGCCAGGGCTTGCGCGTTATCTGGATCAACGGCAAGCTCCGCCTTGAACTCGATCTCCGCCTCATCGTATTGCTTCAGTTTCCAGTGGAGGTAGCCTAGGCCAAAATGCAAGTTTGGTTCCTGAGGGGCGGCTTTCACTGCTTCCTGGAATTCCACAATTGCTTCCGCAGTCCTCCCCAATCCATCCAAAGCTTCCCCCGCAAGCACGTGCACTGCAGATGAATTTGGATCGCGCTGCTCGATCTGGCGAAACTCTTCAAGCGCGCAGTCGAACTTCTTTGCCCAGAGACAGCTCTGCGCAAGCACTTGCCCGAGCTGGACATTGCCCGGATCGGCCTTCGCCGCTAGCTCAAGATGCTTCGAGGCCTCCGCAAACCGCTTCGTTCCGTAGTAGCTCAAGCCAAGCAGCGCGTTCGCCTGCATGCTATCCGGCTGGTCGGCCAAAGCGGCCTTGAGCGGGCCTATAGCCGCTTCAAAATGGCCCTGCTTGAATTCCGCCAGCCCGAGGTTCAACTGGATTCCGGGGAGCTTGGGATCCAGCGCGAGCGCCTTCCTGTAGGAAGAGGCTGCTTCCGAATACTTTTGCTCTCTTGAGAAGTCCACGCCCAGGCTTGCAAGAGCTCCGGCGTCACGCGGGTTCTGCTCGATCACTTCCTGCCAGACCCGGATGGCGTCGTCCAGTTTCCCTTGTTGCTCGAACGCGATGGCTTCCGCTGGGCTCGGCGATTGTGCGGACGCAGAACTTGCCCTTAGCAGCGCGGCAATCGCGAGAAATACCAGCCCAGGCTTCGGGAGCAGCTTGGTTAACACTTCCCCCCCTCCCCCCGGGTTTTGCCGCAACTGCACATTCTAAAGGGTTTTAAGTCCTGTGTTTGTGACACTGCGCATTCTAAAAGAGTTATGGGCGCAGTTTTCGTAAGTGCGGATTCTAAAGGAGATGGAGCTGAATGGGCAAAAAATGTGACGTACGGTCTTCGACCAAAATTCGAGAAATTTGCAAAGAGGGAAACGGACGAGGCCGGAATGAAGCCGAAAAGAGAAGTTAGCGGATCTGAATATTCGCCATTGCGGGGGCAGAAAAGAAGCTGAAGCGACCGAAACATGGTACATGGTAGCAGGATATACAGCATTAGTCAATTATTCTTTATGTATCGTTCGAACGGGCTGTGGGAATCTTCCGCGAAGGGTTCCGCCTCTTTATGCTGCAATAGACAGCACCGAAAAGAAAAGCCCCGCTCGCAGTGCGTGCGAGCGGGGCCAGGGTGTTGCTTCCGGGGTGATTAGAAGTAAATCTTGCCGCCGAGCTGCAAGATTCTCGGGTCAAAGGCAGAAGTGACTGCGCCGAACCGGGCGTCACCGAGGCCCGTATCCACGGCGTTGAACTGTGTATGGTTCCAGGTGTTGAAGGTTTCCAAACGCAGTTCCAGGTAGCTGCCACGGGATTCCCAGAGCGAGAACCTCTTGAAGAGCGACAGGTTCCAGTTGTCGCGTCCAGGTCCACGCAGATCGTTGTGTGGCAAAGTTCCAAAAGTGCCAGGGGTTGGAGCCGAAAAGGCGCCGGGGCTGAACCACTCATTGACGTTGTGTGGAGTCGTGAGCGTGCCTGTCAGGTCTGGCCGGTTATTGGCGCCTATGCCCAAGCCCTGTGCGCCGCCGGTCATTTGGATGTTGATGGGCAGGCCGGACTCCAAGGTGACGATGCCGGAGATTTGCCAGCCGCCGACAACTGACTTCAGTAGCTTGCTCTCGCTGTGACGGAAGAGCGGGATGTCGTAGATGAAGTCCACGACAGCCACGTTGGTGCGGTCATAGCCGCTTAGTCCGACGTCATATTTCCAACCGGCGTAGGGGTTGGACACATTGCCCAGGTCTCCACCACCGTTGCCTGCCGTGGTCGGGTCGTTCGCTTGCGAAAGCGTGTAGAACGCGCGAAGGGTCAAGTCATGGCTAAGCTGCGAGTTCAGGTCTATTTGCAGGCCATTGTAGTCCGTGTTGGCTTCGTTTTCGTAAAGGACGATGGTATTGAAGCCAGGGTAAGTCAGGCCTGGCGCGATGTTGTAGTTGAGAGGCGTGAAACCGGGTAGTCCAGCCACATTCGCGAGCGAAGTCTCAGCTGGCAGGTTGACGTTGCGTTGGTCATTTTGGTGACGGCCCTGGTTGCCAACGTAACTTACCGACAACACCGACTTGGTTCCGAGGGCGCGCTGCATGCCAAAGCTCCACTGGTAGCTCACCGGCGGCTTGTAATCGTTTATATCCAAGCCGGTGATGCCAGCAGGGTTAATCGGCAGAGTCACAGGTGTACCCGTTGCAAGAGCGATACTCGGGTTGTTCATCGTGACGAAGGGGGAGTTGACCTGCAGACTGAACGGAATATTTGGACCGGCGTTGTACATGTCGTTGCCCTGAATGCGCTCGTACATGATGCCGAATCCACCGCGGATAACCGTCTTGCCGCTTCCCGTCAGGTCATAGGCAAAGCCAATGCGAGGACCGAACGTGGCCCAATGATTGTCGACGAGGCCCTTGGGAACGCCTACCTGACCCGGGATGCCGATGCCGTTCAAATAGAGCGGAACGCCGGCAAGGATGGGATTGGGGCTAAAGCCGAGACCGGGGCTTGCAGCTGTGCAGCCTGGATTCGCACCGGTGGCTGGATTGAAAGCGCCGCCGCAGATAGTGCCGTTTGTGGCCATAAGAGCGGTATCGGCAGGGTTATAAAGGTTGGCGTAGAAATTGCCCATGCGGTCGTTGGCTTCATAGGTGTGCGGAATGCCATCCCAACGCAAGCCGAGGTTGAGGGTCAACTTACGGTTCACGCGCCAGTTGTCCTGAGCATAGGCGGCCCAAGAAACGTTATTCCACTGGCCGGCATCTTGCACGGCTAGCTCTTGATAAGCAGAAGGCGTGCCGAGCAGCATGTCCGCAAAGCTGTTTCCGGTGAAACTACCGTTGAAGGTGAAGCCGCCTTGGGTCTGGCCGAACAGGTCCTGGTTCTTCTTATAGAGAGCCCAGCTACCGCCGAACTTGAACTGGTGGGCGCCATGTGTCCAGGAGATGTCATCGCGGATTTGGTAGTCATCAGCTTTGTTTTTCCATGGCCAGCTGGAGATTTCAAATTGCGCGCCGCTGGCGCCTTGCAAGTCGATGTTGGGAATGCGGTTCAAATTGTTCGGTCCAGTGAAGAGTCTGGAAGTCGTCGAATCGTAGCCGGCGGGGAGGGCCAAACTGGTCAATCCCGAGGCTGCGTAAGGAATGATGTTGATGCGGTTTCCGTTGTAGTTGAAGGCAACTTCGTTGACGAGCGTTGGGCTGATCGTATAGGTGGTATGGATAACGGCGCTATACGACGGGTTGCCGAAGTTGTCGCCGACCGTAGGAACGTTGTCTCCGCTCCACTGGCTGGTTGCGAAACCCTGGGTGACTTGTTCGGCGATGTAATGCCCGAAAACGGAGAATTTGCTGTTGAAGTTGTGGTCGATGCGGACGACCTCTTCCCGCAAATTCGTGACAGCGTTGGCGCCGCCCTTGAACTCCGGGCTGCCACTCGATGACACGGCGTTATTTGCCGGGAAAATACCAGCCGCGACGAGAGATGCGGAGTTCTGGTTGATCATGCAGGTAGGAATAATATTGCCGGGGAAGGGTGAACCCTGCGCGATACCCGCGGGAGCAACACCACCAGGACAATTGGCAAAAAGAACGCCAGGGGCAACTTGCGCGGTCGTCGGCACCGTAATCGTGCTGCCGAGCGAACTGAAATTGCCGCCATACGTATCAGTTCCAGGAACCGTCTGGTTGGTCGCGCCGCCGGTAACCAGCGGACGCCATTCCATGTTGTAGAAGAAGAAGGTCCTCTTTTTGTCCGGGTTGTAGAAGTGGCCAAGAGTAACCGGGCCGCCGACGTTGAAGCCGTAAACGTTGAGGCGAAGTTCGGTGTTCGGCACGAAGTAATTTTGCGCATCGAAATAATCGTTGCGATTGAATTCCCATGCGGAAGCGTGGAACTGGCTCGTTCCAGACTTCAGCACCATGGTCATCGTACCGGCCGAAGAGAGGCCATAATCAGCGCTATAGTTGGAAGTAAGGGCGCGGAACTCCTGAATCGCGTCCGTTGACGGGGCAATGCTCATGCCGCCCGCGCCGCCGCGGTCATCATCTTCGCCACCATCCAACAAGTAGATGTTGTGGTTCTGGCGCATCCCATTGAATTCCACGCTAGAGTCGCCACCGACCGGGGTGTTGACGTAATTGTTGATCTGGCTGGATGCGCCAGGCGTCAGCTGAGCAAGCTGATAAATACTGCGGCCATTGACGGCGATCTGGCTCATCTGCTGATCGGTGATGAGGTTGCTGCGCTCGCCGGAATCGGTTTGAACCTGTACGGCATTGGCTTCAACCGTCACAGTCTCTTGCGCCGCGCCCAATTGCATCTGGAAGTCGACGCGGATGCGGGCGCCAATGGTCAGAACGATGTCTTTTTGTTCCGCGACCTTGAAGCCCTTGGCTTCGGCCTTGACTACGTAATGGCCGACCTGCAAATCGACCGCGGCGAATTGGCCGGAGTCATTTGTGGGAAAGGTACGGGTTGCTCCCGTTTCGAGGTTGGTCACAGTGACAGCCACATTCGGGACAGCGGCACCCGAAGGATCAGTTACCGTGCCAACGATGGTGGTCTGTTGAGCAAAAGTCGAAGAAGAAAAAGCAATGATGGCAACCAAAAGAACTAATAGAAAACGCAAACGAAACTGCTTTGGTACAAAAACGATATTCTTAACTGCACACAACGACAAATTCATAGTCATGCCTCCACACCCCACGGCGATTGGAAACGCCGTTAACGTAAACGGAGCTTTTCATTGGAGTGCTGTTAATGTCAAGCACTTTTTTTGATTTGTAGTAGCTGTGCCCCTGATGCTCAACGCTGTAACAAAAGGGATTAAGAGGGAAAAGGATGACCTCCTAGAAGCGCAGGACGGAGAGTCTGACCCTTCTGACGGAAATCCCGCCACTAAATCCATTAAGCTGGCGTTATCCATTAGGCTGTCTTTTATGAGCAAGCACAGAACATGACTCCGGGGTGCGAGTCGATATAGGATTCAGAGGTGACCTTTCCAAGCCCGAAAAGGGAAAATGCGCGCCGTCCGAAAATGCTTTTCGCGTCGAGTTTGCTCTTCGTGGGGCTATCCGTCTTTCTACTTGCGCTCGGCTCAACGGGCCAGCAGCCCGCGAATCCGCCGGCAAAACAATCCTCTTCCGGGATGGGAGTTGCCACCGGCGGCGCGCATCCGGCAGTGAAGGACTCGCTTTCGCGACCGATTACGGCTGGCGGATTTGTGGACGGCGCAACCGTCGTATTCAGCGACATCACTAAACAAGCGGGTCTTGAAAAATTCCTGCACCGTTCTGGAACTCCGGAGAAGAGCAGCATTCTCGAAACCATCGGCTCCGGCGTGGCGTTGATCGACTATGACAACGACGGCTGGCTCGACATCTATCTTCTGAATTCTTCCACCATCGCGGCGCTGAAGGGGAAAGAGGATCCTCCGCGAGCCATGCTCTT
>Ga0210388_10003774_pt1 | contig 11835 bp, 11 predicted proteins | sample IncBWC19OmetaG_FD_155485 | JGI IMG/M metagenome (GOLD analysis project Ga0210388, IMG submission 155485) | Forest soil microbial communities from Barre Woods Harvard Forest LTER site, Petersham, Massachusetts, United States - Inc-BW-C-19-O ... | reverse complement strand
CTGGACCTCAGCGTGGACAACCTCCCGGCAGGGAGCCTGCTCGCGGTGGGTGACGCCGTGCTGCGGGTCAGCGAGGCGCCGCACACCGGCTGCGCGAAGTTCATCGAGCGATTCGGGACCGAGGCGATGCGGTTCGTCAACTCCCGGATCGGCCGCCGGCTCCGGCTGCGGGGGATGAACACGCGCATCGTGGTGCCTGGAACCGTCCGGGTGGGCGATCTGGCCGTCAAGGCCGGTGAGCCGCCGGCACGTGTCGATCTAGAAGAAGCCGCGATAAGGCGAGCAGGGTGGCGATGATCTCGCCGACCTGAACGGGCGACAGCGCCCGGGTGGCGTCGCCGACCGATAGTTCGACCCGCTGCACGGCGGGATCGCCGGTCGGCACGGCGGTCGGCCAGGTCCAGATCCGGCGCTCGATGGCCAGCCGGCGGGCCGCCGCGGCAAAGCGTTCCTGCGTCGTGCTCAACAGCAGGTGCATCATGGGGACCTGAGGCGGGTCCGGCACGACCCGCACCCCGGCCAGGTCGCGCAGCGTGGCGGCGATCTCACGGGCGTGGCTGAGGTACTCGGGCATCAGCGGCAGCCGGCGCCGCAGGCAGCTCAGCGCGGAGGCGGCATTGGGCCAGAGCCCGAACAGCGTGCCGCCCATCCGGTGCCGCCACTCCCGCACCTCGGCCAGGATGTCCGCCGAGCCGGCCACGCAACACCCGGCCAGCGCGCCGATGCCCTTGTAGAAGGACACGTAGACGCTGTCGAACACGGCCGCGATCTCGCGGAGCGGCCTGCCGTATCCGGCGGCTGACTCCCACAGCCGAGCGCCGTCGAGATGCACGGCGGCGCCCCGGTCGCGAGCCCACTCGGCCTGGGCTAGCAGGTCCGGCCAGTCCGGTTGCTGGCCGCCGAGGTCGCGCTGCGGCAGCTCGATGAGCAGGGCCGCGGGTGGCTCGGCGATCGGGGTCAGATCGTCGATATTCATCAGCCGGTCCGCGTCACCGGCCGGGCGCCCGGTCAGGCCGTGCAGGCGCTGGAACGCCTGCCCCTCGTGCTGCTGCAGGTGACACATGGGGTGGAATACGACGGTCTGGCGCTGCCGACGGTCGGCGTGGACCCGGAGCACCGACTGCTGGGCCATCGTGCCGCTGGGCAGGAACGCGGCCGCGGGCTTGCCCAGCAGTTCGGCGATCTCGGCCTCCAGCTCAGCGACGACGCCGCCATCGCCGTACCGGTCGACGGCAGTGTCCGGGGAGATGCTGGCCAGCAGCCCGGCGGCGCTCACCGGCCCGTGACCGGTCAGGAACACCGTGCACTGGCCGCGTAGCGCGGCCTGCTCGCCAGCGGAAGATACAGCGGAGGACGCAGAAGTGGCGTACATATCAGGCGTGCACGGTCCCCCGGCTGTCGAAGGCCATGGCCCGCTGCAAGGCGGCGGCCCGCAGGTCCGGCGGGATCTCCACCGGTCCGCCCAGCCCTTGGGAATTCAGGCCGGCCTGGGCCGCCTCCTCCACGACGCCGCCCGCCAGGATGGCCAGGTCCGGGGTGCGATGGAAGATCAGCACGCCGTGGTTGGCCAGCAGTACGGCCGGGACACCGGGGATGACCGCACTGCGGATGTTGGCCACCGCCTCGGCCGACCCGCGCGGTCCGTAGCCCGCGACGGGAACGCCCTCCGCCAGCCCGAACATGGCCATGGCCTCGATCCAGCATCCGATGCGGCGCTGCGCCACCGCGTAGGCCGTGGCGTACGGCGAATGGGTGTGCAGAACGCATCCGACCTCGGGGTGGTCTTGATACATGGCCGTGTGCATGGCCACCACGGCCCCCTGGATCGGCGGCAGGTCGCCCTCGAGCAGGGCTCCGTCCAGCCCGACCCGGACCACGGCCGAGGCGGGATGCCCGCGCAGCGAGGGACCCGCGGTGAAGTACATCTCCTCCTCGCCGGGCACCCGGACGCTGACGTTGCCGTGCCCGTTGGCGGAGATCGCCCCGCTGGCGACCACGCGCTGGGCGATGTCGGCGACCTGCTCGGCCAGATCCTTGTCCATGACGCACCCCTCCTAGGCATTCCGGGCGATGGTAACCCGGCGGCGGTCACGGGTCTATGGGCCGTGTACCGACGCTGTGCCGCCGGGCCAGGTCGCGGTAGATGGCGGGGTTGGTCTCCACCCACTGCTTGGCTCCGCCGCTGACCTCCCGGACGACCCGGGCCGGGACGCCGGCGGCCAGCATGCCATCGGGGATGACCATTCCCGGCGGCACCGTGGCGCCGCCCGCGACCAGCGCCCGGCGGCCGACAATCGCGCCGTCGAGCACTGTGGCGCCGTTACCCACCAGCGCTTCCGTGCCGATGACCGCGCCGTGGACCACGCACAGGTGGCCGATGGTCGCCCCCTCCCCCACCTCGGTCACCGGGTCGGTGCCGCCGTGCAGCACCGACCCGTCCTGGATGTTCGCGCCCCGCCGCACGAGGATCGGCCCGAAATCGGCGCGCAGCACGGCGCCGTACCAGATGGACGCCTCGGCCTCCACGCGCACGTCCCCGACCAGGGTGGCCGTCGGCGCGATCCACGCGGTGGGGCTGACCTCCGGCTTGAGGCCTTCGAACTCGAAAAGTGGCATCCGCCCATGATGTACCCAGCGAGGAACTGGCCGAAGAGGGAGGTGCTGGAACGGCGCCGATCGTGGTTATGCTGCACGTTATGTCAGGCCCAGCGGCGGGCACCGCCGAGATGCCTGGTCCGGCCACCGATGGCGTGCAGCGCATCCAGGCGGTCGACCGGGCCATCGTGCTGCTGAAGGCGGTCGCCGCGAGCACCACCCCGCCCACCGTGCTCGAGCTGGCCCGCCGGTGCGGTATCAACCGGGCCACCGCGTGGCGGCTGCTCCGTACGCTCGAGCACCACGGGCTGGTCGACCGGGACATAGTCACCCAGCGGTATACGGTCGGCTACGGCGCCACCGTAATCGCGTCCGCCGTGACCGACGACGCGCTGATCCGCCGGGTCCGGCCGCTGCTGACCGACCTGTGCCTGCGCACCGGCGAGGTCGTCACGCTCGCGGTGGCCAGGCGATTCAACCTGGTCTACACCGACCAGGTGGAGCCGCCGAACATGATGGCGCCGAACTGGCTGGACAAGCCGCTGCCGCTGCACGCCACCTCCGGCGGCAAGGCGTTCCTGGCCTGGCTCGGCCGCGACGAGCGGGACGCGATCCTGCCCGCTACCCTGCCGCGCTACACCGACCACACCGTCACCGACCGGGAAGAGCTGGAGCGCGAGCTGGCCGAGGTCCGCCGGACCGGGTTCGCGCTGTGCGACCGGGAGTACGAGGAGTTCTCCTCCGGCGCGTCGGCGGCGGTGCTCAACTCCCGGCGCGCGCCGGCCGCGGTGGTCAACGTGTGGGGACCGGCGCCGATGAACTCGGCCCGGCGGCTGCGCGAAATCGGCCGGGAGGCCGTGCAGACGGCCGCCGAGATTGGCGATCTGGTGGACTGACCTCGGAGCTGACCGGGCGCACGCACCACGCTCCGTTCGGCATATTGACCCATGCTCAACCGGCCGATACGCTGCACATTGGTAACAAAACGTTCGTATCGTGAACGTAGGAGGCCCGCGATGGCAGGCAAGGTCATCATCACCTGCGCGCTCACCGGCTCCGGGCACACCCCGTCGATGTCGCCCTACCTGCCGTACACGGTCGCTGATCTCGTCGACCAGGGCGTGGCCGCCGCCGAGGCCGGCGCCGCCGTGCTCCACCTGCACGCGCGGAACCCCGAGGACGGCAGCCCCTCGGCCGACCCGGCGCTGTTCGCCCAGTACGCGAAGGGCATCAAGGAACGCAGCGACGCGATCGTGAGCATCACCACCGGCGGCGGCACTGGCATGACCGTGGCCGACCGGCTGAAGGCCGTGCTCGAGCTCAAGCCCGAGCTGTGCACGCTCAACCTGGGCACGATGAACTACGGCAGCTTCCCGATGATCGACCGGTACCAGGGCCAGTTCAAGTTCGACTGGGAAGAGCCGTACCTGGAATCCACCCGGGCCGAGCCGTTCGTCTCCACCTACGCCGACATCGAGTACATGCTGAAGGTGGTCGGACCGCAGACCGGCACCCGCTTCGAGGCCGAGGCGTACGACACCTCGCACCTGTACACGCTGGCCTACTACCTGGACCAGGGCCTGGTCCAGCCGCCCATCTTCGTGCAGACCATCTTCGGAACGATGGGCGGCATCGGCCCGGACGTCGACCACATCGTGCACATGAAGCGGACCGCCGACCGGCTGCTGGGCGACGCGTACCAGTGGTCGACGCTGGGCGCGGGCCGGTTCCAGATGGGCATCGTCACCGCGGCGGCGATCATGGGCTCGCACGTCCGGGTCGGCCTGGAGGACAGCCTGTACCTGGGCAAGGGCCAGGTCGCCGAGTCCAACGCCAGCCAGGTGACCAAGATCAGGGGAATCCTGGAGGCGCTGTCGCTGGAGGTCGCCACCCCGGCCGAGGCGCGCGAGCTGCTAGGCCTCAAGGGCCTGGACAATGTGGGCTATTGAGGACGAGGGCGTTACCGGCGTCACTTTCGACAGCGACGGGCACCGCCTGCTCGGCGTCCTGTACCTGGCTCGCGGCGAGGAGCCGAAACCCACTGTGCTGTTGCTGCACGGCTGCCCGGGCCTGGAGAAGAACCTCGACCTCGCGGTCCGGCTACGGGACCAGGGCTGGAATTCGCTGCTGTTCCACTACCGGGGCTGCTGGGGCAGCGCGGGCCGGTATGACCTGCGCACCGTCCCCCGCGACGTGACCGCGGCCGTGGATTACCTGGCCGGCTGCCCGCGGGTGGACTCGGGCCGGATCGCGGTGCTGGGCCACAGCATGGGCGGCTGGGCCGCCCTGGTGACCGCGGCCACAGAACCGCGGCTGCGCGCGGTCGCCGTATACGGGGCGCCGGCCAGGCTCGGCGCGGACCTGCGGCTGAGCCCGGACCGGGTGGAAAAGGAGTTCACCAGGTTCCTGGCCACCACCCCGGAGGAGTTCGCCTGGCAGGCGGCGGTGGTGGCGGAGCAGACGGACGCGCTGGCCGCCGCGGCGGCGATCGAGCCGCGGCCGCTGCTGGTGGTGCACGGCACGGCGGACCGGTGGGTGCCCGTGGCCCAGGCCCGGGAGCTGCGGGAGCGGGCCGGACCGTCATGCCGCTACGTCGAGGTGGAGGGGGCGGACCACGCCTTCTCCTGGCACCGGGCGGAACTCGCCGACCTGGTCGTCGGCTGGCTGAATGAGGGGGTGACGGGATGACCGCTGTTTTGATCGGCCCTGCGGCACCGGAGGCAGCCCGCCGGGTGGGCATCGTCGGCGCCGGAGTGATCGGCGGCGGGTGGGCGCTGCACTACCTGCGGATGGGCTTCGACGTCGACGTCTACGACCCGTTGCCGGCTGCGCACGCCGACCTGCTCCGCATGGTCGAGGTGAACTGGCCGTTGCTGGCCCGGATGGGGCTGCGCGACGGCGCGAGCCCGGACCGGCTCACCTTCCACGACACCCTGGCCGCCGCGGTAGCCGACGCCGACCTGGTGCAGGAGAACGCGCCGGAGGACGGACCGGTGAAGCGGCGGGTGCTGGCCGACATCGACCGGGCCGCGCGGCCGGGGATGGTTATCGCGTCGAGCACGTCGGGGTTCGCGATGACCATGCTGCAGGCCGACTGCGAGCACCCCGAGCGCTGCGTGGTCGGGCATCCGTTCAACCCGCCGTACCTGATCCCGGTGGTCGAGGTGGCGGGGGGTTCCGGGACGGATCCGGCGGCGGTGGACTGGCTGGTCCGGTTCTACGCGGGCACGGGCAAGCGCCCGCTGCGGCTGAGCCGGGAACTGCCCGGCTTCGTCGGGAACCGGCTGCAGGAGGCGCTGTGGCGGGAGGCGCTGCACATGGTCGCGGCGGGCGAGGCCACCGTGGAGGAGATCGACGCGTCGATCGCCTTCGGCCCGGGGCTGCGCTGGGCGCTGATGGGCCCGTGCCTCACCTTCCACCTGGCCGGAGGCCGTGGCGGCATGGCCCACATGCTGGACCACTTCGGGGCGGCACTGGAAGAGCCATGGACCCGGCTGCAGGCGCCGCCGCTCACACCCGAACTGCGGGACCGGATGATCGAGGGCTGCCTGCGGGAGGCAGACGGGCGTTCGGTCGCCGAGCTGGAGCAGCTGCGGGACGGCTTCCTGGCCGAACTGCTCGAGTTGGTCGAGCGGTACACGGTGGCGGCCGGCGGGAAGCAGAGCGCGGAGCCGGCGACGCCGGTCGTCGCGGTCGTCGGGTCCGGGCCGACGGCGGCGGTGGTCGGATCAAATGTGATCCTTGACACATTGTTAGGACCGTCTCTACCATCAGCCTAAGTCACATTATGCACATTATGTTCGCATCGTGAACTCACCGCGGCATCCGGATTCATAGCGGCCGTACCGCTTCACTACCGCCGGAGGCATGACATGACCTTCAGCCGCAGGGACTTCCTCAAGGCCGGTCTGGCCGGCTCGCTGGCCGTGGGGGCTGGCGGGCTGCTCAGCGCGTGCGGAACCGGTAATACGATCAAGGCGTTCACTACCTCGACCGCGGGCAAGCCACGGTACGGCGGCACGCTGCGGGCAGGCCTCACGGGCGGATCGACCGCCGACACGCTGGACCCGATCAGCGCGATCACGAACGTGGACTTCTCCAGGATCGACAACCTGTACGAGCCCCTGATCGGGCTCACCCCGGACGCGAAGCCGGTGTACGTGCTCGCGGAGGAGGTTACGCCCAACGCCAAGGCCACCGAGTGGACGATCCGGGTCAAGCAGGGCATCACCTTCCACAACGGCAAGACGCTGACCGCGGACGACGTGATCTATACGTTCCAGCAGATCCTCAACCCGAAGGCGCCGGGATCCGCCGCGGCCGGCCTGGCCTCCGTCGACGCGAAGGGAATGACCAAGCTCGACGCGTACACGGCGCGGATCCCGTGCAGCACCCCGTTCGCCACCTTGGCCGAGGCCCTGGCCATCCCCGGCTACTCCGACATCATCCCCGTCGGCTACGACCTGGCCGCCCCGGCCGGCACCGGCCCGTTCAAGGTGAAGAGCTTCAGCCCCGGCACGCAGTCCACGTTCGTCCGCTATGACGGCTACTGGCAGTCGGGACTGCCGTACCTGGACGAGATCGTCATCACCGACTACAGCGACCAGACCAGCCAGGTGAACGCCCTGCTGGCCGGTCAGGTCGACGTGGTCAACCTGCTCTCAGCGGACGTGATCTCCGAGGTCCAGGGCGAGGGCAAGAATATCCTCCTGTCGGCCGGCGGCGGCTGGAATCCGTTCACCATGCGGGTGGACACAGGGACGTTCAGCGATGTGCGCATCCGCCAGGCCATGCGGCTGGTCGTCGACCGCCAGCAGATGCTTGACCTGGTCTTCGGCGGCTTCGGGACGGTTGGCAACGACCTGTTCGGGATCTGGGCCCCGGAGTACGACCACAGCCTGCCGCAGCGGCACCAGGACATCGACCAGGCGAAGTCTCTGCTCAAGGCGGCGGGCGCCGAGGACCTGCACGTCACGCTGGTCACCTCCGACATCGCGCAGGGTACGGTCCTGGCCGCGCAGGTGTTCGCCCAGCAGGCTTCGCAGGCCGGGGTAACGGTGAGCGTGAGCGACGTGACCGTCGATGAGTTTTACGGCACGAACTACCTGAAATGGCAGTTCGCCCAGGACTACTGGTTCTACAACTTCTACCTGCCCCAGGTGTCGCTGGCCACGCTGCCGACCGCCTCGTTCAACGAGACACACTGGGACAACTCCCGGTACAACTCGCTGTACGCCCAGGCCATCGCCACCACTGACACCTCGCTCAGCATCGAGCTCGCACACGAGATGCAACAGATCGAGTACAACGAAGGCGGTTACATCATCCCCTTCTTCCCCCCGGTGATCGACGGTTTCGGTGCCAACGTCGGCGGCCTGGTCCCGTCGAAGAGCGGCCTGTCGCTGGGCGCCTACGACTTCAAGAATGTGTGGCTATCGTGACAACCGCGACTGAGGCAACCGAACGCGTCGGCCCCACGTCCAAGGCCGCCCGGCCGCATCCCATCCGGGACCTGGTGATCAAGCGGAGCCTGATCGGGATACTCACGCTCGTGCTGGTGTCGATCCTGATATTCGCCGCGACGCAGACGCTGCCGGGCAACGCGGCGAGCGCGGTGCTGCTGAACACGGCCACCCCGCAGCGGCTGCACGCGCTGGAGGTGCAGCTGGGCCTGACCCGGCCCGCGGTCGAGCAGTACTGGACCTGGCTCACCGGCGTGCTGCACGGCAACTTCGGTAAATCGCTCGCCAACGGGCAGCCGGTCAGCACGCTCATCGGCGGGCGCATCCTGAACTCGCTAGTCCTGGTGGTCCTGGCCGGCGCGATCGGCACGCTGATCGGCGTGGGACTCGGCGTGCTCGCCGCGGCGCGGCGGGACAGCGTATTCGACCACGTGCTGTCGGTCACGTCGCTGGGCGTCACCGCGCTGCCGGAGTTCGTCGTGGCGGTGGTCCTGGTCATCTTTTTCGCCGCGGTGGTCATCCACTGGTTCCCCGCGGTCTCGGTGTTCGCGCCGGGCACGCCACCGTGGTCGAACCCCCGGGAGCTCGTGCTGCCCGTGGCGACGCTGGTCATCGTGGTCGTGCCGTACGTGTTCCGGATGATGCGGGCGTCGATGATCGACGCGCTGGAAAGCGACTACGTACAGATGGCACAGCTCAAGGGCGTGCCGAAATGGCGGGTACTGCTGTTCCACGCACTGCCGAACGCCATCGCGCCGACCATCCAGGTGATCGGGCTGACCTTCCTGTACCTGGCCGGCGGCGTGGTGGTCGTGGAGTACCTGTTCAACTACCCCGGGCTCGGGCAGGCCCTGGTGGGGGCGGTCTCTGACCGGGACATCCCGCAGATCCAGGCCATCGTGCTGGTCCTCGCGGCCTTCTATATCGCCGTCAACATCCTGACCGACGTCATAGCGCTCGCCGTGAGCCCGCGGCGGCGGCTGCCCAGATCCTGACCGGAGGTGGTCATGGCGCGCAGACCAGAGGTAATCGCCGTGCTCGGCCGCGCGGTGCGAACTCCGCGCGGCACCGCGGGGCTGGTGATCGCGGGGCTCGTCGTGCTCGTGGCGGTGATCGGCCCGGCCGTCGCGCCGTACTCGGCCACCGAGTTCGTGACGGCGCCGTTCGCCCGGGCCTCGAGCGTCGCGTGGCTCGGCGGTGACGTCCTCGGCCGGGACGTGCTGAGCCGGACCTTGGACGGCGGCTGGCAGCTGCTGGCCATGGCGGCCGTCGCGACCGCGCTCGGCGTCGTCGTCGGGGCCGTGCTAGGTGTGATGGCCGCCTATTACGGCGGCCTGTGGGACAGCCTGATCATGCGCGCCGTTGACGTGATCCTGGCCTTCCCGCAGCTGGTCTTCGCCCTGCTGCTGGTCAGCATCCTCGGCCCGAAGATCTGGCTGATCGTGCTGGCCGTGGCCATCTCCCACGCGCCGCAGGTGGCCCGGGTGACCCGCTCGGCGGCGCTGGACATCAGTGAGCGGGACTTCGTCAAGGCCATGCAGATCCTCGGCATCCCGGGCCGCCGGATCATCCGCCGGGACGTGCTGCCCAACCTGACCTCGGTGCTGATGGTGGAGATCGGACTGCGGCTCACCTACTCCATGCTGGTCATCGCCGGGCTGAGCTTCCTCGGCTTCGGCCTGCAGCCGCCCGCGGCGAGCTGGGGTCTGATGATCAACGAGAACCGGGTCGGCCTGATCGCCAACCCGTGGGGGGTGCTCATGCCGGCCATCCTCATTGCGCTGTTTACCATCGGGGTGAACACGTTCACCGACGCGGTGGCCCGGGCCTCGCTCGGTGTCGGCGGCCGCGCGACCGATCCGGAGCCCATCGCCCTGGTCGCGAGGGAGGTAACAGGATGACCGCCCCATCCGAAGACATCCCGATGACCGCGACGGTCGAGGACATCCCGCCGTCCACGAGGGAAACCGGCCCGGGCACGCCGAGGCTGGCGGTGGAGGACCTGCGGATCGTGATGCCCGCGACCCGCAGGCGGCCGGAAGCCGACGTCGTCGACGAGGTGTCGTTCACGGTTCAGCCGGGGCGCGTGCTCGGCCTGGTGGGCGAATCGGGTTCGGGCAAGACCACGGTCGCGCTCGCCCTGCTCGGCCTGGTCAAGCGCGGCCTGGCCATCGGCGGCGGCAAGGTGCTTATCGACGGGCGGGACATCCTCGCGCTGTCAGAACACGACTTGCAGAAAGTGCGTGGCCGGACGGTCGCATACGTTCCGCAGGATCCGGGCAGCGCGCTGAACCCGGTGCTGAAGGTCGGCACCCAGCTGCGCGAGGTCTTCGCCGTCCACGGCGGCGACGCCGACCGGCTCACGCAGGTGATGGCCGAAGCTGGCCTGGAGGACCCCACCCCGATCCTCGCCTCCTACCCGCACCAGCTGTCCGGCGGACAGCAGCAGCGGGTGGCCCTGGCTATGGCGTTCGCCTGCCGGCCGCAGCTGATCGTCCTGGACGAGCCGACCACCGGCCTGGACGTCACCACCCAGCGCCGCGTCCTGGATACCGTGCGCGGGCTGTGCCATACCTACCAGGTGGCCGCCGTCTACATCAGCCACGACCTGTCCGTGGTGGCCGAGATCGCCGACCACGTCGCGGTCATGTACGCCGGCCGGCTAATCGAGATCGGCGCGGCGAGCGAGCTGTTCGCGACGCCGGCCCATCCGTACACCCGCGGGCTGATGCGGGCCATCCCGTTGATGGCGACCTCCCACGAGCTGCACGGCATGGCGGGCTCTCCGCCGCGCCCGGGTAACCGCCCGACCGGCTGCTCGTTCCGGCCGCGCTGCGAGTTCGCGATCGCGGAATGCGAGCTGCGCGAGCCGCTGCCGGTCGTCGTGTCGGACACCGGGCACGCGGCCAAGTGCGTGCGCGCCCTGGAGGTCACTGCGCTGTCGGCCACCGCCGTGCAAGCCCGGGAGCGCACGGTGCCCCCAGCCGAGGAACCGGTGCTCACGGTCAGCGGGGTATCGGTCTCCTATACGAACAAGCCGGTGCTGCGGGACGTCCACCTCGACGTGGGAGCCAGGAAGTCGGTCGCGATCGTCGGCACGTCGGGGTCGGGTAAGACCACGCTGGCCAGGTGCGTCGTCGGCCTGCACAAAGACTGGACCGGGACGATCACGTTCGCCGGCTCGCAGCTCCCGCCCGGCGTCCGCGGCAGGACGCAGGACCAGCTGCGTAAGATCCAGTTCGTCGCGCAGAATCCGTACTCCTCGCTCAACCCCCGCCAGACCGTCGGCCAGATCATCGGGCATCCGCTCAGCCACTTCAGCAAGCTCCCGGCCAGGGAGCGTGACAAGCGGATCGGGGACGCGCTGACCTCGGTCGCGCTGCGGGAGTCGTTCGCGGCGCGCTACCCCGACGAGCTTTCCGGCGGGGAACGGCAGCGGGTCGCGCTGGCCCGCGCCCTCGTCGTCGACCCTGAGCTGCTCGTTTGCGACGAGATCACCTCGGCGCTCGACGTGTCGGTGCAGGCGGCGATCGTCGAGCTGCTGCTGCGGCTGCAGGCCGAGCGCGGGCTGGCGCTGCTATTCATCACCCACAACCTGCCGCTGGTGCGGAGCATCGCGGACGACGTGGCAGTGATCAGCGCCGGCCAGGTCTGCGAGCGGGGCTCGGTCACGCAGGTGCTGACCGCGCCCAAGGAGGCCTACACCCGCCAGCTGATCGCCGACGTGCCGAGCTTCGAGCACACCGGTTGATTCCCGGAGCGCTCGGTACCGGCGGCC
>Ga0210388_10003773_pt1 | contig 11836 bp, 9 predicted proteins | sample IncBWC19OmetaG_FD_155485 | JGI IMG/M metagenome (GOLD analysis project Ga0210388, IMG submission 155485) | Forest soil microbial communities from Barre Woods Harvard Forest LTER site, Petersham, Massachusetts, United States - Inc-BW-C-19-O ... | reverse complement strand
CACGAAGTGGTGCCGGGGGTGGTGGAGAGCCTGAAGATTATTACCGAGAAGGCCTCGACCCGCATCGCCAAATTTGCCTTCGAGTACGCGCGCAAAAACCAGCGTAAGAAGATTCACGCCATTCACAAGGCGAACATCATGAAGCTGTCGGACGGCCTCTTCCTGCGCTGCTGCCGCACCGTAGCGAAGAACTATCCCGAAGTCACCTACGGCGAGCACATCGTGGACAACACCTGCATGCAACTGGTGATGAATCCCTACCAGTACGACATGCTGGTGATGGAAAATCTCTACGGCGATATTATCTCTGACTTGTGTGCCGCATTCGTCGGCGGCCTGGGATTTGTTCCCAGTGCGAACCTGGGCGACGATTGCGCCATGTTTGAGGCGGTCCACGGATCGGCCCCCGATATCGCTGGAAAGAACGTGGCCAACCCAACCGCCCTGCTACGGTCGGCGTTGCTGATGGTGCGGCATCTCGGGGAGCATGAAGCTTCCACTCAGATTCGAAATGCCTTGGAGCGTGTGTACCGGCACCCGAAAAAGCTCACTCGCGACGTGGGCGGCCTGGCCGGCACATCGGAATTTGCCGACGCCGTGATTGAAGAGATGCAGTCTCCCCAGGCGTAGTGCCGGCAGGCCACGATGGGGCTAAGGAGAATCGCCATCCGCAGATCCGTAATTCTTGCTCTATGTCTGTCCTCGGTGGCGTTCGGGCAAGCGCTGAAAGTTACTTTGCTCGGCACCGGCAATCCCCGGCCCAGCATCGAGCGCTTCGGCCCCAGCATTCTGGTGGAGGCCGGTAAGGAAACGCTGCTGTTCGACTGCGGTCGCGGAGCAACGATCCGGCTTGCGCAGGCCAAAGTTCCCTTCTCTTCGGTGACCGCGCTGTTCCTGACTCACCTTCATTCCGACCACGTGGTTGGGATCCCGGATCTCTGGTTGTCCGGCTGGATCATGGGGCGACAGGCTCCGTTGCAGGTTTGGGGGCCGGCGGGAACGACCGACATGCTGAAGCATCTTGAAGAGGCCTACGCGTTCGATGTACACGTTCGCCGCGACGTGGACGAACAGTTATCGGCGCAAGGAGCGGTTCTGACGGGTAAGGACATCGACGAAGGCGTGGTGTACGAAAACAACGGAGTGAAAGTCACGGCGTTCCGCGTCGATCATGGGCTGGTTAAACCGGCGTTAGGGTATCGCATCGACTATCAGGGCCACTCGGTTGTGCTCTCAGGAGATACGCGGCCATCGGACAATCTCGTCAAGTTCGCCCAGGGCACAGACTTGTTGGTGCATGAAGTATTCGACCCCGAGGCGTATCGCGAGATCAGCAACTCGATGACCCCGGAGCAGAGAAAACGAGTGGCGGAACATCACACGACTCCAGAAGAAGCCGGCAGAATCTTCGCCAGAGTTGCGCCGAAGCTAGCGGTGTATTCCCACATCGTGCCGCCGGATGTTCCCGACGTCGTCCCGCACACGCGCAAGACTTATTCTGGTCCGTTGGAAGTCGGAGAAGATTTGATGACCATCGAAATTGGCGAGCAGGTTCGCGTACGGCATCCGGGACACTGAGAGCTTCCCGAGATTCCCTCGGTCCCCGGATCAACTACCGCCGCTTGAGCGCTTCTAACTCTTCCAGCGTCCGCGGCCAATCCGAGCCCAATAAGCGCGACAGGCTGCGGTCCGCCAGCACCTTGCCGCCTGTCTGGCAACGCGCGCAGTAATTGGTCTCCTTGTCGGCGTAACGAATGCGCAGCACCTTGTCGCCGCACCTGGGGCAGGCCTCTCCATAGCGGCCGTGTACGGCCATCTCTTTGCGAAATGCGGTGACTTTCTCGGGAAACGCCGCTTCCGCCTCGCTACGAAGCCGGTCCATCCAGAGTTGAAGCGTCGATCGGGTTGCCGCGAACAGCCGCTCCCATTCCTCTGGCTTGGTCTTCTGCGTCAAGGTGAGCGGAGACATCTGCGCGGCGTGCAGGATCTCGTCCGAATAAGCGTTGCCGATGCCGCTGAGCAGGCGCGGATCCGTCAGCGCCCGTTTCAGAGTATGGTTCTCAGCCGTCAGCGCGCCGCGAAACCCCTCGAGATCGGCGGCAAATACGTCGATGCCTCCGGCATCAAAGGAACGTAGATTGTCCTCGCCTGCGACAACGTGGAGCGAAGCTCGGCGCTTGGAGCCGGCTTCGGTCAGGACGAGCGAGCCATGTGGAAAGTCAAAAGCGGCCAGATTCTGCCGGCCGGACAACTTCGCGTTGGGCGGGCGCCAGTGCAGCCGGCCTGCGATCATCAGATGCAGCACCAGCCAGAGATCATCTTCGAGCCCAATGGCGATCCGCTTGCCGATCCGGCGAAGCTCGCGCACCTTCCGTCCGTCGGCGCTGGTAAGCGGAGGCTGCACAGTGCGCAGCAGGAACGAACTGGCCAAACGCGTCCGCTCCAGCGTCTGACCGACGATCCGCGGTTCGAGCGCGGTAATGTAAGCCGAGATATCGGGCAACTCTGGCACGGATACCAGATTGCAAGGCGGCGCGGTGATTTGGCAAACATCGGGGTAGCCTGATCCGGCCCAATCGATTTTTTTGCACAGTCCGCCATTGACTCCCATGCGGCAAGGGAGTAAATTCGCCCGTTCTGGAGTTTCTGGGGAATGACGCGCACAACACGGCGTGTGGGGATAGTACTCTTTCAGCTAGGTGGACCTGACACCCTGGAAGCTATCGAGCCATTTCTATATAACCTGTTCTGCGATCCCGACATTATTGACTTCCCTTTCGCCCGCATCGGACGCAAACCACTGGCCAAATTGATCTCCACCACTCGCGCTCGGAAGGTACAACACCACTACGCCACCATCGGCGGGGGTTCGCCCATCCGGAAACATACGGAGCAGCAGGCACGCGCACTCGAGACCGAATTGCGAAGCCAGGGGATCGACGCAGCGTGTTTCGTGGCCATGCGTTATTGGCATCCGTTTACACGGGAGGCCATCGAGCAGTTGCGGGCGGCGGAGTGCGACGAAGTCGTTCTCCTGCCGCTGTATCCGCAATATTCCTCGACCACTACCGGATCCAGTTTGAACGAATGGCGGCGGCTGTTCTGCGATGACGTGCCGCTGCACATCATCGAGACGTTCTATCGCAATTCGACTTATCTGGACGCCGTTGTGGAGAAAGTGAATGAAGCCCTCGCGCGATTCCCGATCCCCCACAGGCCGGAGATCGTCTTCAGCGCGCACAGCATCCCCATGGCGATCGTAGAAAAGGGCGACCCCTACCAGCGGCAGATCGAGGAAACGGTTCAGCTTTTAATGGAGCGCGGCGGATGGAGCAATCCCCACCGGCTGTGCTACCAGAGTAAAGTGGGTGCAAGTCGCTGGCTGCAGCCTTCGCTGCGCCAGACGGTGGGACAGCTGGCAACTGAGCAAGTACGCGAGATGTGCGTTGTGCCGGTCGCTTTTGTTTCCGATCACGTCGAAACGCTGGGAGAAATCGACCACGAGGCGCGCGAACAGGCACAACGGCTAGGTATTACGCAATTTGAAATGAGTGCTGGCTTGAACGATTCACCGAAATTTATTGAGGCCCTGGCGCAGATCGTGCGGAGCGCTCTGGGTGCGGATGTTCGTTCTTACATCCCGATTCGTAATAAAGGGAGGCAGTTGGCGGCGCCGGAGTATGCGGCGGCCGCTGGTTTGGATTAGGGCCCAAGTCATCCAGCAAGAGGAGGCAGTCTCATGGCGGAGCCGGAAGCCGGCAATGTCAGTCCGAATCCCGAGGCCACGAAGCCCGCGGCCAAGGCTGCGGTCGATCCCGCGAAGGATGCCACGAAGTACGTAGGCACGCCTGCAGTGGGAACCTCAAAGGCAGCGGCTTCGGCCGGCGTGGCTGGAACCGCTCCGTCGACCGAGATCGACCGGCGCCGCCGTCGCTTCGTCTGGACCATGGTGACCGGCTTTCTGGCGGCCTGGTCTCTCGCATTTTTCCGCTTCTTCCTGCCACGTACCCTGTTTGAACCTAACTCCGTCTTCAAGATTGGCTATCCGTCAGAATTCGCTCTCGGCGTGGACACCAAGTTCCAGCAGAAATTTCGCATCTGGGTAGACCGCACGCCGGACCGGGTCTTCGTGATCTACGCCCGCTGCACCCACCTGGGATGCACTCCCGACTGGAAGCCCAGCGAAAACAAATTCAAATGTCCCTGCCATGGCAGCGGCTACGACAGCGAAGGGATCAACTTCGAGGGACCAGCGCCGCGTCCTATGGACCGAGCGCATGTCGAACTGGCGCCGGATGGCCAGATCATTGTCGACACCTCGCGGCTCTATCAATGGCCGAAGGGACAGCCCAGCAAATTTAACGATCCAGGAGCGTTCTTGACCGGAGTGTAGCTAGAGATTTTGTGGCGCGAGCACTCTTGCCCGCGCGAGGCCGGGACGGCCTCGGGACGCTGGTGCTACGGGAAAAACTTATGGCTGACGAAAACAATCCGAACGGCGGCAACGGAAACGGGAAAGTCGGGCTGGTGGAGCGGGTCACGACGGGTGTGAAAGAAGATATTCACGCCCTTAAGACCGAGATTCCAGCTAAGGTGAAGGAACAGATCGAGGGGCTGAAGGATCCGACCAAGACGCAGGTCTACACGTCGATCTTCCGTCACAAGCACGACGACACGCCGCGGAACCGGGCGCTGGGCGTGCTCTCCAACGTGTTCCTGCATCTGCACCCGGCCAAGATCAACCGCGATGCGGTGCGCTACAGCTACACCTGGGGCATGGGCGGGATCACGTTTTATCTGTTCATCATCCTCACCTACACCGGCGTGCTGCTGATGTTCTACTACCACCCGAGCAAAGTGCAGGCGTTCCGGGACGTGCTCTATCTGGAGCACGACGTGCCCTTCGGAAAAATATTGCGCAACATGCACCGCTGGGCCGCTCACCTGATGGTGATCGGCGTCTGGTTGCACATGTTCCGCGTATTTCTGACGGGCTCCTACAAGAAACCGCGCGAATTCAACTGGAACATTGGAGTGTTGCTGCTGGTATTTACGCTGCTGCTTTCCTTTACCGGATATCTTCTGCCCGACGATCAACTTGGTTTCTGGGCGGTCACGGTGGGAACCAACATGGCGCGCGCCACACCGCTGCTCGGGCATGAAGGACCGTTTGGTTCGATGCTCGGCATGACGCCTTACAACGACGTTCGCTTCGGACTGCTCGGTGGATCGATCGTCGACGCGAACGCGCTGCTGCGGTCCTATATCTGGCACTGCATCGGAATTCCGATTGTGGCATCGGTGCTGATGATTGTTCACTTCTGGCGTGTTCGAAAAGACGGCGGAATTTCTGGTCCGGCTCCAGTAATGCTCGAGGCCGAAGCGGATAAACCGCGGCGCGGACCGAAGGCCGCAGGAGAATAAAGAGTAGAAGAGTTTGTGTGGCGCGGGCACTCCTACCCGCGTGCTGTAAGCCGCAACCGCCGCATGTGATCGTTGTAAGAGTTCGCGGGCAGGAGTGCCCGCGCCACACGAGGGACACACGAGGGACTATGGATTGGCGACAACTCTGGGAGATTTGTTCGGCGCCGGACAACGTGCCGATCGTGGGCTTGATCCCGCTGCTCGGCTTCTACATTTATCTGGCGGTGAAACAGGCCCGGGCCAACGATGAGTTGATCGAACAGCTCGAAGCCAGTCCCGAGATGGCCAAGAGCCACCATCGCAAGACCTGGCCATTCAAACCAGGCTGGGCCAAGGAAGTGCACGTCTGGCCGTTTCTGCTGCGCATCGAATTCCTCGCCGCCATCATCGTCACGATTATTTTGATGATCTGGTCGATCACGTTAAATGCGCCGCTCGAAGAGCCCGCCAATCCCAACCTGACCATGAATCCTGCCAAAGCGCCGTGGTATTTCCTTGGCCTGCAGGAGATGCTCGTCTATTTCGATCCCTGGATCGCGGGCGTAGTCATGCCCACGATGATCATCATCGGCCTGATGGTGATTCCCTATATCGATACGAACCCGCTCGGCAGCGGCTATTACACCTGGAAGCAGCGCAAGTTTTCGATTTCGACGTTCATGTTCGGATTCGTGATTCTGTGGGTCGCGATGATCATCATCGGAACGTTCATCCGCGGCCCCGGCTGGCAGTGGTTCTGGCCAGGGCAGACGTGGGACCACAATCGCCTGATCTACGAGGTGAACCGCGATCTGCCGGATTTGTTCGGGATCACGTCGAACATGGCGAAGATCGTGTTTGGCGCAATTGTCGTGGGCGGATTTTATCTGATCGGCGGTGGGGCGGTGTATTCACTGTTCCGTCGAAAGATGCAGAAAGATTTTCAGCGCATGAGCCTGCTGCAGTTCTCGCTCATGGCCTTTCTGTGGCTGACCATGATTGCTCTGCCCCTGAAGATGGCGCTGCGGCTGTTGTGGCACATCAAGTACGTGTGGATTACGCCTTGGTTCAACGTGTAGTGGTTTTCGGTTTGTCAGGCGGAGTCGAAGCATCCCTACCCGCGAACGCAGTGACGGTAGTAGAGATTCTTCGCGCCAGAAACAAGGCGCTCGGAATGACAAGAACTTAGTAGAAACTTGATGTCGGAGGAACTGGTGGCTGATAAACCCATCCCCGAGCAAGACCCGATAACCGGAAAATCGTACGCCCTGCATTACCTGATCGCGACGGTGATTCTGATTGGCACACTGTTCTGGGCTTTGTACGACGAAGCCTGGGGACAGCGCCCGTGGAAGGCGTTCCAGGATACGTGGAAGGATCGTTACAGCGCGTTCCTGAACACGGAGAAGTCCACGTCGGCGAAATCCGAGAATTCGGTGGAGCAGGATCCGCAGTACGCCGCGCTCAAGCAGAACTACGACAAGGCCTTTCAGGATTCCAAGTCCGCGGCCGAAGAAGCACGCAAGAAACTCGATGACGCCAGCGCCCGGTTGCTGGCGGTACAGAGCGTATTCACCGACCGCCGCGCATACGTGAACGCTCTGACTTACGAGTGGGAGACCAGCGACAGCGCGTCAGCGAAGGCCAGCAAGCAGAAGGAAATCGACTCCTACAAAGCCGAACAGGCGACGGTGGAGTTCCCCGACGGCAGCAGGAAAAAATTCACATTCAAGGAACTGGAAGAAACCTACAACGAAATCCGCGACGAGCGAACCAAGCTGAGTCTTGACCTCGGAGATGTGCTGAAGCCGGTGACCGCGGCCAAAGCGAAGATGGATGAATACATTTCCGATCACATGGTGGACCTCACCCCGGCGCAGATTGACGGATTGAAGAAGAAGACCGCCGACTGGGACCCGAAGATTGTTCAGATCAACGTGGCCGAAGCCAATATCGTCGACCGCTGCGAATCCTGCCACATGGGCACCCGCGAACCCTTGAAGATTACCGAAGCGGCCATGACGGCCAAAGGTGCGAAGAAGCCGGACGAATATGCCGCAGCCTTCGTCAGCCATCCGGAACCGGATCTGCTGCAGATTCACGATCCTGAAAAATTTGGCTGCTCGCCCTGCCACCAGGGTAACGGCCGCGCCACCACCAGCATTGAAAAAGCGCACGGCAATTACGAGCACTGGCTGTGGCCGTTGTATCCCAAGGAAAATTCACAGGCGGGCTGCCAGTCCTGCCACGCGGCCGACATGGTGCTGGCCAGCGGCGACGTGCAGTTCCAGGTCATCAACGATGGCAAGGATTTGTTCCGGCAGCGCGGCTGTATGGGCTGCCATCGCTATGAAGGCTACGACAAGGAACCGGAAGATCTGAACTCGGTCGGCCAGCAGATCAAGCAGATCGAGACGCAGAAAAAAGAGAACGTGAAGCAGTCGGCCGATTTGATGAAGCAGGCCGACGCCGCCGAATCGAATGACCAGGCCAACGCGTTCAACACCAAAGCCGTCGATCTGAGGGTCGCGAACAGCAAACTGGACGCGCGTTTGCAACAGCTCGACTTCCAGTCGCACAGCCTGATGCAGGATCAGAAAAAAGTCGGGCCGAACCTGAAAGACGTGCGCTTGAAGCTGAACAAGAACTGGATTCCGGTCTGGCTGAAAAAGCCATCTGATTTCCGGCCGACGACGAAGATGCCGAACTTCCGGCTGACCGATCATCAGATTCAGGCCATCTCCGCCTACATCTGGCAATCCGGATTCACCGATGATCTGCCCAAGCACAAGCCCGGCAACGCCGCGCACGGCAAGGAACTGTTTGAGACCCGCGGATGCCTGGCTTGCCACTCTATCGGAGAGGGCGACCAGATGCAGGGCGGCGTCTTCTCGGCGAACCTGACGCGCGTGGGCGAGAAGGCGAACTATGATTATCTCGTCCGCTGGATTCACAACGCGCGGCAGCGCACGCGGCCCTATTGTCCGTATGAAAAGAAAGATATTGGCCCCGAGGACTACGCCAAGAAGGGACTCCCCTACCAGTTCGACTTAGATCACAGCAAGTGTCCGAATGACGGCCACGAATTGCAAGTCCAGAACATGACGGTAATGCCGAGCCTGCGATTGGCCCCAGAAGATGCGGAAGACATCGCCACGTATCTGATGACGCAGAAGAGGCAGGAGCCGTCATCTTATGCGGACGCCGCGTTCATGGATGATCCGGCGCTGAAAGACGAAGGCAAGAAATGGGTGCGGCACTACGGCTGCGCGGGATGCCACGAGATCTCCGGCTTCGAAGATGAAGGCCGCATTGGCACTGAGTTGACCTACGAAGGCAGCAAGCCGATCGAGCGCCTTGATTTCGCCCTGTTCACCGAAGTCGCGCAGCGCGGCGGCAAAGACGGAGAGCCGATCAAGGATAAAGAGGATCTGGCGCGCTTACCTGATGGTCCGGCGACAGAGCCCTGGTATGACCACAAAGGATTCTTCGAGCACAAACTGGCCGAGCCCAACATCTACGATCAGGGCAAGATCAAGAGCGATACGGAAAAACTCCGCATGCCGAACCTGCACCTGACCAAAGATCAGGTGCTCGACCTGACCACCTTCTTACTCGGGAGCCAGGAGACTTCCCTGCCCCAGAGTTACCAATACAAGCCGGGTGACGCGCGGCACGATATCCAGGAAGGCTGGTGGGTGGTCAAGAAATACAACTGCATGGGTTGCCACCAGTTCATCCCAGGGCAGCGCACGATTCTGATGGGCATGAAGCAATATGCGGATGTGCAGGAGCAGTTGCCGCCGAAACTCTTGACCGAAGGCGCACGCGTCGATCCGGAATGGCTGCGAAAGTTCCTCTCGAATCCTTCGCTGAGTACGACTGACACGAATCGTAACGGAGTGCGGCCATACCTGAAGGTTCGCATGCCAACTTTCTCATTCTCCGACAACGAGCTGAGAAAACTGGTGCGATTCTTTGAGGCCCTGTCGCAACAGCCATTGCCCTACATTCCGGAAGAAGTGCCGGTGCTTACGACGAAAGAAACGGACATGGCACGAAGCCTGTTCTCGAGCACGGCCGCGCCTTGTCTGAAATGTCATGCAACGGGCGATCCGACGCACGACAAAATCGCGACCGCGCCGAATTTCCTGCTGGCGAAAGAGCGATTGAAGCCGGACTGGGTCGAGCGTTGGATCACCGATCCTCAGGCCGTGGCTCCCGGAACAGCGATGCCCTCTGGCTTGTTCAAGCAGCAGGACAATCAGTGGGTGTTTGCCGGGCCAACGCCGCCGACATTCAACGGATTCACGGGGGATCACCGGAAGCTGCTGACCGATTACATCTTCCAGTTAACGGCAGAAGAGCAGCGCCGGGTAGCGGCATCCATGCCACACGCGAAGGCCGCGGTGCAGTTGCCCAGAAATCGCAGGCAGGCAGCGGCGGAATCGCAACATGCGGCGAGCGGGGGATCGCGATAGAATTTCTGGTAGGAATTTCTTAACAACATAAAGAAAGGGCGACATCATGAATAAGAAAACAGGTTGGGCACCGATAGTTCTGGCTTTGTGCGCACTGCTGATACTGGCGGCGTGTAGCAAGAAAGAGGAAGCTCCGGCGACGAACTCGATGGCGGAGCAACCAGCAGCTTCGGCTCCGGCGGCCACTCCGATCGATCCCGCAACGGTGGCCTCGGTCAGCGGCACGGTAAAATTTGACGGCGCGGCGCCGAAAGCGTCGAAGATCGACATGAGCCAGGATCCCGGCTGCAAAGGCATGAACGAAGCCGAGAACGTGGTCGTCAACGGCGGCAATCTGGCCAATGTGTTCGTCTACGTCAAAGACGGACTCGGCAGCCGCACCTTCGATGTCCCAAAGGATCCAGTCGTGCTCGACCAGAGCGGTTGCAAGTACCATCCCCACGTACTCGGCGTGATGGCGGGACAGACCGTCCAGATCAAGAACGACGATCCAACCACTCACAACATTCACCCTACACCGAAAGACAACCGCGAGTGGAACGAGTCGCAGCCGCCGTCTTCTCCGGCGATCGAAAAGAATTTCGCCCGTGAAGAAATCATGCTGCCGGTCAAGTGCAACCAGCACCCGTGGATGAAGATGTACATCAACGTGGTCAAGACGCCGTTCTATGCCGTAACCGACAAAGACGGCAAGTACGAACTCAAGGGCCTGCCGCCGGGCGATTACACCATCGCGTTCGTTCAGGAAAAGCTGGGCGAGCAGACGCAGAAGGTCACGGTAGCGGCGAAAGAAGCGAAAACTGTGGACCAGAGCTTCAAGCCGGCTGCCGAGTAAGCCTAACTTGAAGTACAGGGTTTGATAGATCTGGTTTGATAAAATAGCCAGTCGAATAGAGCAGGCCGTTCGTTTCCGTGCGGCCTGCTCTGCCTGGCAACAGGACGCAGCGCGAGTTTCCGGCGACTCCTCCTGATGCGATTCTTCCCGACCCAAGGGGCACAGCTCTGAAAGCCGTCTCAACCTCGTACCATCGCGGGCTTCACCGGCTTGCGGTTGTCCTCGCCTGCTGGACCTTTCTCCTGATCGTCGCGGGCGCTCTGGTGACCAGCAACGATGCTGGTCTTTCAGTGCCTGACTGGCCCACGTCGTTTGGCTCCTGGTACAAGATTCCGAAACTTGTGGGCGGAGTGAAGTTCGAACATACGCATCGCATGATCGCGCAAGTGGCCGGCTTGCTCACGATTGTTCTTGCAGTCTGGAGCTGGAGAGCGGAAAAGCGGCGCTGGCTGCGGGTTCTCGCCTATGCCGCGGTGGGAACCGTAGTCGCCCAGGGAATTCTCGGCGGAATCACGGTTCTGTTTTACCTTCCTCCCGCCGTTTCTTCGGCTCACGCGGCCTTGGCCCAGACATTCTTCTGCATCGCCGTTGCCATCGCGCTCTTCACTGGCCAGAAATGGGTCGAGGAGCAGCCGCGCGTGGAGTTCGATCAGCGGCATCCCAGCCTTTTCACGCTGACCCTGTTGTCAATCTTCGTTCTCTATGTGCAACTCGTTCTCGGGGCGATGTTCCGCCATCACGGCTTGAGCTGGTGGCCGCATGTGGTCAATGCGGTGGTCGTTTCGTTTGTTCTGGCGTGGACCGCCATCCGCGCGCTCAGTGTCTATTCCAGGATCGAGGCGGTTCGCCGTCCTGCCGTGCTGATGCTGTCGCTCGTGATCGCGCAGTTGTGCCTCGGCTTCACTGCGTTCCTGACGCGCGTGGCCTGGGGACGCGATGCGGTGCAGCCGGAGCTTCCCATGGTCATATCGACGGTGGCTCACGTCGCGGTGGGAGCGTTGTTGCTGGCCACGACTGTGATTCTCGCCATTCAGGTCTGGCGGCATGTACCGGTCGCGTTTGAAGAAAGAGTGCCGCAGGCACATAGCGATCCGTCGGCCGCCTGAAGATCTGGTTT
>Ga0210388_10003771_pt1 | contig 11838 bp, 9 predicted proteins | sample IncBWC19OmetaG_FD_155485 | JGI IMG/M metagenome (GOLD analysis project Ga0210388, IMG submission 155485) | Forest soil microbial communities from Barre Woods Harvard Forest LTER site, Petersham, Massachusetts, United States - Inc-BW-C-19-O ... | reverse complement strand
CGACAAGCAGAACCTTTGGAATCTCTGGATGCGAGAGATGAAAGCGGCGCAGAGTCATCACGGTTCCGCCGACCTCGGCGGGCGAGTGTACGGGAAGGACGGCAATCCGGGGCGGTCTTGCGCTAACCGCCTGCAGGATGGAAAGCGTATCCAGGGGGCAGGCGGTGATATGGAACTCGGGACGACGGCGCAGCGCGCTGGTCAGCAACTGAGCCTGCATGCGATTGGAGTCGGCGATAAGAACACCAATAGCGTTGGAAGTGGCGGCAGACGAAGGGCACATCAGCAAAGCTCCAGGCAACAAAAGAATCGATGGCGCGATTGTAGGGAGCGGAAGTCGTGTCTACAAGGAAACTGCGCACAAAATCTGCACAGAATTTCAAATTGGGAATTGCGATTCTTATACGGCGTCGGGACCTCGGGCTTTGCTTCAGGGGTGTGGAAGGACTGGACGAGAAAGCATCTATCAGCGGTGTATTGTGATTGCCATCACACCATTTGTTTCAAGGCGGGAAAATCAGGACCGATTTGTTTCCGCTACCTGTGACATGGCAAACATGCAAGTCCACTTTCGTGGGTACTCCTATTGGAGACTGTCCGCGAGGCGGGTTCCCCGCCGTTTGCCGAGACAAATCTTCGTAAAGCGCCGATTGAATAGGCCCCTTGGTGCGGGAGGGTTCGTTTCCCGGAAGGGGAGGGTAGTCCACTTTTGTGTACGGTACTTCCCATGTCTTGTCGGGTTCCAGCGGTAGGCCTAAGTTGGCGAAGTAGAGCGTCACGACATCCATTGCCGCTCAGCGGGAACGCTGTTCCGCAAGGCAAATGAAACGCGACTTCATGATCGTCCGATTCCTGACAATCGCCCTGTTGATTTTCGAGTGTTGTTCGGCCGGCCACGCGCAGAGCGGGAACACCGATCTGGGCGCAGGCAAAGAGACTTCCCGATCCAACTTTACCGGGGCTGGAGCGGGAGGCAGTGGCATAGCGGCCGCAAACCCCGGGGGAGCGGATGGCCAGCGAAACTCCATGCTCGGAGGGCTGCGCCATCCGCTCTACCGGTTACGTCCCAGCGACGTGGTCGAGATCAGCTTCACCGTCGCGCCCGAATTTAACCAGTCCCTCACCGTGCAGCCTGACGGCTACGTGATGTTGAAAGACGCGGGCATGTTGGAAGTGGAAGGGCTGAACCTGCAGCAGTTTGGCGAGGCGGTGCAGAAGGCGTACGAGGGTTATCTGCATGATCCGCAGGTTGGGGTGTTGTTGAAGGAGTTTGAGCACCCTTATTTCATCGTGGGAGGACAAGTCGGGAAGCCGGGGAAGTATGAGCTGCGCTCCGACACGACCGTGGCCGAGGCGGTAGAGATTGCGGCAGGGCTGACGCAGCAGGCGAAGCACTCACAGGTGGTGCTGTTCCGGCGAGTAAATGACGACCTGGTGGAAACGCGGCTGCTCAATTTGAAAAAGATGCTGAAGGACAGGAGTCTGAATGAAGATACGCATCTTCGGCCGGGGGACATGGTGTTCGTCCCGCAGAATACGATTTCGAAGATCGACCGCTATTTGACCAGATCTTCTTTGAGCATGTACGTGAGCCCCACTCAATTCTAGGAAAAGGACTTTTGCATGGGCATCCCCCAGGACGAAGACCCGACGCGCGGACGAGAAAGGACAGCAACGCCGACCTTACGGGAACTGGCGATGGTGCTGTTCCGCCAGCGGAGGGTCTTCGTCGTCGCTTCGGGGATGGTGTTGGGGCTGGCGATCCTGTATGCGCTTTTCGGCGCGAAATATCAAGCGAACATGAAGGTGCTGGTGCGAAAGGGGCGTGCCGATGCCTTGGTGAGCGCGACCGAGGACGCTCCGATCGACCTGACGCGGATGGCGATCACGGAAGAGGAACTGAATTCTGAGGTGGAGTTGCTGCGCGACGATGAGGTTCTGCGGAAAGTGGTGGAGCAGACCGGAACGGGCCGCGACTGGTTTCACTTTCTGCGAATGGGCGAAGGACGGGCGCAGCGGGTGGAGCGGGCGGCACGGCGTCTGGGCAAGAAACTGGAAGTGGAGCCGGTGAAAAAGACGAATTTGATTGCGATCAGCTATGCGGCAGACGATCCGCAGAAGGCAGAGAAGGTGCTGCAGGCAGTAGCGACCGTGTACCTGGAGAAGCACATGGAAGTGCATCGGCCCTCGGGCGAGTTGCATTTTTTCGAAAAGCAGACAGGAGAGTCGCGGCGACAGTTGGAAGAATCGCAAGAGAAACTGCTGCAGTTCACCGCAGGGCATGGGGTGGTCGCGGCCGCGCAGCAGCGCGATCTGGTATTGCAGAAATTGAGCGAAGCCGATGCCAGCTACCGGCAGACGCGAGTCGACTTGGCAGAGACGCAGCAGCGCGTGTGGGAACTCAGCGATCTGTTAACGAAACTCCCTGAGCGGACGACCACGCAGGTTCGCACAGCCGATAATCCGGAACTGCTGAAGGCGTTGAAATCGAGCCTGTTGGATCTGCAGTTGAAGCGAACCCAGTTACTGACAAAATTCGAGCCCAGCCATCGCCTGGTGCAGGAAGTTGACCAGCAGATTGCGCAGAACGAAGCGACTATCAAGTCGGAGAATGCTTTGCCGCTGCGCGACGAAACTACCGACAAGAGCGTGCATTACGAATGGGCGAAGTCCGAATTGCAGAAAGCGCAGGTGGAATTGAAGGGCCTGCAGGCGCGGGAAGCCGCGACTTCCGCGCAGGAGGGGGCCTACCAGACAATGGCCCGACAGCTGGGCGAGGACGCGATTGCGCAGGATGATTTGATCAGCACGGAGAAAGCCGCCGAGGATAGCTATCTGCTGTATGTGAAGAAGCAGGAAGAGGCGCGTATGGACGATGCGCTGGATGAGCGGGGCATTGTGAACGTCGCGATCGCGGAGCACCCGGTTGCCCCGGCATTGCCGGTGTGGTCGGCGTGGGCGGTGCTGGCCGTAGGATTCGCCGCGGCCGGAGCGGCGGGCACCGGCGCTGCCTTTGCCGCGGACTATGTAGACCCGGCATTTCGCACACCGGATGACGTGCTGGCGTACTTGCATTCACCGGTTCTGGCATCGCTGCCCCGAAGGGCGCGAGGGAGGCTTTCAGCATGAGCGAACAGATGATGAGTGGGGCAGTTTTGTTTCCGCGGACGGATGCCCGGGCCGAAATGAGTCGGCGGGAGAGGAATGCGCTGGCGGCGGAAGGATGGAATGCCGACGACTTTGCCAGGGAACAGATCCGGGGCCTGGTGCGAAAGGTTTTCTTTTCGAGCGGCCAGCGGCCAGTGAGGCAGGTAGTGTTCAGCGCACTGGACGGAGACACGGACGTGAAGAGCGTGTGCCGCAGCGTGGGTGAGGCTCTGGCGGCGGAGACGGCGAGTAAGGTCGTCGTCGTGGGCGAGTATCCCGAGGTTTTGCCGGATGAAGAAATCTACCCGGAGGAGATGAGCGGTCGTTTGTCTGGCAATTCAAGCACGCTGCAGCAGCGAGCCGCGAATCGCGTGCGGGGCAATCTTTGGCTGGTGCCGGCTGCGGAAACTCATGGCAGCAGGGGCGCGACGACATTATTGCATTCGCATCTGGGTGAGATGCGCAGGGAATTTGAGTTCTCGATTGTGGAGGCACCGCCAGCCGGAGAATCGAACGAAGCTCTGGCTATGGCCCAGTTCGCGGATGGAATCATTCTGGTTTTGTCGGCACATCGCACTCGGCGAGCTACGGCGTGCAAGACGGTGGAAATGCTTGAAGAGGGCAATGTGCACATCCTCGGGACCGTGCTCAGCGAGCGGATTTTTCCGATCCCCAACCGGATATATCGACGGTTGTAGAGCCGAGTTGTACTGCGGCCTGCAACGAGGCACCAGTTTGTAATTTTCGACCGAGTCCATTCGCACCTCGACCACCGACGCTCGACGAACTAGTCAAGAGCCACGAAGTGAAAGCGATTTGAAGTGTCCTCACCATTCCTAAATCCAGAGCCACAGAAACCAGCACGAGGCGATTGGGCTCGGCTGATTCCCGGAGAGACTTCTGCATTTAAGTGCGATGTGAAGAAACCGGTAAGGTCGGTCCGACCCGTTGCGAGAGAAACGGTGTCGAGGATGGCAATCGAGGCGCAGGCCAGCAAACGCGACAACGCACTAATGTTTCTAGTGCCGGGCCCGCTGCAGAGTCGGACCGCCGGGAGATGGGTGCGCGGCACGGCCGCGGATTTCGCTCTTGTGGCCCTGAACTGGCTGTCGATCGGGGCACTGCTGGTGCCGCTGCGAGTGATGTTCCCTCACGTGCGGACGTTCGCCTATGCGGCGGGGGCGCCGGGTTCGCTCTTGGGCATTGCGCTGCTGCAGGCGGTGTTGATCACCTTGATGGCATATGCCGAGGAACTGCACTTCAAGAGCGACATGCGCTCGCAGGTGCGGATTCTGGGCAAGTCAGTCCTGTTGGCGACAACGTTAATGTGCTGCGTTTGGAGCTTGCAGGGAGCCTCATGGGGCACGAGTGGTTTGTTCTGCGGAGCGGGCCTGATGCACTTTGCGGCGCTATGGACGTGGAGGTGGCTGAGCGCGAAGCAGGCTCGTCGCTCCCCGGCCGGCCATGTGCGCAACGTGTTGATTGTGGGCGCGGGCGGAGTGGGCCGGCGTGTGGCTGCGTACATGGAGCAACATCCCGAAGCGGGGCGCAGGGTGAGCGGGTTTTTGGACGACGATCGGGCGCTGGGGAACGGAGTGATCGGGCGAATCAGCGAACTGGCCCGGTTGGCGCGTACGGGCTTTGTCGACGAGGTGATACTGGCGGCGCCGCGCGATCGGGACGTCACCTTGCAGGTGCTATGCGAGGCAAGGCGTTTGCGGCTGGACCTGAAAATTGTTCCCGAGCTGTTTGGGTGCAAGCCAGCGGGAAGGGATGTCGAGCGAGTCGGCGACATGCCGGTGATTTCGCTGCATGCGGAGAGATTGCCTTCAGCGGGACTGATTCTGAAGCGAGTTGTGGATGTGGCCGGAGCGAGCCTTGTGTTGACGGCGCTGTCGCCGTTGCTGGCCGCGATCGCGGGGCTCATCAAGCTGGATTCATACGGTCCTGTGCTTTACTGCGCGCAGCGGGGTGGACGAAAAGGGCGGCCGTTCCGCTGCTACAAGTTTCGCACTATGGTGAGCGACGCCGATGCCCTGAAAGCCAATTTGCGGCGGAATAATCAGCGATCGGGGCCGTTCTTCAAGATCGCCGCGGATCCGCGGATTACCCGGCTGGGTCGTTTTCTGCGGCGCTACAGCCTGGATGAGTTACCTCAGCTATGGAACGTGGTGAAAGGAGACATGAGTCTGGTGGGGCCCAGGCCGCATCCGCTGGACGACGTGGCGAGTTATGAAATCGAACACCTGTCGCGGCTGGACGTGACGCCGGGAATCACTGGGCTGTGGCAGGTGACGGCGCGAAGAGATCCGTCCTTTCAGCGAGGCATGGATCTGGATCGAGAGTATATCCGGACGTGGAGTCTGCGGTCTGATATGTGGATTCTGCTGAGGACAGTTCTGGCCGTCGTTCAGGGGAGCGGGGACTGATGCCCTCGATCTCTCTGCGATCGGGTTCGGCGACGGGAGTCGAACTTCCGGTTTGGGTGTATCGAGTTTTTCTCAGTCCGCTGCAGGTGCTGATGGCGGCTCCTACTCTTTTGTTTCTGGCAGCGTTGACGGCGATGCTGTTGCGGCATCCGGATGTAGCGTTCTATGAAATCGACCGTGTGGCGTTTGGGCTTTTGATTTTGGGAGTGGTGGGCAGGGCGGTCGTGCTGCGCCAGCGGATATTCGTGCTGGAACGTGCGAGCTGGCCGATGATCGGGCTGACCGCGCTGGCCGTTGCCAGTGTTCTTGGCCAGCCGTATGACTGCGAGACCTGGAGTCTGCTGGCGTCGAAATTCATCGTGCCGTTTGCGCTGTTTCACCTGGCGGGATTGGTGTTTGCGACCGAACGACGGTTTCGGCAGTTTGAGCTGTTTGCGCTGGTGGTGCTGGGGTATCTGAGTTTTACGGCGCTTGCTTTCCTGGTAGGAGCGAAATCGCTGATCTTTCCGCGGTTCATTCTTGACGAGAGCCTTGGGTTTCATGCCGACCGGGCGCGTGGGCCCCTGCTGCAGGCCGTGGCCAACGGCGTGTCGCTGAATCTGCTCGGTCTGCTGGCTTTGCATGCCTGTCGGCGGGGAAGCGTTCGCGGAGTGAAGGCGGTCGTGGTGCTGGCCTCGTTGCCGATCGCGATTCTGGCCACCATGACTCGCGCAGTGTGGTTGTCATTCACGGGAACGGTGCTGGCGCTCATCTTTCTTTCCAAGAACCGCGCTTTGCGGCTGGCTTGCGTGGGATTGGTCTTAGTCGCCGGGCTCGGACTGCTGGTGGTTTTGAGCTCGCATGAGTCCGCGGGAGCGCTGAGCGACCGGCTGGCGGAACGGGGGCCGGTGGATTATCGCCAGGCCGTGTACGCGGGCGGCTGGGACATGTTTCTGCAGCGACCGCTGGCGGGATGGGGCTTTCATCAGATGCCGGCCGAGTTGCCGCGGCATGTCAGCGGATACAGCGAGAAGCTGCTGTATCCCCACAATACGTATCTGGAATTGCTGGTCGAGCACGGGATGGCCGGGCTGGTGCTCTATTTTTGGCTGATGTGGGAGATGTGGCGGCTGGGCCGGGGGGCGATTCCGGACAAGGAAAAACGCGGGTTCCTCGATCCGCAGTTCCATCGCATGTGGCCGATTCTGCTCGCGGTGTATTGGCTGAATGCATCGATGGTGGTGATGAGCTACCAGTTCGTCAACGGCTTGCTGTTCACGATGGCAGGGATGCTGGCCGCGCAAAGGCGACGGGCGGAGGAATCATGCTGACCGTCGCATATCTCGCCAATCTGTTTCCGTCGTCCGTCGAACCTTACGTCGTCGAGGAGATTGAGGAACTGCGGCGGCGGGGAGTTCGAGTGATTGCGGGGAGTGTGCGGAAGACGGGAGTTGATGAAGCCTTGTTGACCAGGTGCGCACCAGAGGTCGTGTTGCAGCGGCTGTCAGTGATCGTGCTGCTGAGGGCTTTGTGGCTGTGCGCGCGACGAGCGAACCGACTCTGGCTCCCGATTGCGCGGATCGTTTTTCACGGCCGGGAAGGGCTTCTGCAGCGGTTCAAGGCGTTGGCCCATACGGGGCTGGGGGTGTGCTACGCGGCGTTGCTGGAAGGCCGCGGAGTCGATCATATCCACGTTCACCATGGATATTTCGGGTCGTGGATCGGCATGGTCGCGGCACGCCTACTGGGGGTGGGGTTCAGTATGACGCTCCACGGCTCGGACTTGCTGCTGCATGGAGTCTATCTCGATGTGAAGCTCGAGAGCTGCACGTTTTGCCTGACCGTCTCGGAATTTAACCGGCGTTACGTGCTGGAGCGTTATCCCAGCGTCGACGCCGGGAAAGTGGTGGTGGCGCGGCTGGGAGTGGAAGTATCGGAACGAGCGGCACGCCCAGTCCCGAGGCGGAGAGCTGAAGGTGCTCCGTTTCGGCTGCTGGCGGTGGGGCGGCTGCGTGCGGTGAAGAATCATGCGTTTCTGGTGCGGGCCTGCGGGCAGCTCCGCGGCCGCGGGGTTCGGTTCGAATGTTCGATCGCGGGCGAAGGACCGGAGCGAGGGAACCTGGAAGCGTTGATACGATATTGCGATTTGAAAGACCGAGTTAAGCTGCTGGGTCATGTGGCGCGCGAGCGCATGGACTTGTTCTACGACCAGGCCGATGTGGTGGTGCTGACCAGCAGGAGTGAGGGGATTCCGCTGGTGCTGATGGAGGCGATGGCCCGGGGGGCGATCGTGCTGGCGCCGGCCATCACGGGGATTCCAGAACTTGTGATTCCGGGCAGGACTGGGTTTTTGTACCAACCTGGATCGCTGGAGGGTTTTGTGGATCGCGTGCTCTTTATCCGCTCCCTCGTGGAGGCGCCGGAGCCCGCTCGTGTGGGCGAAGCTCCACCGGCCGGGCGTTCGACGGCGCGACAGGCGGACTGGGTGCGGCATGCGGCTCGGGTGCACGTCCGCAACAATTTCAATCGCAGGGACAATCTGGAATCCTTCGGCGACTTATTCATGCAGCGGATCGCCCCGCTGACGGAGAGCCATCCTGATGAGAATCTTGTACTGCAACAAATATAATTATCCCTTCAGCGGGACCGAGGTCTACCTGTTTGAGTTGATGGACCTGATGCGGGCGCAGGGCCATGAAGTGGCGCTGTTCTCGATGGCCGATCCGCGCGGGGAGGCGACCCCGTACGACCGGCATTTCGTGCCCCACATCGATTTCAAGAAAAAGTCGGGATGGTGGCAGAGGGCACGGCAGGCGGGGCACGCCATCTATTCCGTCGACGCGCGGCGGCGGATCCGGGCCATGATTCAGGAGTTTCGGCCGGACGTGGCCCATGTGCGGAATATTTATCACCATCTCTCGCCGTCAATCCTGTGGGAGTTAAAGGCGCAGGGCGTTCCCGTGCTGTATCACCTGAACGATTTTAAGGTGCTGTGCCCGAGTTATAACCTGGTGGCGCAAGGCGAGGCGTGCGAGGCGTGCAAGGGCGGAAAATTCTGGCACGCGGTGCAGACGGAGTGTTATCCGGGGAGGGGCGCGCGTGTGGCGCTGGCGGCCGAAGCCTACGTTCATCGCTGGCTGGGCACTTATCGCAAGTGCGTGGATGTGTTTCTTGCGCCCAGCATTTTCGTACGCGACAAGTTCGTGGAGCACGGATGGGATGGCGGAAAGTTTGAAGTGCTGCAGCATTTTCAGGAGATTCACTCGCTACAGGAGCTGAGAAGTGAGGATCGGCCGTTGCTGTATTTTGGCAGGCTGTCGGCGGAGAAGGGCGTCGATGACCTGCTGCGGGCAATGCAACAAGTTCCGCAGATGCGGCTGATTATTGCCGGCGACGGGCCGCAGCGTGCCGAGTTGCAGGAACTGGCAGCCTCGCTGAGGCTGTCGAACGTGAAGTTTGTGGGCCAAGTGGGCCGCGTAGAACGCGACCGGCTGATCGCGAAGTCGCGGTTTACTGTGCTCCCATCGCACGCGTACGAAACCATGGGCAAGACAATTCTTGAATCCTACGCGGAAGGGCGCGCGGTGGTGGCATCGGATTTGGGATCGAGGCGGGAACTGGTTCGCGACGGCGAGACTGGCTTGTTGTATCGCACAGGCGACGTGAATCAACTCGCGGAGGCGATTCGGTTGCTGGCGTCGAGCCCGGAACTGGCGGAGAAGATGGGACGCGCGGGCTGGGAGATGGTGCGAGAACGCCACGTGCCGCGAGCGCATTATCAGAAGCTACTCGGCGTGTATGAAGGCTTGGCGACGAAGAAAAGCCAGAGCCGAACCGTCGCCTTGGTCAGCCAGTCTCCAGCTCGACGGTTTCGACCCGAGAGCGCAGTGGCGATGGAACATCGGTGCCTTCGGATTGCATTTATCGGCGGGCGGGGAGTGATCTCGAAGTACAGCGGGATTGAGACCTATTACGAAGAGGTCGGGCAACGGCTGGCGCAGAGGGGACATGAAGTCACGGTCTACTGCCGCAACTACTTTACGCCGGCGCTACCGGAACACAATGGCATGCGACTCGTGCGGCTGCCTACAATCCGGTCAAAGCATCTGGAAACGGTGATTCATACGCTGCTCAGCACGGCCCATGCGCTCACGCAAGGCTATGACGTGGTGCACTATCATGCGCTAGGCCCGGCTTTGTTTTCGTTTCTGCCACGGCTGCTGGGAAAGAAGACCGCGGTCACTGTCCAGGGGTTGGATTGGCAACGGAAGAAGTGGGGACGGCTCGCGTCGGCGGTGCTTCGGATGGGGGAGCGCGCGTCGGTGCGGTTTCCTAACGGGACCATGGTAGTGTCGCAGACTCTGCAACGACGGTACCGCGAGACTCATGGGATTGAGGCATTCTACGTGCCCAACGGCGGCGTGCTTCGCGAACGGAACGAACCCCAAAAGATTCTGGAGTGGGGGCTCGAGCCGGGGAAGTACGTGCTGTTCCTGGGACGGTTTTCGCCGGAAAAAGGCTGCCATTTGCTGGTTGACGCGTTTGAGCGGATTGATACGGACGTGAAGCTGGTGATGGCGGGCGCGTCAAGCTATTGCGACGAATACAGCCGCGAGTTGCGCACGCATGCCAGCGAACGCATCCGCATGCTTGACTGGGTTTCGGGGGAAACGCTGGACGAATTGCTCACCAACGCGATGGTATTCGTGCTGCCGTCGGATTTGGAGGGCCTGTCGCTGGCGCTGCTGGACGCCATGGGCGCGGGTTTGTGCGTGCTGGCGAGTGATGTTCCGGAGAACCGCGAAGTCGTCGACGGAGTGGGGTTCACGTTCCAACGGGGAAGCGCGGCGGATCTGGCCGACCGGCTGCGCTTCCTGATTGCGAATCCTGCGGTGCGCGAGGCTGCAGGGAGGATGGCGAAGAAGCGAATCGAGGAGCAATATCAGTGGCAAAAGGTGGCGGAAGATATTGAGAAGGCGTATTTCGAAGTGATGGGACGAGAACTAGAGGAGCCGAAGAAAAAGCGCGCTGCGAGGGTAGTGGCGGTTGATGGCGGAGAGACCGAAAGGAGGGCAGGTTAGACAGTTGGTTGGTTCCCTGATCACTCAGTCGCCGGCTGGGTGGGTCTCAGAACAGGCGACAGCGTCCATTCTACGAGCGCCGACATGCGTCCAGCACCGGACTCGGATAGATGTAGTCCGTCAGAAGTGGCATCGGCGCCGCTAAGTACTCGAGTGAAAAAATGCTTCGGGATTAGGAGTACTCCATATTTTGATGAAAGGCGCCGTTGCACCTTACCGTATCCGGTCTTGTGAGGTAATAGTGGGAGTTCAAACATGACCAGAGTGCGTCCGGGCGCCGCCAGTGAGGAAAGCAGAGAATCGAGACCTTGACCGAATTCTGCGGCAGACGTGCCGGAGAGCAGATCATTCCCGCCGATCTCGATGAGAATGAGTGTGTCTTGCGGCTTAACTTGGGGAGCCATCCCTCGCGCCTCGACGACGTTAGCACCGGGACGTGATAAGTTCCGCACCGCGATGCCTGTTCGTAGCTGAAATAAGGTTGGCCAAGCTGGGGTGTGCGCATCGATGCCGGAAGAGATTGAATCTCCGATAACTACGAGACGATCGCTAGCTTGTCCACCGATGAGCGGCATACGTCGGTGAAGGAGCTCCGAAACTGGCACTGCGAGCAGCCACGTAAGCAAGGCGCAGGTTGCCGTAACGCGAACCCACAACCAACGAGAGCCGACTCCAACCCGGTTCGTCGTGTTCAGCCACACTAAGAAGGCCACCACGAAGATCGCCGCCGCCCAACCGGAAATCGGGGGACTGGCTATCACAATCATGGCTAATCCCAGCCATGTCATGAGACTCTGCAAGAGCCGTGGGCCTCGAGCTGGCAACGAGGTCCAGGCAACGGCCGATACCAGTAACACTGCGCCGGGGTAAAGAGAGTCGCCGGATGCGAGATAGACGGCGGCGGGGTTCATCAAAAGGAATCCTAACAGGGGAGGTCGGCTGCGGACGTGTTCGAAAAAGAAGCGCATCAACAACGCAGCCAGAACCTGGACACAGCGGAAAATTGCCAACAAACAAGTTGAGGGCAGGGCCAATCCCGTCCTTTCTTATTACAATCAAATACGAGCGCGGCTTCGGAACACGGTCTCTGAAGCCTGCCACATTTCTCATGCAAAACATCATTCTGGTCACCGGGGGGGCGGGGTTTATTGGGTCCAACTTCATCTTGCAGGGGATGCGGGATGAGTCGGCGGCGATCATCA
>Ga0210388_10003769_pt1 | contig 11843 bp, 10 predicted proteins | sample IncBWC19OmetaG_FD_155485 | JGI IMG/M metagenome (GOLD analysis project Ga0210388, IMG submission 155485) | Forest soil microbial communities from Barre Woods Harvard Forest LTER site, Petersham, Massachusetts, United States - Inc-BW-C-19-O ... | reverse complement strand
ACCCGCAAGATCCCGCCGCCCCCAACTCAGCCGCCTCACCGAAGTCGACGGCTTCCACGGCGTGCGCCTAAGTCCCTCCGCATCACCCTCCGACGACTGGATTTGCGGCCCACTCATGCCGCCTCTCTGGCGCCGCTGCGCCGCACTTAAAGTTCCAATGACGCTGCTAACTCCCGTCACACGTCTCCCCGACATCGAGCCCCTGATCCAGCAAAACCCCGACCTCACCATCGTCATCGACCACATGGCCGACTGCCCGCTCCATCAGCCGGATAAACTCCAACTCCTGCTCGCCCTCGCACGCTACCCCAGAGTCTTCGTCAAGATCTCGCACCTCTGGTCGCTCTCCGCCGAGCCCTATCCCTACCCCGACACCATCCCGCAGATCAAAAGCCTCGTCGAGGCCTTCACCGCAGCCCGCCTCATGTGGGGAACCGACTGGCCCATCTCGCTCAAGCAGTCGTCATACGCCAACATCGTCGCGCTGTACCGCGACCACCTCAACTTCCTATCCGCGCAAGACCGCAAACAAATTCTCTACGAGACCGTCCAGCGCGTTTGGCCCTTCGGCATCAGCTAACCACGACTCGGCTTGCTCCCCAGCAGTTCTCGAGCAATCACCATCCGCTGAATCTCGCTCGTTCCTTCGCCAATCGGGCACAGCCGCACATCGCGATAGAACTTCTCCGCCGGATAATCTTTGATGAACCCATACCCGCCGTGAATCTGCAACCCCTCATCGCAGATCCGGCAAGCAGCTTCGCTCGCATACAGCTTCGCCATGGCAGATTCCAGCGTCACTTTCTTGCCATCATCCTTCATCTGTGCCGCGCGCATCGTCAACAACCACGCCGCATCCAGCTCCGTCGCCATATCCGCCAGCTTGAACTGTATCGCCTGAAACTCGCTGATCGCCTTGCCAAACTGCCGCCGCTCCTGCGCATACTTCATCGCCGCGTCCAGAGCGCCACGCGCCATCCCCAGGCTCAGCGCAGCAATCGAAATTCTTCCGCCGTCCAGCACACGCATCGCATCCTTGAATCCCTCGCCTTCCTTGCCCACCATATTCTCAAGAGGAATCTCGCAATCCTCAAAGATCAGCTCCGACGTATCGCTCGCACGCAGCCCCAACTTGTTCTCCTTGCGTCCCGGCCGAAACCCAGGCGTCCCCTTCTCCACCACAAACCCAGATATCCCTCCGCGCGTTCCCTTCTCCTTGTCTGTCACCGCAAGCACCACCGCACAATCCGCATAGCCTCCATTCGTGATGAACGTCTTCGAACCATTCAGCACCCACTTGTCGCCTTTCCTCACCGCCGAAGTCCGCGCCCCTCCCGCGTCCGAACCCGACCCCGGCTCCGTCAAACCCCACGCCCCCAACCACTGCCCGCTCGCCAGCTTCGGAATCCACCGCTTCCTCTGCTCATCATTTCCCGCAAGCATGATGTGGTTCGTACAAAGCGAATTGTGTGCCGCCACAATGATCCCCACGCTCCCATCCACGCGCGACAACTCCTCCACGGCGAGCACATACTCCACATACCCCATCCCCGCGCCGCCCAGCTCCTCGGGAAAAATGACACCCAGCAATCCCATCTCTCCAAGCTTCTTTACCACTGCATGCGGAAACTCGCTCTTCTCATCCCACTCCGAGACATGCGGAGCAATCTCACCCTCCGCAAACGCCCGCACCGCACTCTGCAACTGCCTCTGCTCCTCGGTCAATCCAAACATTTTCGCGCTCCCAGTATCCATAATCAACACTTATACAAGTATCACATTCACGCATACTCTGGCGCACACTTATCCCGTCGAGCAACGCGAGACCCAAGCCTTTTCTCCGCCCGAGACCGGTACACACCCCACGAAGTGGGCGCCCCACGCGCAGTGAGCCCGCCCGGCAGGACTATGTCCTCTAAATTCCCGCCAGCGCCTGATCCAGATCCGCCACAATATCCTCCACGTCCTCAATCCCAACCGAGATCCGCATCAAACCATCCGTAATTCCAAGACGCGCCCGCCCCTCAGCACCCACCGCCGCGTGCGTCATCGTCGCAGGATGACAAATCAACGTCTCCACGCCGCCCAGCGACTCGGCCAGATAACCCAGCTTCAACCGCTTCGCAAACGCATTCGCGTTCTCAAATGATCCCAGCTCCATCGAGATCATCGATCCAAAGCCATGCTGCTGCCGCTTCGCCAACTCATGGTGTGGATGCTCCGCCAGCCCCGGATAGAACACCTGCTGCACTTTTTCATGCCCATGCAGAAAATTCGCAACCGCACGTCCATTCGCATCATGCTGCTTCATCCGCACTGCAAGCGTCTTCACCCCGCGCAACAGCAGATAGCTCTCAAACGGCGACAAAATTCCCCCGGTGCACTTCTGCACAAACCGGAACCGTTCCGCCTGCTCCGGCTTCGTGCAAACCAGCACACCACCGAGCCCATCCGAGTGCCCATTCAGAAACTTCGTCGTCGAGTGCATCACAATATCTGCGCCCAGTGCGATCGGCTGCTGCAGATACGGCGACAGAAATGTATTGTCCACGCTCAGCTCAACGCCCTTCGCGTGACAGATGCGCGCCACCGCCGCAATATCCGTAATCGACATCATGGGATTCGTCGGCGTCTCAATGTGTACCAGTTTCGTGGCCGGAGTAATCGCTCCCGCAACATTCTCCGCAACGCTCGTATCGACATACGTGAACGTCAGGCCGTAGTTCGCCATCACCTTGTCGAACAGCCGCCCCGTCCCGCCATACATATTGTCCGTGCAAACAACATGATCCCCTGACTTCATCGTCGTGCACAGCGCCGTAATCGCAGCCATCCCGCTGCCGAAGCAATGCGCGCTCGTGCCGCCCTCAAGCGAACGCAGATTCTCCTCCAGCGCATCCCGCGTGGGATTCGTCAACCGGGCGTACTCATGCCCTTTGTTCTGCCCAATCGCCTCCTGCTGATACGTCGACGTCAGGTAAATGGGAACATTCACCGCACCGGTCAGCTCATCCGGCTCCTGCCCATCATGAATCGCCCGCGTCGCAAAACCCAATTTCTTCGCTTCCATCGTCCCTCTCTCTCCTACTCTTTGTCAGCCTTAGCCGCAACTGGCCGCCTCGGTCTCTGTTTCGCCGAAACCGACTTGATCACCAGCTTGTACTTCGTCTCCTTATCGAATGGTACCTTGGCCATCTTCTCGGCTGTCAGCATCATCGCCTTCACATCCGCGCGATCCAGCGTCTTCTCACTCTCAAGACGAATGTGCCGCACTCGAGAACCTGCTCCCTGAAGCAGTCCCTCAGGATCGGGCAACTTCGCTCCCTGCAAAAAGAAAAACAGTGCATGGGTTGGATACAAAGCAATCGAAAATATCCCCTCCGAGGCCCTCTCGCTCGGCGCAAACCCGATCGCCAACGCGTTGTAATTGTCGTACACCAGTTCAATCGCATTCGGCAGCCGCTTGCGAAGCGTAGCCAGTGCCTTTCGCGCAAGCTGAGCAATCTCCGGCGTATACGCATCCAGAAAACGATCGAGCTGCCTCTCCGGACTCTCCGCCACTGCCTTCTTGATCGCTATCATGCACGGCCCCTTCTAGTCCCTAGGCCCCAGCCCCTAATCCCTGCCTTCAGTCCAGCAATCCCTTCGACAGATACCTCTCCGCCGAGTCCGGAATCACCGTAACCACTCGCTTCCCTGCCCCAAGCTCCCTCGCCAGATCCACCGCGGCACAAACCACCGCCCCCGCGCTCGATCCCGCAAATACTCCTTCCTCCACAGCCAGCCGCCTCACCATCTTGAGCGCCGGATCATCCATCACCATCATCACGCGTTCGCAAACTTTCCGGTCAAACGTCGCCGGGATAAACGACACGCCAATCCCCTCCACCTTATGCGGCCCCGGCTCCCCACCCTCCAACACGCTTCCCTGCGGTTCCACCGCCACGGTCAAAATATCCGAGCGCTTTTTCTTCAAAAATCTTGCCACCCCCGTAAACGTCCCCGCTGAACCCACACCCGAGACCCAGGCATCCACTCGTCCCTGCATCTGCTCCCATATCTCCACCGCTGTCGTCTGCTCATGAAAGTCAGGATTCGCCGGATTCTCAAACTGCAGCGCCGCAAACGCTCCCGGCGTCTCCATCTCAAACTCAAGAGCACGCTCGATCGCGCCCGCCATTCCCCCAGCCTCCGGAGTGCGCACCACCGTCGCGCCCAATCCGCGCATCAACTTCACCTTCTCCTCCGCGAACTGCTCCGGCACATACAACATCACTTTGTAGCCGCGATTCACGCCGATCAACGCGAGCCCTACGCCCGTATTTCCCGCCGTCGCTTCAACGATCGTTCCGCCGGGCCGAAGCACACCGCGCCGCTCTGCATCCAGCACCAGTCCCAGCGCCGCGCGATCCTTCACGCTGCCGCCCGGATTCAGAAACTCCAGCTTCGCCCAGATCTCCGCGCATCCTTCACCGCCGCGAGCCTTCTCGAGCCGCCGCATCCGGAGCATCGGCGTCTGCCCCACCAGCTCCAACACATTCTCTACAACCCTCATCAACCAGAACCTCGCACACCAATCGTTTCATCTCCAGAGTCTGGAGACAAATAGCACACCTTTGCTCTTTTACATCAACCACAGCCCATTGACGCGGCCCCACCCAATCCGGCCAGGGTCAGGGTTGCTTCTTCTCCGAAGTAAAGCCACTCGTAGCAGGAGCTCCATTGCCATTCGAAGCCTTCGCAATCACACGCGGATAGTATCCGCTCCTCGTCCGCACCGAGAGCCTGCCAAAGCTCTTCGCCTTCGCCTCCACATGAATCTCTCGATACCCACCCAGCGTCGGCGATTTCGTCGAGTGGTACGCAATTGAGTACTGCGTCCGAATGTCCTGCGCCACCTCCGCCGCAATCGCATCCACGTCCCTCAACGACTTCGGAAAGTAAGCCACGCCGCCCGTCTGCTCCGCCAGCGTCTCCAGCACCCGCCGCGCATGGCGCGACTCCCGCTTGTCCGTATCCTCACCAAACAGTAGCCCGACGCAGTAGATCACCGGCCCATCGAGGTCCTGAATCCTCCGCACCGTCTGCTCCAGCGTTGCGCTCGAAGCATTGTCTTCGCCGTCCGTCACAACCAGCAGCACCTGCTTCGGATGTTTCGCGTTCTTCGCCAGATAATCCGCCGACGCCACCAGCGCATCGTAGATGGCCGTCCCCCCGCTCGATTTGATGTATCCCAGACCCTCTCTCAGCTTGTCGATCTTGTTTGTAAAGTCCTGGTCGATGAAAGCCTCCCACGAGAAGTCCACCAGAAATTCTTCATCCTCCGGATTCGACAGCTTCACGAAATCCAGCGACGCCTTATCCACCGCCTGCCGCTTGTCGTACATCGAACCCGAGCTATCAATCAGCAACCCAATCGACACCGGCAGGTCTTCATGCCGAAACGAAGCAATCGTCTGCTGCACCCCATCCTCATACACCGTGAACGCCGTCTTATCGAGTGTCTGAATCGACTTGCCGCTTCCGTCCAGCACCGTTGCATTCAGCCGGACCTCATAAGCGTCCTCACGTAGCGTGTACTTCCCATTTTCGCGCTCGATCTTGCTGAGCCCCACACCTTGCGACGAGCCAGACTGGCTCGGTACCGGCGAATCCGGATCCGGCGAAGGCACAGGATCGCGATCCACTGTTAGCGAAGGTTGTTTGACCACCGGCGCCTGCTTTACCTGCGTCTGCGCCGACGACGGCTGCTGAGCCCATCCGCCCGCCCCACCCGTCACCGCCACTAACCATCCCGCCGCCATCATCCGCGGCCACAAACTTTTACTGCGAAGGTGCATAGTACCCCTGGCGATTGTGCACCGTCAGCGCGGGAAGACCCGGCGGCGGCACCAGCCGTATCTTCAATTTACGCCAGTTCCCATCCTGCTTCACATCCGACGGCCTGTACCCAATCACATATTCGTTCCGCAACTCCGCGCTGATCCTCGATGCAATATCACTCAGGTCGCTCAAATCCATCACACGGAACATCCGGCCGCCCGTCATCTCGCAAATATCGTTCAGCAGGATCGGCCCCAGCTGTTCCTCGGTAGTCGGCGCATACTGGTCAAATATACCGATCGAATAAATTTGTAAATCGCTCTCCCGCACCACCCGGCGCAATTCACCTTCGGTATACCGGCTCCGGTTGTCTCCACCGTCAGAGATAATCAACAGCGCCTTGCGATCGTACTTCGCTTGCTTCAGCTTATCGACACCCAGGTAAATCGCGTCGATCAGCGCCGTCCGGTTCTCCGGCTTCAACATCACCATCCGCGCCTCAACATCATCGACATCCGACGTGTAGTCCACAATCACCGCCGGCCGGTCATTGAACCCCACCACAAAAAACTCATCCTGCGGGTTCGACGTCCGCATAAACTCACTCAACGCCTTCCGCGCCCGCTGAAACTTCGACGACATACTCCCGCTCAGGTCGAAGATGATCCCGATCGTCACCGGCGCATCTTCCGTCGAGAAGCTCTTGATCACCTGCCCGACGTTATTGTCGTAGACCTCAAAGTTCTCCTTCTCCAGCCCCGTCACCAGCCGGTTCATCGGATCGGTCACCGTCGCCGGTACCAGCACCAGATTCACATCCACTCGAATCCGCGCATCCCGCCTCGAAGTCGCGAGCCTCGCGGCATTGTCCGCGCCTTCGATCACCGGCTTCGAATCCTCAGGTGTCTTCGGAGGAGGCGGTGGCGCAGGGGTATGCACCTCACCCAGCGGATTCTCCTGCGCGAAACAAGCCTTTGTTCCAACCCCCACCCAAAGCGCCAGAACCACCAATACCAGCGCCGTCTTACCCCACGTCTTCCCGTCTTTGCTCCTCATCGTGATATCCATACTGGCACCTAAGCCCGTTCCGCGCCCAATCGGCCGCATCCCTCATGGAACCTACTCCCTCAGCACCTTTGCCGTCGAGCCCTAAACGGCCATACTTCCTCAGATGCTGATTCAAGAAATGATAGACCCCCCGTCAATCCCTTGTGTCACAGTTTTATCGTTACGATGGGTTTCCCGGTACTGGTACTTTCACCAGCCTTTCTTCGCCCGGCCAACTCCTGCGACCGACCCCTCCTTCCACCACACCACCCCGTACAATCTCTATAACCCTAAGACGTCTGGAGACAGAAAAAGAATGGCCCGCCTTTACCCCTTTCGCGCCCTCCGTTACGACCCCGCCCGCGTCCACATGGAGGCTGTCGTCACCCAACCCTACGACAAGATCACCCCGGCCATGCAGCAGCGTTACTACGAGTCCAGCCCTTACAATCTCGTCCGCGTCATCCTCGGCAAGCAGGAACCCGGCGACACCGACCCACAGGAGTTCCTCCCGTCAGGCGAAAAAGCCCATAACGTCTACACCCGAGCCGCCCAGTACCTCCGCGACTGGCGCAAAGAGGGCGTCCTGGCCGAGGAGCCCGAACTCGCCGTCTACGGCTACTCCCAGACCTACACCGTCCCCGGAACTGACGAAAACCGCGAACGCCGCGGCTTCATCGCCCTCGGCCATCTCTACGACTACGCCGACAAAGTCGTCTACCGCCATGAACAAACCTTCCCCAAGCACAAATCCGACCGCATGGCCCTCTTCAAGGCCACCCGCACCTATTGCGAGCAGATCTACATGCTCTACTCTGACCCTGCCTTCACCGCCGAAAAACTAATCTTCCAGGGTGCATTTCCGAACGGCTTCGACGACAACCCCGCCGACCTTGCCATCACCGACGAGTACGAAGTCGTCCACAAGCTCTGGAAGCTCACCGACCCCAACCTCATCAATCTCCTCCTCACCGCCATGCGCGACAAAAAGCTCATCATCGCCGACGGCCACCACCGCTACGAGACCTCCGTCGCCTACGCCAAGGAGCGCTCCGCCCAGCTCAAGCTCCCCCTCAACCAGCCCAACGGCTTCCTCGACGAGGACGAGCGCCTCAACTCCAACCATCTCCCCGTCCCACCCTTCCCCGAGGCCGCAATGATGATGACCTTCGTCAACATGGACGCCCCCGGCATCACCATCCTCCCGACCCACCGCGTTGTCACCGGCATCGAAAACTTCTCTTCGCCCGACTTCATCACCAAAGCCAGCGCCTTCTACACCATCACTGAAATCCCCTCACCCGCCGCCGCCCCCGACCTCATCGCCCAGCTCAACCAGTCCCCAGGCGACTCTTTCATCGCCGCCACCGGAGACGGCAACTACATCCTCACTCCCAAACCCGAAGCCATCGCGCCCCTCCTGAAGGGCCTTCCCGCCAAACAGAGCCAGTTAGGCGTAGCCCAACTCCACACCGTAGTCCTCGACCACCTCCTCGGCCTCACCGAAGACAAAATCCGCGCCACCGGCAACATCCAGTACCTCCGCGAAGCCGCCGAAGCCGTCTCCCTCGTCGACTCCGGCGAAGCCAACATCGTCTTCCTCATCAAACCCGTCACCCTCGACCAGCTCAAGGACGTCTCGCTCTCAGGCGAAGTCATGCCCCAAAAATCCACCGACTTCTACCCCAAACTGCTCAGCGGCCTCGCCATCTACGCCCTCGATTAACCCACCCCCAACTCAACAACAAAGCACCCAAGTCAACAACCATAATCTGAAGCTGTCATTTCGACCGGAGCGGTCCACGGTATCATCGTGGACCGCGCAGTGGAGAAACCTGCTTCTCTACCGCCGCTCTTTCCCAACCACAGAACCGGGTACCCCATCCTTTTAGGTCCTATCGAAAAGGGTGGGTTGTCGAGCGGAGCTCGATAGCACTCACTTCAAACAAACACCCAGTACAATCAACCCGACGACCTTGACTCCGCCCCGCCGACATCTCGCCGCGCTGCTCCTCACCCTGCTCACCGGCGCAGCTGCCCAGGCTCAGCAACCCACCCCCCGCACCCTCATCTTTCTCGACCCCGCCCACGGAGGCCCCGACCCCGGAGCCCACCTCCCCAACAATCTCCTCGAAAAGGACCTAACCCTAGCATTCGCCACCCGCCTCCGCGCCCAGCTCTCCGCCGCCGGCTTCGCCATCATCTCAACCCACGACACCGACCCCGCCGTCCCGTTTCCCACAGACCAGCGAGCAGAAATCGCCAACCACGCCCATCCCTTCGCCTGCCTCATCCTCCATGCCACCTCCAGCGGATCCGGCGTCCACATCATCACCTCATCCCTCGCCCCCAACGAACTCGACGACCCCCACGCCAGCATCCCCTGGAACACCGCCCAATCCGCCTCCGTCCCGCAAAGCCTCGCCCTCGCCAACGAGATCGGCCTCTCGCTCGAACACGCCAAACTCCCCGTCATCCTCGGCCGGGCCTCCCTCCGTCCCCTCGACAACCTTGTCTGCCCCGCGGTAGCCATCGAAATCGCCCCACTCACCCCAACCGATGCCGGCGCTACACCCGTCTCCGACGCCAATTATCAGCAGACCGTCGCAAAGGCCATCGTGGCAGCCCTCACCTCCTGGCGCACCCACACCCTGGCCGCCGCCGGAGTCTCCCGATGATCCCTCGCTACCAGCGGATCCTTTTTTGGAGCCTCGTCGGAGCCATCCTTCTCATGGTCGCCTTCCTCCTCCGAGGCTGCGAACAAGCACACAAGCGTCTGGGCGCGCCCACATCCGACACCCCCATAGCCGCACCCACCTCCGCCAGCACCGAGGACATCACCCTCTACCTCGCCAACGACGCCGACGCCTCCATCACCCCCTCCACCGAGTCCATCTCACTCCCACAAGAACCCGCCATCCGCGCCCGCGCCCTCCTCGACCACCTCCTCGCCGCGTACGCCCTGCCTAGCTCCGCCCATCCCCTTCAAGCTGGCCCCGCAGTTGACGACGTCTTCCTCCTTACCGATCCCCAACCCGCCCCAGGCGAACAGCCCGGCCAACTCGCCGTCATCAACCTCCGCGGCGCCTTCGTCAACAACCACCCCTCCGGTATTCAGGTCGAATCCCTCACAGTCCAATCCATCATCGGCACCCTGCACGCCGCGCTCCCACAGATCACCAGCATCCGTTTTCTCGTAGACGGCCAACCCCACGACACCCTAGCCGGCCACGCCGACCTCCTCCACACCTACCCCGCCACCGACACCGCAGCCAAACCCATGCCCCCAACGGAACCCTGAACCCGTAGCTAACAAGCTAACCAGCCAACTCGCTAACTAGCTTTCCTGAGAACGGAGAACAGAAAACTGGCAACCCAAGCCCCACCCACCATAGGCGTCTTCGACTCAGGCTTCGGCGGCCTCACCGTCCTCCGAGAGCTGCTACCCCTCATCCCCTCCGCACACTTCATCTACCTGGGCGACACCGCCCGCCTCCCCTACGGCTCAAAATCCCGAGAAACCATCGCCCGCTACGCCGTCTCCAGCGCAAAGTTCCTCGAGGAGCAAGGCGCGGACCTCCTCGTCATCGCCTGCAACACCGCAACAGCCCTCGCCCTCGAAGACATCCAGCAAGCCGTCCCCATCCCCGTCATCGGAGTGGTCCAACCCGGTGCCCAAGCCGCCCTCGCGTCCGCGAAATCGGCATCCCACCATCCGATGAGGCTGTCATTTCGACCGGACCCTGAGCGAGTGCGGCGAGCCGAAGGGGGAGTGGAGAAACCTGCTTCTCTACCCCAACAGCTCGACACACCTCAAAGTGAGTTCACAAAGGACGAGGGCGGTGTCTTCCTAAGCGAAGCGCTTGAGCGAAACCAAGGCGAGCAGTCGAAGCACCGGCATTCGTCTTCCTCCCAGCCGGGAGCGACACAACAAACCCAGGTCCTGGTCCTCGCCACAGCCGCCACGGTCCAATCCCACGCCTACACTTTCGCCCTCAACGCCCTAAACCTGGAAGCCCACGAAAAAGCCTGCCCCCTGCTCGTCCCTCTCGTCGAAGAAGGCTGGATCAACCACCCCGTCACCGACGAAGTCCTGAAAATCTACCTAAGCGAAGCCTTGACCGAAGCCCCCAACGCCCAAACCCTTCTCCTGGGCTGCACTCACTACCCACTCCTTGAACCCGCTATCCGCCGCACTCTCGCCACCCTCAACCATCCCCTGACCATCATCGACTCCGCCGAATCCACCGCCCAGGCAACCGCCGCCCTCGTCGCCCAGCAATTCCCCACGCTCCCAACAAACGCCAAATCCACCTGCACCTTCTACGCCACCGACTCCATCGAAAAATTCCAACGCCTCGGCTCCGCCTTCCTCGGCCAACCCGTTACCGCAGTCCGCCATCTCGACCTCCACGAATAGCAGGAAAGATTGTGCGAGTGACTTGACAAAATCCCCCTCCAGACTGGCTATACTGGAAGGCGAAAACGGGCCTGCAAAGCGTAAACACCAAACCTAAGCCATTACTTTCTAACACTTTGCACAATGCAAGTCCGAAAAATAAGACTTTTCAACGATTACAGGGACAAAGTCCAGAACTAAGCCTCATATTTCGAATACTTTGCACACTTTTTACCAGGGGAGGGGGTACCCTCCGGAACGGAGTCACCCACCAATGCCCTATCTCCTCAAGTCCGAACCCACCACTTACTCCTTCGACGACCTGGAACGCGACGGCAAGACCGTCTGGGACGGAATCTCCAACCCGCAGGCCCTCCTCAATCTCCGCAGCATGAAGCCTGGCGAAAAACTCGTCATCTACCACTCCGGAACCGGCAAGGCCGCCATCGGCACCGCTAAAGTCCTCTCCGTCGACGCCGCCGACCCCAAAAATCCCAAGGTCGTCATCGAACCCGGCAAGCGCCTCAAGCACGAAAAAACTCTCGCCGAGATGCGCGACGCCTCTGTATTCAAA
>Ga0210388_10003766_pt1 | contig 11844 bp, 10 predicted proteins | sample IncBWC19OmetaG_FD_155485 | JGI IMG/M metagenome (GOLD analysis project Ga0210388, IMG submission 155485) | Forest soil microbial communities from Barre Woods Harvard Forest LTER site, Petersham, Massachusetts, United States - Inc-BW-C-19-O ... | reverse complement strand
GAACCGGATCGTCGCGCGGATCTCGGCTTCGGACACCAGCAGAATCTTCTCCAGGTGACGTTGCAGTACGGGGAAAGTCAGCTTGCCCGTGGAAGGCGTGCGCAAGCCGTCTGCGATTGTGTCCGGTGGTGGAATGGTAATCCGTTCGCCCGCGGCAAGCGAGAGCGCGGCGTCGTTCGCCATCGCCGGCTCCACGCCGAAAACGCGAATTCCGGGCCGCATCGATTTCGCGATCGTCGCGCAACCTGCGGCGAGGCCGCCGCCCCCCACGCACACGACGAGTGCGTCAGGCGCATCGGGGGCGGGTATATCTTCGAGAAGCTCAAGCGCCGCGGTGCCTTGACCCGCCATGATCATCGGATGATCGAACGGAGGCACGAGCGTTCCCCCCCTCTCCGACAGGACGCGCGCGGCGATCGCTTCGCGGTCTTCGCGCATGCGGTCGTACGTCACAATGCGGGCGCCCGCCGCGCGGGTGGCCTCCACCTTGGAGCGCGGAGAGTCTTCGGGCATCACGATCGTAGCCGGTGCGCCGGCGTATTTCGCCGCGATTGCGGTCGCCTGCGCATGATTGCCGGATGAAAATGCGACCACGCCCCGCGCGACTTCATCCGGCGACAACGAGAGGATAAGATTCGATGCGCCGCGAATTTTGAACGAGCCGGTGCGCTGCAGATTTTCGCACTTCAGGAAAACGCGCAAGCCCGCGCGCTCGTCGATGCTGCGGGAGGTCATCAGGGGCGTGCGCCGAGCGAGCGGTTTGATGCGCTCCGCCGCCTCAAGAATCAACTGGGGAGAAATCTCCAAAACGGTTAACGCGCGGTCTCAAATTCAAGACGGGTCTGTCGATTGTAGCGGAGCCGATCCTGATATTCCTGATAGAGCGTGCTGAATCCCGCCCAGTAGTAACCGCAGACGAACAACGACAGGAACGGCAGCGTCGGATAGTTTGACGTCGACAGCGCAAACCAGCACATATAGAGGAAATACGATCCGCAGGCCAGTTCGAAATAAGGCAACCAGCCGCTCTTCCGCTTGTATTTCTTCACGGCCATGCGCTTCTGCTGCGTGCCCTCGATGGCGTATTTCGGCGTGCGCACAAAGCCGCTTTTCACTCCGAACAGAGCTTCGAGAACCGCCCGGGTATTGATCAGAGTAAGGCCCACGCCGACCGCCATGAGCATCGGCAGAATCATGAAGGAGCGTTTCCACGTTTTAGGATGCAACTCTCTTTGGGCGATAACGTAAAACGCCGAGAGCGACCAGAACGACGCGATGATGAGCGGGAAATCGAGCAGCATCATCTCCCACGCTCCCATATAAAAACGCACGATCATCACCGGCAGCATCAACGCCGAAACAATCATCATCAGCGGATAGGAAATGTTCGGCGTCAGATGCATGATGGCTTCCAGCTTGACGCGGAACGGAAGTCTCGCACGCAACAGATCCGGCAGCAGTTTCTTCGCGCACTGCGTCAGGCCTTTGGCCCAGCGGAACTGCTGGACCTGGAACCCGTGCATTTCGACCGGCAGTTCGGAAGGGCAATCGATTCCCGGAAGATAAACGAACTTCCAGCCCTTCACCTGCGCCCGATAGCTCAGGTCGGAATCTTCCGTGAGTGTGTCATGCTGCCAGCCGCCGGCGTCGGCGATCATCGAAACACGCAGGATGCCAGCGGTCCCATTGAAATTGAAGAACAGGCCGGCCCGCGACCGCGCGCCATGCTCGAGGATGAAATGCCCGTCGAGCAGCATGCCCTCGACTTCCGTGAGGAAGTTGAAATCGCGGTTCAGATAGCTCCAGCGGGTCTGCACAACGCCTACCTTTGGATCAGCGAAATGGTGAATTGTACGGGTAAGAAAGTCGACAGGCGGTATAAAATCCGCGTCGAATACGGCTACAAACTCTCCCGTCGCCGATTTCAAGCCTTCCTGCAGTGCGCCCGCCTTGAAGCCTTCCCGATTGGTTCGGTGAAGGTACTCGATGTTGTGCCCCATGTTGCGGTATTTCTCGCAGAGGGCGTCGGCGAACTGGTGTGTGTCGTCGGTCGAGTCATCCAGAACCTGGATCTGCAGAAGCTCGCGCGGGTACTCCATCTTGACGGTTTCGTCGATCAGGCGCTCGAGCACGTAACGCTCGTTATAGAGAGGCAGCTGGATCGTCACCGGCGGCAGGTTCTCGAAGCCCACATTGGTTTCCTGCGCGGCTTTCCCGCGGTATTTGAAATAAGTGCGAATCGTCTCAAAACGGTGCATGCCGTAGATGGAAAGCACGGCCAGGATGCCGAAGTAGGGGATCAGCAGCGCCCAATCGAACCAGGACAACTGGTGGATGCCGGCGAAGGTGTCGTCAAAGAGTCCGCGCGTGAACCGGTCCAGCGTGGAAGCTACTAGAAAAGCAGGCGTTGTAGGGAAAAGATACATCTCGGTTAACGGTAGACGGTATATTTTACTCGCCTTGGCAACCGGGCCTCGGTCTCAATCTTATAGTGTACATGCCACATACAGCAAGGGCACGCCGTATGGAAACGGCGTGCCCTTTAGCGACGGTAGTGCTTGGGGTTACTGCTGAGCTGAGCGTTACTGCTGAGCAGAACCAGTGGCAGGACTATTGTTCGATGCGAGAGTCTGATCCGCGCTGAAGAGAGTGACTTCCACGCGGCGGTTCTTCGCATTGGCAGCGCGGCCACGGCCTTCATCGACCGGCTTCTGTTCGCCCAGGCCGATCATGTGGACGCGGTACACCGGAATGTTGTGCTCGGCGACCAGGTACGCCATGACGGAATCGGCGCGGCGCTTGCTGAGGGCGCTGTTGTATTCAGAGCTTCCCACACGGTCCGTAAAGCCTTCAACCGCGATGAAGAAACGCTTGTACTGGTTCTGGTTGGCTACCATCTGATCCAGCGCCATCTTCGAATCGGCGTCCAGCTTGTCGCTGTTGAACTTGAAATTTACGGTCGTTTCGGCTACCTGTTTATACGCGTCGAGATTAGCCACAGTGTCGGCAAGTTGCCCTTTCAAAGCGGCTACTCCCTGATTAGCCTGATCCGCTTTGCCGGATGCGTCATTGGCCCGATTCATGGCCTCTCCCGCACGGTTGTCAGCCGAAACAGCGCGCTCGTTTGTAGCATTTAGCGCAGTTTCGTCCTTTTCCTGGGTCGCGCGCGTCTCATCAAGTGATGCGCGTGTCTTGTCGAGCGTCTGGCCCTGCTGATCGGACTTCGACGCTACCTGGTCCAGCTTCCCGCTTACCGGGTCTACTGTCTTCTTAACGTAGTTTTTCGTGGCGCAGCCCGTACCGAGCAATGCACCCATGAAAATCAATGCGATCGGAATCGACTGCCTCATCGGTGAAAACCTCCGGCGCGATTAAAAGCAATCGGCGTGCCAATTAAAATGGAGGCCATGATTATCCGCGCTGTCCTGGCCATCGGCTTGTTCCTCGTGGCCGGTCGCGGCGATGCGCAGTGGTTGAACCAGCCCACGAAGGGAATCCCTCGCAAGGCCGATGGCAAGCCGAATCTGGCCGCTTCAGTGCCGCGAACTGCCGATGGTAAGCCCGACCTTTCAGGCATGTGGCGGATTGCGGTGAGCCCGGGCTATGTTGCCAACATCGCCGCCGATTTGATGCCCGGCGATGTTTTGCCCTGGGCGCAGGCGCTCTATCAGCAGCGTTCGGAGAACCTGGGTAAGGACGATCCGTGGACTGTGAAGTGTCTCCCCATGGGTACGCGCCACTTCACCAACGGCGGGCTCGCGAGAATCATCCAGACCTCTGGATTGATAGCGATCCTCTACGAGGATCTCGCGTATCGCCAGATTCACCTGGACGGGCGAACGCTGCCCAGAGATGCGAATCCGAGCTACATGGGTTTCTCCGTGGGCCACTGGGAGGGCGACACGCTGGTGGTCGAGAGCACCGGCTTCAAGGACACGACATGGCTGGATATGGGCGGGCATCCTCATACGGAAGCGCTTCGCATCACCGAGCGCTTTCAACGCCGCGATTTCGGGCACATGGATTTGCGCGTGACGATCGACGATCCCAAGGCATATGCGAAGCCATGGACCATCGCGGCCACCATCAATATGGTGCCGGATACGGAACTACTCGAATACGTGTGTGCCGAGAACGAGAAGGATGCCGCGCATCTGGTGGGGAGAACGGCGGACGAGCAGAAAGTGCGGGTCGCTCCCGAGGTGCTTGCGAAATATGTCGGGACCTACGAAGAGACTTCGAACGATAACCCGAACTTCGTTGTACAGCGATTCACCGTCACGCTTGCGGGCGATCAGCTGCTTCTCGATATCGGCGGCAGGGGCAAGGTGCCGTTGTATCCGCTTTCGCAAACCACCTTTTCACCGCGCCTGCTGGGCACGTACGAGTTTGTGAAAAATGCGACGGGCGCGGTCACCCACCTGATTGCATATTCGACAGAGGGCGATGTGAAAGCCGTTCGCAAATGAATGTAGAATAAATTCGCTATGTCGCGACTACGATCGACTTTCCTGGCGCCGATGGCCCTGCTCGCATTCGCGGCGGCGGTTTCCGCCACCGACGACCTTCCCAATCCTTATCGGGCGGTCGAGAATTGGGCGCAGCTCCCGGCAGGCGTGCAGTGGGGACAAGTGATCGCAGTCAAGCCAGACGCCCACGGCAACCTCTGGGTGTTTCATCGCAGCGATCCGGCGATCTTGGAGTTTGATTCGTCCGGCAAGTACCTGAAGGGTTTTGCCGCCGGAATGTTCGTGCAGGCGCATGGGCTGAGCATCGATCGCGATGGCAACCTCTGGGTCACCGACGCGCAGGGAAAGGACGGCAAGGGGCAACAGGTTTTCAAATTCAGTCCCGAGGGAAAAATTCTGATGACGCTGGGTAAGGCCGGCGTTGCTGGCGCCGGCCCCGATACCTTCAACGGCCCGTGCGATGTCGCGATCGCACCCAATGGCGACATCTTCGTGGCCGATGGGCACGGTAATGACACGAACGCCCGCGTAGTGAAGTTGACGAAAGACGGAAAGTTCATCAAGGCGTGGGGCAAGAAAGGCTCCGGGCCGGGCGAGTTCGATACCCTGCACAGCATCGCAATGGATTCGAAAGGGCGCATCTTCATCGCAGACCGCGGCAACAGCCGGATTCAGATCTTCGATCAGGATGGCAGGTTCATCGATCAGTGGAAGCAGTTCGGGCGGCCGAGCGGCCTCTTCATTACGAAGAACGACACGCTGTATTCCGTCGATTCGCAGTCGGATGAAAAGACCAACCCGGGCATGCAGCGCGGCATTCGGATCGGCAGCGCGAAGGATGGCGTTGTGAAGATATTCATTCCGGATACGTCCCCCGATCCGGCGATCGCGCTTGCCGAAGGGGTGAGCGCCGATGCCAAAGGCGATGTCGTTTATGCGGCTGGCGTGAGTTCCATGGCCTTACACAAGTTCGTTAAGGCCGCGCCCCGATCTTGAGGCGGATCCGGAAAAGGTGTGTGCAGGCGGTGATGTAGAGGGTCTTTCCATCCGGGTCGCCGAACGCCAGATTGGTCGGGACAATGCGCGGTTTCGGCTCCACTCCCGCGGGCTGCGGAAGCTCGAGCGTGCCGAGGTGTTTCCCTTCCTTCGACGTGATCCAGATTTCGCCCGGACCCACGGCGTTCGTGGAATAGAGATTCCCCTTTACGTCGGTTTTCATGCCGTCGTTGCCCGCCGGGATGAACAAGCGCTCGTTGGCGATAGTGTCATCGGGCAGAACGTCGTAGCGAACGGTCTTGCGGAATCCGAGGGTCACGTAAAGCGTTTTTTCGTCGGGAGAAAGCGTGATCCCGTTCGGAATCTGTCCCGGATGATCTTTGTCGCTGCCAAGCAAAGTCACCCTGCCGTCTTTTACCAGATAAAAACCATTGGAAGACAGCTCCCGCGCCGGGCTGTTGTCGCCGCCGCGCATGCCCCACGGGGTGTCGGTGAAGTAGATTGCGCCGTCGGATTTCACCACCACATCGTTCGGTCCGTTGAATCGCTTGCCTTCGTAGCGGTCGGCGATCATGGTGCGCGTACCGTCCTTCTCCAGACGCACTACGTTGCGGTCGGTCATCGCGGTGATGATCAGGCGGCCCTGCGGGTCGAGCGCCAGGCCGTTCGAACCAATCAGCAGAATCGCGAGGCGGCCGCTGATGGTCTGGTCTCCCACGTTCTTCGCATCGTTCCCGGTGTACCCGCTTTTTTCGAGGAAGACGGAAAGCGGATTGCCCTCCGTCCACTTGTAAATCACGTTGGCGGCGTTATCGCTGAAGAGCAGGAATCCGCTCTTGCCTTGCGGGATCCAGACCGGCCCTTCCGTTAGTCCGAAGTGATCGCCGAGCGTTTCCAGTTTCGCGTCGGGCGAGATGATCTCGTCGAGCGCCGGGTCGAGCCGCACGATCTTGAACGGCGTCCCAGGCGGTGTCTGGGCGTTCAGCACATTCAAGCACGCAATCAAAACGATCGGTATCTTCATCGCTAGACGCCGGTGCGAAGCGCCCCGCTCTTTGCACTCTTGATCAGGTGGTCCGCCGCGCGGAAAGCGAGCGCCTGGATGGTCATGGTCGGGTGATTGCGACCGCCGGTCACCATGCTGCTGCCATCCACGATGAACAGGTTCGGCACATCGTGGGCCTTGTGATACTTATCGACCACCGATGTTTTCGGGTCGTTCCCCATCCGGCAGGTTCCGCGGTTGTGTGCGCCACCGCGCGTATCCGCGATCGGAGGCGCCCAGACCTTTTTCGCACCCGCCGCCTGCAGAATTTCGATCGATTTCTGGCGGAAAAACTCCATATTTTTGAAATCGTCGGGATGGCTTGTCGACGTAATGCGCATCGCGGGTAATCCCCATTCGTCTTTCACGTCGGGATCGAGATCGACGCGGTTCGTCTCCAGCGGTAATTGCGTGACGAAACAATTGATGGTCATCCGGTGGTTCGCTTCTTCTCTGAGCGCCTTCTTGTAACCTTCACCCCAACGCGGCGCTTCCGGAGACAATCCGTCGAGGCCAAGATCGAGCGGGGTGAGATATCCGCGAGCCGTCAAACGTCCGCCGCCGTAAAATCCACGCTTCGGATCCGAACCGACGTAATCCACAATACCGGCGCCGGAAATCACACCCTTGTATTCGTTCAGCGGATGCTCGAAGAGCGCGCTCGCTGTAGCCCCGTTGCCGAGCATCAGATACTTTCCCACGACGCCGTTCGAGTTCGCGAGGCCATCCGGGAAACGCGCCGACTTCGACAGCAGAAGAAGCCGCGCCGACTCCGATCCGTTGGCCGACAGCACAACCGCCTTCGCGCGCTGCCGCACTTCCTTTTTCTGCGCGTCGAAATAGACCACGCCGGTTACGCGCCCGCTGTTGTCGGTGGAGATTTCGCGGACGTAACTACGCACGCGGATCTCGCAGCGGCCGGTCTTCTCGGCGAGCGGAATCATGGTGACGGCGGAACTGGAGCGCGCGCGAACCTGGCAGCCATAGCCCGAACAGATGCCGCAATTCACGCACGCGGCGCGTCCCATGTAGGGCTTCGTGATGATTGCCAGGGGACCGGGAACAACGCTCAATCCCATCTTTGCCGCCGCGGTCTGGAACAGCGCGCCGGAACTCTTCAGGGGCACGGGAGGCACCGGGTAGTCTTTCTTCATGGGTGCGACGAACGGCGAATTGACGCGTACCCCGGAGATTCCCATTTCCCATTCGGCCTGCGTGTACCAGGGTTCGAGCTCCTCGTACGAGATTGGCCAGTCCACAAGGCCAGTGCCGGATGGAACGGTCGGGTCGTGCGTGGCTTCATTGAATTCCCAAGGCAGGTGACGCCAGCTGCTGCCGCCGTAAGTGACCGTGCCGCCGCCCACCACGCACCCATAGGCGTGCGTGCCCGCAACCGCCTTCTCCTTGTCGTTCCGACGGAAAGTATTGCGCTGGCGCGCCGGGTCGCTCATCAGACGGTCTTCCTCGCTGATGTTGCGTTGCAGCCACTCGTCTTTGTTGTATTCGTGTTCGCGGCCGTACTTGCCCCAGCCGCCCTGCTCAAGGACGACAACCGAAAAACCGGCCGTCGACAACTGCTTGGCCATGATGCCACCGGCGGCGCCGGAACCGATAACAACGAAGTCGACTTCAGTGGATGTCGGATATTGCTTCATGGCGGTTAACCTTTCACCTGCGCGTCGTAGTAACCGAACGGCGGCTTGAAGTTCAGTGAATCGTCGTAGCCGATCAGCTTCCACCCGACCTTGTCGAAATTGCCGCCGTGCACCGGGCGAGCGAAAAACCCGATCACCGTGTGCTGCCGGACCATATTGAAGAACGGCGTCTTCTCGATCGAGGTGAGAACTTTGATCTGCTGTTCGGGAGTGAGTGCGGAGAATTTCGCTGCGTCGGGGAAAAGCTGTTGGGTCGTCGCGTGAAGATCGAGCAGTCCCTTCGTATACGCGGGCTGGCTATTCTTCGCGAAAGTCGTTAGAGCGCGGTCAATGAAATAAAGGCACCGGGCTTCGCGCGCGCCGGGAGTGTCATCGGTCGGAATGATGCGGGCCGTAATGGCTTCGACCTCCGCGGCTTGCGCATCGCTGAAGAAGCCAAGCTTCGGGGCTTCCGCGCGCGCGTGTTCCTGTGCGGCAAGAATGCCCGGGTAGTTGGCCGTGATCCATGCGGCGTTGATGCCGCCTATGGAACTTGCCAGGAATGACCGGCGCGATCTTCCTTGATTACTCATGCTCTTTCCTCCTGCTTGCAACTGGTGGCCGTTTAAGATTCTATTCCAATCTGATGCGGAGAATTCGACCGCCTAACGCCCCCTTTTCCCGTGGAGTATACTGTTTCCATAGCTGACCGTTCCTGGTGCGTGCCTGATCGCAATCTTTCACAAGGCTGCGCAGTTGCCAACTGCAGCAGCCTTGTTTCGTTTTCGGGGTGCGGGGATTCGGGGGATCGCACCTAAGGGATGTTCGGCTCTGAATTTTTCAAGAGGTCAGGTAATGAGAGAAAAAGGTACAGTGAAGTGGTTTAACGCGGCCAAAGGCTTCGGATTCATCCAGCGCGAATCCGGCGAGGATGTTTTCGTGCACTTTTCGGCCATTCAGTCCAGCGGATACAAATCGCTGGATGAAGGCGCCCGCGTAGAGTTCGAAGTGACCAGCGGCCCGAAGGGCCTGCAGGCCTCCAATGTGGAAACGGTAGCGGGTTGATAGAAGCGATTCGGACCAGCCGGGCGTCGAGCACGATGAACGGCTGGTCCGCAGCCCTGATCCGGGAGGTGGCATGAGTAAGGAAGACAGCATCGAAGTAACCGGAACCATTCTCGAGAAGTTTCCCAGCGGTTTATTCAGCGTGCAACTCGAGCATGATCGCATCGTCCTGGCGCATCTCGCAGGGCGATTGAGGCGCAATCGCATCCGCGTGCTGGCGGGCGACAAAGTCACGCTGGAGCTTTCCCCCTACGATCTGACCAAAGGCCGGATCACTTTCCGTCATCGTTAACGACCATCACGGATCCCGTGAAAACCCTTTTCGTTTTCGGCACTCGCCCGGAAGCCATCAAGCTCTGCCCCGTCGTTCTGCACATGAAGTCGAGGCCCGCGGAGTTCGACGTGCGCGTCGTCGTGACCGCGCAACATCGCCAGATGCTCGACCAGGTGCTGGAAGTTTTTCGCGTGGCGCCGGACTACGACCTCAACTCGATGATGCCTGGCCAGACGCTGGCCTCTTCGACAGCCCGTATACTCGGGGCGCTGGAGCCGGTGATGGCCGATGCCAAGCCCGATATCGTCTACGTGCAGGGCGACACCACAACTACTTTGTGCGGTGCGCTGGCGGCCTTTTATTCCGGTATTCCCGTTGGCCACATTGAAGCCGGATTGCGTACCGGAGATCTCGCGCACCCGTTCCCCGAAGAGATGAATCGCGTGGTCACGGGACGTCTCGCAGCCATTCACTTCGCCGCCACCGAGGGTGCGCGCGCGAATCTCATCCGCGAAGACGTCGCCCCGGAGGCGATCCACGTTACCGGAAATTCCGGCATCGACGCACTGCTGAACGTGCGTGATATGCTGGCATCGGGTGAATTGAAAGGCCAGGCGGATCTCGCCCGTTTCGGTTGCGATCCAGCCCGGCGTCTCATTGTCGTCACCGCGCACCGGCGCGAGAGCTTCGGCGGAGGATTTGAAAACATCTGCCGCGCCCTTCAGATCATTGCCAGGAGAAATGACGTCGAGATCGTTTATCCGGTGCACCGGAATCCGAACGTCATGGGCCCGGTGCAGCGATACCTTGACGGCCTTGCGAACGTCCATCTGATCGAACCGCTCGAGTATGTGCCGTTTGTCGATCTGATGCGGCGGGCTTATTTGTTGCTGACCGATTCCGGAGGCATACAGGAAGAAGGCCCGTCTCTCGGCAAACCCGTGATCGTGATGCGCGAGAAGACGGAGCGGCCGGAGGCAGTCGAAGCGGGAACCGTTCGCATGGCGGGCGCGGATGAGGGGAGAATCATCACAGAGGTCATGAGACTGCTGGATGATCCCGCAACGCGCGAGCGGATGTCGCGGGTTCACAATCCATATGGAGACGGGCACGCCAGCGAGCGGATTGCGAAGGCCACATTGTCTTATTTCGAAGAATTTCATGCAAACACCTGAAGTCCGGTCACAAATCGACCAGGTTTATTTGCAGCGTATGCATCGCATAGCAAATGCAGGGGATAATGTTTAATGAAGATCGGCTGGCCGGAAGCCACGAAGGGCATTTTGGCGGGCCGTCCGTATAATCGGGGCAGATTATGACAGAGCGTACCAGGAATCCAACAAACGCAAGGTCGCGCAAGCCGATTGCAGAAGCTGCGGAAGACCTCACTTCGATTCTTTCGTCGAAGGTGGTTGGCCAGCCGAACGTGATCAACGTGATCGTGCCGTACATCGAGATGTTCCAGGCGGGCCTCGCGCCCGAGAACCGTCCGGTGGGCGTGTTCCTCCTGCTTGGTCCCACGGGGACCGGAAAGACGCGCACAGTGGAGGCGATAGCCGAAGCTCTTCATGGGAGTGCGCGGAACATCCTGAAGATCGATTGCGGCGAGTTCCAGATGGAACATGAAGTTGCAAAACTGATCGGCGCGCCCCCGGGATATCTCGGGCATCGCGAAACGCAGCCCATGTTGTCGCAGCAGAAGCTGACGAGCGTGACCACCGACAATTGCGGCCTCGCGCTGGTGCTGTTCGATGAGATCGAGAAGGCGGCCCCGTCGCTGACGCGGCTGCTGCTGGGCGTGCTCGACCGGGGCATCCTCCGCCTGGGCGATAACTCGGTGGTGAATTTCGAGAAGAGCCTGGTGTTCCTGACGAGCAACCTGGGCGCGAAGGAAATGATGCGGGAGATCAGTCCCGATTTCGGGTTTCAATCCGCCGGGGCCAGTAGCACGCCCGCGGAACTGGGCAAGAAGCTCCAGGGGATCGCGGGAATCGCGGTGCGGAAGAAGTTCTCGCCGGAGTTCATAAACCGCATCGATCACGTGATCACCTACCGGCCTCTAGACGCGGAATCGTTCGCGGCGATCGCGGATCTTGAAATCGACAATCTGCAGAAGCATGTGAATACGCGGCTGGGGAATCGCTGCTTCACGATCGAAGTGCCGTTTGAGACGCGGCAATGGCTGATCGAACACGGAACGAGTGCCGAGTATGGCGCGCGGGAGTTGAAGCGCACCATTCACAAGAACCTGACGCAGCCGCTGGCCACTCAAGTGGCGAAGAACCTCATCGATCCCGCGGCGCGCGTGAGGGTGGAGATCGATCCGGACGGAAAGGGGTTGTCGTTGCGCGTTACGTCGGT
>Ga0210388_10003765_pt1 | contig 11844 bp, 9 predicted proteins | sample IncBWC19OmetaG_FD_155485 | JGI IMG/M metagenome (GOLD analysis project Ga0210388, IMG submission 155485) | Forest soil microbial communities from Barre Woods Harvard Forest LTER site, Petersham, Massachusetts, United States - Inc-BW-C-19-O ... | reverse complement strand
AGTTTGTTGCCGATGATGATGTTGTTTGTTACCGTCTCCAGCACCTTGTCGAAGTCGCTGGGGGGCGCAAGGAGGCCGGCCTGCGTGAGCCGGTCCAGAACGTTGTTTTCCGCCTGCGATACCCACTGGCGCTGCGCCTCGAGCGGGCTCACATCCTGAGACTGTCCGCTCTGGTCCTGCGCATTCTCGACCTGCACCGACTCGTTGTCCGACTCGCGCTGCGGCAGCTTCAAAGAGTAGCCCCAGAAGTAGGTCTGGGCGCGGAAGCCCACCGATTTCTTGGCCTCTCCCTGCCCCGACTCTTCCACGTAAATGGCGGTTGGCAGCCAGGAATCGGGCTGCACATTCACGCGCCAGCTGTCGAAGTGATAATAGTGTGCGACATCGTCATCCTTGGTGCCTGTGTAAGTGCCGTTAAAGCGGACGACGTGGCCGTCGCGGTCTTCCACCCAGATACGGCCGAAGAAGCGTCCTGCACCCTTGACCTCAGGCCTTGGACGCACGTCGAAGACCAGGGTGCGCACGGTGCCCAGGAAGTCCCGCCGCACGTAGGTGAAGATGTAGTGCTGCTGGTCGAAACCGGTGGGGTCCAGGAACATCATGTCCATGAAACCGGTCGCCGAGTACGAGATATGGAAGCTCTTGGTCAGGTCGCCCAGATACTTGAAGGTGCCCTTGAAGAAGCTGCGTCCACCCGTCTTCCGCGAATCGTAAGCGTTCGCTGAGAACGACTTGCCGAAATCCACGCGCGCGATGCTGTATTCATCGGACATGGGAATGGAGTAAAGCTTCGGATCAGGACGCATATTCTGGATATACGTCTGCACCAGCGGCGTGCTCTTCTGGATCTGCTTCACCGTAACTTTTTCCTGCGCGACTGCCTTTTCGATCAGGGCAGTCTGCTCAGCGGTGAGAGGCACAGCCGGAGCGTACTTCGGCTCTTTCTTTGCATGGGCAGTGGCCACGCCAACAAACACGGCAAGACTCAAGGTCCAAAACTTGCGCAATTGCATTTACAGGCTCCTCATTCAAACTTCGTCGTTAGCATCTTTCAACGCGGTGAATCTTGAAGTGCGAATCGATGGTAAGCGGTAGGGCGGACCCCTCCCGCCGGCACGGCACCCGGGCCCATGCCCTTGCAGTGCCGCTCGGCGCGGCAGATTTTTCTGAAGATCAGGCTCGAACGGTCGTTACGCAAGCTGGAAGGTCACCCGAATTACCGTCACCTGGTCCACAGGACGGCCATCTTTGGTCGCCGGCTTGAAGCGGATACCTTCAGCGACGACTTTGGCCTGCTCGTCCAACCCATGGCCCAGGCCGTTCAGTACCTGGAGTACCTGCACCTGTCCATCCGCGGTGAATTTCACCTGCAGGGTTACATCGCCCTCGATGTGAAGCTGCCGGGCTTCCGCGGTATAAGCCGCCCGGGGCTTCGAGATCACGACGAGAGGAGTTGAGTGGACCTGCTCCTCAACCGGCGCTTTCGGTGCAGCCTGCCCGAATCCCGTTCCGGAAAAGCCGCTCTTGGCCACCGTGCCCGTGCCTCCGGGCTTACCGGTCCCACCCACAACGCCGTTGGAAAATCCTGCTGACGCCACCGTGCCGCGGGTGTCCTTGCCGCCCGGAACGCCATTCGCCACGCCTGAGCCGAAGGCCACGCCCTGCACCGATCCCTTGCGCGCTGCACCCGCGCCCTGGCCGATGCCCGGTGTGCCGGCAAACGAACCGACTGCGGCGATCGTCGCCGGACGCGTTGCATTGGGATTAGGGTGCGCACCCTCCGGATCGCCGAATCCTCCGGTCTTGGGGGTGGGAGCGACGGTATTGTTTGCCACCGGAGTCGGTGTCGAGCTCTTGAACATTCCCACCTTGGGCTGCGGAGGCGGTGCGACGGCTTTCGGAGGGGCGGGAGCAATCTTCGGAATCACCGGCGTCGGCACCTTCACCTCGGTTACCTTGGGCGGTTCAACCGGCTTCGGCTGCACAATCTTCGGCTTCGGAGGTTCAACCTTGGGAGGCGGCGGAATCACGCGCACCTTTGGCGGCGGAGGCGGAACATACGGCTTCGGCGGCTCCACTGGGAACACTAGAGTCACCGAATTGTACTTTTCAACCTTTACCTGGTGAACACGGGCAGCGGCGAACAGGATCAGCAGCGCTCCCACAGCGATATTCACGATCATGCTTACGCCGAAAGATCCGAATCGACCTTTCGGTTCAGGCAAGAGTCCAAAGCTAGAGTGATTCAGAGGGTCGCTCGCCATAGTTCCTTAATACCAACCTACATTGTCAGAAAAAGTCACGGAATCGGCACCGATTTCGGCAAATTAAGTGCATTCCAGATTCCATTTCGCCGGGCGAATGGTGGTGGTCTGTTAATCCTGACCTTATTCCTTCGAATCCTGTGATTCTTGCGCCCGCGGGTCTTGCGAATTCGACTATTGCTACGATATCTGATGCCAATTTGGCCAGAAGCAGCATGTATTCAAACGGTGTGACGAGACGGTTACCTGGGTAATAGATACCCCGGGAAAATGTAACCTCATAGAACAGTTACCAAGTAACCCTTATCACAGTTGAGCGCACTTTCGGGTAATTTTTTCTGAACGCCGGGCAGAATGTTTCGATGGACCACCCTATCTTTTCATCACCTTCCCGCCACGAGGCGGTACGGAGATTCTCCCCTGCCATAATTATAAATGTGTAGGAAAAAAGGAGATGCACTTTGCGGATACTCGTCACAGGCGGAGCCGGCTACATCGGTGGGACCGTCGCTCAGCTGCTGCTTGATCATGGCCACCAGGTGGTCATTTACGACAATCTCAGCCACGCACATCGTTCCATGGTCCCGGCCGGCACGGAGTTCATCGAAGGTGAACTGTCCGACCGTAGTGCCCTGGAGACAGTACTGCATACTGGAATAGACGGTGTGATGCACTTTGCAGCTCTGATTGAAGCTGGAGAAAGCATGAAAAAACCGGAAATTTATTTCCGGAATAACAGTGCCTCGACTCTCAGCCTTCTCGAATCCATGCTCGCCACCGGCGTCACCCGGCTGGTCTTTTCCTCTACCGCCGCCGTCTACGGCGAGCCTGAATCGACCCCCATCCTCGAAGACGCGCCGTTGCGTCCCACCAATGCCTACGGCGAATCCAAGCTGCTGGTCGAGCAGATGCTCTCCTGGCTCAACCGCATCCACGGCTTCCGCTACGCCAGCCTGCGTTACTTCAACGTGGCCGGGGCCATCGAAGGCCGGGGCGAAGCGCACGAGCCCGAGTCCCACCTCATCCCGCTCATCCTGGACGTGGCCCTCGGACGCCGCAAGGACATCAAGGTCTTCGGAAAGGACTATCCCACTTCCGATGGCACCTGCATTCGCGACTACATCCACGTTCACGATCTCGCCCGCGCCCACCTGCTCGCCCTGGAAGCCCTCGCAGATCCTGCACGCGGCAAGCTGATTTACAACATCGGCAATGGCGTAGGGTTCACCGTTCGTGAAGTGATCGAATCTGCCCGCAGAGTCACCGGCCATCCCATTCCCGTCGAAGAGATGCCGCGCCGTCCCGGAGATCCGGCCGTCCTCATCGCCAGCTCGGAAAAAATCGGCAGGGAGCTCGGCTGGACGCCGGCCTACACCAATCTCGACGACATCGTGGAGAGCGCCTGGAAGTGGCACCAGCAGCGCTACGCCTAGCCTTCTAAAGCTGAACATGCAAAGGGGGGGATGAGAAATTTCTCATCCGCCCTTTGCGTTCTCTCTTAAGCCACCTTCGGTGGCCGCACCAGCAGCGGCATCACTAGCGACACCGCCATAATCACAGCGATCACATGCAGCCCACTGCGATACGCGCCGCTGGCCTGGCGCATGTGCGCAATCAGCAGCGGACCGAAGGCGCTCGCAAATCCCCACGCCGTCAGCATCAGCCCATAGATCGGCCCCACATTCTTTGAGCCGAAATAATCCGCGGCGAATGCCGGCATGGTACCGAAGCCGCCGCCGTAGCAAAGCAGAATGAGGAACGCAACCACTGTCAGCGTCACCGCCGAGTGAGCCCCGGGCAGAAACCAGAACAGCAGGATCTGCAGCGCGAACATCGCCGCAAACGTCACCCGCCGCGTGACCAGGTCCGACACCCACGCCCAGAAGACGCGCCCCACCGCATTGCCGATGCTGACCACGCCCACCATGCCCGCGGCCACAATGGCTGTCACCTTCGCCAGCTCCTGAAACATCGGAGCCTCCTGCGAAATAATCGAAATCCCCGCGCAGGAATTCAGGAACAGCAACAGCCACAGCGCCCACCATTGCCAACTCGCCAGAGCCTGTCCCAGCGTGAAATCTTTCGCCGCACGCTGCGAGGTCTGCAGTGGTTTCGGCGTCCATCCCTCCGGCTGCCAGCCCTGCGGAGGATTCTGCATGAACCATCCCCCAGCTACGGTCACGATGAGAAACACGATTCCCAGGACCCCGAAGGTATGCAGCACGCCCGTGCTCTGAATCAACCGCGTCGCCACCGGAGCCGTCACCAGCGCGCCCGCGCCGAATCCGCCCACTGCGATTCCCGTCATGAGTCCGCGCTTATCCGGAAACCACTTCACCAGAACGGAAATGGGAACGATATACGCAAAGCCCAGTCCGATTCCCCCGATCACGCCGTACGTCAGATAGAGCCACCACAGCCCCAGCGAAGAGAAACTCGCCAAAAAGACGCCAGCGCCATAGAACAAACCGCCGGTCATCGCCACCACGCGCGGCCCCGACCGGCTCACCCACAGGCCACCGAAGAACGCCGCGAAGCCCAGTACAAAAATCGCAATCGTAAAGGTCAGAGTGACTTCGGAAATCGTCCAGTGAAACTGCTTGGCCAGGGGAACGCGAAAGACGCTCCATGCGTAGACCGCTCCCAACGCCATCTGCAGCAAGATAGCCGCAGCTGCGATACCCCAACGTCTGTTCCCGTTCATCAGCTCTCCAGCCTGAAGCGTTCGCTTCCAATCCTGCGGAACACACCGGGGAATGCGCCCAAAGGAAAACTACTCTTGGTTGGATTCAATTTCCCGAGGGGAGGCTCTACGCGCCTCGTCGTTTCTGGAATAGGGGATGGAATCGTGAATGTCGGAGAGTTTCTTGGCGTGCAAATCCGCCAGCATCGATGCGAGACCTCGGACAGGCCATGGCTTCGGCGCAGACGATTCGGTCGCACACCGTCAGATCGGGTACAAGACGTGCCGGCCGGACAGAACTAGCGGCCGCGCACGCCCACGACCACCAGTCCCACCCCGGCGATCAGCGAAATGGTGCTAAGCACGGGAGAGATCGGGAGAGTCTTGTTCTCCTTGTGCGACACCTGCAGCGGACCCAGATCCACATCCTTCTTTTCGTGGGTGAACGACACGCCACCGGCCGCAAATCCGATGATCCCAAGGACAATGAGGAGAACTCCTACAATCGTTGCTGCTTTCATTCGATAACCTCTTTCAGCATGAACCGCAATCGCCTCTGAGATGCCAACAACACAGAGCGGGGATGTACTCACCGGAAAACGCGGCCAGAAGTACCCAAGCCGTGATTGACCTGCCCGCACACTGCAGATAATCTGAGCGTGTGATCGAGATGCTCTCACCCGCCGTCCTCGCTCCCGACAGCGCCTGTTGTCGTTAACCGCCCGTCGCTTCTGATTTCCGGCCGCGCTGCACCCGTTCTTTCCTTCATTCACTCGAGGAATTCAACCGACTCATGAGACTTTCAGGACTCACTGCCGCCATTGCACTCTCTGCCACAGCCCTCTTCGCGGTCGCCGACACCGCTTCGCAGTGGAAGACGGACCTGTTCGCCTGGCGCGCCCACCGCGAACAGCGGCTCTCCGCACCCGACAGCTGGCTGACACTGGTTGGCCTCGAATGGCTCAAGCCTGGGCCCAACACCGTCGGCTCGGCTGCGGACAATCGCATCCGCCTGGCCGCTTCTGCCCCCGCGCATCTGGGTATCGTCGAGGTGAAGGGAAGTGAGATCACTCTGGAGCCACCCTCCAGCGGATTCTCCGCCGGCGTACAGGTCGACGGCGCAGGTGCTCACCCGACAAAGCTGGCCGACGACGCGGCCCCGAAGCCTACCATCGTCTCCGCCGGAACTCTCAGCTTCTACGTAATCCATCGCGGTGACCGCTATGCGCTTCGCCTGAAGGACTCGCAGGCGCCCACCCGCGTCAACTTCCACGGCCTGCACTGGTACGACCCGGATCAGCATTACGTTGTCCAGGCCAATTGGATACCCTTCAACCCGCCCCATCAGCTCAAAATCCCCTCCATCATCGGCACGACGGACGAGATGCCCGCGCCCGGAGAGGCCGAGTTCACGCTCGATGGCCAGACCATCCGCCTCGAGCCTGTGCTCGAAGAGCCGGCTGCGAAGCAGCTCTTCTTCATCCTCCGCGACACCACCAGTCGCAGCACCAGCTACGGCGCCTCGCGCTTCCTCTACACGGATTTTCCCGATCAGGGACTCACCCAGCCCGGCCATCTCACCCTCGACTTCAACCACCTCCAGAATCCGCCCTGCGCCTACACCCCCTACGCCACCTGCCCTCTCCCGCCCGAGCAGAACAGGCTCTCGATCGCACTGCCCGTAGGCGAAAAGAAGTACTCCCACTGATCCCTGAATCCTCCCTGTTTCTAGAGATCTCCAGGGACACGCCATCCCCGTTACTAAAAGACATGTCATCCTGAGCGGAGCGAAGCGAAGTCGAAGGACCTGCGGTTTCTTTGATTAATCGATTCACGATGAACCTGGGATTTCGCGGTGTATGACTGGCTTTGGGCAGACACCGGCAAGACCCAATGGAATGTCCTGAATTCAGACGGCTTTGCGACTTTTGTGTCAGTTATCTCGGCCCCCGGAATTGATAGACTGATGCTCTGCGAGGCCCGAGTTGAATGTTCCTGTAGCGCGGCGGATCGCCCCCTTGTGGTTTCTGTTTCCCGCAATCTTCCTTGCGGTTGCCGCCGCCCACTATCCACTCCTGCGACTCCCGTATTACTGGGATGAGGCCGGATATTACATTCCCGCAGCCTGGGACTTCTTCCGCACCGGTGCGGTGATTCCGTTCACCACCCTCTCGAACGCCCATCCGCCGCTGCCGTCCATCTATCTCGCCCTGTGGTGGAAGCTCTTCGGTTTCTCGCCGCTCGTCACCCGCACCGCCATGTGCTTCGTCGCAGCCATAGCGCTCACGGCGGTGTGGGAGATCGCCTGGATCACGACGCGGCGCGAAAGCGTGGCCTTGGCCACCGTGTTTTTGACCGCCATCTATCCCATCGTCTTCGTGCAAAGCTCGCTGGCCCACGCAGATCTCTTTGCCGCCGCTGCAACCCTCTGGGCCATCGCCTTCCTGCTCCGGAGCAGCCGATCGGGAGCGTGGCTCGCCGCCCTGTGCTTCACGCTGGCCGTCCTCAGCAAGGAGACCGCGATCGTCACGCCGATCGCCCTCGCGATCTGGTTGCTCATGAAGCCCCAGGCTCCAGATTCGGGATCGAAGAGGCTGACTCTGCCTGCCATCCTCACCCTGTCTATAATCCCGCTGGCCCTCTGGTATCTCTACCACTGGCACCGCACGGGCTTTGTCTTCGGCAATCCCGAGTACCTCCGCTACAACGCCGGAGCCACCGTCGATCCGCTGCGGATCCTGCTGGCCCTAGCGCATCGCTTCCTGCACATCACCGCGCACATGAATCTCTTCGTCCCCGTGCTTCTCATGTTTGCCTGCATGCTGCTCGCACCGCTCAAAGAGGCCGACGACTCCACCCGCCCGCGCATCTCCTTCGCAGATCAAAAGCTCTTCGCCGTCGTCATTGGCGCAAACATCCTCCTCTTCTCGGTCGTTGGAGGAGCGCTGCTCACCCGCTACCTGCTGCCGCTCTATCCGCTCGTGATTCTGCTCTGCGTAAACACCTTTCGCCGCCGCTTCGAGCAGTGGCCCGTGCTCGTCGCGCTCAGCGCCGCAGGATTTCTCGCCGCGCTCTTCGTGAACCCGCCCTATCGCTTCGCACCGGAAGATAACCTCGCCTATCGCAACGTGATCCGCCTGCACCAGGCGGCAATCGCGCAGATCGTCGAGCACTATTCGCATGACGTGATCCTCACCGCATGGCCGGCCACCGATGAGCTGCAGAAGCCCGAGCTCGGCTACGTCTCGCAGCCCATCAAGGTCACCTCCATCGACAACTTCTCCTACGCACAGATTGAGGACGCGAAGCAGAAGCCCGAGACCTATTCCATCGCTTTCCTCTTCTCCACAAAGTACGACCCCCCGCACCTGCCAATGAGCCTCGGTCCGAAGAACGAACAGCTCGACAAGCGATTTTTCGACTTTCACCGCGATCTCGAACCGGCAACCGTGGCCCACATCCTCGAAGGCGACATAGTCTGGCAGGCCCAGCACAAAGGCCAGTGGGCCGCGGTCGTGCACTTCAACCGCGCCGCCGAGGCCTCCTTGCGCCCAGACAGCAGGCCGTGAAGCGTCTCTCCGCAAAGGACGATGCCTGCAACTCCCGTGGAGTAGAATTGCCGCGCTAAGTGCATCCGCGGTAATTCTGCACGAAAAACGGAGACGCCTTATGAGCATCACCCTGAACGGGACCATTCCTGGCACCACGCCCGCGACCCCGGTGGTAATCATCCAGGCGAACGGGGAGCTGGGAACCAGCGGACCCCTGAAGTTCAAGTTCTCCGCGCCTGAAGTCGGAGCCTACGCCCTCAACTTCTGCATCGGACCCGCGTCCAACCCCTGCGGGCTGTCCACCTCCTACGTTGTCACTGTGCCCGGTGGGCAGGAGCGGCTCGCAGTCGTCGAGTCCAACGTCTTCCGCACGAATGTGCTCGTCGTGACCCAGGGAACGAGCACCAATCTACCCTTCTCCGTAACCATCGAATAAAAGCCATGAAGAAAATCCTGCCGCTGTTCATCCTCTTCGCCGCCCTCTCGCCCATGCTCGCTCCAGCCGTCGCACGCGCCCAGGCCGATCCCTTGCAGGGCCTGTGGGAAGGCTATGACGGTGAGTGGGACCACGTCTCCCGCCAGCTCATCTCTCTGGCCGAGGCCCTCCCCGCCGACAAATACGCATGGCGTCCCGCGCCGGGCGTGCGATCGACCAGCGAAGTCATCATGCATATAGCCGTCGCCAACTTCTGGCTGCTGGGTCAGACCGGAGTCAAGATACCCGAGATGTCCGACGATCTGGACAAGACGGTGACGAAGAAGGCCGATGTCATCGACTGGCTCAAGCGCTCGCTCGAGGCCGTCAAGACAGCCCGCGCGCAGCTAAAGCCCGGAGATCTCGAAAAGAAAGTCAAGATCGCGAATAAGACAGCGACGGTCGACGGCATCTATCTGCGCATCATCATTCATGATAACGAGCACATGGGCCAGCTGATCGCCTACGCCCGCATGAACGGAATCACTCCGCCATGGTCGCAGCCGGCGAAATAAAAACACTCCCCGGTTATCGGAAATCATCGCAACTATAATCGGTCTGGTGCGGCCAAAGTTTCCCCTCTTCAAGCTCGTCGTTCTGATCCTTGTTCTCGCCGCGTCGTTTTCCGGCGCAGCCATAGCCCAGCAGGCCAGCGCCACCGCTGCCGCCGAACCCGGCGCAGAGCACGGACGCCTGCTCCTTGTCCTGCCCTTCGAAAACCAGACCGCGCAGCCCAACCTCGACTGGATCGGGGAAGCGGCCACCGATATCCTCAACCGCCGTCTCAACTCTGCCGGATTCCTCACCATCAGCCGCGGCGATCGCCTCTACGCCCTCGACCGCCTCGGATTGCCGCTGAACTTTCAACCGTCCCGCGCCACCACCATTCGCATCGCCGAAAACCTCGACGCCGACTATGTCATCGTCGGCGCCTACACGCTGCAAAACGGACGCCTCTCCGCCAAAGCTCAGATTCTCGACGTCAGCGCCCTCACTCTCGGCGCGCCGTTGACCCGCGATGCCGACCTCAAGAGCCTGATGGATATCCTCAACGGACTGGCCTGGGACGTAGCCCGCAAGCTCGATCCCACCTACTCAGTCGCCGAGCAGACCTTCCTTGCCGCCGACGCTCCGCTGCGCGTCGATGCCTTCGAGAACTACATCCGGGGCGTTACCGAAGAGGCGCCATCGGAACGAGTCACTCATCTGAAAGAAGCGGTCCGCATCAGCCCCAGTTTCATTCCATCGTGGCTTGCTCTCGGCAAGGCGTATTTTTCGAACCAGGATTACGACGCCGCAGCTGCTACCTTCGGCCATCTGCCCAAGGACGATCCCAACGCCCTCGAGGCCGACTTCTACCGCGGCCTGGCGTTCTTCTACACCGCCAACTACATGAAGGCCGAGGATGCCTTCGCCTTCGTCAGCCTGCGCCTTCCCCTTCCTGAGGTCGTCAATAACCAGGGAGTTGCTGCCAGCCGCCGTGGACGCGATAGCGCACCCCAGTTCCAGCAGGCCATCGTCGCTGATTCCAAGGACGAGGATTACCATTTCAACCTCGCCATCGCCCTGCGCAAGCGCAATGACACTCCGGGAGCCATTCGCGAGATCGACCAGGCCCTCAAGCTGCGCCCGTCGGACACCGAGGCCCAGGCCTTCGCCACCGTGCTCAAGGATCCCACCTCCGTAAAGCCCAATCCCGACCCCGGCAAGGCGATCCCCGACGACACCCTGCCTCTCGAGCGCATCAAGCGCTCCTATAGCGAGACCGGCTTCCGGCAGGCGGCTTTCGAGCTTGAGCAGGTGCAAGCCATGCGCCTGGCCACATTAACGCCGGCGAAGCAAGCCGACTCTCTGGTGAAAGAAGGCGATCAGTTTCTCAACCGAGGGCTTATCCTTGAGGCCGAGCGCGAATTCCAGTCCGCGCTCACGGCCAATCCATCCTCGGCCACGGCCCACGCCGGACTGGCCCAGGTCCGCGAGCACAGCCGGGACGTGGATGCCGCGCGTCAGGAGGCACAGAAATCCTTGGCTATCGCGCCCAACGTCCCCGCGCATCTCGTGCTGGCCCGTCTTGACCTGGCTGCGAACCAGCTTGCGCCTGCGGCCACCGAGGTAAGCCAGGCCCTGAAGATCGAGCCGGCCAACGCCAATGCCCGGGGCATGAAGCAGAACCTCGAATCCCGGGGCCAGCAGGTCCCATGAGCAGCCTGAACGCCGTTCCGGAAACAGGATGTCATCCTGAGCGCGTGGGCGCCCGTAGTTCAGGTTCAATGGCCAAAAAATACGGATGTCATCCTGAGCGGAGATGCGCGGCCTCATCGCGCGTCGTAGTCGAAGGACCTGCGGTTTGCTCGCATCACCGCAGCTCTCAATGTAACTCGCCGTTGTCGTACCTCCGATATTCCCTCGCCGCAATCTTCCTCGCACTCTTGGCCTTCAGCGCACACGCCCAGACCACCCCCAAAGTCATCGTCATCCACGTCGACGACACCATCCAGCCCATCAGCGAGGAGTACGTGACCCGCGGCCTCGCCGAAGCGGAAGCCACGAATGCCTCCGCAGTTCTCATCGAGCTCAACACGCCGGGCGGCCTGCTCGACACGACGCGATCCATGGTCAGCAAAATCCTGGCTTCACCCGTCCCCGTGATCGTGTACATCGCTCCCTCCGGCAGCCGCGCCGGCTCCGCCGGATTCTTCCTTCTGGAGGCCGCGGATATCGCCGCCATGGCCCCCGGCACCAACGCCGGAGCCTCGCACCCGGTCATCGAAGGCGGCCAGCTCGACCCCATCATGAAGCAGAAGCTCGAAAACGATACGACCGCCTTCCTGCGTTCCTTCGTCTCGCGCCGCAACCGCAATGTCGACGCAG
>Ga0210388_10003763_pt1 | contig 11847 bp, 12 predicted proteins | sample IncBWC19OmetaG_FD_155485 | JGI IMG/M metagenome (GOLD analysis project Ga0210388, IMG submission 155485) | Forest soil microbial communities from Barre Woods Harvard Forest LTER site, Petersham, Massachusetts, United States - Inc-BW-C-19-O ... | reverse complement strand
AGATGTAACAACGTGAGCAAAGACACCAAGCACCCATCCGCCTAATATGCCAAGGAACATACTTACAATAATTAAAATAGGATTGATTAACATACAGGCAACAAGCTTAGGCAATGTCAGATAAGCCTTTGAGTTTATACCCATCATTTCCAGTGCATCTATTTGTTCAGTAACACGCATGGTACCAATTTCTGAAGCTATACTAGAACCCACCTTACCGGCTAATACCAAACTTATAATTGTAGGTGAAAACTCAAGCACCATGGAGTCTCTTGTAGTAACACCTACTGCATATAATGGCACCCATGGGCTGGTGAAGCCAAATGCAGCCTGGATGGTTATAACAGCACCCATAAACAGCGAAATAATGGCAATTATGGGTAGTGAGCCGATACCCAAATTATCTATTTCATAAAATAAAGCTTCCTTATATACGCTAAATTTCTCCGGTTTAGAGAATACGCGTAGCATCATCAGGTAGTACCTGCCAATATGGAAAAATGCATTCTTCACTTTGTAAATCCGGCTAAAATTAGCTAAATTTAAATTATGGATAGGGCGTATAAGGCTTAGACGTATATTTGCATAATAATGAAAAACTCAAAAAGATACCTTAGTGTTATTGGAATTGTAGTAGTTATGCTTTTATTCTCCGGGTGCTTTATATTTCATCCTAAAAACCAGTGCGGAAGCTGTCCTAACTTTCAGAAGGCAAGTACAAAACCTTATAAAGGGTACTAAAATAAAATGCCTGTTTCTCATAAAAAGATTGGTCTTTTCTTTGGTTCTTTCAACCCTGTGCATATAGGGCACCTTGTTATAGCTGAGTATATGGTGGAATATACTGATCTGAGCCAGGTATGGTTTATTGTATCTCCTCAGAATCCGCTTAAGCCTGCAAAAAATTTATTACCGGAAAACAAAAGGATAACTATGGTTCGCCTTGCAATAGAATACGATAACAGGTTTAAAGCAAGCACAATAGAATTTACCCTTCCAAAACCATCTTACACTATAAATACTCTGGCTCACATTAAAGATAAATACCCTAAGCAGGAGTTTGCCTTGATAATGGGAGCCGATAATATTACTACGCTCCATAAATGGAAGAATTACGAGCAATTACTGGACAATTATGAGATTTATGTTTATCCCAGGAAAGAAGCTATAGATATACCTGAGTATGCTCAAAGGAATTCGGTACATATTACCAATGCTCCCGTTATGGAAATATCATCGACATTTATTCGTGATTCAATAAAGAATAAAAAGGAAGTAAAGTATATGCTACCTCAATTGGTTGCAGAGCATATTAAAGAAATGCACTTCTATGAAAAGTAAGTTATTTACCTAATTGCAAGGCTCTTCTCTTTTACTGATTTAATAAGAGAGTTCAATATCATCATTCCATCTGTATTCGACAAAATATCATCTGAAGCTCTTTCCGGATGAGGCATCATACCAAATACGTTTTTGGTTTCATTGCATACACCTGCAATATTCTCAAGCGAGCCATTAGGATTTGAATCTTCAGTTAATTCACCTTTTGTATTACAGTACTTGAACAATATCTGGCCATTCTTATTCATCTTCTCCAATGTTTCTGCATCTGCATAAAACCGCCCTTCACCATGAGCAATAGGTATATTCAGAATGCGATTCTTAGGAATATATTTTGTCAACAATGTGTCATGATTTTGTACTGACAGTAATACATTCTTGCATGAGAATTTCCTGCTGGTATTGGCAAGCAAAGCACCCGGTAAAAGACCGGCTTCACATAGTGCCTGGAATCCGTTACAAATACCGAATACATATCCTCCATCTTTACTAAAAGAGGCTACCTCCTGCATAATTGGAGAGAATTTAGATAAGGCTCCTGCCCTCAAATAGTCGCCATACGAAAAGCCTCCAGGCAATATTATAATATCACAATTCTGTAAATCGGTCTCTTTGTGCCAAAGCGGAATAGCTTTCTGCTTCAAAACATTATTCACCACATACAACATATCATGGTCGCAATTGGACCCCGGGAAAACTACTACGCCAAATTTTATCATATCGTTATTTGAAAAGCCCTGCAAAGTTACAAAATGCTACTCAGAAAAAAACACTTAATACAATAGTTACAATAAAAAAAATAAATAGCATCTCTGGCAGAACTTTAGATTTTGATTTGGTAAAGTAATTTGAGAAAATATAAGAGAAAGGCATCGCCAATATTACAAATGAACGGGCATTCTTTTCGGGTGATAATACTATTGATACTACGGCAAAGAAAACAAACCAAAGCATAAGGACAGATACCTTTTGAGCCTTCAATATATTATCTGAAATTCTATTTATATAGAACCAAGTGCTAACTATAGCCGTTATAATAAGACATATAAATAGCAACATACCCTTCCAAGGCATAGATAGTCCAAGCTTATAATTACCAAATGCCAGCATAATCCTGTCGTACCAAAAATGTTCAGGAGAATAAAACACAGTGAAATAACCCATTGCAAAAATGAAAGGAAGAGCAAACCCTATAACAGAAACTATCCAATCTCTCCAATTAAGAGATCGCATGATCAATACAGCTATCCAAAGAAAAAACACAAAAACAATAACAGGAACATATACTAATGCTGCTATACCAATAAATAAACCTGCATCGAACAATTCAGATAATGCCTTTTCCTTTTTATAACTTTCTGCTAATCTTCTCACAGCAAGTATTAAGAATAAGGATGCAACCAATGAAGGATAAAAACATATAAGTGTATGCCTGCAACTGCAAAAAAGAATATAAAAGAACGCAGGTAAATAAGATGACTGCTTAAGTAATGAATGTTTGTTGATAAATGAATTCAACGTAAAGGCCTCGAGTAAAAGAACGGCAAGCCCAAATACTAAAGCACCAATCGGGAAATATGATATCCATTTAAAAAATGTATTGAACATAGGCATGGTATCGCTATAAAATGATGAACTACCCGGAAGCAAAGCCACCCAAGCCCAAATGGTGCCACCAAGTAATACAGGAAGCACAAGTAACAAAATAGGATTAGCCTTAAGTATCCTGAGCATTGAAAAATTATAGAAATATCAGATTGAGAATGTACAATAATATGCGTTTTATCGGTTAAATCCCTTGTAAAGTTTTAAACAGATTATCTCTTTCTATTGCAATTATTTAACTATTGAAAACGATTTGCAGAGTCGTGTTAAAAAATAAAACCAGTTCGACATATGTAAACTTGATTAATTACTATATTTGTCCCAAAATAAACTATATGGTACTTATTACTTGGTATAGCTTCTCTTTAACAGGTCTTTTTAATTGGATCGGAAGAATTTGTGATCGTTCTTTTCACCTTCTTCAAAGACTAGGCTTTGGACCTGATGCATTTTACATTGTAGTTATTTGCGCGCTTTTAGTTATCTGGATGTTTATGATGCGTAAGTATGATATGCAAGCCAAGGATAAGGGCATAAGAGATTAATATTCGTTGAGATTATTGAAAGATTTCTTTCCTGAAACTTCTTCTATATAAAGGCAACCATGGTGGTTGCCTTTTCTTTTTATTATCAAGTTCTTATGTTAACTCGCAAACAATACAACTACTTGTAAAGTAAGAGAAGAGAAATATGTATGTAGAAATTAGATTAAATAGCTTGCGGGCGCTCCATTTCCTTTACAATACCCGTTTTGTTCTTACGGTTGCGTGCCCTTATTATTAAAGGAATTTGCATACCTATTACGGCTAAGCCGCCAACTATAATAAACGCCATAGTAGAGTTCATACCAATACCACTTACTAATACTGAAAGGCCTGTTATAGTGAAAGTAAATGAATATAGAATTAAGGATACCTGGCGGTGGTTTAATTTCATATCGAGCAAGGCATGGTGAATATGATTCCTATCTGCAGCCAATGGCGACATACCTTTCAATATACGATAGATGACAATGCGCAATGTATCAAGAAGAGGGTATGCCAATACACCCATTACAAAGAGAGGGCGAGAAATACCTACAACTGAAGAAGGAAGTTGAGCAGGATCGTATTCTATAAGTTTTATTCCAAGTACACATAGGATTAAGCCTATTACCAATGAACCCGAATCGCCCATAAATATTTTGGCAGGAGAGAAATTATAAATAAGGAAACCTGTTAATGCTCCGCACAATGCAAAAGCCAATGCTGCAAGCACAGGGCTATTAGCAAATGCGAACCATATTCCAAATGAAAGAGAACCTAAAATTCCGATACCTGCTGCCAAGCCATCAATTCCGTCTATAAAGTTTATAGCATTAATAATTACTACATAAGTAAATATTGAAAGGAACACACTTCCCCAATAAGGTATGGTATACACTCCAAAAAGACCATGAAATCCGGTAATGCGAATGTTACCCATAAGAACAAGTATCATTGCAACTAATATATGGCCCAGTAATTTGAAAATAGCAGCAGTACCTATAATATCGTCTTTAATTCCAATAAAGAAAAGCACCATTAATGCAGCTATAAGATAACTTGAATCCGATATCACCAAATTAGCTTCAGCATCACTTTTTAGTGTGTTAGCAATAGACGGAAGCAATAACATAAATGAAAATATAGTACCCGCGAATATCATTACCCCACCCATAGTTGGGATGCTTTTAGTATGCAACTTTCTTAAATCACCGGGAACATCGAGAAGGTTTTTCCAAACCGATACTCTAATCAAGGGCGGGGTGCAAATAAACACCACTAAGAACGCTGCAAGAAATATGAGGAAATATAGCCCCATACAAATGAATTAGCTTATTTAGGCGACAAATATAGTAAAATCAGCGAAAACTCGAATTATGTGTCTTAAGTAATCATGACTCAAACAATATGTATACCACTGATAATAAGGGTATTAATTTAATAAAAACTAGTTTTTGACATAAATCCCATAAATTTGAGAATAAATAGTACAACTTTCAAGAGTCTAAAGCGTTTAATTCTAAAAAAGGGATAATGAAAAGGATGGCTTTATTTTTACTTCTTTCTGCATCCGTAGAGGTGATGGGCCAAGTAAGAGGGTCTGCCTATGCTTTAGTAAATATACCCACTCGTTTACCTGCCAAAATTATTAATGGGGATACGGTCGGAATGGTTATGATGGATCCTGTCTTTGTAGTTACTGACCACACTTTCTATAACTATGACGAGGCATTAAAGTACTTTACCCTTAAAAGAGATGTGAAAGCTACATATCCTTACGCTATACTTATCCAGGCAACCTTTAATCAATGTGTAGAAACTGTAAATACTATGACATCTGAAAAAGAGAAGAAAAAATACCTTAAGGAGATGGAGAAGCAACTCAAAGAACAATATACACAAGAGTTGAAAAATTTAACTATCTCTCAAGGGAGGTTATTAATAAAACTTATTGACAGGCAAACCGGCAACACGTCTTATGATGTAGTAAAAGAGTTGAAAGGCTCATTTTGTGCCTTTATGTGGCAAGCCGTTGCTTGCCTTTTTGGCGATAATATGAAATCAACATATGACCCTGAAGGAGAGGATAAGGAGGTGGAACATATTATTCAGCTTATTGAAGCTGGAGCCATTTAATTCTGCAAGTATCTGATCTCTTTTTTATTCCCATATTTGTAATTCACTGGTTTTTGCTGCATATTTAATAATGCCTCTAAACATTATGTTATTCATAGATAAAATCAAAAAAATACTTTTCATTCCTTTATTGTTAAGCATTTCAGTTCTTTCATATGCCCAAGATAATGGCTCATCATCTTGCCAGGAAATGGATGATAAAAAAGCTGTCGACCTTTATAAAAAGGGGCTTGATATGAAAAAGTATAAAAAGGAAGAGCGGATGGCTTTTTTAAAACAAGCTATGGACCTAGAGGCGGATTATGTGGATGCTAACTTTACTTATGGAGAAGAATTAATAAAAACAGCTAACCTCAATCAAACTCCTTTTGACCCCGCTGTACCCTTTTTCATGAAGGTAATTCAACAATGCCCAAAATACCACTCCGATCCTTATTACTTTATAGGTGCCAGCTATTACGATGCTGAAAAATATGAGGATGCAATAACATATCTTCAAAAATTTCTAAGCTTTAAGGACGATGACGAAAAGAAGTTTTCCAAAAAATACGATGATTATCTTTTTGATGCAAAGCAAATGGTTAAGTATGCCAAGTTTTATACAGAAATATTTAAACACCCTGTTCCTTTCGACCCTATACCAGTAGCAGGACTTTGTACAAAGTATAACGAATACCTGGCAACTATCTCTCCCGATAACCAGTATGCATTTTTTACTCGTAAAATGCCTTACAGTAAAATGGATCTGACTTATCAGGCAGAGGAAACCCAGAAGGAGTTTTTTATGGAAAGTGAAAGACAAAAGGATGGAAGCTTTACTGCAGGTACCCCATTGGAGCCACCATTTAATAGAGGCCAAAATGAAGGAGGGCCTGCAATAACAATCGATAATAAGCACCTCTATTTTACTATCTGTAAAGATGAAGGTGGAGTACAAGCAAACTGCGACCTATATTATTCTGATTTTGAAAAGGGCGGCTGGAACGAAATAAAGAATATTGGCCATCAGGTAAATGACCCAAACGCATGGGACTCTCAACCCTCAATTGCTGCTGATGGATTAACCCTGTACTTTGCAAGTGACCGCGCTGGGGGAATGGGTAAAATTGATATTTGGATAACAAAAAAAGATCCAAAAAATGGGATTTGGGGATCACCTGTTAATGCGGGGGCTCCTATTAATACTCCAGGGAACGAGAAGACACCTTTTATCCATACCGATAGTCACACCCTTTATTTTTCCTCTGACGGACATATGGGAGTTGGTGGATATGATATTTTTTACTCACGAGCAGATAGTTCAGGCCGCTGGACTGAGCCTGTTAACATTGGTTATCCTATCAATAGTCCGGGTGATGATCTTGGTTTATTTGTAAGTACAGATGGCAAAACAGGTTATTTCTGTTCCAACGACCCAAACCGGGCAAATGGAAAAGGAATGGGTGGATGGGACATATACCAATTCATATTATATAGCGCTGCAAGACCAGAAGCTGTAAGTATGATATCGGGAAAGAATGTGACCTCTGAAGGTGATGTGGCAGAAGGTGTAGATGTTAAAATTATTGATGCCAAAACAAAGAAATCGGTCGCTGTTATGAATGATACAATAACCGGTGAATTCAGAGCTGTAGTAAATATGGCTCAAAAGCACGATTATATTGTAACAGCAACAAAAAAAGGGGCAGTATTTAATTCGTCTGTAGTAACCATAAAGGACACATTTACCGGTAAGCCAGTTAATATGGACTTTCAGGTGAAAGAAATAAATGTGGGATCAAATTATACACTACACAATATCTACTATAAAAGTAATTCAGCCCAACTTGAATCTGTATCACTTGCAGTTATAGAAGAGTTCGCTAAATTTTTAAAAGACAATCCAACTGTTAAAATAAAGATAGCAGGATATACAGATAACATTGGTAATGAGCAAGATAACCTAGCATTATCAAAAGATAGGGCCTTTACTGTTATGCAAGCCCTTCAACAAGAAGGCATAACACCAGGCAGGTTAAGCTTTGTTGGTTATGGCGCGGCAAATCCCGTGGCTAGTAATGATACTGAGGCTGGCAGGCAGCAGAACCGAAGAACAGAATTCACCATTACAGAAAAGTAAAGGCTAATTTCATTTTTTTAAGAAAAAAAGGCACGATTTGTTTGTATAATCAAAATAATTATACATTTGCAGCCAATTTTAATCCATCAAACCAACACGAAATGAAAAAATTAGCCACAATTATTGCTTTTGCAGGCGCACTTGCATTTGTTGCTTGCGGTCCTAGCGCGGAAGAAAAAGCCAAAGCGGAAAAGATGAAAGCGGATTCAGCTCACATGGCTGACTCAGTTAAGTCTGCTCAAGCTGCTATGGCAATGAAAGCTAAAGCTGACTCAGCTGCTAAAGCTGCTATGGCACAAGACAGCACAAAGAAAGATTCAGCTAAGAAATAAGCTGACCTTACTAAAGAATAAAAAGGAGTTCCTTTGGGACTCCTTTTTTATTTAAAGAAAATTGAGAAATGAAAGAAGTGGAAATTGAAACACAAGACGATGAACAGGAAATGCATGAGCATTTCCATTTTGTAGTTGATCCCGGACAGGAATTGATGCGGATTGATAAATTCCTGATGCATAAAATTGCCCACGCAACCCGCACCCGTATTCAAAATGCAATGGACGTGGGTAATGTAACGGTAAATAGTAAACCAACCAAACCAAGCTATAAGGTCCGCCCTGGTGACGAGATCAGCATTCTTTTCCCTTATCCTAAACGTGAAATTGAGTTAATACCTGAAAATATACCTATTGACATTATTTATGAAGATGATGATGTATTAATAGTAAACAAGCAAGCTGGGCTAGTAGTTCATCCTGGCGTTGGAAACTTTACCGGTACTTTAATGAATGCACTTATCTACCACTTTCATAACCTACCACAGGGGAAAGTTTCAGATAAGGACCCTTTTGGCCAGCTACGCCCAGGCCTTGTACATAGAATTGATAAAGACACTTCGGGGTTACTTGTTGTTGCAAAAAATGACATAGCCTTGAACAAGCTTTCAAAAGCCTTTCACGAGAAAATTGTAAAACGTAGGTATTTAGCTCTAGTTTGGGGGGACCCTAAAGAAGATGAAGGTACTGTTATAGCACACATTGGACGTGACCTTAAGGACCGTAAAAAAATGCGTGCTTATCCAGATGGTATACATGGCAAACATGCAGTAACACATTGGAAAGTTATAGAAAGATTCAGATATGTGACCCTTGTTGAATGCAGTCTTGAAACAGGCCGTACGCACCAAATACGTGTGCATCTGGCACACATTGGCCATCCCATATTTAACGATATCACTTATGGCGGAGATAAAATATTACGTGGGGAAGCTGTTGGAAAATACAAACAATTTGTAGAAAACTGCTTTAAATTATTACCAAGGCAGGCATTACATGCTCAATCATTAGGCTTCATTCAGCCGGTTACCGGTAAAGAAATGTTTTTTGAATCTGAATTACCGGAAGATATGACAGCTGTAATTGAGAAGTGGAGAAAGTTTTCTACTCACTAACTGAAGGATCTACTTTTCCACCATGCTTAAGCACTTTTGCTTCAGCATAGAAAATAATTTCTTCCGCAATATTCTTAAGGTGGTCTCCCATTCTTTCCAGCATTTTCATAATGCTTAACAATGGAATTCCCTGGGTAAGATTATCGGGATGTTTCTTTGCGTACTCTTCAACAACAATTATAGATTTATCCATTATATCATCTATCACTTCATCTTTTGTAAAAATACTTCTGGCTAAGGTTGTATTTTCTGTTTCAAAAGATTCTATAAGACAAACAAACATTTCAATAGCAGCAGTAAAAGCTTTGTCAGCTTCAACTCTTTCAAGTAGTTCTTTATCAAAAGTGATTTTTGAATGTGCTACCATACGGGCAACTCCATCTGCAATATCACCTATCCTTTCCAGGTTAATATTTATTTTCAGCGCTGACAATACAAAACGCAAATCGACTGCTACAGGAGTAAATAATGCCAATATAGTTTCGCATCGGCTATCAATTTGCAACTCCTTTGCATTAACCAATTTTTCAGTTGATGCAATTTCTGTAACCAGATTAGGCTTGTTTTCTAAAAATGCTTTTTTTGCCTTTTTAACTTGATTAAGAACAAGCAAATTCATTTGATTCAATTCACCTCTTAAAGAGTCTAATTCAGCTTGAAGATGTTCCATTTGTTATTTATTATATGTAATTTATATATTATTAATACTAATTCTCAACCAAACCTTCCGGTTATATAATTCTGTGTTTTCTCGTGCTTAGGGTTTGTAAACATCTTTTTTGTATCGTCAAACTCAAGCAATTCGCCCAAATAAAAGAATGCCGTTACATCGCTTAAACGTGCAGCCTGCTGCATATTGTGCGTAACAATTACTATAGTATAGTTACCTTTCAGTTCGTATAAAAGATCTTCAATCTTAGCTGTAGACAAAGGATCTAATGCTGAAGTTGGTTCATCTAGCAATATTACCTCTGGTTTCATGGCTACAGTTCGTGCAAGACAAAGGCGTTGTTGCTGCCCACCAGAAAGTGATGTGCTGCGCTTGGTCAACTTATCTTTTACTTCATCCCAAAGTGCTACATTTCTTAATGCCTCTTCAACAATTGCATCCTTTTCGCTGGCTTTTAGCTTTATTCTGTTCAATATAAAACCCGCTATTACATTATCATAAATGCTCATGGTAGGAAATGGATTTGGCCTTTGAAAAACCATACCTACCCTACGCCTTAAGGTCATAGCATCCATTTCATATACGTCTTCATAATGAAGCCGTACCTTTCCCTCTGCTCGTGCATCAGGGGTTAATTCATGCATACGGTTAATACAACGCAAAAACGTTGTTTTACCACAACCTGAAGGACCCATAAAGGCTGTTACCTTCTTTTCCGGTATATCAATATTGATATTCTTCAATATCTGGTTAGTCCCGAAAAAGGCACACAGGTTCTCTGTTCTTAAAATTGTACCTTCCATTTGCTCTCGAAAAATTTTACAATAAAGTTAAGTATTATAACAAAGCCTACCAGTATTACAGAACCGCCCCAGGCTATACGATGCCAATCATCATAGGGGCTGGTACCATAATTAAATATTACCTGCGGAAGACTGTTTACCGGTTTCATTATATTAAAGCTTAAATACGGATTACCAAAAGCAGTAAATAACAAGGGGGCCACTTCACCTAAAATACGTGCAATACCAAGCATTGCTCCACTAAAAATACCACCTATACCTGCTGGTAACATTACTTTAATAGTTGTTCGTAAATCAGAAGCACCTAATGCAAGTGCAGCTTCTTTAAGTGTATTGGGAATAAGTACAAGCGTTTCTTCAGTATTTTTAATTACCGGCGGTAGCATCATTATAGCCAGGGCTATACTACCAGAGAAAGCTGAGAATGTACCCAAAGGTTTTACTATCCAAATGTATACTACCATACCAACTACAATAGAAGGTACACCTTGCAAAACATCAATAGCAAGACTTACTTTGTCCGCCATACCTTTACCCCTGTTTTCTGCCAGGAACAGACCCACAGATATACCCAGTGGAATGGCTATTGCTGCAGCAACTGAAACAAGCATTATAGTTCCCACCATAGCATTAAGCACCCCACCACCAGACTCACCCACAGGTTTTGGGTTTTGGGTAAATAATGACCAGTTAATACAAGTGATACCTTTTTCAAATATGTAGTATAGTATTACAAATACCACAGCCAGACAGGTGAATGTAAAACCAAATACCACTGAACGAAACAACTTATCCGTACGTTTCCTTCTCTTTATACCCGCTATTTCTATTGTTGTCATAGCTTAACTGCAAATCGTTTAATAATGTTGCGGCCTATCATATTTATTATAGTAGTTACGACAAAGAGTAGTAGACCAATTTCAACAAGTGAGGATGAGTAAACTGAACCCACAGCTTCAGTAAATTCATTAGCAATAAGACTAGCCATTGTATTCGAAGGACTGAAAATCCCTTTCGGCAATTGCGTTGCGTTACCTATCAGTACAGTTACTGCCATTGTTTCTCCAAGCGCCCTTCCAAGAGATAATAGGAAACCTGCAGAAATACCGGATAAATTAGATGGAAGTATTACTTTCATAATTACTTCTGTGCGAGTGCTGCCCAACGCATATGCGGCCTCTTTTAGTTGCAAAGGTGTCATA
>Ga0210388_10003762_pt1 | contig 11848 bp, 11 predicted proteins | sample IncBWC19OmetaG_FD_155485 | JGI IMG/M metagenome (GOLD analysis project Ga0210388, IMG submission 155485) | Forest soil microbial communities from Barre Woods Harvard Forest LTER site, Petersham, Massachusetts, United States - Inc-BW-C-19-O ... | reverse complement strand
AACTGTTACCGCGTCAGCGTGCATGACCTCGCGTATGTTTGCCGCAATCGCACGCAACAGGTCCCGAGGCTGAAGATTTGATGTGATTCGATTTGTCAGATTCAGAAGCAACTGCAGCTGACCATTTTGCTGTTGTGCTCGCCTGAGATTCAAACCATCGTCAAGCGCGAACGCCACGACACGCCCAATCAGACCCAGGAAGCTGGTTTCCTCGTCGCTGAATGGATTCACCGTGTCGCGTGTGATTCCGAAAACACCCAATCGACGATGCGGCGTCGTCAAAGGTACGCGAAGTCCTGACCCGAGGCCCATTTTCTTTGCCCATTCTCTAAATCGCGGGTACCGCTCTTCTGTGTTCCAATCGGCAGTATGCTGTGGATCAAGGCTGCGTACAGCCTCCCACCATGGCAACTCTTCGATCGGAAGGTCTGGCAAAGGGAGTTCACCCTTACCCCATACGAGATATTCGATCTCCTTGGAGTTCTCCTTCACCACAACGAAGTAAAGGTGGTCGAAGTGCAGGAACTTGCCAACCTCAGACGCGAGAGTCTTAGCCAGTTCTTCTGGTTCGCGGCACGCAGCGATTGCTTCACTGATGCGCAACACAGCCTCATAGCGGTGGCTGTCGCTTTGAGGAGCGATGATGAGGTCTGTAGCCATAGCTATACGATCCACACGCCTGCCACTGAACGCCGGCGTTTAACTCACACCAAATGTCCATATAGATGATGACTCATTTCCGCTAGAGGTCGCAAATAGAGGTCGCAAAATCGCGGTCACAGCCTGACTCGTGCGTGGGAATGACCCCCAAGGGACCGGTTCACGTTTATTGTGAGGCTACCTCTTGAGCATGCTTCCAACACAATCGACAGTTTCGACCCTTTCAACATTTTCGGGCTGATCGACTTTCTGCCAATCCCAATGCCTTCCCATCACTTGCGTGCGCTCCGCCGTTTGGCATGACTCTTGCCTTCTAGAGAGGTGCGATGCTTCGAATCGACTGTGAGGCGGTCATGTGGAAGATCACAACTCGCGGCTTCACGCTGGAGGAGGTGTTGATCATGGCTGCAATGAACGTCCTGGCCACCGCCGACACTGCCAAACACGAGAAACGGGCGTCGCAGGCACCAAGTCGCAGATATTAAAAGGAGACCGAGCATGGAATTCAAGTACTCGATAAAACGAACCGCAATGATTGTCGGCATTCTGGCACTCGTAGCCGTCACTGCAGTCGCACAGGAAAACCGATCAGAAATTAGCGTCCAGGGCACGGGATTTTTTACGAAGGACACGGCAGGCAACGGCGTATTCGACCATGCCAGCGACACGGGCGGATTTCTGCTTGGCTATCGTTACAACTTCAATCGCTGGCTCGCTGCCGAGGCGAACTACGGCTACGACCGCAACACGCAATTCTATTCCGGCGGCACATCGGCCGGCGTTCAGGCTGACATCCACCAAATCAGTGGCGCAGCGGTATTCAAATTGCCGACGCTTGTCAGGCTGCAACCGTACGCGTTAGCCGGAGCGGGAGCTCTTGTGTTTGATCCAACCGGCAACTTCGGGGGCACTTTCGCTGGCGCAACGTTAGAAACGAAACCCACGTTAGTGTACGGCGTAGGCGCGCAGTACGCGTTCACCAGGCACCTCTCATTCCGAGCCGAATATCGAGGGTTGGTGTACAAGGCGCCGAACTTCAACCTTGCTGGCCTGAATACTGATAGCTGGACGCAGATCGCCCAACCATCCGCCGGCATCGTCTTCCGCTTTTAATCTGCTCCGACCGAAGGCGTGGTACGGGTGTTCATCCAAACTCCCGTGCCACACAATTCGTCTTGATGAACGCCTGTTGCTTATGAGGTAGACCGCGACAACCTCTTTTGCCCGTCCCCCGAGGAAGCGCAGGAGGCGTCGCTGTCGCCTCGCCACATCACACGCCATCGAGAGCACTATGACTTGATCCGGGCGATGGAGGACAGAGCAAGTTCGGCCTTGGCGCGAATCGCATCCGTATTGGCGCTTAGAAAGTCGAGAAATGTGTGCAAGACGGCTGAGGGCTCGCCGAGTGGCCACACCGCGATCAGGTCGAGGTACAGATCGGGCTCAAGCCGAACGAACTGCACACCATTGGATCGGAGATTGCTTGTGGAGGCAGGTACGATGGCAACGCCTTCATCGGCCTCAACCAAGGAGAGGATCGTCTGCATCGAATTCGGTTCGTTCTCAACCTGCGGAGAAAACCCGTGAGATCGGCACGCTCCAACGATGGTGTCGAAAACAGCAGGTGCGCCTTTTCGGTGAAAAAGTATGAATCGTTCATTAGCCAGGTCGGCGAGCCGAATCTTTTTGTTCTTTAGTTTTAACTTTCGTGATTGCGGGAAGACCGCAACCAGGGGATCACGCAGCAATACTCTCAATTGCCGATTCTTGTTGCGCTCAAGCGAGAGGTTGCGCGTGATGGCGATATCGATCTCGCCCCTGTCACATGCCTGGTCCAGTTCGACCGGATAGAGATCATGGAGTGCAAGCTTTACGTTCGGATATTCCAGTTTGTATCTGCGAATAAGGTCAGGTAGGAAGGAGAGGGTTGCCGAACCGATAAACCCGATCGAAAGCCTCCCGACTTTGCCTTGGGCAGCCCGCTTGGCAGTAAGGATGGCAGTCTCCGCCTGTTGAAGGATGCGAACGGCGTCCGCATAAAACATCTCGCCTTCCGGCCTCAAACGCGCGTTGCGGCCGGTTCGCGAAAAGAGTTTCAGCCCAAGTTCGTCTTCCAGATCGGACACAGCCTGGCTGATCGAGGGCTGAGTGATATGCAGCCGCCGCGATGCTTCGCGATACCCCTGGCACTCTACGACGGCGGTGAAATAGCGCAGATGTCGTAATTCCATCTGATAGGCACTCCCTATCAGTCTGATTGGAACATACGAGGTATCGCAATGTCACTTCCCCAATCTATTCGTTTGAGGCGATTTGGTTTCGCAGAATGGCTCACGGTCAAACAACACCGCGGCTCATTCCTTGGTTTTCGACAGATGAGGTACCAGACCGAGATATGGAGTCCCGAACGTGAAAGTTGAACTCTTTCCCCCCGATCCTGACACAGAGCCGCGTCATTGGATACGGCATGATCAGGCTTTCGCGATGATGTTGCGGCCCGGCTCAATTGAGTGGGGCTCGAAGCGTTGCGCTCTAGAAAAATTCGACTATAGGCCGGGCGACTTAGCACTGTGCCATCGTCACGTGGGTGAGTGGGTCGGACTCATGAACGTATCGCATCTGCAGCTCGGCATTTCCGACGAGGCGCTGATGGCGTGCTCTGACGGAGCTTACGGCGAGGTAGAACTGCGCCCTTCGCGCAAGTTTGCGGACCCGCGCCTGAGTGCGATGGTTGCGGCCGTTCATGCGGAGATGGTCGCCGGCTTCCCCAGCGGGCGCCTGTTTCTGGATTCTGTCGAACAGGCTATGGCCATCACACTGGTCAATGGTCATGCAGTAAGACACCGTCCTGTGCAGATATACCGAGGCGGACTGGGCGCAGCGCGCCTGCGAAGGATTAGAGAGTTGGTCCATGCGAGGATGGAAGATGACTTGAGTCTCGACGATATGGCACAGTCGGTCGGATTGAGCACAGCTCATTTCGCGCGTATGTTTCGCAAGTCAACGGGCGAGACCCCACATCAGTTCGTTCTGCGCCAAAGGCTTGAGCGTGCCAAGGCGATGTTGCGTGCTCCGGACGCGCGCGTGTTGGACGTCGCGGTTGCGTGCGGCTTCAAGACTCAGCAACACTTTGCACAGGCCTTTCGTGACGTCTGGGGAGTCAGCCCGACGGAGTATCGCCAGGACCTTGTCGGCTCCGTAGAGACTTGCGCGTGTGAGATATGCGCAGCAGATACGCCACTTCTCGTGATTAGTGGTTAGCAGCCAAACTTTAGTTTCGTCGGTCGCCCATCATTCCCTGTTTGACGAACCGCTCCGCCCACTCTTCATCGTCTTTCCCTCCAGACAAACCCAGAGTCGTTGAAACTCACTTGAGGAGCATGAATCTAGCAAGATTCCGACCATCCCAGCAGAAATCCGCACAAGTCCGTTTTGGAAGTGCAGTTTACTCACAGTTGTGGGCAGAGCCGCAGCGTTAACGGATCAGAGACCTGGCCAAGTGCTTGTTGTTTGCCAGCTGTAATTGAACACAGGAGGGAAGTGAATGGAAGCAATCGGATTGTTGGTCACGCTGGAAGCGCGCGCAGGTAAGGAAGCTGACGCCGAGGCATTCCTAAAGTCAGCTCAGCCACTCGCGCTGAAAGAAAAAGGGACATCGAAATGGTATGCGATCAAGATCGGGCCAGGGAAGTTCGGCATCTTCGACACCTTTGCCAATGAAGCGGGACGCAATGCTCATTTGACCGGCGAAATCGCGAAGGCATTGGGAGCGCGGGCCAGCGAATTATTTGCGGTTTCCCCGCAGGTGGAAAAAGTAGAGGTCCTTGCAAGCACACCCTTAAAAGGCTGAGGGCGAAGTTCGAGGAACCTGTCTGCCGCGTAGGCTCGCGACACTAAATCACGAGCGAGGAACAAACATCAATTAAGGAGAAAAAATGACTATCTCACAATCCTGCCGAGCAGATTTCGCGTCCCATCAGCCGAAGTCAGCGCTCCGAGGCGTGATGCCGCGTCTCGGCTTAACCCTTCTTGCCTTTATGCTCGCCATCGGCGCGGCCGAGGCGCAGCAAGCGGCCACTCCAATTGACGGTGTCATCGGAAAGCTCCAGTCATTTGACGGTAAGTCGCTTGAGGTTATGACGCCGGCAGGCGCGGTCCACGTTACTGTCAAGGAACCCCTCACAACCTATAAGCAGATACCCTCCGATTTGAGTCATGTCGCAGCGGCGCCGTATGTCGGTGTTGCGTCGACTGAGCAGGCGGATGGAAAGCAAGTGGCGAAGCAGATCTTCATATTTCCTCCGGAGTTGCGTGGGGCTGCGGAAGGCAGCGTCCTGACAGATCCACCCGATGCAACCGCTCACAGCAGAATGACGAACGGAACCGTCTCTCGTCCTTCGCACTCACGCATGACGAACGGAACCGTCCAGAAGAGCGGCGGGACCGCGCTCGTCGTTAACTACCAGGACGGCTCCCAAACGATCTCCGTCCCCCCTAATGTCCCGGTCACTGAAGTCGCAGCTCAACCCGTCACTTTTAGCCCCGGCGATGTTATCTACGCGACGACGCAAAAGCTTCCTGACGGAACTCTTGTAACGGACAAGATTTTCCAGTTCATTCCATCGGCGCCTCCCAGCACCAATCAGTAAGGTCCTGGGCAATGAGCCATTCAACCCATCCTGATTGTGAACCGAGCTCTACGAGCACGTTGCCGGAACAGCGGGGCGTGCTCGTCGTCCGGAAGCACCATTTCTTGGTGCGTTGGAGTCACTGGCTGAATGTTCCGATCCTGCTCGGCCTCATTCTGAGTGGCATCTCTATTTACTGGGCTTCGCCGATCTATCAACACAAGCCAGATCTGAATACGGGAAACTTCGATGTGGCGGCGGATATTGGAATCTGGATATGCGCTCATGTGCCCGGAGAGCATCATTACAGCAGTCCATCCGACTGGATCTATAACCATATGAGCCTGGGGCCGGGCATGTTAGCTCCGGCTCTGCGAGTGCATTGGTTGTGCGCGTACTCATTCATGCTGAATGGCCTGGTGTATCTTGCAGGGCTGATCATAGGAGGAGGATGGCGCTCCTTGCTGTCTCGCCGGGACGATTTGCTCGACGCGCTCAGGATGTTCCGATACTACGTCGGTTTTCCCTTCGCTAAACTCACGCGCCGCCAGTGGCTGCATCCCCTTTTCAACACAAAATACAACGCACTCCAGCGCGCAGCATACTTCTCTGTTCCGGTCGCCGGGTTTCTATCGGTTGCTACGGGATGGGCGATCCACAAGCCCATGCAGCTCCATTGGCTGGCAACGCTCGTCGGAGGGTACAACGCGGCGCGTGTCTGGCATTTCTGGCTGATGTGGATATACATCCTCTTCGTCGTACCACATGTGATCCTGGTTTTCGGCGACGGATGGGATACGTTGCGCAGCATGATCCTAGGTTGGTCGATGAGAGTCGAGCGGCCGGAGGTCGTCGCAAAATGAACGATAGGGAAAATGGCGACAATTCATTACGGCCGAAAAATGAACCGCCGACGGGTCTGGAACCGGAAGTGAAATCTGTTTGCGTGAAAACGCCGCAGAGCTTTTTTGGAGAGCGACCTCTCCCCGCAATCGAGATGGCTCCCCGAGTCTTGCGTTATCAGAGCCGGCGGGCCTTTCTGGTGTTTGGGACTGGCGCGCTGGCAACGCTGGCAGGAAGTGCATTTCTTCTACCGCAAGAAACACTCAGTCGCTTAGGCATGGGTCGGAACATGGACTCTCCAGGGAAGGAGTGGTTTCTAAACCGAGCACTGCGTATCGACGATGACGTTGCGGAAGCGTTGTACTCGGCGAATCGTAGCGTATCCACCTACACGAAATCGCAAATTACCCCGCTCAAGAACAACTACAACGGAGCGACTCCTGATCCCGGCTACATTTCTGGATGGAGATTGACTCTGGATGGGCTCGCTTCTGGCCTGAGCGTCTCTCTCGATATTCGGAATCTTGCGAATCTCTTTTCGTTGCACGACCAGATTACGAGGCTGGTTTGCGTTGAAGGCTGGAGTGCGGTCGCGTGGTGGGCTGGTCTCAGATTCGACGATCTGCTTCGCGCCTACCCACCGATGTCGCAGGCAAAATGGGCCCGTGTGGAATCTTCAGTCAATCTCGATGCCTCGGGAAATCCCGACCCTTATTTTATGTCGCTCGACCTGGCCACGGCCCGTCATCCACAGACTCTGCTCGCCACACACTTCAACGGCCAACCCCTTACCGTCGATCATGGAGCCCCGCTCCGCCTGTTGGTGCCCGTGAAACTTGGTTTGAAGAATGTAAAGGCGATTACCAACATTACATATGTCGCGGAAGAGCCAAGAGACTATTGGGCCGAACGTGGCTACTCCCGCTACGACGGAATCTAACGCCCGTCAAGGAACATTGGCAACTCGTTTGAGAGCCTTCCATTAGAGTTCCCAGCGGAGTTTGCCATTTTGAAAAACGAGTTCCACGAGGCTTCTCCCTACGTCCACAGGTGTGTCAATTCCAACCGACTCTCTGACATCCGGGCTTCCAACCTGCTGAGGTGCAGGCGGCGTTTGGAGGCATCTTCGTTTGAAAATTGGTACCCTCTTACCTTTTTTCCCAGCAGAAACATTTTGTCCTTCTGCTAATCAAGTGCTGCCGGTTGTCGAGCCGTATGTTCGGGCCAGATCAGGCGCCGCACATGGGCAAAGGAACATCTATCTGGTCACGGTCACGGCCGTCTCTTTCCTTTGCATCATGGTGTCTGGAGGCTGCGGAGTATCAAACGGTGGGGCGGCGAACGGAGGGCGATCGAAGATAACGATTCCGACCGTTTTCACATCCCCGGTCAAAATCAACGCACTGTTCCCGCCCCTGGGACCTGGCAACAGCCTTTGGAGCGACTTCAATACTTATGTACTCGTCAGCCCGATACTCGATGGAGTGAATCCCGGCCTTGATTGGAACACCGTCGAAACCAGCCAGGGAGTCTACGACTTCTCGGCCTTTGATGCATCGCTGCAACACTTTTACAACGCGGGAAAGACGGTCAACATTATTGTTCGTGCGGTTTCAAACGGAGGATCCAATTCAATAACTCCCGCTTACGTCTTCTCTTCCGACTGGTCACAATCTCTCGGCACCGCGCCGCTCGATGTAGTGACCTGCAAAGACTATCCCGGAAATGGACAAGCGGACAGCGGATTTCCAGTCGTTTATCAACTCCCGTTCAAGGCCGCGTATCAACAATTTATCGCCGCCGTTCTCGCTCATTATGCAGACGATCCGCGCATCGGCTATATCCGCGTGGGATTAGCGGTCGGGGGTGAAGTGTTTCCGTGGTGTTCGGCTGAACTCCCAGGTTTCTCAGAAGCCATATGGCTGAGCTACGTCGGCGAGATGAATGGCTACGAGAAGTCTCTGCGGCCTGCTACTCAGCTCATGGCCTCCCTGAATCAAGTCTATGTCCACGGTTCGTGGGATCAGTCCTACCCGATCGACGAGGCCAGCAGTGATGTGAGCAACGGCCAGGGAATCGGGTGCCAGGGGTGGCAGGAAAGTGACATCCAGGCGTACGCGGACGCCGAGTTCTGCACCTCGGACTGGTGCGCTTTGTTCGACCAGTACGCAGGGCAGGTGCCCCTCGAATTGCAGCAGGCAGGCTTAAGTATTGCTAACGGAGGAACGAAAACCGGATCGATGGCCGACATGGTCCCGTTCGCCGCGGCCCGCCACGCAACTGTCCTGGAGATCTACGTCGAAGACTTGCTGACTGCGTTCGATCCAAATTGGCCGAGCTATGCAACCTACGGCCCCGCCTACAGTCAAGCCTTCACCAGCGCCCACAGTGGGCAATAAAGGAATTCCAAACGTCGGTTCCGAAAACCTCGCGGAATTACTGCGCTGATGTTCTATTTTTGGTTGGCCTCCGGTTTGCTCGGCTGTGCGGCTCGGACCGGCGGAGGCAGAGGCCGCGGCGTTAGCGCCACCGGCACCGGCCGAGGCTCAACCAATGGATGCATTGGCAGCGTTGCTATCGCCGGAACCGGTTTTGCCTTCGCCAACGGCAGCGGCGCCCTCGCTATCTGACGCATTGCTACACTTTGCTTGAACCGCTCCGTTACGTCTTCGAGGCGAACATTCTCATAGCCTTTGCGCTTCGCCATGATGCGGTAGTCGAAGGCGATGCTGGAGTGTCCACCGTGCTGTTCGCGAACCTCGAATCCCTGCGGCGTCTCGTTGCTCACATAAAGACCTTCGGAGTCGCCTTTTGGAGTCAAGAATACGTGATACTCAACTGCGGCATTCACGGTTTGCGCGAATGCGGGATCGAGTTCGATGCGGGCGGAGCCGTTCGAGAGCTGCCCGGACCCGGCATCCTCGAGCCAGTTCTCCGCTGATTGCATGGCGTAGGTAGCTGTTTGCCTGCCGCCAACCTGCTCGGCAATGCCTGAGACGACTCCGGTGCAGCTCAGGTTCGCCGAAGTATCGATGGTGCAATGCCGCGTGTTGCTGTAGGTGTTTGGTGAGCTCGTCTGGAACACCGGGTTGTGGGTCGCCGTCGTATAGTTTTCCACCACCATTGCCGGATAATCGCCGCTGTTGTCGGAGTTGGCCGCTAACAGAGAAATATTCGAGTCGGCGGTTGCGACGACACCAAAATATTCTCCGGATGCGCCGCCCGTGTCCCCCCAGACTCCGGCAGGCCATGCGTTAGTACCCGTGGTACTGGTACCTGCCCCTTGTCCCATAACGCCCCAGTAATGGCCCTGGCCCAAGACGCCGGCGGTCCCGCCGTCCCCAACAACGCCATAGGAGTCAGGGCTGTCCCCAAAAACGCCATAGCCCGCAGCGGAGATCCCGTAAACGCCAGCGCCAAGAGGGCTCGTGCCATAGACGCCGTCGCCATCTCCCCCAGCCGAAGTGTCCGAGCCATAAACGCCGGTAGGGCCCGCACCATAAACTCCCGTGCCGGTGGACGAAGCCGTCGTGCCGTACACGCCGGGGGCGCTCCCGGTACTGGCAAGATTTTCGCCTACCACAGCGTAGGCTGCTGCCGCAGCCGTCTGGCCGTACACCCCAACTCCAGTACCGCTAAGCCCGGAAACGGCAGTTCCAGTCGAGGCCTGGCCTTGAACTCCCGTTCCGCTGTTCGACTGGCCCAGCACGCCTTGGCCAGAACCCGAACTGTCCAGGCCAAAGACGCCGACAGGCGCCATACCCTCCACGCCCCAGCCGCTGGGCGAGGCCGAGGAGCCGAACACTGCGAACGCATTCCCGGTTGTGGCGTTGTTGACGGCGTACACGGCGGCGCCATTCGGCGCGCTCACCGAGCCCTCCACGCCATAACCGGTGGCTGAGCTCGAGCTTCCGTATACCCCCACCGCATTCCCCGTTGTGGAGATATTCGTGCCCCATACGCCAAAGCCCGCGGCCGAACTTGTCTGACCGGTTACACCCGGCGCAGTCCCGGTTGTGGAGGTATTCCCGCCGAAGACGCCATTGCCGTTCGCGTAACTTGACTGGCCTACCACTCCATCCGCACCGGAGCCGAAAATGCCCGTGCCGTTGGTTGTCGACGCGTTGCCTTCTATCCCATAGCTGGTTCCGCTACCTTGTATGGCGGGGTCTGACGCGTTGCCGGTCGAGGCGACGATGGTGCTGCCGCTCGATGAGGCCGTAAGCGTGCCGTTCAAGGTCTGGTTCCCTGTGAACGTGTTGGCCGCGCCCAGTTGTGGAATCTTGGTCGTGTCGATGGAGAGCGTGCCGCTGGTGGTGATGGGGCCGCCTTTCAGTCCCAGTCCGGTGGCGACGCTGGTGACGGTTCCTGATCCGCCGCCGCCGGGGAAGGTTTGCCCGGGAGCGAAGGTGATCTGGCCGTTGCTGGCGATGCTCAGTCCGGTCTCGGCGAATGCGCCGCTGCCCTGGCCGAACAGCAGATTCAGTTTCCCCGAAGCCGTGGTGGTGTCGTTGTTGACCGGCTCGGCTTGCCATTCGAAGTTCTGATTCACCGAAGCCGGTGTGCCGCTGGTGTTGAACGCCGAGGCCACGATGGTCAAGGGCTGCGAGTTGCTGCCTTTGCTGGCGGTGGCGGCGGCGCCGGCCGGCAGGGTGAGCCGTCCGCGGAGGTAAGTGGAACCGCGCACATCCAGCGTGGCGGCCGGAGTGGTGATGCCGATGCCGATCTTTCCCGTGGTTCCGCTGCCCGTTTGAAACAGGACAGAGTTGACGATGTCGGAAGCGGAATCCCACATGGGCAGATAGTTGGCTGTGCCGCCGGGTGTGGTTACGTCCAGAGCTGTGGGCGGCGAAGTGCTCTGGGATGCGACTGCGTCCCGGGCGTAGGCCGCGGCCGATGCTGGGGCCAACATGAAGGCCGAAGGCGGCAATCCGCCGATGGTCGCGGCGTCGGCGGCCTTCAGGGCGTAGGGCACGCTGAGCAACAGAACCCGGGGTTGGTCGGCCTGCTCGGCGATGCGCACTTCCAGCCAGTGCGCTTCGCCGGTCGTGAACAGCGTTGTGGGCACACCGCCGGGCTGAGTGATGCCGAGCTGCACAGAGTAATGTCCAGTGGAATCGAGCGGAACACTCTTCTGGGTCTCACTCCACAGGGGCTCGCCGCCTTGCTGCGCGGCATAGAGCGAGAACGTGATATTGACCACGCCGCTCATGGAGTTGCCGCCGGCGTCGCTGGCGATGCTCGCGAACGGAATCAGCGGCGGCACGGTGGCGTTCGAGGCCGCTGCTGAGTTCTGCTGTGCAAGGCTGGAAAGACTGCAGAGTGACACCATCAGGAGGGAAAGCATTACCACGCGAACCTGTTTCATAAGAGTGCCTCGTTATTTTTCAGTGCGACCCTTTGCGCAAAGCCTCGCAGCTTTACCCGGCTACTTCCACCCTCGTACCAGAAGGCGGAAAACGCGCGCCAAACGCCTCATGGCGAGAGGAAATATTTCGAGTGAGGCAAGAATTTTGCCGATTTTGCGCAACTCAAAGGTGGTTGACGACCGTTGCGCCTGTGCATATCCTGTTGATCTCCTCCCCTCGAAAGGGGGCACCGGCACCTATGCCCGATGACCAACAGGGTCAGGTCACCGAGCTTTTGCGTCACTGGAAGAAGGGCGACGAAAGTGCCCTTCGCGCCCTGGTGCCATTGGTCTATAAAGAGCTCCGGAG
>Ga0210388_10003760_pt1 | contig 11853 bp, 7 predicted proteins | sample IncBWC19OmetaG_FD_155485 | JGI IMG/M metagenome (GOLD analysis project Ga0210388, IMG submission 155485) | Forest soil microbial communities from Barre Woods Harvard Forest LTER site, Petersham, Massachusetts, United States - Inc-BW-C-19-O ... | reverse complement strand
CCCCCCGACATCACCCCAAATCTCGCCCTCAACCTGTCCGAGATCGACCAGTCCGCTTATCCCACACCCTGCGACGACGGCACACCTCAGGACCAGTCCGGCCACGGCACCTGGACCGCCTCCCTCGCCGCCGCTGCCATCGGCCCAGGAACCGGCCAGGTCATCGGAGTAGCTCCCCAGGCCACCATCCTCAACATCAAAGTCCTCCAGCGCATGCCGGCCTCCATAACCGGAGACTCCAACCCCGCCGACCAGTGCGAAGCCGGAGAAGCCAGCGGCCTTCTCAGTTGGGTCATCCAGGGCATCGACGACGCCATCACCAATCGCGCCGATGTCATCTCCCTCTCCATAGGAGCCCTCGCCGACCTCTCCACCGGAGACGGCGCCGGCCTCCTCGCCGCCTTCAACCAGATCACCTATGCCGCCGACCAGGCCAACATCGTCCTCGTCGCCTCTGCCGGAAACGACGGCTTCGATCTCTCCAACCCCCGATATGTCGAGCTCCCCGCCCAATCTCGCGACGTCCTCGCCGTCGTGGCCTCCACCAACCCAGCCTGCGCCCAGAACACCACCCCCGGAGCCACCTGCACCTCCGGCCCCGTCACCCTCGCCTATTACAGCAACTTCGGCCCCCCCCTCAACGCCCTGGCCGCTCCCGGCGGCAGTTATCCCGCAGGCGACGACACCGGAGTCAGCGGCTGGGTCCGAGGCGCATGCAGCAACGGCAAACCCAACACCGTCGATGGCCTCCCCACCGACCAGAACCACTCCTACGGCTGCTTCAATCTCGGCCACACCCAATACGTCCAGGCGATGGGAACCAGCGCCTCCGCCCCACTCGCCGCAGGAGTCGCCGCCCTCCTCCGCGCCGCCCACCCTACCTGGACCGCCGACCAAATCGTCACGGCAATGCGCGACTCAGCCGCCCCAACCCCGGGCTTACCCGTTCCCCAGATCACTGCAGTCCTAGCAATAACCCCATAATTTCAAACAAATAAGGCGAAACCCTAAAGCGATGCTCCAATAAACTCCTAGGGCGGAGCCAACTTACCAGCCAGCTCTCTGATTCTTAGCCCTAACCCTTCATCCGTTCCTTCACACTATGGGCAAGCTTCTCAATCTCATCTGCCTTCTTGATCACATCCACCGAAAGCGTATCCTTCGTCGACTTATCTACCTGTTCCTTTAGGTCGGTCGCCAACGCCAGCAGCTTGTCTGTGTCTGCCACCAACCGCTTCTGTCGGTCCGCATTTCTCAACTCCGCTTGTTTCTGCTCCCGGTGCGGAGCCATCGGGTCAGGATCCTCCTGATCGAGCCCCGTCTTCGGCTGCTGAACCCCAGGGATCCGCGGCGTTTGGCCGGGCGTTGACTGCAACTGCCCCCCACGCACACTTCCAGGAACTCCTGCCACCAAAACCATCCCCACAATCACCACACCAAGTATCCTCATCGCGATCTCCAATCCCCGCTCCCACGCGGTCCATCCATCTCGCTCACCTGCAACAATTGCATCTTACCAACCGGCTCAAGCATTCTGTTCTAAGAATCCTCCTTCGAAAGCGAGACGCCGCTATCATGCTCCTTGCACCCCTCGTCCCGCAAGACGAACACATCTTCCAGGCGGTTGAACGCGACTGGCACAACGACGTCATCGTATTCCTCCAGACCAAGCTCCCCAAGATCCTCGTCGTCGTCGTCTTCCTCTTCGTCATTCAGCGCATCGTCCTCTTCTTCGTCAAAAAAATGCGCACCCGCGCCGATAAGCACGCGCACAACTTCCATCGCGCTGCCCAACTCCGCACCATGGCCTCCATCCTCCGGGCCACCTCTATCGGAGTCCTCGGCTTCATCGGCTTTCTCCAGATCCTCAATATCTTCGACATCCCCTACCAGCCCATCCTCGCCTCAGCCGGAGTCTTAGGCATCGGTATCGGCCTCGGCGCGCAGTCCATCTTCAAGGACATGCTCAACGGCATCTTCATCCTCGTCGAAGACCAATACAACGTAGGCGAGATCGTCGTCCTCGCCGGCCTCAAGGGCACCGTCGAAGACCTCTCCCTCCGCCGCACCACCATCCGCGACGCCGACGGTACCCTCTACATCATCCCCAACAGCCAGATCGCCACTGTCTCCAACCTCTCTCGCGACTACGCCGTCGCCACCCTCCAGGTCTCCGTAGACGCCAGCGCCAACCCCGACAAAGTCATCGCCCTCCTCACCCAGGTCGCCCGCGGCCTCCGCGACGACCCCGCCTACAAGGACATCACCATCGCCGACCCCAACGTCCTCGGCGTCGACAAGATCGAAGGCCGCTCCGTCACCTACCCCGTCCAGCTACGCACCCGCACCAACCAACGCGACCCGATCCTGCGCGAACTCCGCCGTCGCATCATCCTCGCCTTCGAAAAAGACGGCATCCCTCTCGGCAACGACCCCGCCAACATGTTCCTCCTCCGCGCCCTCAACCAGACCCCCAACCCCACCGCACCACCCGCACAACAACCCCTCACCGGCTGAACTCCAGCTCGGCGATTTGAGCCGAAGCCAACACCCAAATGGCCGTTGACGTCACCAATTTGTCAAAACTTACTGCAGGGTAGTCGACCCACCCGGGGATCTGCGTCAATCAGATAGTGTCTTAGGCAGGACCTCCTGAATGCGCCAAACAGCGGGGAGCCAATGCTTATGTTCCCTTCGAAGGTGCCCCAAGGATGATCCCGCGTCTGGCTCTGATTCTCTTCCTCTCCATACTGCCCGCTTCAGCTCAGGTAGTAACTGTCTCTCCACAGGGCCCGATCAAGACCCTGGCCGAGGCCCGCGATGCAGCACGCGCACAGCGGCGCTCCGGCATAACTGGCCCCATAACGATCACGGTTCACGCGGGAACATATTTTCTTCCGGAAACGCTGACCCTTGGTCCAGAGGACAGCGACACGATTTGGGAAGCAGCACACGGTGAGCACCCCATCATCAGCGGTGGCCGGATTATCTCTGGTTGGACGAAGACCTCCGGTGCAGCCTGGACCGCGGACGCTCCCGGCCCTTACTTTCATCAACTTTTTGTCAATGGCAATCGCGCCACTCGCCCGCGGACGCCGAACGAAAAATTCTTTCACTTTGTGGGCAACGGTACTCCGCATGCGCCACTCCAGTTGCACTTCAGCGGAAAGGACATCAAGCCGGAATGGGCCAATCAACCCGACGTAGAAGTAGTCGGCTTTATGGCCTGGAGCGATTTCCGCAGCCCCATTCAAAGTGTCGACACAAAATCCCATCTCGTCGAATTCGGCCCCATCCAGGAATCCGCAAATGAAGAGGACGCGCGCTATTTCATAGAGAACCTGCCGAATGCCCTCAACGCTCCCGGTCAGTGGTATCTCGACCGGTCAACTCAAAAGGTCTCCTACATTCCCTTGAAGGGCCAGAACATGGACCAGGCCCAGGTAGTCGCTGCGGGACTGGAACGGCTCGTCTCTCTTCAAGGGAAGCCAGATACGGGTGAGCTAGTGCGGAATGTTATCTTCCGTGGCCTGACGTTCGCCCATGCTGATTGGAACATTGGCCCCCAGGGTTACTTTGACAAACAGGCGGCGTTGCCTGCATCCTCCGCGGTCGAAGCAGTCGGAGCCGTCAATTTCCGCGTTGAAAGGTGTACATTCTCCCACTCCGGAGGATATGGGCTCGCACTCGGCCGAGGCTCACAGCACAACCAGGTAGTGGCAAACGAGTTCTACGATCTGGGCGCAGGTGGAGTCAAAGTGGGAGAGCCAGATCCAAGGCGGAGAGAGGCCGCACAAAATTATGACAATCTCATCGCCGATAACCACATCCACAACCTTGGTCAGGTGTATGCAGCCGGCGTAGGAATATGGGTATTGCAAAGCGGAAACAATCAGATCATTCATAACGATGTGCACGATCTTTACTACACCGCAATTTCGGTGGGTTGGACATGGGGCTACTGGCCAAACCAATCCAAGGGCAATCTGATCGCGTTCAACCATCTGCACGCCATCGGAAAGGACATGCTGAGCGACATGGGTGGAATCTATACCCTCGGCGTCCAACCTGGCACAGTCATCCAAAACAACCTGATCCACGACATCTCCTCATACACCTACGGAGGATGGGGAATCTATCTGGACGAGGGGTCGAGCGATATCCTGGTTCAGGATAACGTCGTCTACGAGTGCAAGAGTGCGGGCTTTCATCAGCACTATGGCGGCGACAATATCCTGCGCAATAACATCTTCGCGTTCAATCACGAATACCAACTGATGCGCACGCGCGGGGAGCCGCACCTCTCCTTCACGCTGGAAAACAATATAGTCTACTTCGATCGAGGTGTCGTCCTCGGGGCAAATTGGACGGACGGGAGCTACATCCTGCGAAGCAACCTCTACTACGATCCGCGCGACCCAGATATACGCTTTTTGGGCAGGTCCTTCAGCGACTGGCAAACCTCCGGCCAGGACCAGGGATCCCGCATCGCAGACCCTCTTTTCGTCAATGCTGGAAAATTCGATTTTCGCTTGCGACCGGAATCGCCGGCGCTGAAGATGGGTTTTCATCAGATCGACATCAGCACAGTTGGCCCAAGGGTTCCTGCAGGTGCGGACACGTGGTAAATATTGATCTGGCAGCCAACATGCCCCACTACCCCACCCGTTCAGCAACCCCTGACCTGCAGCCAGGTTCTTTAATAATTACTCAAACCAAGGATAGAGCGCGTGTCCACGACCATCAGCACCAAATCCGCCGACCACTATAAGTGGGGAGGCCCGCAAGGCACCGACTGCGACGGTTGGCACCTCGTCAAAACTCCAACCCTCAGCATTATCGAAGAATTCATGCCCCCAGGCACCACCGAGCGGCGTCACTTCCACAATTACGCCCACCAATTCTTCTACGTGCTGGAAGGAGAACTTGCCCTCGAAGTCGAGCATCAAACTCACATCCTTCGCTCCGGCGAAGGCCTCGAAATCTCCCCCGGCCAAAGTCATCAGGCCTTCAACCGAAGTCGCGCCCCCGCCCGCATACTCGTTACCAGTCAACCTCCGAGCCACGGCGACCGCGTTGTGAGTCCATGAGAGTACAACAATCAAAGATCATTCGATGTCCACAAAAAAACCGACACACGGTCGCCTAACCAAGGATGCCATCTGGGGTCTGCTACAAATAACAGGAAACCGTTGTAACGAAAACTCTCAGCAATCCCCACCGGCTTATAATGCCGGGATGCCCGTCGAGTTACTCGGGTCGTAATTTTTTGCCAGAGCTTGCCTGTTAGCTGAAGCCGCACGTTATCGCGCCGGCTCTGACGATGCAGCGATTGTGTTCGGGAGGACAGAACTGTGTGGTGGATTAGTTATCGGGGGGAATCAAGGCACGGTGTCGACAACATCGGCGTCTTCGAAGATGACGGTTCGCCGCGCAAGACGCATCCGCTGCTCCTCGACCCATCACCGGCCGCGCACCAGCTCCACATTGCGCGCGGCTTCGCGTTGGTGGGCGACGACCTCTACATCGCAAGCGCATGGCGCAGGGACAGCCACATTGCGCTCTACCATCGCCATGGCGACACCTTCCGCTTCAAGGAGGTGCTGGTGAAGACCGAACAGGTAGCAGCGATGGTGCATCCCTTCGACGTGGAGCTAGGCGACGATGGTCGCATCTACATCTCATGCCAGGACACCAACACCGTGGTGTCGCTTGTGCCGGAGACCCGCAAACCCGCACCGGTGGCCGCACACCTTCTCAAACAATATCCCAACGGGAAGTTTCTGCCCGGCACGCTCGTCGCGTCCAGCCGCGGGAGCCTTCCCGAGTACGGTGACCATACGCCGACTGATGTGCCAGCGCCTCTCGGCCTCAGGGTGATGCTCGACAAGCGCGGGATGCCGCGACACTCGGTGCGCGGCATCATCGTACACAGAAACCATCTGTACGTGGCGGACGAAGCAGCCGACGCAGTGAAGGTCTTCAATGTGCAGTCCGGGGAGTTGATGGCCCGCATCACGGGGCCGGAGCTCAAGGCGCCCGTGCACCTGATCTTGCACGGAGACTCGCTCTACATCGGTGCCTCGGGCACCGGCAGCATCCTCGCTCTGGACCTGAAGTCCACGCCGCCGAGCGGCGAGTTCAAGGCGAGCCGCGTGATCATCGACCGAAAGCTCGACGCCCCCTCAGGCTTCGCCGTCGGCCCCGACGGCGATCTTTACGTGGCGGAGCGAAAGAAGCAGCGGGTGCGGCGCTTTTCCTCCGACGGGAAGAAAAAGGGGACGTTCATTGATGACCTTCCGGACATGCCGGAGTTCCTCGTATACGTTCCTTGATTCGCGTAGGGCTCCAATGCAATCACCGTTCACAGTGACTGATTCATCGCCCCAATCAAATCATCCACCGTACTCACCGGCGGCAGACAACCCTTCCCGTTGCACACCACCGCAAAGCTCCCCGGCTCCTTCAACCCCGGAAGATGCGGCAGCGTCTCCGCCAGAGCCTTCGGTAAAGCCCCAAGCTGATCCCGGCGCAGACGAATCACGCTCTTGTTCACCGCATACCGAGCCAGGGCCACAGCCTCCAGCCTCCGAGCCGCAGCGTCATCCCCAATCACACAAACCTGCACCGCCCGCTGCACCATCCGCTGCAACACCAACCCATAGCTAGCCGCATAAAGTCCGAAGTGCTCCACAACACCAGCAAACGTCTCCAGTGTCTCCGCCGCCTTTACCGCATAGTCCTCGCGTCCGTTCAGAGCCTCCAGCCGCAGCAGCAAAGCCGCCGCCATAGGATTCCCCGCCGGCGTAGGCGAGTCCTGCAGAGGCTTCCGACGCGTCACCAGCGCCCCCAGCCGCACCTCGCCCTCCGCCGCAACCTCCGTATCGAAGAACGCACACCCCACCGGATCGTAGAACCGCCCAATCGCCGCCTCCACCAATGCTTCAGCCGCGTCGTAGTACTTCATCTCACCCGTGAGCTCCCAGGCATCCAGCGCCGCATGCCCCAGAAACACATAATCATCCAGCACCCCGGCCACGCGAGCCCCGCCACCACCCATCTCGCCATAAGCCACCACATGCGCCAGCCCATTCTTCGCATCCCAAGCCTCAGCCAGCACTCGGTCCAGCGACTTCAGCGCAAAAGCCCGTACCTCCGGCAAATCCAAAACCCTCCCGGCCTCGATGTAGGCCGAGATCATCATCCCGTTCCACCCCACATACACCGTCTTGTCCACATAAGGAGTAGGCCGCTTCAACCGCGCCGCATACAACTTCTCCTTCGCCGAAGCCAGCCGCGCCTTCGCCTCATCGAGCGTAATCTTGTTCGCCTTCGCCACACCCTCCAGCGTCCCCCTGACATGCAGAACATTCTTCGCCGGGTTGTGATGCATGTCTCCAATCTCGCCGATGTCGTAATAAGCGCTAGCCACCGCCATCTCCTCAGCGCTCAGCACATCCGCCGCCTCATCCAGCGTCCACGTAAAGTAGTCGCCATCGTCATCGAGCGAAAAATCAGCATCCTGCGACGCATAAAACCCACCCCGCTCGCGGTCGCTCAGCCACTCATCGATCCACTGGATCATCTCCTTCGCAACCCGCGCCGCCTCCGGCTCTACCAGCGTCTGGAACGCGTGCACATAATTCTTCAGCAGCTCGCTGTTGTCATATGACATCTTCTCGAAGTGCGGCACCACCCACCGCTCATCTACCGAGTAGCGATGAAACCCGCCCGCCAGATGGTCATAGATTCCACCGCGCGACATCTTCTGCAGCGTCACCATCGCCGCATTCTTCGCCGCCTCACCCACATCCTGCGCTCCACCAACCGACACCCGCGAAGCCGCATCCAGCAGCAAATCGATCGCCCCCGAATGCGGAAACTTCGGCTGCGACCCAAACCCACCCGAGCGCGCATCGAACTGCTTCAGCGCCGAATCCACCAGCTTCGCCACCAGTTCCGGTCCCGGATTCCCCGCCCTGCCCATGAACGACTCGTTATGCTCAATCGCCGCCATCACGCTGCCGGCCGACTCGTTCACCTCATCCCTTCGCTTCTGAAAAGCCTCCGCCATCGTCAGCAGCACCCGCGGAAACCCCGGCCGCCCATGCTGATCCACCGGCGGAAAATAAGTCCCCCCAAAATAAGGCTTCCCCTCCGGAGTCAAGAACGCCGTCAGCGGCCACCCTCCCTGCCCACTGATCGCGGACACCGCCGCCTGATACCGCGTATCCACATCAGGCCGCTCATCCCTGTCCACCTTCACAGCGACAAACTGGTCATTGATAATCCGCGCCGTCTCCGCACTCTCATACGACTCCCGGTCCATCACATGGCACCAGTGACACCACACCGCGCCAATATCCAGCAGTATCGGCTTGTCCTCTTCCTTCGCCTTCGCGAACGCCGCCTCGCCCCACTCCATCCACTCCACCGGCTGATGCATCGCCGACCGCAGATACGCAGAAGATGCCTTGGCCAAAGAGTTCATCTTCTCCCCAGCCTGTTCCTTATTTTGTTCCGAACTCATAGAGAATCAGTGTAGTTCACGCTGGCCGCATCCCATCTACCCCAATCCAGCCACGCATGACCATCGTCATCCTCGTTTCCCGTCGCCGTAAAAGAAGAAGGGTCCGAGCCGAAGCCCGAACCCTCTCGCAACCATCTGCCTTTACTGCTGCGGAGGCGTTGTCGGCGTCGCCGAAATGGGCTTCGGCGGCTCCGGCGGCTTCGGAGCGGTCAACCCCGGGATTGTCGGAGCCTTACCAAGATCCCCTACAGCCGCCCCCTGAATGCTGATCCCATAAGTATCCAGAGTAGTCGCCAGAAGTTGCCGCAACAGCGACCGATCCTTCGCATACGCAGCCGTCGACGAAATCAGCGTATTCTCCGCAATCGCCAGATTCCTTCCCTGCTGCAGCACGTTTGCCGTCGTCGAGGCGCCCAGCCTGTACTTCTTCTGCTCAGCGTCAAGGCTCTGCGCCGCATAGTCCCGCGCCGCCCGTGATGCCTCCACCTGGGCCCTGTCGTTGGTCAGCGCGTACTGCTGATTGGTAACCTGGATGCGAATCTGATCGTAAAGCTGCTGTATTCGCATCTCCGTCTGCCGGTACTCCATTTGCGACCGAGCCTGGTCCGCCTGCGCCGTTCTATTTCGCAGCGTAACGTTTATGTTCACGCCAACGCCCTTATCCGGAGCGCTGCTGTTAAACAGATTGCCAAACGCCGTACCGTAATCCACCGTCGGAAAAGTTCCCGGAGGATAAGGGGCGTTGTTCTCGAAATTGACAGCGGCCGGATTCTGGTGGCCCCCTAGCGCATTCGCACCGTAAAACGCATACGCATCGACTGTCGGCAACAATCCGTTCTTGAAAGCCTTGATCGTAATCTCGTTATTCTTGAGAGCGAGAACTGCCTGCTCAATCTGAGGATTATTCACATACGCTTCCTTCACCAGATCCTCGGTCGGCATGTCCTCTTCCGCCAACCGTTCCAGGCTTATGCGATCGGTCGGAATCACCGGAGCATTCGCAAGCTGAGGATCGTTCAGGTTCCGCGCTATCGCCTGCTTCATGATGAGTTGCTGATACTCCAGGTTCGTCTTCGAAGCCACCAGCGCCTGCCTGTCGGTCGCCACCGCGCTGTCCGAGTTCACCACATCCAGAGGAGCCAGCGTTCCAATCTCGAGTTGCCTCCGGTTATCCGCAGTCAACTGCGTCGACTGCGCCAGCGCACGTTCCTTCGCCTGCTCGTCCTCGTACGCGCTCACCAGCGCCCAGTAGATCGCCTCTACCTGATTCACCGTGTACAGCAGTTGCTGGCGGAACGACGAGTCCGTGATCCGCCGGTCGTTCTTGGCCTGCAGAATAAACCGCCCATTGAGTCCTGGCCCAAATCCCTGCAGCAGATGCTGTGTCGCCGTCGCGCGGAAGCCGGTCGTGTAAGACGGACTATAGTCGCTGAACGGATTGTTCGTCGTCACGCGCGTGTTATTGAAACCGACCGTGAGCGAAGTGCCAGTAAGGAAACCCTGGCTGTAATTAAAGTTGAAGGTCGAAGTATCGGTATTCAACACCGTCAAGCCGCCGCTGAACAGCGTGTTAATCTGCGGCGCGCTCGCCGCCTCATACGACAGTTGTCCCGTCACGACCGGATCCAGGGCCTCAGGCGCAGGACCGCCGCCATTGGTGCTCGTCACCAGTCCGCCCGCGCCAGCGCCCGCGCCGCCTGTCCCGGCCGAGGTCGCTCCTGGTCCGCCGCCTGTCAAAATCGTCGTTGTCGTCCCGCCCAGCGTATTTTGCACCAGGCCGCTCGAAACGCCTCGCAGGAACGACCCCGCCTTTGCACGAAGAATATCCGTGTCCGCAATATCCAGATTGATCCGTGCAATCGCTATGTCGTAGTTATTTTCAATAGCCAGCATCACCGCATCCGGCAGGCTCAAATAAATCTTCCCATCACGTAGCAGCTGCTCCAGCTTCGGAGTATTTCCCAGGCTCGGAGCCGGATAGTTCATCGGAGTATACGGAGCAATCGGATTCCAGAAGTGGCTCTTCGGCTTCGTGTAATCGACACCAGTGTCCCGCAGGTACAACGGCTCGGTCAGCTTCGGCGGAGGAGCCTGCGGCAAACCAGGCTGCCCCGTCGTGTCGTTTTGGACAGGCTGCGGCGGCGCCGGCTGCGTCGCGCTAGGCGTCGTCTGGTTCGGTGTCCCCGGAGGCGGTTGCTGCTGCGCCAATCCACTCTGCTGACACACACTCATCAACATCAGGGCAACGCTCGCTGCCGCCTGCAAATCTTTTAATCTCACGATGCGTTCTCCAACTCTTCCCTACGCTTTAGCCGGATCAGCGCCCAGACCGCGATCTGAACTCTCTTCCGGACTCCTGAATTCCAAGAAACTCACGAATTCCAAGACTCATGAATTCCCAGAGACCTGAATTCATAGTTCCGCCCAAACCCCGCGCAACCGCGCGCGGCCCCGGGCCCGAAATCAATGTGCAATGCTTGATATGACGCGAAGCACCTTCCCGACGACTCTTAAAGAATGTCTGCAGCCTACACACTCCTGTCGTGCAGAAATGCTTTGGTTGACCACATATACGCACCCCTACGCCGGTTCGTTCCCTTGCCATCGAGCAAAAAATTATCGATTGAGTGCGACGCAGTAAGTATAGCAACGCTCTCCCTTTGCCCCGTCTCCTCTCAAACCTCCCCAGCACCTATCTAGATTCCACCCAGCAGAAGCACTTGCCTGTTCTTAGATCGGTGTCATCGGTGCTCATCGGTGTTAAGCATTTCCCTCGTGATACCGTCCAAATCAGCCACATGCCCCACTGGAAGCTCACTCTCGCCTACGATGGAACCCCCTACAACGGCTGGCAGATCCAACCCAATCTCCCCACCGTCCAGGGCACCCTCGCTCACGCCATCCACCACATCACCGGCGAAACCACCCTCCCGCAAGGCTCAGGCCGCACCGACACCGGAGTTCACGCTCTCGCTCAAGTAGCCACCGTTACCCTCGCGACTCCCATCCCCGGCCCCAACCTTCACCGGGCCCTCAATCGCATCCTCCCCCCAAGCATCCGCGTTCTCTCCGTCGAACAAGTCCCCGCAGGCTTCCACGCCCGCCACAGCGCCCGCCGCAAAACCTACGAGTATCGCATCCTCCCCGGCAACCAGATCTGCTCCCCCATGCTCGCCCCGTACGTCTGGGCCTTCCAGCGCCCCCTCGATCTCGCCACCCTCCAACAAGCCGCAACCTACGTCATCGGCACCCACGACTTCACCTCTTTCGCCGCCACCGACCCCGACCTCACCAATCGCGATCAATCAGAAGACGACCTGCTA
>Ga0210388_10003759_pt1 | contig 11855 bp, 13 predicted proteins | sample IncBWC19OmetaG_FD_155485 | JGI IMG/M metagenome (GOLD analysis project Ga0210388, IMG submission 155485) | Forest soil microbial communities from Barre Woods Harvard Forest LTER site, Petersham, Massachusetts, United States - Inc-BW-C-19-O ... | reverse complement strand
ATTTGTTCCTTGAGTGCACGTTCTGTCGAACGTGCGTGGAAGGAATGGCGTTTGCCGCGCCAATAAGGGATATTCCGCCTGAACGGCGGTAGAGTTCACGCGCTAAACCGCGTGCGATACTCTTGCGGCGTGACTGCCAGCAGCCGCAGGAAGCTACGGCGCATCGTTTCCTCGGAACCGAAACCGCAACGCCGAGAAATTCGCTTCACCGGCAGGCCGGATTCCGACAACAATCGCCGCGCCGCTTCGACTCGCAGTCGCTCGATTGCGCGGGCGGGGGTAAGGCCTGTCGCCTGTGCATAGTGCCGGCTAAAACTGCGTTCACTCATTCCTGCTTGATCGGCCAGTACGGGCAGCGGTAGATCATCGTCCAGGTGCTTGCTAATCCATTCGTGAAGTGCTCCAAATTTATCGTCTGCCGCTTGTAGCGACAGCGCCGTGCTGAACTGCGCTTGTCCACCGGGACGCTTCATGAACACAACAAGATATCTCGCCACCGCCAGCGCTATGGTGGCTCCCAAGTCTTCTTCTACGAGCGCAAGCGCTAGATCGATGCCGGCCGTTACTCCTGCCGAACTCCATACCGAACTGTCGCGTACGAAGATTGGATCAGATTCGACGCGCACCTTGGGGTACCGGCGGGCAAGTTCGGCGCAATACGACCAATGGGTAACGGCCCGGCGCCCGTCGAGTAGGCCAGAGGCGGCCAGCAGAAATGCCCCGGTGCACACGGAGGCGATGCGCCGTGCCGTCTTGGCTCGCGCCTGCACCCAGTCGATGATCACAGGGTCCGCGGCCGCCGCCTCAACGCCCTGGCCGCCGGCCACCATCAACGTGTCGACCGCCGCGCCGCTGCGCGGAAGTGGAAGGGTCGACAGCTTGAGTCCGGATGAAGCTGTAACCTGCGCACCGCTTTGGGCCACAACCCTTAAATCATAGCGGGGCCGTCCCCCCGCTTCGAGTACGAAATCGTTGGCGGAAGCGAATACCTGAAACGGGCCGGTGACGTCCAACAGCTGAACCAGCGGAAAAGTCAGGAATTCGACGACGCGAACTCTATTTGGCGCGAACCGAGGTGATTTTGGCATTACCGCCAAAGTCTGCCAAGGTAAATTGACCTTGTCTACCTATCCTCGAACCGGAGATTCACATGCTTCCAGAGGACACCCATCTACTGATTGGCTCGCTGATGTTCGAAGGGATGGATCAGATCGATTTGACGGGACCCTTCGAAGTGCTGTCGCGGGTCCCGAACTCGACCTACCGAATTTACGCCAAGACGAACTCGCCCGTTCGCGACCTCAATGGATTGCGGTTGATTGCAGACGCGACGCTCGCCGAGGCACCGCCGCTCGATGTTCTGCACGTTCCGGGAGGGCCCGGACAGGAAGCGTTGATGGAGGACGCAGAGGTAATCACCTGGATACAGCGGCAAGCCGCGGGCGCGCGCTGCATATTCTCCGTTTGTACCGGAGCTCTGCTTTGCGGTGCGGCGGGCCTGCTTAAAGGGCGCCGTGCGACGACGCACTGGTCATCGCTTCACCTGTTGCCGTATTTCGGCGCGATCCTCGTCAATGAGAGAGTGGTAATGGATGCGAACTACGTATTCGCCGCCGGCGTTACCGCGGGAATCGACGGTGCCCTGCGTCTCGCCGCCGAATTGCGTGGCGATGAGGTCGCGCAGGCCATTCAACTCGACATGCTGTATGCGCCGGAGCCGCCCTTCAACAGCGGAACACCAGAGTGCGCGCCGCCGGCGATTCTGGAGCGCGCCAGTCAATCGTATCGCGAGATTACTGCTCGGCGCGAGGAAACGGCGCGCCGGATCGCAGCTCGTCTCGGTATTTTTGTCGCCCGATGAGAGTTGGCGAAAAGCGAGGGGTTATTGGCAAGTCTGCCGAGACTACCACCTTTACATTGTCCTCTCGGGTGATTAGCGCCAATCGCCGAAGGGCCAGGAGAACTTGCATGGACTCAGCAAACCTAGACCGTCGACATCTTCTCGCCGGCATGGCAGCCACTGCGGCAATGATTTCACTGCCACGCACCGCTGCCGCCCTGCCTGACACCCAAACACTACCGTCAAAGGAGAACACCATGACCACGATGACATTCACGAAGAAAGAGCCGCCGGAATGGCTAATGGCTTTCTGGAAGGAGATTGACGACAAGACCTTTGGCAAAGGATTCGATTGCTTTACCAAAGACGCCATCGGTAACCTCGGTGTTGCCGATTGGCACGGACGCGAGGCCATCCGCGAAAACCTGCGTGCCTTCATCGATACGGGTTTCACAGCCCATCACGACGTCCTCGAATATTGGGACGGCGGGCCGCTCAAGATCTTCCGCGGCATCGTCACCATGAAGCCGAATGACGGCAGTAAGCCGATCGTGAAACCGGTGATGTCTCACTTCTTCTACATGGACGAGAAGGATCCTACCAAGGTGCGTCACTGGATTGGAGCGGTGGGACCGGTTCAGTTCTGAGGTATCGAAGATTATCATGCGCGCTGGCGCCGCCATCGCAGTGCCTCTCTCAACAACAGCAGATTTGGAAGACGAACACATGAACATTCGTTCCTTCGAAATCAAGGTCAGCGAAGTCGCCCTCGTCACCTTGCGGCGCCGCCTCGAGGCCACCCGCTGGCCTTCTGTCATCGAGAACGCCGGCTGGCAGCTTGGGATGGATGATGGCTTTCTCCGGCGCCTCATTGACTACTGGCGCGATCAGTTTGATTGGCGTCGGCAGGAAAAGCGGCTCAACGGGTACGCACACTACATTGCCGAGGACCAAGGAGGGTCGACCCACTTTGTCCGATTTCCTGGTCAGGGACCCGCACCGCTGCCGATCGTTCTCACCCACGGGTGGCCCAGCACGTTTGCCGAACAGCTTGAACTCGCAGCAATGCTTGCAAATCCGGTGGCATATGGGGGCGAGCCGGCCGACGCCTTCGAGGTCATCGTCCCATCCCTCCAAGGCTTCGCCTTCTCTTCCGCGCCGACTGTCTTCGGTACTAACCTGTTTACGATCGCTGCTCGGTGGGCGTCGCTCATGACCTCACTAGGCTTCGAGCGATTTATTGCGCATGGCGGCGACTTTGGTGCGGGGGTCACAACCGCCCTTGGATTGAAGCACGCCGCTCGGCTATACGGCGTGCACCTGCACTACATCCCGGGGAGCTATCGTCCGCCACTCGACGCGGGCAAAGATCTGCTGGCTGAGGAGCGCGCGTTTCTGGGCGCAGCAGCTGAATGGGCAGACAGCGAGGGCGCTTACGCACATGTGCAACGCACGAAGCCCGACACACTGGCGTACGCTCTAAACGACTCTCCTGTTGGACTCGCGGCCTGGATCGTCGAAAAATTTCGGAGTTGGAGCGATTGCGACGGCGAGATCGAACGTCGCTTCAGCAAGGACGCTCTCCTTACGCATGTATGCCTTTACTGGTTCACGCAGTCGATGCCCGCGGCGATGCGCTTGTACTACGAGAATGCACACCGCCCACTTCACTTCGCTGCCTCCGATCGCGTGACAATCCCGGTTGCAGTCGCGCGGTTTCCGCGGGAAGCACCGTTCCCACCGCGGTCGTATGTCGAACGAGGGTACCGAGTCACCCGTTGGACTGAGATGGCGCGCGGCGGACATTTTGCCGCAGCGGAGGAGCCCGCACTTTTGGCCGAAGACATTCGATCATTCTGTCGCCAGTTCAGGGACGATCCGTGAACAGCGCCAACCTAGGTCCGACCGGCTACTAAGGTTGATTGAGGAAAAGCTGACAGAAGGAGCAACACGATGAGCATTGCGGCAATTGTGAACGGCATTACGGCGCTGGCGTTCGCCGCTGCGGGCCTCGCCAACCTCTTTAACGTCGGCAACGCGAAAGCGGACTTCCAACGCTGGGGCTACCCCAAAGGATGGCGCCTTTTGACGGCGGGTCTAGAACTCGCAGGTGCGGCGGCTCTATTACTGCCGTCCACGCATCTCATCGCGCTCGTTGCGCTATCGCTCGTGATTCTTGCCGCGCTTGTGACGCTTCTGAAATGGCGGGAGCGCTGGACGCATGTCATACCGGCGATAGGCTTTTTCGGAATTATTCTGGCAGACGCTGCTCTCCAGTACGCCGCGGCTTAAGGCGTGAGAAAGGGAAAATGAACATGAAAACTGAATTGGATGGTTCGATCTTGCGAAATAATTCGCTGCTGTTCTGGTGCACTCTTGTGATACCGGTCGCTATTATCGCAATCGGCATCAACTTCATACTCAACCCAGTTGGGGCATCAACTGCCTTCGGCATTCCAATCCACGACCCTGCCGCCTTTCCCTTCATGTGGACCAAGGGTATTCGCGACATCTTTTCGGGTCTGGTAATCCTGGCGTTTCTCTTGAGGGGAGACCGACGCACAACCGCAACACTCTTCGCCATTGCGATTTTCATCCCGTTCTGTGACGGGCTGGTCATTCTGAAGCATCTTGGCTTTGCGCCACCCATCTATATTCATTGGGGAACAGCGCTTTACATGATGATCGTTGCCGCTTTCCTTCGTAGACGGTTCTGAACGGACGCAGGGCCATGTTTGCGCAACTGCGAACTCTCTGGATGAATAGAAAACATTTAGCCCCCGCAGCAAAAATGGGTTGAAATTGGTGCATTAAAGGCGCTCGGGATCTCCGGGGGAAAATTGGTCCGGCCGGCACACTCGAGGACCCGGCAGCCCGTGGCCCTCGCATTAGTCATTTGATGCCTTGACATCATCATACGTGATGCTATGATGACTGACTATCTATTTAGCCCTGGGGCTTCACACATGCGAACGACACTATCGATCGATGACGATGTGCTGGAAAAAGCCAAGGCGGCGGCCACCAAGCGGCGCCTCCCCTTCCGCACCATCATCAACGAGGCCTTGCGCGCGGGGCTTAAGACCCTCGGCACCCCGCCACCAGCAGCGCCCTATCGGACCCACGCGCACAAGTTGGGACTTAAGGCGGGGCGAAATCTCGACAATATTCAGGAGCTCTTGGCGCAAGTCGAAGGTGAGGATGCGCGGTGATCCTCGTCGATGCGAACCTCGTCTTGTACGCGGAAGATGCGTTGAGTCCGCAGCACGAGGCCGCGCGCACTTGGTGGGACGCGCAGCTGTCGGGTGCCTCCCCGGTGTGCCTGTCCTGGGGTGTGTTGTGTGCGTTCATTCGCATCAGCACCAATTCCCGCGTCTTCGAGCGACCACTCGATCTCGATCAAGCGATGAGCCGCGTGCAGAGCTGGCTCGATCAGCCGTGTGTGCGCTTGGTCCATCCCACCGAGCGCCACTGGACGGTGTTGCAAGCACTGCTTAAGGAGGGACAAGCGCTCGGGAACTTCGTCACGGATGCACACCTCGCTGCGCTCGCCGTACAGCACGGCTGCACTCTCATGTCGACCGATCGTGACTTTGGGAGATTCCCCAACCTCAAGTGGAGCAATCCCCTGAAGTGAGCTTGTTGATGCGGCGTCCAGGGGCCAGAACGGAACTGGTGCAAGTCTTTTCCTCAAATGGCGGGATTTTCCTACGTTCTGTGGATTCCCCTAACCGGTTCACATTCAATCGATTTATGGCTTGGGCAATTTTGTCGTACTCAGTTGCCCCGCAAACATCTCGACAGCCCAATCGACAAATACCCTGAGCTTGGCGCTCAAATGCCGGTTTGCCGGATAGACCAATTGAATCGTTTTGAGATGGTCGCCGCCAGTTGTCGAATAACGATACGAGGGCGCCGCGCTTGAGATGCGGTTGCGCCATGAACGAGAACGTCTGCCCTATGCCATGACCTTGCAGGAGTGCCGTCAGGTGCGCCGTGCTTTCATTCACGGAAAACGCCGTATCGGTCGCGATGGTGATTTGCTCTGTCGCCTTCTCAAAGATTAACGGAAACGGTCGGCTGGTCAACGATGAAAAATAACCGACCAGACGAGGTCCCCGCTCGAGTTCCTTCGGGTGAGAGGGTGTGCCATGTGTCTTTAGATAAGACGCGCTTGCACACGTGATGTAGTCAAGCTCCGCGATGCGCCGCGCCACCAATGAGGAATCAGCCAGCACGCCACCGCGAATGACACAATCCACACCATCGCTGATCAAGTCGACCGGACGGTCGCTCACGCCGAGGTGTAGCTGGATATCTGGATAGCGTTTACGAAAATCCGCCAACAACGGGATGAGAACGATGTTGGCGAGTGAGGAGCCGATATCGATTCGTAGCAGCCCCTTGGGCTGCGCCCTCGCGCCTGCTGCCGTCGCGAACCAGTCGCGAACCAGTCGCGAAGGCCCGTACGGGCAGTCCCGACTTGTCGTCTATCTGAAGCCGACGATAGAGTGGGCCGAGCCGATCCCGAAAATGTAGATCGTAGCGCTAATTTGATCTGGCTATCGCGAATCGTAGCGAAGGAAACGGTCGACGCCGCGTTAGACTATTAGATTGCGGCAGCGAGACCTTTCCCCGCCGTAGAGCAATGTCCATGGCTAGATAGAGTGGAGAGAACGTGCGATCGGTATCGCAATAAAGGATCCATGAATAAAACGCGTACTCTGCACTCAATGGTTGTATTTGCCGCTTGGTTTGCTGCCAGTTCGGCATTTGCCCAATCGATCCCCGCGGGCGCGCCTCATGGGGTTTGCCGAAATTTGCGCGGTCCTCATGCGGACCAAACCCAGCAGCAGGCGATTAACGCCGATGTGGAGCGGTTAAACATTGGCAACCCTTGTTCGGGTGATGCAGCGTCGAAAGACACCGCAGTTGACGCGCTTGCAAATCATGATGCGTCGGCGAACACCAAAGGTGTTAACCCCAAGCCCCCCCGACCTAACTTTTATATGTCGGTTCTCTAGTGGTCCTCGTACAAATCAAACTAACAATCTTGCTGGGACACCTGGAGTAGTGGCAGTCCCCATCGGAACCCGTTGCTCGGACGGTACGTCGTCAGGAACTGCCGTTGCAGGGACAGCTGCGAGTAATATGTCACAGAGTTGGAATGGAGCCATTACAAACGTGAGCGCCAGTCACCAAACGGGCACCATTTGTCAATTTCTGTCGGGCCCCAAGGCACCCGGATGGCACGATTATGCACCGTTGCCGCATGCGAAGATGGTGCGGGTAGCGTTGGGTTCGTATCAATAAAAGGGCACGGAAATCGCTATTGAGTGACTGGTATTCGCACCGATAGCCTTGCAGATTACCTTTCCTGACATCCGACATAAGCCCTCGCAACGGCCGTGTCGTCAACTATTGTTTTTCCACAACGATCCGCCCGTGTGAGTCAACAAAGACGTGATATCGATTGCCATCTTTGCAGAAAACCGAGTAGTCACTGTCAGCATTGCGTTTCGAACTGACGACCTGATCGCAGGACTGGCCTTGCAACACGATGGTAGCTTTAAGATCCTTGCCTAAGGCAGAGCGGCCGCTCGGCTACTGCTGCGAGACATCGGCGAATTCGAACGGGCCTTATCGAGGACGGCCCTCTAGTACAGTCGTGCCCGTGGGAGCCGTCGTTACGATTGCACGCGTCAGTTCGAAGCCCGCTGCGCTATACAGCGAGCGATATTCGGCTTCCGTGCGCTCGCAGCCGCCGGTCCTGGCCAACATGTTCAAGTCGGAGAGCAGCGGATAGATCGGCGGAACGGTTGTCTGTAGCATGGTTTCCAGCAAGACAAGGCGTCCATGAGGAGCTACCGCGGCGCGCACCACTTTCAGAATGGCCACTGCCTTCTCGTCATTCCAATCGTGGATCACTCGGGAAAGAAGATAAAGGTCAGCCCCCCCAGGCACGGAAACAAAGAAGTCACCCGAAGCGACTTCACAGCGATGGGCCAGTCCTGCCTGTTCGATGGTCCGCCTGCCACCCTCAACGGCATGGGGCAGGTCGAACAGCACGCCGCGCATGCTCGGGTTTCCTTTGAGGATCTCGGAGATGACCCTGCCGTGACCTCCGCCCACGTCAACCAGTCGTGTGCATTCTGAGAAATCGTACGCTTCGAGAACGCCTGTAAAATGCAGTGTAGAGAACGCGGTCATCATGGAGTTGAAGATCTTGTTCAGCTCGGGGTCGCTCTGCAGCCAGTCGATCCAGCTGCCACCACCGCTGAGCATCTGCCCGGCGCTTTCTCCGGTTTGGACCGCTCGTAGAAACAGCCCGTCAACCCTCGCCCCCGACTCGCCTCCAAAGAACAACGCCGCGGCGTGTAAGGATCCCTCGACATCACGCCTTAGTAGTTCCCCCATGGGCGCCAGGAGGAAGCGGCCAGTAGAATCCTGCGCGAATACCCCGATGCCCACGAGCGCCCGCAAGACGCGCCGCAGCGACTGTTTGCTCGCCCCGGTTACCTGCGCGAGTTGCTCGGCGCTCTGGGCGCCAGTCGCGAGCAAATCGGCGACTCCCAGCGCTGCGGCCACATGTAGTGCCTCCGAGATGAGGCGCATCACGATCAGCTCCAGCAAGCGACCGGCGAATTGTGCTCTAGCGTCATTCCATGCAGTCATTGGAGGCTCCTTGCGACGCATCACCACTTCAGGTTTCGGATTGTTGCGGGAGTGGCAACACGCTGTCTCGCGCCATTCCGACGGCTGCCGCGGCGATGAGGCCTGCGATCGCGATTGCTGTGAACATGGCGATCGGCCCGGGAAAGGCTTCCTGAAGAAATCCGGCCACCCACGGGCCAAGTATGGCGCCCACCCGGCCTACGCTGAGTTCCATGCCAACAGCGGTCGCGCGTATTCGTGTTTCGTAGGCGTTGGCGGTGAAATTGTTTAGAACGAACTGCGCACCGAAGAAAAACCCTGCCGACCACACGAACGCAAAATTGGCGACATGGCTGCGCGATACCGCCAGCGCCAATACCGAAGCCGCACCCAGCACCCACCAGGACCCGATCACGACTCGCCGCGATCCAAGTCGGTCGGCGAGATAGCCGCAGGCAAGGCCGCCGACAAACGTAGAGATCTGCAGCAGTGCGCCGAACCCGAAACTTGCGGCAAAGCCCTGACCACGCTGCAGCATGACCGTTGGCAACCACCCGGAGAGCCCAAAAATGCAGAAGAGACAAAAGAAAGCCGCGGTCCAAACGCACAGCGTCGTACGTCGGTACGACGGTGACAGCAGAGTGGTGATGGTGTTTTGCGTTACGAGCGGTGGCTCCACAACCAGACAAGCGTCATGGTAGCGCCCGGCGTTTTCAGGACGAAGCCGTGCCAAGATTGCCGCGATCTCCGACGTCTGTCGTTTCATCGACAGATAGCGGACCGACTCTGGCAGCGTGACATAAACGACAGGAATCAATAGAACCGACAAGCCACCACCGATCCAGTACAGGCTTTGCCAGCCATACGCTGGTGTCACCAGAATACCGACCACACCGGCCAGGCTGCCACCCAGCGCCCAACCGAACGCCACTGCCCAGATGGCATAGGTGTTCGCGAGACGCCGAGGCGCGAGCTCGTTGATATAGGTCGTCGCGAGGGGTAGCAGAACACCCAGTCCCAGGCCAGTCAGCAGGCGAAGCGTGCAGAAAGAGGCGAATGAGTTCGCAAACTGGGCGGTAGCCAAAGTGAAGATGCCCGCAAGCCCCAGCCCACCGAGTAGTGTGACCCTACGGCCGATTCGATCCGCCAGCGGCCCGTGCGCGGCGGCGCCCAACAAAAAGCCGACGAGCCCGCTCGAGACGAGCAGGCCCGCCTGCGCTGGCCTGAGATGCCACGGCTGCACGACATAGTGAATGACATACGAAGGATTAAATACATCGTACCCATCAAACAGCGTGAGTGCACCTATGGTGACAGCGATCTGCGTGTGGAATCGGCCGACCCGCGCGTTAGCAAGTTCCTCATCGACACGTATGGATTCGCCGTGCATTTGCCGCTCCCAGAGCGCAACGAACAAAGACCACCGCCCAAATAGAGTCGCATATCATTCATCAGCGCTCAACAAAAATGACCGTCCGGTTGATTCCTAGATTTGGCAAGACGTCTCGGGATCGCATGGAGTGCTCAACACTTCAGGCGGAAGGCAAGCGCGCAGTCATTCGAACGTGCCTTCGGCACTTTCCTAACATTGGCATATGCGGCGGCGGACACCAAAACGCCGATGGGGTTATCTGAATTCCCGATACGGTTGATCCAATCGTCAGGGCCGACTCTTAGGAACCGCCGACCGCGTGAGCGACACGGTCGATCGCCGACAGAAGGACTCGTTCCCCTGTCGGGTCGTGAGGCATCGGCGCTAAAGAAACCACAATACCAATAAATGCGAGGCAGAAAGGCACCGACAACTCGAATTGTGAATGACCGCAAACCGGAAGGCATTGCTGGACAGCGAATTGCCGGTAATGGCCGGTCGGCGACCGTCGTCGCCGACCGGCGCCGACCCTCATGCCTCAGTCTGTTCCGCCATCTCTAGGGCATCATCCATCTCAATGCCGAGATATCGCACTGTGCTCTCCAGTTTGGTATGACCCAGCAGCAACTGAACCGCCCGCAGATTCTTTGTCCGCCGGTAGATCAGCGTCGCTTTAGTTCGGCGGAACGTGTGCGTGCCATTGTTGGCGGGATCCAATCCCAGCTGTAGGACCCAGGAATCCACAATCCGAGCATACTGGCGAGTAGAGAGGTGCGGGGAGGCGTGAATACGACTCGGGAAGAGAAAGTCTTCCGGCTTTCGTTTCGAATAGGCAATCCAGGCCGCCACTGCGGTGCGCGCTGGTTCGGTGATCTCAAACTGGACCGGTCGGCCCGTTTTCTGTTGAAGAATCAGCGCGCGAGACGCCATGATCTGGCCATGGCATACGTCGCGCACCCGCAAAGTTATGAGGTCGCAAGCCCGAAGCTTGCTATCGACGGCCAGATTGAATAGTGCAAGGTCTCGACAACGGTGGGCGATCTGAAGCCGGATGCGAATTGCCCATACTTCCTTTAACTTGAACGGCGTTTTTTGACCCACGAGCTTGCCTTTATTCCACGGGTTCCGGACGCTATCTGCATTGGTGGTTTCCATGATCGGCTCCTTTGTTGAGGAGCCTGTTAGCTTGCGGGAGCACGGTTTCGGGCGGTTTTTCGTCAAGCGCGCAGTCGCGAACCGGCCAACTCCGAAAGTTCATCGGGCCGAAATGTCGGCCCGAAACCTGACGTTCGAGAAACGGGTTCGTAACACTCCTCCCATTAGCCCGTTGATGATGCGTTGCAAACCGCTGCCTGAAGCAGCCCACGCAGTTCGGTGCGCACATGTGATTTGCCGGTCGGTCACAACAGGCATAGATTGCTGATAGTGAGCCTCAGGGAGGGAGTCATGAAGACCTTACCGGGTGTTGTTTTGTTCGGCCCCGCGCTCTTTCTAATCGCCTGTTCGACGAATCCACGCGCGATCCCCCCGCCATCAAAAGCGCAAGCAACGACAGCGCATACCAAACTCGCTCCACACCTGTCGGAGGCTCCTACCGGCTTCGACAACATGAGCAACGCAGTCGTAGACGATCAGACGCATCAGTCGGACCAGGCCAATTTTGAACATTTCGAAGTCATCTCCGATGGGCTCGGCCCGCTCTACAATGCTCAGTCCTGCCGAGAATGTCATCAGAGTCCTGTCACCGGGGGCGTCAGTCAGGTCACAGAGCTGCGTGTCGGCCACAAAGGGCGGGACGGTAAATTCCAGAACGCTGAGATTCCAATCAACCATGGATCTGAAATTATCAAGGGGCGTTCGCTGGTGAACCAGCGAGCAATCTGCCCGAACGCTGCTTTTTCCGCCGTCGAAATTCTGGAGCGCGTACCGGATTCGGAAACGATTCGTACGTTTCGCACCTCATTGGGTCTGCTGGGCGATGGGTTCGTT
>Ga0210388_10003758_pt1 | contig 11855 bp, 7 predicted proteins | sample IncBWC19OmetaG_FD_155485 | JGI IMG/M metagenome (GOLD analysis project Ga0210388, IMG submission 155485) | Forest soil microbial communities from Barre Woods Harvard Forest LTER site, Petersham, Massachusetts, United States - Inc-BW-C-19-O ... | reverse complement strand
TGCGGGTACATATAATGTAACAGCAACCGATGCAACAGGTTGTACAACTGTTGCCACTGTTACAATTACTCAACCAACTCAAATAAGAGATTCGATAGTTAGCAGTTCTAATCTTAAATGTTACAACGTTAATGTGGGCAGTGCAACTGTGGGAGTAACGGGTGGCACTGGCCCGTATACCTATTCATGGAATTCAGTTCCTGTTCAGACTACAGTAACCGCAACTAACTTAAGTGCAGGAACTTATACTGTTACAGTTACTGATGCTAACTTGTGTACTAACACAGCAATTGTTACCATTACACAGCCGACGGCTGTGCAAGTAACAGCTGCAGGCTTCCCCGCTACTTGCTTTGGTTCATGCGATGGCCAGGTGGCAGTGATACCTTCAGGTGGAACAACACCTTATACTTATTTGTGGGCACCAAGTGGCAGCACAAATGCAAGTCAGCCTAATATGTGTGCCGGGACAGATAGCATATACGTGACCGATGCCAATGGATGTAAGCATGATACAGCCGTAACCGTTACACAGCCCACTGCAATAAGCCTGACGAAAGCATCTGCAACTGCATTTTGTAATCAGGCTGATGGTAGTGCAAGCGTGACTGCTACAGGTGGAACGCCGGGCTATACATACCTATGGAGCACCGGAGCGGTAACAACAAATATTACCAATGTAAAACCGGGTACCTATTGCGTTACAGTAACCGATGCAAATAAATGCACAGATTCAATTTGTGTTGTAGTGCCAAATACAACAGGAGAAACAGCAAGCATAACAGGAACAACCAATGTGACTTGTAACGGAGGGGCTGATGGAACAGCTACCGGAGGCGCTACAGGTGGAACAGCTCCATATACCTATAGCTGGAGTACCGTGCCTCCTCAGCTTACACAAACAGCAACAGGTTTAAGTGCTGGAACATATACTTTGATCATAACAGATGCAACAGGTTGCCAGGCAAGTGCTGTGGCTACAATTACGGAACCGGCCCTTGTAATAACAATAGCGAGCGGTCCACAAACGATATGTATTGGTCAAAGTGCGACAATGACAGTAAGTGCAACGGGCGGAACAGCACCATATACTTTTACCTGGAATCCGCCAGGAGCCTTGACAGGTGCCAATGCAACCATGACCCCTACCGTAACTACCACATATACCATAACAACAACCGATGCCAATGGTTGCACTGGAGCTCCGGTAACCATAGTAATTACAGTAAACCCACCACTGAACGTTGTGGCAGGTCCAACACGTGCTATGTGTCCGGGTGGCAGTGCAACACTTAATGCGGTGGCAACAGGTGGAGATGGAACGTATACCTATACCTGGACACCGGGTGGAATGAATGGGGCGAGTGTAAATGTGTCACCTGTGGTAACAGCTGTTTATACTGTAACAGTAAACGACGGTTGCGGAACACCTGCAGCTACAGCTACCGAAACTGTAATTGTAGATCCATTGCCTGTAGTAGGCTTTACAGCCGATACTACGAATGGATGTTATCCGTTATGCATCAACTTTAAGGATATAACGACAATAGCTTCAGGGGGAATAAATAAATGGCAATGGACCTTTGGTAACGGAGGTACCTCAAGCCATACAGATACAACTTATTGCTATATGAATCCTGGTGTATATACAGTAGGCTTAACAGTAACCTCAGATAGCGGATGCAGTTCAAGCCAGGCAGTACCGAATATGATAACGGTGTATAACCACCCAACGGCTATGTTCACATCGTCACCTCAGCCGGCTACAATCATAGAACCAACAGTAACCTTTACCGACCAAAGTACTGATGACTATGGAATAGTAAAATGGCAGTGGTTATTTGGTGACCCGTTGGATGGTAACAGCAACTTACAGAACCCAAATTATACCTATGCTGATACAGGAACCTATTGTCCACATTTAACCGTAACCAATAAATATGGTTGTATGGATAGTATTACCCAATGTATTGTAATTGAGCCTTTCTTTACTTTATATATTCCTAATGCTTTTAGTCCTAATGGGGATGGAAGGAATGATGTATTTGCACCAAAAGGTAACTATATATGTGGTTTCCAGATGTATATATTCGACCGCTGGGGCATGCAATTGTTCTTTACCGAGGATATGCTTAAGGGCTGGGACGGAACAGTTAACGGAGGTATAAATATTGCCCAGCAAGACACGTATGTGTATATAATAAACGCTGTAGATTGTATCAGTAATAAGAAACATACCTATATCGGTAAAGTTTCAATTGTTCAATAGTCGGTTTCTATAAGCCTGAAGCGCAAACCTGCTAGATTTCCGATGCGGCTGTTTTGCCTGTTTTACAGAATAATTAACAGTAAAAAAAATGCCTTTTGCGATGTATATTTTTCTACATTTGCTTTTTAGATAAATTGGATTTATACGAAAGTGAGCAGACTTAGAAACGTACTTGTCGCATTATTGACTATTTTCATCGGGGGCACCGTATTCGGGCAAGATAAAATATGCCTGCAAAAGGCAGTGCCATATAAAGCCGGTAAGCTTGCTTTTTCTGCATGTACGGGTGACTTTAACGGTGATGGAAAGCCAGACATTGCAGTGGTTAATTATAACGGAGACGATGTAATGATATTGATAAATAATGGCGATGGTACCTTCCAAATGCCGGTAAGCTACCCTACTGGTCATTACCCTTCCTCAGTGAAATCGGCTGACTTTAACGGTGACGGCAAAATTGACCTTGTTATAAGTAATGTGGGTAGTGAAACTATTTCGTTATTTATTGGTAAGGGCGATGGTACTTTCCAAGTGAAAAAGGATTTCCCGGGCGGCTCATTCCCTTGTTATGTAGCTATTGCAGATTTTAACCATGATAAGAAACTTGATATCGCTATTTCAAATGACAGTAGCAACACCATCGGTATAATGTTTGGTACAGGTGATGGGAGCTTTACCAAGGGTGGAGATTTCCAGGTAGGCGAGTACCCTTCACCAATGTCTGTTATTGATTTCAATGGTGATGGTAATCCTGATATAGTAGTTACAAATACTGGTGGAAACAGTGTTTCGGTATTGTTAGGAAAAGCAGATGGTACATTCGGCAGGGCAGCAGAATACCCGGTAGGGAGTTATCCTAATTGTGTAACTGCTGGTGACTTTAATGGCGATGGTAAACCTGATATTGCAACGGTAAACAGTGCAAATAGTAATATATCGGTGTTGATAAACAAGGGAGACGGTACCTTTATGAAGGCAGTTAATTATCCTGCTGGTGGAGGTGGCCCAATATCGCTCACAGCTGTTGATATAGATAAGGACGGTAAAATGGATATTGCTTTATGCAATGCGGGTACGAATAATATATCACTCCTTTTCAATGATAGCGCTAGCTTTGCCACACCTGCAAATTATCAATCGGGCATATCTCCCATATGCATTATTTCAGATGATCTTAATGGCGATGGTTACCTAGACTTTATTACGGTGAATAATAACGAAAATGGCTCTATATCAGTGTTTTTGGGTTGTCCGACCAAAAATTAAAGCCTGATATAAATCACAGTATTTCGCATTTTCTTTCGTAAATTTGCAATCAAATTCTTACAGTATGTACATTCAACAATTATATACAGGATGTCTTTCACAAGCTGCTTACTATATCGAATCAGATGGAGAGGCCGCAGTTATTGACCCTATTCGTGATACCCAGGGCTATATTGAAATAGCCAATGAGAGGAAAGCAAAGATCAAATACATCTTTGAAACGCATTTTCATGCTGATTTTGTATCGGGCCATGTTGAGCTATTAAAAAAAACCGGCGCTAAAATTGTTTATGGACCTGAAGCAAAAGCATCTTACGATATTGTTGTTGGAAAAGATGGACAGGAGTTTACCTTGGGTAAATCAACTATTAAAGTTATTCATACTCCAGGCCATACTATTGAATCTTCATGCTTCCTTGCCATTGATGAGAATGATAAACCTGTTGGTGTTTTTACTGGCGATACATTATTCGTTGGCGAGGTTGGCAGGGTTGACCTTGCAGCTAAATCTGAATTATCTGACAGGCAAATGGCTTCGTTGATGTATGATTCTTTGGAGAAATTAAAAAAACTTCCTGAAGATGTTATTGTATATCCTGGCCACGGTGCAGGTTCAGCTTGTGGAAAGAATATAGGCAGTGAAACAACTTCAACCATTGCATTACAGAAAAGGAATAACTATGCCCTGCAACCTATGGACAGGGAGGCTTTTATCGATATCGTTGTTACAGGTATTGCGGCTCCTCCACGTTATTTTTTTACCGATGTGCATCTTAACCATGTTGGGTATGAAGACGAAGAAAGCCTTTCTAAGAATGTACACCCTATTGAATTGAGCCAGTTTAAAAAGGATATGGAAGCGGGAATAGTGGTTATTGATACCCGCAGCCCGGCTGACTTTGCAAAGGAACATATAGCAGGATCTATTAGTATTGGTTTAGATGGCCAATACGCAATATGGGCTGGTAACTTATTCGATAATGTTCCATTTTTGATTGTATGTGATGAAGGCAAAGAACAAGAGTCAATTACAAGGCTTGCCAGGGTAGGGTACGATAAGGTGAAAGGATATTTGAAAGGTGGAGTAAACACTTGGAAACAAGCTGGATTAAAGATGCAAAGTATTGAATCAATAGAAGCCAATACATTTATAGGTCGCATGGCTAAAGAAGGCTCCGTTTTAGATGTTAGGAACGAAGGTGAAGTTCAGCAAGGGCTTATAAAGGATGCTATTACTATTCCTTTAGCAGAGCTTGAAGCTAAGCTTGGTATGCTGAATGCTGATACGCACTATTATATTTATTGCAGAAGCGGCTACCGTTCCATGATTGCTGCTTCTATATTGCAGAAGAATGGATTTAAGAACCTGACCAATGTGATAGGTGGAATGACAGCTATTTCTAAAACAGGAGTAAAACTGGAAGTGCCTGCGGTGGCATAATAAGCCTACCCCTCAAACGTAAAAGTCACCAAGAATACTTTAGAACGAAGCGTTTCTAAGGATTCGGTATATACAGAGGTATCGCGTATCAGCAAGTCACGCACACCCATCGAGACCTTGAATTCAATTCCAAATTTAAAATAAGGCAGGAAGAACTGCATTCCAGCCCCGGCTTCATATGCATAGTCGTTACGTATGATACGTACAGTAGCATTAGCACCCGCAAGGCTTTGGTCTACACCTTTTTGGGAGGCGAGGTCAGTAATATATTTTAGCCCGCCTAATACATAAGCCTGACAATTGGTAAGGCGTTTAGATATTAGCTTAACATCAACAGGGAAATCGAGAAATGTGGATTGAACTTTTTTAGTTGCAGTAAAGGTATCTACTCCTGCAAAATTATATGTCAGTATTCTAGTAGAGAATGCCAGATCGGGAACGAAGCGTAGTTTAAGATACGGACCTATCTTAAGTTCAGTAACTATACCCAGATTAAATCCCCCTTGTGGTTCCGAAGAAATACTCTTCAGTGTATCTTTGAAATGCGCAGAAAGGTCAGAAATGGGCTGTACAAAAAAGTTAGTTGAGTTATACGCGATAATAAAGCCAAAGTGCATATAGGTATGGTCATATGCTTGCAGGTTCATTTCCTGGGCATTTGCCTGACCAATACGAAGAATAAATAAAGCTGCTATAAATAGTCGCCTGCAATATGCAGAAATAGCCTTTGGAATAAGACGCATAGGATGTACTAACGGATTGCAATGCCTTTTATTTCTCAATGCCCTATTTTTTTGCAATATATATAGTAGCAACTCCCATAGTCAACGGATGAAATTCTCCTTCGGTAAAGCCTACTTTATTAAGTATTTGAAGTAATGTATTCCCTGTTGGAAATACTTCAACTGAACGATTCAGGTAATCATACGCCTTATTTTCAGAGAAAAGACCACCAATAGCTGGGCATATTTTGGTCATAAATAGCTTATACAAGCCTTTAAATGGCATATCATCGGGGTTAGAAGCCTCTAATATAAGTATATGGCCACCCGGTTTCAGCACCCTTAACATTTCCGAAAGGCCCTTTTCAAGGTTTTCAAAATTACGCACACCAAATGCCGAACTGGCTATATCAAAGGTATTATCAGGAAATTTCAGGGCCTCACTATCGCCTTCTACCAGCTCGATTAAATTGCTTAATCCTTTATGCTGAACTTTCTTTTTACCAATCTCAAGCATTACTTCAGCTATGTCTATTCCCACAATTCTCTTCGGAGAAAGATGTGCCAGTTCGATTGCAAAATCGCCAGTACCTGTAGCGATATCTAGTATCTGCTCAGGCTTATATTTCTGCACTAACTTCCTTGCCTTCCTTCTCCATCTCACATCTATTCTTAGGGTAAGAAGACGATTCATAAAGTCATAGCGTGGAGCGATGTTGTTAAACATCTTCCTTACTTGTTCCTTTTTACTAAGGTCCGAATCGTTGTAAGGAATAATATGTGGAGGGGAGCCCAAGGTATATTGTTATTGCTGGTAGCGGATAGCCTCTTCCAGTAACTGGCTTTTATTTACAGGCACTACGCCCGATTTTTCACAAACCTGTCCGCCTGCGAGATTTGAAAGGTAGGCTATTTCAACCGGTGAAAGGTTAAGTGCGCAACACAATGCCGCCACACTAACAACAGTATCTCCCGCACCCGATACATCAGATATATTGCGGATATGGGCAGGTATTAATTTCTTTTCTTTATCAGAACTTACATATACCCCATGTTCCGATAAGGTAATAAGTGCAATGTCTATTTGTTGTTTTTTGCGAAGTACATCAACAGTCTTTCTTAACACTTCTAAGTTATCTGTGCTTAACTCAACACCCACACCTTCCTTCAGTTCTTTCAGGTTTGGTTTAAAAATGGTCACGTTATTGTACACCAGGAAATTTCTTTTTTTAGGATCAACTACGGTTGGCACATTATGCTTTTTCGCTAGTGCGGTAACCTTCTCAATCAGGCTTGCAGAGATAACACCTTTGTCATAGTCTTCAAAAATAATGACGTTGGCTTTTCCACTCGTAATGAACTTTTCTATTTGTGTTATAAGCTTTGCTGAATGTGCAGCGCTTATATACGTATCGGTCTCCTCATCAATTCTGATAAGATGATGATTCTGACTAATAATGCGAGTCTTGGTAGTTGTTGGCCTGTCGTTAACGCGAATTATTCCTTCAGTTGGCAATTTCTTTTCCTTCATGGTTTTAAGAAGGCGGTCACCATTGTCATCATCGCCAATTATTCCACAGAGTAAAGGTGTTGCACCCATAGCCTGTATATTAATTGCTACGTTGCCGGCACCACCCATTCGACTATCCTTTTTGCGAACTGCAACAATTGGCACTGGTGCCTCCGGAGAAATACGGCTCACATCGCCCCAGTAATATGCATCAAGCATAAGGTCGCCCACTATAAGGACATTTACCTTATTGAATGCAGCGAATGTTTTATTGAGTTGTGCAGGATTCATTATGCTAAACGTGCAAGGGATTCTTTAAGTCGTTGTAATGCTTTTACTAATTGATCTTCAGCAGCAGCGTATGAAAAACGAATGTAATTATCGTTACCAAAAGCTGCGCCTGGTACAAGAGAGACTCTTGCATCATCTAGCAGATAGAAGCAAAGATCGGTAGCATTTTTAATTGTGGTTCCATTATGCGATTTGCCGAAGTAATAGCTCACCTCAGGGAAAACATAGAATGCACCGTCAGGCACATTAGTTTTGAATCCGGGTATCTCTTTCATTAGTTTTAATACAAGGTCGCGCCTTGTTTTAAATATGGCGCACATTGAATCGGTAATGGAAGGGTCAAGTAATACCGCTGTTTCTGTTGCTTTTTGAGCAATAGAACAAGTAGCGGAGGTTATTTGGCCCTGTATTTTATCACAGGCCTTTGCAATTTCAAGCGGAGCGCCTAAATATCCAACTCTCCAGCCAGTCATGGCAAATGCCTTAGATACACCATTTACCGTAATTACACGATCTTTTACTGATGGTATTGTACCAATGCTTTCATTCTTTCCTACAAAATTTATATGTTCATATATCTCATCAGAAATGATGTAGATATTCGGATGCTCAGCTAATACCGCCGCTATTTCCTCCAATTCTTTGCGGGTATATACAGAACCTGTAGGGTTACACGGTGAGCTAAAAATAAACAGCTTGGTTTTAGGAGTAATTGCCTTTTTAACCTGTGCTGCAGTAACCTTAAAGTTAGTATCAAGGCCAGCTTCTACTATTATACTTTTGCCTTCTGCAAGCCTGATAATATCAAGATAACTTACCCAATACGGAGAAGGAACTATTATTTCATCTCCCGGGTCAATTATACTTAATACAGCGTTGGCAATAGATTGCTTAGCACCGGTAGAAACAACTATCTGTTCAGCGCTATAATCAAGATTATTATCTCGCTTGAATTTTTTGGATATTGCTTGCCTAAGTTCAAGATAACCAGAGACATGTGTGTAGTGGCTAAAATCATCATCAATAGCTTTTTTAGCAGCTTCTTTAACGGCATCGGGTGTAGCAAAATCAGGTTCCCCCAGGCTAAGATTAACTATGTCAATACCCTGTGCCTTCAGTTCCCGGCTGCGCCTTGCCATTGCAATGGTCTGCGATTCAGAAAGGCGTGCTACGCGTGATGATAATATTCCCATATATTCTCTAATTACAGAGGGGGCAAAGATAATTGAAATTTAAGAGGAGTCAATAATGAAAAATTACCCTTCTAATTGAAGGGAGGCTTTCTTTTACACACATTTACACACGGGTAGTGGAATTTGTGTGTAATTCTCACCTGTTTTCTTTGGTTGTGATGATTTCTTAAGCAGTTATTACTTATAAATGGCACACTTTGGCACACCGGTACTGGAACTTGTGTACAATATTCAGCCAATCTGAATTTTAACACTTGGCGATTTTTGCCGCTTTTTAGGGGTTTTCATATTGCCACGAGGTTTACCTCGTGGTATAAATATTCCTGTATAAAGTAGGCTTTAGCCCAATCTTAACATATAGAGCAGAGAATAAGTTTTGGCTAAAGCCAGATTGCAATTTAATTCTAATCCACGGCCTAAAGTCCGCGGCAATTAAAGAATGGCAGGCTTTGGTAGGCCATCCCGATAACTATCGGGAGGCAGATGGCATATTTGTAGAAAATCCATAATGAACATTGTACTTATTCCTTACGACTTATCCCTTACTCCTAATTATTATTTCAAAGAACATGCACAACGCAAATATACATATTATATTTATATTATGTAATAAATAATTGAAATTATTTTTCAACATGCCTGTATACGCCCATTGATAATAACAATGAAAAACAATAAGCGGTTTTATGTTTAAGGGTTAATGTCTAACAATTCCTTAACACTAATACCTAAGCCATCCGCTATCTAGTATAAATAATAAGATGATGGGTTTATTTTGCCTTTTTTTAATCTTTCTATAGATTGGCGGTCTTCATCACAGTTTCTTGCTAATTCAGATTGTGTCCATCCTTTTTGCTGACGGAGCTTTACAATCTGCTTTCCCAGGTTAATTAAAAACTGCTTCTTATCCACGAAGCAAGTATGATAATAATATAAAAAATATTGTCAACGTATTGGTTGACAAGGTGATATTTTTATATATCTTAGGCTGACAATTGAAGAAAGGAGTGTTTTTACAAAATAATTTAAACTAAGAAATTAAGAAGCAGATAGACTAATGGAAGTATATAGTGCCTGATTTTTTGCCCAAAGCAGGGTAATAAGTTAGTACGGCACTCACGAATTACAGGCGTGTGGGTAGATTAAATGTTTGATGGGGTGCGGGGATACCTTTCAGGCATTAGGCTTCTTAAACACGTCTTTGTTATTTTATAATTTCTGATTGTAAAAATGGAGTAGTTGAAAACCGAATAGAATTGACCTTAATTAAAAACAAAAGGAGGTAGTCAAAAGAAAACATTTACATATCAATTCATTAACTCTTTTAATCTTAAACGAAATGAAAAACTTTAAACAAATTCTAAGAAATGCTTCTATGGCATTTGGCATATTTATTCTATGCAATAATGGGCATGCAGCAGTTATTGTCAGTAATGGGTACACGTATTATATGTGTGCAGGCTCTACTGTGACTTTTGAATGTGATGCGCCATCAGGAGATTTTATTGCAGCTAATGGGTCTGGCTACTCTACTGCTTGGAGTTGGGGTGGTACAGCATGTTCACAAATCCCACAAACTATTAATGGATATACAATTAGTAGTTTTTCGGCAATCTCTGCTTGTAGTAGTGCTAATTACACTGCTTATCAAGCAACTGTTACGCCAAACGTAACAAATTCTATGAGCGTTACAGTAAGTTTTTTAAACTGTAGTAGTGGTACTAGTGATGGGTCTATCACCTTTACTATTGTTCCTTATTACACATCAATATCAGGCACTACTGATTTTTGTCATACCAGTAACGAGACCTATACTTGCACTACTACTGTGCCTGGTGTTGGTGCCAATGGTTATACATGGAGTATTCCCTCATTCTTGTCAGGCACTTCTACTACAAATACAGACGCGACTACTACGACCGGTACTGGTTCAGGTACAATTTCAGTTACAGTAAGTAGTTCAGGTTGTCCTACTGGTTCAGCAAGCATGACAAATAGTTTGGCTCTTAATAGCTATCCATCCCCTGGAACACCGGGTGGTACCCTTGTTTATCAGGAAGAGGGTAACACCTGTTATTATAATGCCAATATACCATCTGTAACAGGAGCTGAATATTATCAATGGAGCCCAAATAGTAGCTTCAGCACATTCTATTGTGCAGAGACAACTAGCCCGACAACAACAGGATCTCCATTTTATGAGGATACACATTATGATATCTATGTTAGAGTGCTTAATTCATGTGGTACTGGTACCTATCATGAGTATATGGGAACTACTCCAACGAAAGATGGCTGTATACAAATTCGTGAAGATAAAGCTGATGATAGAAAATCAGTTCTAGAACAAACTGTTTACAAGGTTTACCCCAATCCTGCAAGCAGTAAGCTGACAATTGAGTATCCTGTGTCTTCTGATAATTCAGAATTGACCTTAAGTGTATATGATATGCTTGGGCAGAAAGTAGTAACTTGGAATTTACCTGCTTCCACAAATATAATGACAGAAGATACGAGTGGGTTTCCTGTAGGTTTATATGTATATGTAATAAGTTCGGGTAATGAGATTTTAGAGAGAGGAAAAATACTAATTCAGCGTTAATATATGTTGAGCCATTAAAGGCAGGCGGTTTAAAATCACCTGCCTTTTTACTATTTTTGTTTAGGTACATAGAATCTGAAATATGTTTAAATATTACATTAATAATCTTTTTATAAGCGCTGTATTTCTGTTTGGCACATCTTTTATAACCGATGCCCAAAATGCAAAAGATACTTCGGCTGCCTTTAGGCTTATAAGGAATAACGAGATAATAATAGGCATTTACGACTGCCCTAATTTGACTTTTGTTAAACCTCAGACAGGGAATGATGGAGGGTATTTTATAGGTAGTGGTGCAATAACCCCTTATGCAGCACTCGGGTACAACCGCAGTATAATCGCAAAGTTGAAGTTTCGTGAAGGCTTATTTTTCAACACGGGATTCTCTTTAAGTATGCAAAGCTATCTTTTAAGCCAAATAGGCGGTTCCGATAGTATCCCATCAAATAATCCAAATCGGTTAGGAAGTAATTTTTATAATAATGACCAATATACTTGCACTTTCAAGAATTATTATGCAAGCATTCCTTTGACTATTGGGTACAGTTTTTCGCATGAAGG
>Ga0210388_10003757_pt1 | contig 11855 bp, 11 predicted proteins | sample IncBWC19OmetaG_FD_155485 | JGI IMG/M metagenome (GOLD analysis project Ga0210388, IMG submission 155485) | Forest soil microbial communities from Barre Woods Harvard Forest LTER site, Petersham, Massachusetts, United States - Inc-BW-C-19-O ... | reverse complement strand
TGTAAGATAGCGCTGTACCTGCGATTGATCGCACCCGAAATACGCTAGCATCAGGAACATCCCGCCGATCAACCCGCTCCACACGTTGTATCGGTCATTCCAGTCGAAATGGAAGTTGACGGCGTTCAGTTTTCCGGCGGCTCCGGCGAGCGAAACGGCGTTTGCAAACGATATATGGCCGGGAAGAAGATGGACTGCCATGAACAGAGCCATTACCAGGCCGCACAAAATCAGCATCATCTGTTGCACGTCCGCCCAGGTCACTGCTTTTATGCCGCCGAGCGAAGTATAAGTAACAACGAGCGCGCCCATCATCACGGTAGTCAGCCTGTCCGGCCATCCTAAAATTACCGAAAGCACCACCGCCGGCGCATAGAGCGACAAGCCCGCCGCCAATCCGCGCTGGATCAAAAAAATCCCGCTGACTAAGGCTCGCGTTTTCGCGTCGAAGCGATGCTCCAGATACTCGTATGCCGTGTAAACGTTGGCGCGATGAAAGATTGGAACCGCGGTGGCGCAAAGAATCACCATCGCGATGGGAAGTCCAAAATAGAACTGCACGAACCGCATTCCGTCCGTGTAGCTCTGGCCCGTTGTGGATATGAACGTGATGGCGCTGGCTTGCGTGGCCATGATGGAAAGCCCCATGGCGTACCACGGCATGCTTTTGCCCGCGAGCAGATATTTGTTGACCGTGGTGCTGCCGCGTCCGCGATAAAGCCCGTAGCTGACGATGAACGCCAGCCATCCGAACATCACCACCCAGTCCAGCGGTCTCATGGGGCGTAGGCCCGCGAGAAAACGTAGAAAGCCGCGATCACGAAAACCAGATAGCAAAGCACGAAAATATAGACCTTTCGCCAGGTTCCCAGGAAGGGAGGCGGTTCATCGATCACCACTTTATGGACTGCTTCCGGCGGCTGCGGCAAACCTAAAGCATAACGCGAAACTGCCGGACTCGAAGAAATGCGAAAGTAAGTTCGATGAGACTGAAACATATCCTCCTCAGCCTGGTGGTGTTTGCCGCGCGCGCTCAGAATCTCAACGTCCAGGTGAACGGCCAAGCCGCAGGCGCCCGAAGCACACTGAACCTGATACCGGGCAACGGAATTATTCACGCCTGCGTGGACAACCCACGCCAGCAACGTGTAGACTGCACACCCTCTTTCAACACCGCTCTCATTCCCACGCATGATGCGGTGCATGCCAATGAGAATTACTGCGATTCCAGCAATAGGACCTTCGCCTACACCTGCCGGCTGCCGAATAAGGCGTTGAGCTCATACAGTGCCGGGATGACCTTCGTCCTGACTGTGGATGTGGATTGCACCGCGGCCTGCACGCTCAACATCGACAACGTCGGCCTAAAGAATATCAAGAAGATTGATGGTACAACCGATCCTAGCGGCGCGTTAGTGAGCGGACAGCCTCAGTGGATTTTTTACGATGGAATTGTATTCCGATTAATGGGAGGCGCCACCGGAGCGGCAAGCGCAGTAGACTCACGCGGCGACGTCATGGCGCGCCGTGTCATCTCGGCCATGGACCACCTGTCATATCAGCCCTCAATGACACTAGATGTCACCGCGGGTGACGTACACAAAATCCGCACCATTCCAAACGCGGGAAATGCCACTCTTGGCGCCGCGACGGCCGGCCTGCCGGGGCAACATTTATGGATCATCATCGCCAACGACAACACCAGCGGGAAAACAATCACCTTCGGCGCGAATCTGCTGAGCACGGGTCCACTGGCGGGGACCACCGGAAGATCCGCCACCATTCATTTCGTATCCGATGGAACCGCCTGGTACGAAGTTTCACGAACAGTCGGGCTCTAGTGGCTAGGCCGGCTGCTGCATGGTCATGCAATGCAGCGTCCCCAAACCCAGCACTAGATCCAGGCAGTGGATTCCCACTACATCGCGATTGGGAAACAGCGCAGCCAGCTTGGTTAGAGCTACGCGATCCATGGGATCGTTGAAGGTGGGAACCAGAACCAATTTGTTGGCGATGTAAAAATTCGCGTAGCTGGCCGGCAAGCGCTGGCCGTCGAAGTATATGGGCGATGGCATCGGCAACGTTGCAATGCGCAGGCCAGTCCGCTGAAGCAAATCCAGATTCTCCTGGAGCGTTTGGTAATTTGCTTCCGATTTATTAAGCTCCGTGACTGTGACGATGGTGTTCTCGTCCACGAAGCGAGCCAGGTCGTCGATATGGCCATGCGTATCGTCACCGGCGATTCCACGCTTCAGCCAGATCGTCCGCGTGATTCCAAGATAATCGGCGAAATATTGTTCCAGGCCAGCGCGGCTGAGACCGGGATTGCGAATCTGCACCGTCTCGCTCAGCAGGCATTCCTCGGTTGTTAGCAAGAGGCCCGCGCCATTTACGTCGATGCTGCCGCCCTCCAGCACGATGTCCGGCTCATATTGCGGCAGCTTGAGACGCTTCGATAGATAGTCCGGGACTTTATTGTCGTTGCGCCAATTGTCATATTTGGCCCAGCCATTGAATAGCCAGTTGGTGATCGCAATGTGACCTTGTGGATCACGAACAAAGATAGGAGCATAGTCGCGCGTCCAGCTCCGATTGGTGCGATGCCGATAAAACTCCACCGCCTGCATCTCCACGCCGCACTTGGCAAAAACACGCCGGGCATTTTTCTCGGCGGCGGCGTCCTCCACCAGGATGCCGACCTTTTCCACTTGGGCCAGGCGCCGCACGATCTCGCCGTAGATCCACGGAATGGGCGCGAACTTCCCCGGCCAGTCGGAGCGTTCATGCGGCCAGGCGAGCCACGTGGCTTCATGCGGCTCCCACTCCGCCGGCATCCGGAATCCGCGAGGGGTTTTCAATCCAACCATCTCAATCCTGCCATCTCAATCCAACCAGCGCTTCAAAATCGGCGAGTAGGCATCGATACGCCGGTCGCGCAGGAACGGCCAATTGCGGCGCACTTCTTCCACGCGGTGTGGATCGCACTCGGCAATCAGGATAGCTTCCTCGGTGGACGGCGCTTCAGCGATCACTTGACCAAATGGGTCGGCCACAAAGGAAGATCCCCAGAATTCGAGCCCGTGATCCTTGGGCCCCTCGAAACCCACGCGATTCACCGCCGCCACATATATTCCGTTGGCGATGGCGTGGGCCCGTTGGATGGTTTTCCATGCGTCCAGTTGAGCGGCGCCGTATCGCTCCTTTTCCGCCGGATGCCAGCCGATAGCAGTGGGATAGAAAAGAACATTCGGGCCACCGAGACTCGAGAGTCGCGCGGCTTCCGGATACCACTGGTCCCAGCAGACCAGGACGCCAACCCGGGCGAAGGCCGTGTCGAAACTCAGGAAACCCAGGTCGCCCGGCGTGAAGTAAAATTTTTCGAAGTACAGCGGGTCATCCGGAATATGCATCTTGCGATAGATTCCTGCGATCTCTCCATTGGTGCCGATCACGGCCGCAGTGTTGTGATATAGGCCGGCGCCGCGGCGCTCAAAGAGCGAAGCAATGATGACGATTTCAAGCTCACGCGCGAGGTTTCCGAGTGTCTCCGTAGTGGGCCCGGGAATGCTTTCCGCCAACGCAAACAGCTCGGCGTTCTCTTCGCGGCAAAAATATTGGGACCGGAAAAGTTCCTGCAGGCAAATAATCTGCGCGCCGCCCGCGGCCGCCTCGCGAATTCGCCACCGGGCCTTCTCCAGGTTCTCGTTGGGGTCGGCCGCGCAGCTCATCTGGACCAGGCCGACACGAAATTTGCCGGCGCTCGAGTTTTGCATAATCCTATTGTGGTGGCGCTGGCCTCGCTGCGCAATCCGAGTCCCCTCGCTCACGCGCGGGGCTGCGTCGAACCGCATCGTAGCCAGAGCTGTAGCCCCGCGCGTCAGCAAGAGGACAGAGGTAGGGTTTATGCACTGCTCTTCTCGGCCCACACCAGAAAGCGAAGCGTCATCTTGCTCTTTGTCCCAATCAGGCCCAGCATCGCCGCAGGCGGCTTTAGCCCGTAGTCTTTGAGATTGATCTGCGCGTCGCCGTCGATTTCCAGGCGCTCTATGCCGGACGGCTTCGCTGCAGCTACGAAAGTGATGGGTTTGGTGATGCCGCGAACCGTGAGATCGCCCTGAATTTCGAACTGCCCCTTTGACTTGCTGGTGATGCGTGTGGATGCGAACTTCAGCTGCGGGTACTGGCTGGCGGCCATCATATCGTTGACCGCCGCGTCCACAATCTTTTTCCTATCTTCCTTTTTCTTGACCCAATGCGTCCTTCGAGGTCACGCTTCGCGCCTCCACCGTCAACGTTACCGAGGAATTCTCCGGGCGTTTAGAATCGTAATCCACTTCTCCCGCGTACTGTTCGAAAAACAGAAAATGCTTCTTGCCCGCCATCAGGCCAGCTTTCGATACCTCCAGTGTGAACGTGCTCTCAGCGGACGGTCTTATCACGTAGCGTGCGGATTCCTCCGGCATTGGTTCCTCCAATTAGGTTCAGACGTTTTGAATTCTGTTTGGTTTGTCGCCGACTGAGCCGCGACTGCGAGGGAGGGACCATGGGCCTGCTGGCCCACCAAAGGTGATGAAGACGCTGTGTGGAAAATTAGGTGGCAGGCGAAAGCGCCTGGCCCACGTCGGTTTGCAGTGGGGCAGGCGCTTTCGCCTGCCAACAGACCGGAGAACCAGCAATGTAGACCGCGTCTTCAACGGAGCGCTACCACGAACGTGGACCTAAGCAGTATTCGTGGTGGCGGTCCGTTGAAGACGTATGTTCAGATTATTGATTCCACGCGACCGGCGTTCCTCGCCAGTCCCCTCACTGACGAGTCTGTGTGAAAACTCCTCATCGCGTCCACATATCGCGCGTCGGGAACGCCTCGACTACTATGGGTCGTGGTTACGCGACGTTGTTTTCGAGTTTCCACACTGACTCTGACGCGCGGGGCTACGGTTCCGGGTCTTCATCACCTTTGGTGGGACAGCAGGCCCATGGAAACACCCTCGCGGTGGCGGCTCGGCTGCATCCATTTGAAGGAATCAAACGGACCACCCGCTCACATATAAATGCCGCCGTTCACATCCAACACATGACCCGTGATGTAGCCCGCTTCTTCACTGGCCAGGAACCGCACCGCGGCGGCCACGTCTTCCGCGCGCCCGATCCGCTTCAACGGAATGTTCGCCAGCATCTTGTCTTTCAATTCCTGGGTCAGGCTTTGTGTCATATCGGTCTCGACGAAACCTGGCGCCACAGCATTCACGGTGATATTGCGGCTGCCCATCTCCTGCGCGATCGATTTGGTAAGTCCGATCAACCCGGCCTTCGATGCAACGTAGTTGGCTTGCCCCGCATTGCCCATCTCGCCGACCACGGAAGAGATGTTAATGATCCGGCCCCAGCGCTCGCGCATCATGCCCTGCAGCACTTGTTGAATCGTCAAAAAAGCCCCCGTCAGGTTGGTCGAGATCACCGTGTCCCAATCCTCCTTCTTCATGCGCAGCGCAAGACCGTCTTTGGTGATGCCGGCGTTGTTGACCAGAATCGCGATCGGTCCGAAATCCTTCGCTGTTTTTGAGATGGCTTCCTTGATTGACTCCGGATTAGCCAGGTCGATTGAAACCGGGAAAGCCTCGCGCCCATGCGACCGGAGCTCCTGCGCCAGGGCTTCCAGTTGTTCCATGTTCCGCGCGGCCACCGCCACGCGCGCGCCGGCTTCAGCCAGCGAAAGGGCGCACGCGCGTCCAATGCCGCGGCTGGCGCCGGTGATGAATGCGGTTCGATTTGTCATTCGGCCTGACTTTCCATCATAGTAAAACCTGAGCATTCAACTTCCTTATGGCCTATAGCGACCTGCGCGAATTCATCGCCGCGCTCGAAAAGAAGCACGAGCTGCGGCGCATCTCCTTCGAAGTGGACCCCTATCTCGAGATCACCGAGTTTGCCGACCGGGCCGTAAAGCACGGCGGGCCCGCGCTATTGTTCGAAAAACCCAAGGGCAGTAATATTCCAGTGCTCATCAACAGCTTCGCCAGCGCGCGCAAAATGGAAATCGCGCTCGAAGTGGATTCCGCGGAAGAAGTGGCGCGCCGGATCTCCGAGTATCTGGAAATGCGTATGCCGGAGGGCCTGCTGGGAAAGCTGAAAATGTTGCCCAAGCTCGCCGAGATGGGCGCATTCTTTCCGAAGGCTGTGTCAGACGGAGCTTGCAAGGAAGTGATCCGCCGCGAAAACTTTTCGCTGCAGGAATTTCCCATCCTGCACTGCTGGCCGCAGGATGGCGGACGCTTCATCACGCTGCCCATGGTTTTCTCCAGAAATCCCGATACCGGCAAGCGCAACTGCGGCTGCTACCGGCTGCAGGTTTATGACGAGCGCACCACCGGCATGCACTGGCAAACTCACAAGCAGGGCGCCGAGCATTACCGCCGCATGCTGAAGGAAGGCAAACAGAAACGAATGGACGTGGCCGTGGCCATCGGCTCCGATCCAGCCACTATGTACTCGGCTATTCTGCCGCTGCCTCCTGACCTGGACGAAATGATGATCGCCGGGTTCCTACGCGGCAAGCCGGTGGAGATGGTGAAGTGCGAGACTTCCGATCTGGAAGTTCCGGCCAACTCCGAAATCGTTTTGGAAGGCTATGTGGAGCTGGGTGAGCTGCGCACTGAGGGTCCATTTGGAGACCACACCGGTTTCTATTCGCTCGAAGATGAGTATCCGGTGTTTCACGTAACCTGCGTCACCCAGCGCAAGCATCCTATTTACGTCACAACAATCGTTGGGCCGCCGCCCATGGAGGATTTTTATATGGGCAAGGCCATTGAGCGCATCTTTCTGCCGCTGATGCGCCTGCAACTTCCGGAGATCCGCGACATCTCCATGCCGGCCGAGGGCATTTTTCACAACCTGATTCTGGTTTCCATTCGCAAGTCGTATCCGCTGCACGCGCGAAAAGTGATGCATGCCATCTGGGGTCTGGGACAAGCTATGTTCAGCAAGTGCATCGTGGTGGTGGACGAAGATGTGGACGTCCAGAATGTTCGCGAGGTGGCTTGGAAGGCGCTGAACAACATCGATCCGGAACGCGACATTCAATTCGTCCTGGGTCCCGTGGATTCGCTCGACCATTCCAGCCGCCTCCCGAACTACGGCTCGAAAATGGGCATCGACGCCACTAAAAAGTGGAAAGAGGAGGGTTTCGTTCGCCCCTGGCCCGACGTCATCCGGATGCCGGACGAAGTAAAGCACCGCGTGGATACGCTCTGGAAAAAAGCCGGCTTGTAGCGCACGCGCTTCTAGATCGCCGCCTCGGCACTCCTGCGGAGGGTCTGGTTGTTGATCTCCGCCGCGGCTGGCCTCAGAAAAATCGGACTCAGGTCGTCTTGCTGCGGCGTTTCGCCTGCAATGCCAAGATGACCAGCGCGATCATCGCCGCCACCAGCGGCAGACTGGACGGCTCTGGCACAACCGTCCCCGGAAACAGGCCGGAGGCCGACGTCAGCGTTACGCCCGCCGGCGCCGACAAGGTCACGTTGAGCGGGTCTAAGAAGTCCGCCGACCAGGTTTCGGATGCGCCGCTCACAAACTCGGCCGAGCCGAGCACCAGCTCGATCTGAAAATTCGATCCGATGGTGTTGAACGGAATTTGCAGTGGAATGGTGTTCGTGCCGTCGCCGAACGTTCCGTCCACGGCTACGTCGTTGGCGGTAAATAATGCATCCGCTACATTGGTATTCGTGCCGTTTCCCAGCAGATACCCTCTCGAAATCAGAACGTTGCCCGGAGTGGTGAACTGGCTCTGATCGAAAGTCCCCGGCACGAACATGTACACCCATAGCCAACTGAAATTCCCGCTGGAATCGCTGAATGACGTGGTGCCCGTTTCGGTGATGTTCACACCCAGGTCCAATCCGGAGAGCCCGGAGGCCGAACCGGTGGCCGTGATGGTATCACCTATTTGCGCGATGGTCTCATAGACGCCGGGAGTGGTCACGTCCGTGCCGGCGTTCAGTACACCCAACATTCCGTTGGCCAGGTTCGCGGAGACGGTGTTGGTTGCGCCGTTGATGGTCGCCGAGTACGACGCTGAGGTCGTGCCTGCGGGCGGTGGAAACGCCGGCGTATAGCCAGGGTCGACTTGCACGGCGGCAAAACTCAACGTGTCGCCGGTCGCGTTGAACGTGAATGCAGCGAACAGGATCGGCAGGAGCCACACTCCGCTTCTAGAAGTGATAGTGAGTTTAGTCATAAGATCTTCCTTTCATCTCAGCTCGCGGATTCCGTCCACGAAACGCACCAATGCTTGGTTCCTTTTCAAGCTGAGTTTTGTTCCGTTACTACTAGTACTTTCTCAAAGCAATGAAAAACGACATGAGTTCTCTCACCTAGGTCGCGCGAACGCGCAGAAAATGCACCAAAGTAATTTTATAGAGGCTTTCGTTAAGACTCTGAATGCAAGCGCCGGTACAGCCAGCTTTTGGCGAATTGCAAGTCGCGGTCTACGGTGGAGCGAGTGACGCCCAGAAGCTCGGCCGTCTCTTCGTTGGTGCAGCCCAGGAAGTAGCGCAGCTCGATGATGCGAACTTTGCGTTCGTCCAGGAACTCCAACTCAGCCAGCGCCTGGTCCAGCGACAACATCTCGTCGCCGGCCGCGTCGATCCAAGCCAGATCCGGGTGCAGGGGAATTCGCCCGCCTGCCCAGCCGGGACGTTTTTGCGCATGGGCGCGCCGGCTAAAATCGTTGAGAATCCGGCGCATCAGCATCGCCGCGAATGAGTAGAAGTGGCAGCGGTTCGAAATTTGGGCGCTACGCTGCCGCGCCAGCCGCATATAAAGCTCGTTGACCAACTCGGTGGCTTGCAAGGTGTTTTGAAGGGAGCCCTGCCGGAGATAGGAAGCCGCAATGCCACGCAGTTCTTTGTAGGCCACTTCTACCAGATCATCGAGCGCGGCGGCATCGCCTCCACTCCAACGCTGCAGAAGGCTAGTAATGTCTCCGGGAATCTCGCTGTCGGAAGCCATTCGTTAGGCTCTCGGATGGGGCGGCTGGTGGGATTTGTTCCCGCAGCGCCGAAATGCAATCTTCAAGTTATAGATACCACGTTACCATGGCACCCAGGAATGCCAGGGCTCCGTGTACCATATTGCACGACGGAATTATTTCGCCGGCCGAATTGGGCCGATGGGATGTTTTGATTGCACCTACCACGGTAAATTCAACTTTTTTTTCGCATTGCGTGCCCAGCGTCCGATCAGGCTTGCCGCCGCAAGCAGGTTGTCCCAGTAGCGGTCGATGTCGGCCTGGTCCTTGCACGCGACGGAGTAGAAGAGAGCCCTCGTAAGAGCATGCGCGGGGCCGCCGTTGAGGAACGTCATGTGCTGGCCAATAAGTTCAACGGGCACCAGCAGCGACGCGGCGTAACGAGAGGCTGGTCCCGTTAGACACGTCCATCGAGCGGGAAGCCGGCGCAGGCACCGGACCGACGAAGCTCCTGGATCTGAACCTCGCCATGGAACCCCTGGCGCGGCAGGGACGCAAACCTTGCTCGCAACAGCTTCGTGCGCCGGTAACTGGCGGCTTTTCCTCCGTGCTAGCGAGGGTTCGGTCAGTAGCTTTGCTGTTTTCTAGCCGCTACGTCAAATTATTCGCTAAAAGCACCGCCGGATTCCGCACTCTCTTGTAGAGACATTTTTTCCATGAAGTGCTGGTTAGACATTCCGGACTCGCCGGAATAGAAGGGGCGAACGGGATTCCGTTTGATGCAGCAGGAGGGGAACGATGACAACGATGGTGGAATACCGCATTGTCATCGTCCTGTGAACACAGCGCCAAAAGGCGCTTGGAAGTCGATTACGAATAAAAGGAGGATACATGTTCTCACGCTCGATTTTGCTGGCTGGGTTGTTTGGTGCAGCGGCGTCCGCTGCTCTCGGAGACCCTTTCACATTCACCACCATCGTCAACCCCTTGGGCTCGGGCGATCCCTTCGTGCAGGTGGGTAACATCCAGGAGACTCTGGGCGTGTTCGGTCCCGCTACCTCCGGTATCGACAACGCAGGCCAGATAGTCGGGACATACTACAACCCCACAGGCTCAGGCCACGGCTACCTGGACAATGGCGGTGTCTTCACCGGCTTCGACGACCCCTTAGCCACAGATGGCACCCAGTTTAACGGGACCAACAACGTAGGCGAGATCGTCGGGGAATACCGAGGCGCGGGTGCGGGATTCGGAATACACGGTTTCGCGCAGGTGCCCTTTGTCAGTGCCAATGGTGGCTTCATAACCATCGACGATCCGCTGAGTAACATTGGATTTACCGAGGCTAATGGGATCAACGATGCCGGCCAAGTAGTCGGAGACTATGACGTCGCCGTTCCCGACCCTAACGGGGGTAACCAGCGCGAACAAAATGGGTTCCTGCTCAATGGCTCGGTCTTCACTACCATTGATGACCCATTGGGCGTCTCCACCACTCTCACCGGGATCAACAACGCAGGCATAATAGTCGGGTACTACATCGACGGAAGCGGAAAGGCCCACGGGCTAGTAGACGTCGACGGTGTCTTGACCACCATCGACGACCCATTGGGCACGGGCGGTACCGAGGTTGAGGGGATCAACAATAACGGCCAAGTAGTCGGGTTCTACATCGACGCAAACGGAGTATCCCACGGTTTCCTCGACAATTCGCCCTTCCCAACGTCAATCAATCCCTTGGTTGCGACTGGCAGTCCTTTCGGTGGCAATCCCTTCATCACCATCGACGACCCGTCGCTGGTAGACTGCGAGGCTTTTGGGATCAATGACGCAGGCCAAATCGCCGGTTCGTGCTTCAACAGCGAAGGGTCCACCGGGTTCGTGGCAACGCCAACCACAACATCCGGGGGTTCAGGACCGTCGCCCGTCCCCGAACCGACCACGATATTCTTGTCGGGCACCCTCCTGTTGGTTACGATCCGTTACCGGACCAGAGGCGCGCGGTAACCGCGCCAAAGCGTACTGATGTTCGAGATAGAGCAAACGAGATTCAGTCTTTGGCTGCTCAGTCCTCGGCGGAAGAAGTGGCATTCAATCAGAAGCGGGCGCTGAATCGGCTGGATGTATTGTGCAGGACGGCCGAAGAACTTGATCAGATTTCAGCGGCGGCTGGCTGCGAGGAGCTAATTGGTAAGCACCGCGGCATGTTCGCCGATTGCACTGGGTTGCTTTCAGACCTGGCTGCGGGCAAATTGACGCCGGAGATGACGGACAAGTTGGCAGACCAAATGCTGAAAAAGGCACTTGGTGAGAATGCTCCCATCGCCGGGATCAACTGGCGCCCGGCTACCGGGGAGGACCTGACGTTCGAGGAAGCGAAGGCCATTGAAGCGCCGGGGACCCGGGGAAATGGACCCCGCTGGTGGTGCTCGAAAGGGCCAGCGGCCACGGGGGTGGTGCCCGAGTGTCTCCCAATAACGTGACGTGCCGTATGACTCTCAAGGAGAAAGTGGGCCAACTGAATTTGCCCTGCTTCTACTTGGATGAGTTGGGAAAGGATATCCCTTCAAAATTGGATGCGTGCAGGAGGTTCGCCGCCGGATGTCGCGCACATTGGCCTTCGACATTGTTGAACACTGCTTTCTGATCGTATGGTGCGGCGCCCTTCCCCATCTTGCTGCACAGTTTGTAGGCTGGCTCCAACCGAGCAGAGGGCCATAGATACATTCAGTGCGGGCACAGGGATTTGAAATCCATGAGATGCCAAAACCGCAGGCTACGATCTCTATTGCAGGAGTTGTCTCAGATAGCGGTCGTCCTGTTCATCGTGAAGGTCGGTATCATCGCCAAGTACATAACGGTACTGAAAAGGCGCACCGAGAGGAAC
>Ga0210388_10003756_pt1 | contig 11857 bp, 10 predicted proteins | sample IncBWC19OmetaG_FD_155485 | JGI IMG/M metagenome (GOLD analysis project Ga0210388, IMG submission 155485) | Forest soil microbial communities from Barre Woods Harvard Forest LTER site, Petersham, Massachusetts, United States - Inc-BW-C-19-O ... | reverse complement strand
GCCCGAGCAACCCCGCCACCGGCACCAACGGCGGCCCCGCCGCCGCAGATGTCGGCCCCGCCGCCGCAGATGTCGGCCCCGCCGCCGCAGATGTCGGCCCCGCCGCCGCCGTTGCCGGCCCCGCCGCCGCCGTTGTCGGCGCCCCCGAGGCGGCGGCCGGTTCACACGCGGCGCTTGCCGTGGTGTCGGCGTAGGGGTCGATCCGCGGCGCCGGCGCCCCCGGCACGTCGACGTCGCGCGAGTCGATCTCGGTCCACCCTTCGGGGGCCGGTCCGGTCGGGCGCGAGAACGCCGTCCCCCGCAGGTCGCGGATCTCGTCGGCGGCTTCGCCGGCGGCCAGGCGGTGCGCGATCTCCACGATGGCGCGCTCGCCGTTGCCGTAGACCAGCAGATCGGCCTTGGCGTCGAGCAACACCGACCGCCGGACCTTGTCGGACCAGTAGTCGTAGTGGGCGATCCGCCTCAGGCTGGCCTCGATGCCCCCAAGGACGATCGGGACGTCGGGGAAGGCCTCCCGGCAGCGCTGCGCGTAGACGACCACGGCGCGATCGGGGCGCCGCCCGCCCGCGCCGCCCGGCGTGTAGGCGTCGTCGTGCCGCAGCCGCCGGTCGGCGGTGTAGCGGTTGACCATCGAGTCCATGTTGCCGGCGGTGACGCCCCACATGACGGTCGGGCGCCCGAGCGCGGCGAACGGTTCGGCGCTGCGCCAGTCGGGCTGGGACAGGATCCCCACCCGGAACCCATGCGCCTCGAGCAGGCGGCCCACCAGCGCCATGCCGAAGCTCGGATGATCGACGTAGGCGTCGCCGGTCACCAGGACCACGTCGCAGCTGTCCCAGCCGAGGGCGTCCATCTCGGCGCGCGTCGTCGGAAGGACGGGCGCGGTCCCGAAACGCTCGGCCCAGTGCTTGCGCCGCGCGAACAGCGAACGCGGAACCAACTCGGGGGAGACGGGAACGAAGCCGGAACGACTTCCAGCGACGCCCTCAACTGCAGCGGCCATGACGCGCGGAGTGATACCACGCCCCCCCATTTGTGGCATGCTGCGCGAATGGGGCGGTCAGAGCAGCGGCAGTACCCACGCCTGGGGTTGGGGCTCCCGGTGACGTTGCTCTTCCTCGGAGGTCAGTCGCGGAACGGCCAGGTGGAGGCCGAGCTGCAGGACATCTCGCGGGGTGGCTGCTTCTTCAAGTCGAACCTCGAAATGGCCCTCGACAAGCGGATCTCGGTGGTCCTCTCGGCGACCGGCGGCAAGACCTGCCAGGCGTCGGGACGCGTGGTCCGGACCGTCGCCTACAAGGGATTCGCCGTTCTGTTCGACGAGACCGACACCAGCTCCCTGGACGAGCTGCTGCGCGATCTGACGCCTCTGCCGCAGGAGAGCCGCGCGGCCCTCCTCAGCAACGTGCTGCGCCCCGAGATTCAGATCTACTGAGGCGGTGCTACCCGCCGGTCCCGCCGTCGGAGGCGCGGGTCGCGCTGCCGTCGGCGGTGGGGGTGCAGGAGAGGATGCCCTCCGCAGTCGCGGTCCCATTCATCGACATGGAGAGCGTGTCACCCGACAGGGTCAGCGTCCAGGCGCTGATGTCGATGGTCACGGCGACGGTCATCGTGCTGACGGGAACGGTGACGACGCAGGTCTGCCCGCTGGCGGCGGTGGCCATGGTGCCGGTGACCGTGAAGTTGACGTCGCACATGAGGCCCGACCCGGTGAGCGAGGTCGAGACGTGGGTCGGGTCGACCCTGATGATGGTCAGGGTGTCGCCGGTCAGGTCGACCGGCGAGATACCGCTGATGTTGCACATCGGTTGAATCGACCCCGATCCGAACGTCCAGTTGCCCGCGAAGTTGGCCGCCGGGTCGCCGGCGATCGAGCTGCTGCCGCAACCGAACAGGAAGAGTGCGGCCGCGGCCCCGCACACGCGCGCGATGGACGATTTCGTCAGATGCATGGTTTTCTCCAATGGGTAGGACCGCACTCTTGCATTCTACATGCTACATGGCCGGCGGCGTGAGCGCGGCCGTGGCGTAGACGAACGGGGTGATCCAGTTGATGGCGATCTCGTTGACCTCGTAGTCGGCGGCGTTGTCGGTCCAGTTGGTGTCCGACGGCGGCACCATGCTCGACGTGTTGTTGGCGCCGCCGACGACCAGCCCCGGCCAGGGGTCGGGGATGCCGTCACCGCTCGAGGGCTCGTGGTGGGGCGCTATCGGGGGGTGATAGCCGACCATCGTCACCTGCGAGCGGTCGTAGGAGTTCCGCCCCAGCAGGAAGTCGACCTGCATCTGGATGGTGTTCAGGTACTTGGGATCGGGGGCGAGCAGGTTGGCCGCCCAGAGCAGCATCGCCGTGCGCGCGACCGAGCCGTTCGATCCCCAGTAGAAGTTGTCCCCCAGCGCGCGGCCGAAGGCGTGGCTGCCGGCCGTGGTCACCAGCAAATCGGCCGCCGTCATCAGGCTGGCGGACAGCGTCGAGACGAGCGCCGCGTTGCGCGCTGATGCGTCCGGCCGCTGCGACAGCAGGTAGGTGTAGATGCCCAGGTTGGCGACGTTCGGCCAGTCGAAGTCGGAGGCGACCGTCTGGGTCGCGGCCCGCGTCTCGAAGTCGGCCAGCACCGCCGGATCGCCGGTCGTCTCCCAGAGCTCGGCCGCCGCCCATAGCCGGTTGTCCGGATCGGTCTCGGTGTAGTGGCCGGTCGTAAAGACGTTGGAGGGCGAACCGGGGTTGTCGTTGTCGGCGACCGCCGGGCCGGCGTTGGCGGCGAGGTAGGCGTAGCCGAGCTGGGCGGAGGCCAGATACTTCGCCGCGTCCGTCGGCGCGTCGTCCTGGTAGATGCGGGCCGCCTTGGCCATCACCGCCACGACGTTGGCGGTCATCGCGGTCCCGATGCCGGAGAAGTACCGCTTCTGGCCGTCATCATCGGGCATTATTCCGTAGGGCTCGAACGCGAGCGCCGTCAGCTTGTCGGGGAGACCGCCGCTGCCGCCGCTGGCGTTCTGGGCGGACAGCAGCCAGTCGAGCTCCCACTTCGCCTCCCAGAGAAAATCGGGCAGCGGCCCCGCCCCGCCGTCGGCGGTCTTGCCGTGCTCGGGAATCGGGAGCGCCAGCGTCGCCAGCGTCGGCTGAAAGTGCTCCCAGGCCGCGAGCAGCATCCCGACGCTGAAGGCGCCGTTGTTGACGTACTTGCCGTAGTCGCCTGCGTCGTGCCATCCACCGAGGCTGGGAAACGGCTTGTCCTCGCCGGTCAGGTACTCGAGCGAATCGGCGTCGTGCTGGTGGCAGGCGCCGTGCTGCCAGGTGTCGCTTCCGATGGTGATCTTCACCGCCGTGCCGCAGCGCTGGCCGTACATCCCGGTCATCGCGGTGGTGAGCGCGCCAGCCAAAACGTCGGGCCCGATCTGGAACGGCGCCGACTGCGCCGTCTCGTCGGTGCCGAGCGCCGGCACCCGAACGTAAAACGTCCCTGGGTCATCGAACGGAGAAAAATCGGCGAAGTAGTAGGTCGCGTTCAGCGCCGTGTCGGTGAAGGGACCGGTCAGCACGCAGGCCCACTGGAGACTCCCGCTCTGATCGAAGACCTCGGCGGTGTTGTCCGAGAGCATCGTCATTCCGTCCGGCAGAACGACGGTGGCGACCTTGGCGTGGCCGGTCGTGTATCCGACCGTGTTGACCCGCACGTTGTGCGCGATCCAGACCGGCGGAGGCGTGTCGCCGGCAGGGTTCCCGCCGCCACCCGAGGGGAAGAGCGAGGAACAGGATGCGAGGAGACAGGTCGAAACGGCCAGAACGAAGCTAAGGGAGTACCGCAGGGAAGCCTCTCTTTCTGTCTGCAATTATTCTATGCGAAAAAGGCTGAACAGCTGATCAAGCGCCGGCGTCGCCTGTCGCGCCGCCTTGACCGCCGCCGGGGGAGCCCCCGGTGCCGTTCGCTCCAGCCGCGCCAGACCCTCCTCCGGTCGGGTGGCCACCGCCGCCGGACGTCCCGCCGCCTGCGTGGCCGGCAGCACCCACGCTGCCACCGGTCCCGTGCGTCCCGGCACCGCCGGATCCCCCCGCCCCGCCGCTCGAATGGCCGCCAGTTCCGACGTTGCCACCAGTCCCGGGCTGCGTCGTGCCGCCGGTCCCGGGCTGCGTCGTGCCACCAGTCCCGGGCTGCGTCGTGCCGCCGGTCCCGGGCTGCGTCGTGCCACCCGTCCCGGGCTGGGTCGTGCCGCCGGTCCCGGACTGTTTCGTGCCACCAGTCCCCGTCACGGTCGTGCCGCCGGTCCCGGGCTGCGTCGTGCCACCCGTCGCTGTCACGGTCGTGCCGCCGGTCCCGGGCTGCGTCGTGCCACCAGTCCCCGTCACGGCCGTGCCGCCGGTCCCCGTTCCGGTGGTGCCGCCGGTCCCGGTGCTGCCGCCGGTCTGGGAAGCACCGCCGCCGTCGAGATCGAGGCTCTCGCTGTTGGCGCAGCCGTAGACCAGCATCGCCGCGGGCAGGCCGATCAGAAGAAGCCGCCTCCAGCTTCCCGATCTCACTCGCGTGGTCGCCATCGACCGATGATACACAGCCGAGAAAACCTCAGCGACGCAATCAACCGCGCGAAACGCCGCGGATGATTGCCATCTCGGCGATTTTTTCGATGAAATCTGGATAGAGGTGCCCGCCCTCCTCCGCCGCCCAGGCGAGATCTTCGCCCTCGGCCAGGTAGGGATTGGGGTTCGCCTCGACGATGTAGATGGCGTCGTCGTGCGCCAGCCGGACGTCGATGCGACCGTAGTCACGCAAGCCCGCGGCCTCGTAGGCGCGCAGCGCGACCTCGGCCAATCGCTGCCGCACCTCGGTGGAGAGGTTCTGGGCGATCTCGTTCTGAATCCCGCGCCCCTCGCGGTAGCGAACGCTCCACTTGGCCTTGAAGGTGGCGATCCGGTTCTCGGCGGTGGTGTCGTTGCCGAAGACCATCTCGATCGGTGGCAGCGCCACTGGCGGATCGTTTCCCATCACGCCGATGTAGAGCTCGCGCCCCGCGATGAACTCCTCGACGATGGCGGCGGTCTTGAACCGCTCGTGAATGAAGGTGACCCGCTCCTTGAGCGCGTCATCGTCGCGCACCACCGAGGCCTGCGCGATGCCGACCGAGGCGTCCTCATCGAGCGGCTTGACGATCAGCGGAAACCGCAGGTCGCTCGGCCGCTGCATCGGCGCCTTTTGGCGGCAAACCATGAAGTGCGGGATCCGGATCCCCTGGTAGGCGAACACCTTCTTGGTGAGCGCCTTGTCACGCGCCAGCATCAACCCTTCCGACGACGCCCCGGTGTACGGCAGGCCCAGCATCTCCAGGAGGGCGGCCACCGTGTAGTCGAGCCCCGACTGCCCGCGGAACCGCTCCACCAAGTTGAAGACGACGTCGACCGGCTCGGCGCGCAGGCCGGCCACCAGCTGATCGAGGTTGTCCCGGAAGCCGAACAGGCGAACCTCGTGCCCCTTCGAAAGCAGGGACCGCGCGACGTCGAACTCCGCCTCGTCGGTCGACTCGACCTGCTTTTTGTAGTCTTGCGACACGGGCGGCTCGCCATCCGTGTCGAAGAGAACGAGCACCCGTGCTTTCTTCAAGCCCTACTTTGATACTCGATCGAGTCGGGCGACGTCCAGCGTTGCGGATGACCTTCGGCGGCGAGGCCCCGAACGCCCACGCTGCCGCTCCGGCGATCCGTGACTATGGTGAAGAGTCGTGTCTGTCGGGTGTGGGGCGCGGGCGGCTCGCGTGATCGTCGGCCTTTGTGGTCTTTGTAGCCTTTGGGGCCTGGGCGGCCCTTTCGGGCTCGCCGGATGCAGCGCCGTCGCCCACGGCCACGAAGGCGCAGCCCTGGCGGCCAGCTACTTGCCGCTCGAGGTCGGGGCGGTCTGGCGCTACGCCATCACCAGCGACGACGGGCGCCGCGGCGAGGGTGTCGTCAGCGTCGATGGGGTCGACTACGGAGGCCCGAAGGACGCCGTTCTCGAATATCGAATTCGCGAGGAGCTGCTCGACGGAACGATCTGGAGCTGGGAGGGGCGCGAAGCGAAACGCGTGGCGCTCGAGCAGGAGGAGATCGACGATCGAACCGGCAGGGTCCTCACGGAGGAGGCGTACGACCCGCCCATCACGGTGGTCGACGAGCGCGCCGAGCGGCTGGCGGTCGGCGCGGCCTGGCCAGAGGTGTTCGTCGGCACCAGCCCCAACGCGAAGGGGCACCCGAAGAGCAAGCGGGGCGAGGCCAAGTGGCAGGTCGAATCCCTGACGGACCAGGTGTCGGTGCCAGCTGGAACGTTCACCTGCTTGCGTCTGCGGCGCGCCCAGAAACACCACCCGCCGCTCATCTCCTGGTACGCGAAAGGCGTCGGCCTGGTGAAGCAGCAGGGCGCGGGGCCTCTCGGCGATCAGACCCTGGCGCTGGTGATGGCGCGGCTGCCGTAAGGCCAACCGCTGAGCCGACTCAATTGGTGCAGAGAAGGATCTTGCCGCAATCGTACTCGCCGACCGCGATGGCATTGCCGTTGGGCGAAAAGGCGATCGACTGCGGGCTGTAGGTCGTCGCGGCGTAGCCCGCGTAGAGGGTCTTCCCGGCGACCGACCAGATGGTCACCGTACCGGGAGCGTCGTCCTCGGTCAGGTCCGCCGCCGCCGCCAGGTAGCTTCCGTTGGGCGAGAAGGCGAGTCCCTGGACGCCCTGATAGAGATTGCTGTCGACGATCAACGCCGAGGTGGTCGGGATGGTGGCCGACGCGGTCGGGTAGCTCGATAGCCAGACGCGCCCGTAGTAGTCGCCGAGCGCGAGCAGCGTTCCGGCGGGTGAGATCGCCGCCGAGAGCAACTGCTCGGAGCTGTCCGACGACGCCACCTGCAACACGGACGGACCGGTCAGGGTCGAGGGGGCCGCATAGGAGTAGATGTCGCCGGTCGCGTCGTACCCAGGAAGGGCGACCGCCAGCTGCCCGGAGACCGCGGTCTTCGACACCGCCAGCGCGGAGACGTTGTTTTGGCCGCCCGTGGTGGCGACCGCGGCGGCCGTCCCCAGCGCATGAACATAGAGATTGTAGGGATCGACGCTGATGACATGTTGGGAATCGGGAGCGAAGGCGACGCCATAAGCCACGTCGCCGATCGTGAGCGCGGTTCCGGCAGCCCAGGTCCCGACGGTGTAGACGCCTACGGTCCCGTAGCCTCCGATCGCCAGATGCTGGCCGTCGGGAGAGAACGCTGCGTAGCCGTAACCCGGCACCGAGAAGACCTGGCTCGTGGCGGTCAGCTTGCTGCCGTCGAAGCTCCAGACCTTGACCCGTCCGTCACCGCCGCCCGAGATCAACCGGGTGCCGTCGGGGGAGAACGCCACGCTCCAGACCGCGGTGTCGTTCGCGCAGTTGCTCTCGTGGTCGTACTCCTGACAGCAGGCGAAGCTGGGCGGCGTCCCCACCGGAGGGGTCGTCCCGCAACCCGGTCTCGCTCCACCGCCTCCGCCGGTCCCGACGACGCCGCCGGTCCCGACGATCCCACCGGTCCCGACAATGCCGCCGGTCCCGGGCGTGCCACCGGTCCCGACGATCCCGCCTCTTCCACCCGCACCGCCGCTCCCGACGATCCCACCGGTCCCGACGATCCCACCGGTCCCGACGATCCCACCGGTGCCACCCGTCCCGACGGTGCCGCCCGTCCCGACGATCCCACCGGTCCCGGTCGTGCCGCCGCTTCCGCCACCGCCGACTCCCGTGCCACCGCTGTCGGTCCCAGCGTCCGCGCCGCAGAGGTCGGCGTGGCGCAGCATGATCTGGGTCGCGGGATTGGTCGTCACGCCCGCCGACATCAGGGTGGCGATCCCCTCGCCCTTGTAGCCCAGGCAGGTTCCGCGCGAAGCGGTGGCGGTCACCTTGACCGTTCCGATCACATCCGATGGAACGTAGAGGCCGAAGGTCGCCGCCGTGTCTGATAGCCCGGAATGCAGCGCGAACACCTGCGTCGTCCCCGAAACGGCCAGGGTCAACGAGGTCACGTCCGAGGCCATGCTGTCGGCGGTGACCGCCACGATGACGAGCGAGTCCTTCTGCTTGCAGCTCGCGATCAACGCGAGCCATGCGAACCCCAGCGCGACCGGCCCCATCCATCTAGGCTTCATTGAGGGACCGCATGTTAGGACGAACGGGCGCCCAGGTCATCCGTGCGCGCGTGGAGGCGACGAAGTTGTCGCCAGGTCCGAAAACGGCCAGCGTGTGTGGTCCGAAGGGGGCATGGTTAGGACCGTGTCGCCCCTCGATTCCAACGCCTGCTACCGCGCGCTCGTCGCCCGCGACGCCCGCTTCGACGGGATCTTCTTCGTCGCGGTGAAGACGACCGGGATCTACTGCCGCCCGATCTGCCCGGCGCGGACGCCCGGGCGCGATCGCTGCCTCTTCTTTCGGACCGCCGCCGAGGCCGAGACGGCGGGGTTCCGCTCCTGCTTCCGTTGCCGCCCCGAGCTGGCGCCCGGCGCCGCGCCGGTCGACGCGCTGTCGCGCCTGGTCGGCGCGGCGATGCGCCGCATCGAGGACGGGGCGCTCTCCGACGGGACGACGGTCGATGACCTCGCCGCCGCGCTCGGCGTCTCCGGCCGCCACCTCCGCCGCGCCATGCAGGCGGAGATCGGCGTGGGCCCCCTGCCCCTGGCCGAGTCGCGGCGGCTGGCGCTGGCGCGGCAGCTGATCGTCGACACGGCGCTGCCGATGACCGAGGTCGCCTTCGCCAGCGGCTTCCGCAGCGTGCGGCGCTTCAACGCCGCCGTGCGGGCCCGCTACGGCCGGCCGCCGTCGGCCATGCGCCGGGCCGGCGTCGCTCGCGAGTTGCGCGCCGGCGAGACGGTCGGCGAGAGCGTCACGGTCAGACTCCCCTATCGGACCCCTTACGACTGGGCCGCGATCTTGGGCTACCTCGCCGCGCACGCCATCCCGGGCGTCGAGTCGGTGCAAGACGGCGTCTACCTGCGGACCGCGGCGGTCGGCGCGCACCGGGGGTGGCTGTCGGTCGCGCCCGATCCCGATCGCAAGCGACCGGCCCTGCGCGCCACCATCTCGACCTCGCTCACGGGCGCCCTCATGTCGGTGGTGGCGCGGCTGCGGCGGCTCTTCGATCTCGACGCGCGCCCCGCGGCGATCGCGGCGCATCTCGCACGAGATCGCCGCCTGGCCCGACACGTACGCGCCCGTCCCGGGCTGCGCGTGGCCGGCGCCTTCGATCCGTTCGAGGCGGCCGCGCGGGCGGTGCTCGGACAGCAGGTGAGCGTGGCGGCCGGCGGAACGATCGCCGCGCGGCTCACCACGCGGCTCGGGGAGGCGATCGCCACCCCGCATCTCTCGTTGGCTCGCCTTTTTCCCACAGCGGACGCCATCGCCGGCGCGACCGCGCGCGATCTGGCGGCGCTGGGCGTCCCCGCCAGCCGGGCGTCGACCCTGCGCGCGCTCGCCCGCGCGGTCTCACGCGGCGAGCTCTCGCTCGACGCCGCGGCCGAGCCGGCGCAACTGGTCGAGCAGATGGTCGCGCTCCCGGGCGTGGGCCCCTGGACTGCGCACTGCCTGGCGATGCGCGGGCTCGGCTGGCCCGACGCCTTCCCCGAAGACGATCTCGTGCTGCGCCAGTCGCTGGGCGGGATTTCGGGGCGGCAGGCGCGCGCGCTCGCCGAGCGCTGGCGCCCCTGGCGGGCCTACGGCGCCACGCATCTCTGGACCGAGCGCGGCACCCAGCGAGCCATCGAGCGCCGCGCTCGAATTCGAACGCGTTCCACCAACCAACCTGCAGGAGCAAGTCAGCCATGAGCAACCCAACCTTCTTCAGCACCATGTCGAGCCCGGTCGGCCGGCTGACCTTGGTCGGTCAAGGCGACGATCTCGTCGGGCTCTACTTCGACGAGGATCCGCTCGCCGGGGAGATGCGCGCCGACGGCACGCGAGACGATCGCCGGCTGCGCCCGGCGGTCGTGCAGCTCGAGGAGTACTTCGCCGGCGCGCGCACCCGGTTCGATCTGTCGCTCGTCCCGCCCGGAACCGCGTTTCAAAAAAAGGTCTGGGCGGCGCTGGTGCGGATCCCGTTCGGCGCCACGGCCACCTACGGCGAGATCGCCCGCGCGGTCGGCCGGCCGGACGCCTCGCGCGCCGTCGGCGGCGCCAACCACCGAAACCCGATCGCCATCATCATCCCCTGCCACCGCGTCATCGGCGCCGATGGCTCGATGACCGGCTACGGCGGCGGCCTGCCCCGCAAGCGCCTCCTGCTGGATCTGGAGACGCGGATCGCCTCAGCCGGACAGCTCGCGCTCGCGCTCTGAACAAGCGGCTCAGACGGCGGGGACCGACGGGGCCGGCGCGGGCGCTGCCTCGACCGGGCGCAGGCGGCGTTTGGCCTGCACCACGTGCACGACCTGGTCGAGCACGACGGCGATCAGGATGACGGAGCCGACGATGACGAACGTCCAGTTGGCGTCGAGCCGCCAGAGCCGCGGGATGCCGTCGGCGTCCTGATAGCGGATCTGGAACATGTTGATGCCGTTGTCGATGACCTTCATCATCGCCGAACCAATGACGATGCCGAGGACGGTCCCCTCGCCGCCGCGCAGCGAGCAGCCTCCGAGCACGACCGCCGCGATCGCGTAGAGCTCGTAAGCCACGCCGACCTGCTGCGACATCTGGCCGATGTAGGCGGCGTAGCAGACGCCCGCCACGCCGGCGAGGCCCGCCGAGATCACATAGGTCGTGGTCTCGATCCGCTTCACCGGGATCCCGGAGTAGGCCGCCGCCTCGCGGTTGCCGCCGATCGCGTAGAGATACCGGCCCAGCACCGTCGAGTGCAGCAGATAACCGCCGGCCGCGATCACGCCCAGAAAGATCAGCAAGGGATAGGGGAGCAGCGGATCGCCGCCGCGCATGAAGAGGCCGCCGTTGGCGAGACCGAGCAGCGGCGAGGTCCCGAGGCTCAGCGTGCCGCCCTGCACCACGGTCTGCGACACGCCGCGGATGAGCAGCATCCCGGCCAGCGTCACGATGAACGGCTGCAGGTTGAGACGCGTGATGAGCAGGCCCTGCAGCAGGCCCACCAGGAGAGCGACCGCCAGCGCGACCACCACGCCCAGCACCAGCGAATGCCCGCCGCCGCCGGTCGACTGCGACGAGATCCGCGCGATGATGACCCCGGTCAGCCCGACGACCGAGCCGACCGAGAGATCGATCCCACCCGCGATGATCACGAAGCCGCTGCCGATGGCGTAGATCCCCAGCATCGAGATCTGGCGGAGGGTGTTCACCGCGTTGGACTGGCCGAGGAAGTCGCCGTTCGAAATGAAGAGCGCCAGGCAGATCACCACCAGCGCCGAGCCCATCCCCAGCTCGCGCTTCACGCCGCCACCTCGGCGCTCGCGCGCGCGGCGCCGGTCATCAGCGCACCGATCCGCGCCTGGGTGATCTCGCCGCCTGTGAGGAGGCCCGTCATTCGTCGTTCACGCATCACCAATACCCGATCGCAAAGTCCAATCACCTCTTCCATGTCTGAGCTGACCACCACGACGGCAATCCCGTCGGCCGCCAGCTTGGCGATGTGCCGGTAGATCTCCGCCCGGGCGCCGACGTCGATCCCGCGCGTCGGCTCGTCGAGGATCAGCACCCGCGGGCTCATCGCCAGCCACTTTCCCAGCACCACCTTCTGCTGGTTGCCACCCGAGAGCGTCACCACCTTCTGTCGCACGCTGGGGGTTCGCGTCCCGAGTCGCGCCACCTCCGCCTCCGCCACGCGGCGCTCGGCCGCGCCGTCGAGGCGCCCCCAGCGGCTGTAGGCGCGCAAGCCGGGGAGCGTGGTGTTCTCGGTGATCGACATCGGCAGCACC
>Ga0210388_10003755_pt1 | contig 11858 bp, 7 predicted proteins | sample IncBWC19OmetaG_FD_155485 | JGI IMG/M metagenome (GOLD analysis project Ga0210388, IMG submission 155485) | Forest soil microbial communities from Barre Woods Harvard Forest LTER site, Petersham, Massachusetts, United States - Inc-BW-C-19-O ... | reverse complement strand
AGTGAGCTACGTCCTGCTGCTGGTTGAAGTAGCTTTTGACGAATCCCTGCATGTTCGCGACACGGTTCGGGCTCTGGTCGCCACCAAACAGCTGCAGGTCTACAGCCGGGAAATGATGATCGGGATCAGGATCCAGCTGACTCTGGAACTCGGCGAGTGGCTGCGGTGAAACCTTGTTGCCCTGTGTGTCAGGATTCGAGAAGCCCGGGTCGATCCCGTCGATCTGAGCGTTCACCGCCTTGAGCGACCCGAGCATATGGTCGAAGGATCGGTTTTCCATCATCAATACGACGATGTGTTTCAAAGCATCGAGTCCAGGAGGCATGGTGGTCGCCTTTCTCTCTAGCTAACGATCTGACTTTGTTACTGCATCTTTGCCCGAGCCATTACGTTGATACAGCAGGTGCCTGCTGGCACGTATCAACAGAGGTAATGGTGGGTGGCAATGGGATAACACGTGCCAACGCTTAAATATAGTGGCTGACAACACACGTTACAAGAATATTTCCCGCAGTATCGTCGAGGCAGATGAATAAAGGCTCACCAGTTCCTCCGTGGTTGCGGTTTGGATGTCGATCTTCATTACGCGCAATACCGTATGCTCTCAGGCTCGTACTGCATAGTCGCCCACTCAGAAATAACTCAAGAGTAAACACTTGAGGCCGAGAAGGCCGCCATCTTCCACGATAGATACCGATAAACGCCGCAGTGTCCCTGAGCATCTCTGGATCTACGCATTATCGCCGAGTCACTCATTGACTGAGGATTGGTAACAGAAGCCGACATATCAATACAAATCCGCGCCAAGCGGGCGACCCGACCATTATTTCGTTATAGAGATATGTCGCCGCATACCTCCTGAAGGGTGCCTTCGCTGCTGCCACGTGCTTGACCGCGCTTTCTTCCAGCTAAATCATACTGACGTCTTTCGGTCTGTCCGGCCCGATTTGCTTCGAGAAGAGTCCGCTGTGTCTCACGCGGCCATAATTATTTGTCGCCAGAACCGAACTTTCGCTCACCTTAACTGCTCTCTCATAAGCATGGACACAGGAATTCACATGGAGGAGCCCACGAGATCCGACCAGACCCTCCTTGTCCTTCTTGCCCAAAGTGGCGACCGGGCCGCTTTGGAACAGCTTCTCCATGACATCTACGCGCCCCTGCGCCGCTACATCATCCGCCTGGCCGGCATTACCCTCGCCGACGACATTCTGCAGGAGACCTCGATCCAGATATTCCGCAAACTCCCGTTCCTGCGCGAACCCGCCGTCTTTCGTCCGTAGAGCTTCCGGATTGCCTCGCGCATTGCCTCTCATCTCAAGCACGCCCGCCGCTGGCAGCCGCTCGACGATGTGCCGCCGGAACAGCTCACCGCGCCGGATCCGGGTCTCGGCGATCTGCCCGACGAAGTCTTCCTGAACCTTCTCAGTCACGTCTCACCAGCCAGCCGGGCGGTCCTCTCGCTCCACTACCAGCACGGCCTCTCCCTCGAAGAAAGTGCCGTCATCCCGGATATCCCGATCGGCACCGCCAAGTCGCGCCTCCACTACGGAGTCACCACCCTTCGCAAACACCTCATCTCCGAAAGGAAACCAGCATGAGCCCCGAACATCAGCAACCGAACTCCGAAAATACCAACGCGGAAATTGCCTTCGTCCAGCAGGCTCTTGCGAGCGCGGACAGGTCCGAACGCTCTTCACGCATTATCGTCGGCGTGCTCGCCATTCTGGCCGTCGTCGTCTTTGTCTGGATGCACTAAACACAGTGCAGGGAAATGCCAAGAACTAGAGAGAGTGCAGCTTCTTCAAGTTCACCAAGGGGGCGTCTCCACGTCAGTTCGTCGCGCAGCGCCTCAGTATAGCGTAGGCGTTTTGGCCCTATGAACCGGCCCTTTGATTTGTGACCTTAAGCCGTCAGCAACCACGAGAGCTCGAGCGCAGATAGACCCGACTGGTTGCTGAACTGCATCCGCGCAAACCCTCGACCCCCCAAATGACGGTCGACAATCGCGAATGCATCGGAAACATCTTCGAATCTGCCATCCCAAGAGATGTATTGGCTTTCGCCTCGATGGCGAAAGTGATGCTCCCCACCAAATCTGCACAACTCTTGCTGGCTGCAAATTCTGCAATTGATTGCAAAATAGCCAGTCCGTGTAAGTAGAGGCTAACCGGCGCCTGAACGCTATCGACGGTCGCGGCATTCTCCTTACCCTACCTCCGTAGCAACGGCCTGACGCTCTTCCAGAAGTGCCTAGGCCGGCGAACGCCGCACAGATGTTCTTCCCGGGGTTATTACAATAGATCGCAATGGATAGATATCCCTGAGAAAGCACTTGCTACCGCTAAATGAGACGCTCTTCCTTTGCTCGCGCAAGAATCTCGATCAGAATTGCGCTCTGCTTCTCGGTAGGGATCTTGTTGGGAATCTGTGAGGCGATCTTCAGAATATCGATCTCCTTCGGGGTGAACAGCCCCACTAGGGCTCCCTTGCTCAATATTTGTAACCATTGTGCGGGCGGAATCTGAATGACTTGAGTCTGCACACCGATTCCGTCTTCGATCTTCTGATTATGTCGAGCGGTTTTTGCCTGATGTTGATTGTCCTCCGAGGAGGCAAGCGATTTCCAGAACTCCGCCGATAGCATCAATGAGATTTCCGACGCTTTTTCGGCGATGCGGGTCCAGCAGCCTTCTCTCTTGCACCATTCGGAGATGTTCGAAATTCCTGAAGGCGGTTGAATGATGTCTTCGCTCACAGCGGTCGAAATGATATTCAGCGCAGCCAGGAGTTGTTCGTCCAACGCTTGAGTCGCCCAAATCTTGGAATAGTTCACAGAGGTCATTTTGCGCCTTGTGACTTCTCCCAGCATCGCGATGGTGTAGGCAACGATGTTGGCGCGATAGCCTCCGTTGTACCAAGGCTGATCTTTGACCAAGTGTTCGGTTGAGCGGAAGATTATTCCGCGTGCTATAGCCCTCCGGAAATAGAGCTCGTTAAAACCTTCGGACGACTTTTCCCACTCCTTGCCGATCCTCATTGCGTAACGGCCAAAGTTCTTCTGGCTACCGAGGTTGACCCATCTCGGATGATCATCGAATACGTTGTCGAACTTTGCCAGATCAGTCTTTGTGAACATCTGTAGTTTCGGATATTCGGCTTTGAAGCGCTTCAGCTCGGACGCCGAGAATTTAGACTGCGCATCGAGGTATTGGCCGCGAGCTCGCTCATAGAACCATTTTGTTTCACGCTGCTCTCCCTGCCGAGCTGGGGCCCAAACGCGCCGGGAGAACTCGGCCATGCGTACATGGTATGGATGATTCGAGAAAAAATCGGCAGCATTGACGCGATTTTGCGTGTTTGCATACTCGGAAATCCGAGGGACAACCATTTCACTCTCGGCACTGTCTATAACGGACAGTTTCATTTGAACAGAGATTCCCGAGATGTCGGCCTTATCCTTACGCTGCGTATGGAAGAGCGACGCGGTAGTCTGACCGCCGTTGACAATCTGCAGATCAGTCAGCCGAACGATCTGGAGTCCCGAGTCAGACATTCTTGTTTCCACGTTCTGAGCAGTGGCCGTGATGCCGTTGTTATAGGCGAAGAACATCTGGGGCTCATCAAGTATGGTTTTCCGAATCCCTTTGTTAACTTGCGCTCTAACTTGGAGAAAGGTTCGCACATTCTGTTCCAAGAGTCGTGCGCTATACCGGTCATAGAGGGCCGTAAGCACAGGCGCAGGCATGACGATGAGGTAGGAAAGATACGTATCCGAGCCAAGGTTGGCCGGCAGACAATGAATACCGTCTCCGAAGAGTTCTACGAAGTCGATATCGAGGGGTTCTTTATGACCACGAGAGCTGCGCTGCCTTTGTAAACGCGCTACGTCCCAGATGTGAAAGGTAGAGCGTATACTATTGACTTCCGAGTCCGAATACGCTTGAAATCGGTCGCTAAGTACACGCTCGGAAACGAGAAAGAAGTTAAGTTGGCGGATTTCTCCGCGACGATCCAGCAATTGGCGGACTAGCCCGTACTCGGGAGTCGTTACATCGGGGTTGAGCTTACCGGAGATACTGGTTTCTACGAAATTGATCGCCCGCTTGAAAGTGGCATCAACGTCTGTTCTTGTTAGTGTTTCCAGCTCACGACGACTTTCGAAATCAGCGACGAATATATCCAGCGATCCCTCATCGCCAAACCAGTAGCCGTCGACTCGCAATCCTCGTTGCGCGCGGAAGTGGCAATACTCATACCCTTCGACGAATCCTGTCTCGATCAACTCATTTGAGATTGCGCCCATGAAGGACTCAAGCTGCTGTGAATCGTTCGCGTCGGCCTCGGCGAGTAACTCCTGACGGAAGTCATGGAAAAAGTCTTCGACAGTCTGTTCCATCATTCCTCCCTAAACACAGCGTCGCTGTCGCATTGATAAGAAGCGATGTGCTCCAACTCAATCTCATAGCTGACTGCCCTGATGCCCATATCTAGGCGGGAACGAATCAAGCATGGGAAGGCTTGAGCCACGAGGTACGTGTGGACCTCGCTGATTGCAAAAGAATACTCATCATAGTCAGGCAAAGGCGCATAGCCCCGAACGACAAGTTTGCGATCAAACTCGGTGATGGATTCGGCGTCGAGCCGGTCCTCCACCTCTCGAACGATCTCGTTCAGCGTGCGTATAGTGGCCGAATCTCGGAGGACGGAGAGTCTGTAGGTCCTGAGAAAGAGACGCTCTTTCATACTTTCGAGCTGATCTTCCGATGAAATTCGAACCGCGTTCCGTTCGGCCCCGGAAAGAGATTTAATTTCGATCGCCGAATCCGGAAGTTCGTAGTCATGTTGAGACATCTCGGAGCCGAGCCATGCCTCAACTGCCGCCTTGGGAGAGAAGCTCTTGTCCAACAGTTCCAGCAAGAAGGCGAGTTCTGCAAAAAGCCCACGAATATCTTCAGCGGAGAGACGCTGCCGGCCGCCGGACAGGAATGCCTTCCATCGTTTGATATGTGTCAGCGCAACCGAAAGAGAACTTGCCGAATCGGTCGCCTGCTCTAATGCGACGGCGAGCGATCTGCAGAACCGCTCGAAGAGATCCCGGTCCACATGTCTATCGAGGGTAAGTAGCAAACGCTGACGTTGCATTTCGCCACTGCGAAGGTCAACGTCTATTCCTCTCACGGTTACGCAGTGCTGGCGATACTGTACCCCGTGGTCTCCTTCAAGCTCCACGATGAACAGACAGCCTCCGTCGACAGCGCGTCCCCAGAAACATGGGACAGGAGTCCGTTGGGAGGCCTGCCGCACATTGAAGCCTGACTCAGGAACCGCAATTTCGTCCCATGGAGACGTCTCAGTCATCAAAGTCCTCCTCGTCATCCGGATCGTCGCTGTAACCCATCATCTGTTTGAGCCAAACCTTATTCACGACTGCATTAACCTTCACAGAGTCGCCGAAGGGGAAGCTGACACCAAAAGCAGCAATCGGGCTTGGAGGGATAGCTCCGATTGGTTCAAGGCTGTGAATCATGAGCAATGGCTTGTTTCGTACCATACGGAAATGAGTGTCCGAGACCGAGACCCGTTCCGGATCGTTTTGCAGGTCCGAGGGCCCTTTCTTCTTCGCGTCTTTCGCCGCTTTACCTTCGATTGCGAATTGGCGCGCGGTTTCCTTTTGAGGATCATCCAGCCCGAGAGCCTCATCTCCACGAGAAGCAACTCGCATCTTACTCAACTGCCAAGCCGTGTCATTATCGAGAAGCTGGTCCTTAGCCGCACTTCGCTGTTGGTTCCTGATAGGAATATTTGGAATACCGACACCGCCTGCTTTCGGAGAAATTAGGAGTACATCTGCTTCCGGCCTTCGTAGCGAAATCTGCTCGATGTAGTCCAGAAGCTCTGCTCTCTGCGGCACGAAGCGGGAGTGACACTCAAAGCGCCGCACGAATTCGGCTAGATAGAAGATTTTCACATCCCGCACAATAAAACCTTTGGCCGTCTTTTCTACGTTTGCACCTCCGAACTTTCGGCTCCACATCTCTTCGATCAGTTCGAAGTTCTTTCGATTGACTGAGTGATCCGTTGACAAAACGTAGCTTTCCCGGAGCAGCCCGCTGTAGCTTTGCTCGATCGTCAGCTCCTCACCGCTGCGCATCTTATTAGCCGCCGTGACTAAAAGACTGTCGGGATGAGAGCGGACATACAGCCCGAAGTCTTTGGGGCTGAGTTTGTCGCGACGCATACGTTTAACCTGCTGAACGAGCTCTTCGGATGCCTCCGCGATGTGGGCGTACCAATCCATTGAATCCCGCGACAGGTGCACGCGGCAGAGGTCCTCATACCCTGGACGGTACCCAAACCAGCGTCCCATTTGCATCAGTGCGTCGTACATCCTGGTATTGCGGTACATGTAACTGACGGTAAGACCTTCGACGGTGAGACCACGGGACAGGCTGAGCCCCCCAACGGCGATGGCAGTCAGGCCGATTCCATCTTTTTCGTATCGTCCGTAATCGAGAGATTCATCACTCTTGCTGTTGATCACATAGAGATGCAGGTTGTCGAACACGCTGTTAAGCGCTTTCTTTACATCCGCCCAAACAAATCCCGTTGTCGAATATTGATCGTCAAAGGCTTGCCGTAAGCCCTGGATGTACTCGTTGCATGACGATGAAGATTCAGGCATCAGGTAATTGGCTTTGACGGCCTCGCGTATCTTCTTCTCACGTAATGAGAGAAAGTCTCGAACTGCCCGTTGAATGGGAACAAACCTGGAAACATTCACCATCATTGAGCAGTGTTTATTGACCTGTCCCCGCAGATTCCGTATCGCCTTGGCAACGATGAACTCATTAAGAGCCATGTAAAGGCTTGGAGGTAACTCGGCCAGCCGATCATCCCGCCTATGAGAGTGAGGAATGAAGTTCTCGCAGTCGTCGATGGGAATGACGATGGAACTGCTGGTCTGCTCATTTAGAAAGACCGTATCCGATCCGAAGTAGGTCGTAGGCGCGTCCAGACAGTAAATGAAGTCTCGCGGAAACAGGTCGTCGTGGGCGTTGTCGCTATACGCTTCCGGGTTGATAAAGATGTTGGCGAAAGGAGTCGCCGTATATCCGACGTAGCAGGATTTTGCAAAGAGGCTAAGAATCTCACGGATTCGAAGGTTGGTCTTGGTAGGATCAAGATCCTCTTTATTTGTATTGATCGAGGCATTATCAGCCTCATCGTCGATCAAGAGCATCGGCACATCCGCGATTCGACCGTCGCCTTTTGCATTGAGGTCTTTCAGCCATTTATAGACTTCCGTCAAGGTCGAGACATTCTTCTTGATGATGAGGACGATTGGCTTGCTGAAGTCGTTGATCTTCCAACCACTCTTGGCAGCGGTTGTCTTATTGAAGTCATCGTTGATGTTTGTCAGTGTTGCCGGATGAGGATAAGCGGGGGTAAGGCCAACGCCGATATTGCGTCGATTTTCTGGATCGGACGACCTTCCGATGAATGCCTTGTCGAGACGTTCTTGCGTCTGACGCCGCAGGTTGTTATGAATGCCTGCGATTACGACGATGAACTTGTAACCAGCATCTGCCGCACGCGCAATTACTCCCGTAAAGTTGGCAGTCTTGCCCGACTGAACGTGCCCGATCACCAGCCCCCGGCGATTCCAAGTCGTACCCTCGCTTCTTGGATCTTGTAACAATCCAAGAATTCGTCCCGTGACATCACCCTGAGAACCAACCATCGTTGGCGACCAGCCATCCTGCCGCAGGAACTCTTCGTATGCGTTCGTGTACGTCCACTCGATGTCATCACGCTTTCGCACCCACTGGTCATCATGCCTGGCCGCGATGTCGACCAAGGAGACGCCCGCCCCCATCCTGGTGTCGACAGCCATCAGAGCTGCAGTAACAACATTGCGGAGGTCGCCTTGATAACTGAAGACAGCAGCAAGCAGCTTGGCCTTCTCCTCTACCTGCTCACGAGAAGGAGTCTCAACAAGATTTGCCAATCCGGAAATGAGGGCGTTCGTAATGTTTTTCTCTTCGGTATTTGCAGAAGCGGTCATTTGACGGTTTCTTGAATGAATGTGCTGACAATGTCGAGCTGGCCATCGAAGAGATGTGTTGACTTGATGATCTGGAGGAACGCCTTCGGGTCGGCAGGACCTTCACCGTAAAGAGCGTGCTTCAGTCCCTTGAGCCTTTCCAGAGCGACTGTCAGGTCGCTGTCGGCAACCTGTGCGAAGTCGCGCGGGTGTGTCGAATAGTCCGAATAAATCATCTCGACTGGTAGCGAGGAGGCAATCGAACTGAGCAAGACAAGCAGAGAAGCAACTTCGGACGGAGCCAATTTCTTCTGAAGGGACGTAATAAGCGGATGTTCAAGGTTGATAGCAAACCGAATTCCGGAATGCTCAGCGTACCGTTCCCAGAGCGGAGCCTGGGCTTCCTGGAACAGCCTCTGGCCCCTACCGCGATGGACTGTCACACTCCGCGCAGTAATTTTCGTAATGATATGACGGAGGCGTTCACGAACTTCGTAGGGAGGACGCGCACGCGACTTTTTAATGTCGATCGTCCACGCTTCATCCAAGCTGTTCGGAAAGTCGATCTGGACACGTGCAAGTTTCGTTGCTTCGCCTTTCGGCACCAAACGAAACCAATCGCCCCAAGCCATCAGTCGGCCATTGCGATAGACGTATGCTCCCTGATTTGAAACGAAGTCACTGCGGTCTTGATAGTAGTCGTATTCGCTCGCATTGAGGCGGCTGTGATGCGGCAGAATATACGGCTGCATCGTGATCTGGACATCGTTTACCCAGACAGGCTCCAACGCTAGAACCTGCGTGGCGTCGTTCCTGCGGCAAAACGGGTCAAACGGTTCCACAGAGTGACCATTGATCCGGAGGGTAATCTTTTTGCGGCCTTTCACTTCGCCAGCAAGAAATCGATGGAAGACGAGCGCGAGATGTCTTTCGACCACCGAGAGTTTTTCATTGACGATCTCGTCGCGTTTGCGCCCCGACTCATCCTCGGAAAGGCGGTCAAGGTTTCGCCAGAGCACTAGCGTTCCAGTTTCTGCGAGGGAGTCCACATAGGGAAGAGATTCAATCTCATCATTTTCAAGAATGGAGATAAACCAGTCGTCGAGGTCTTCGACCGCGGTTAAATCCCACTCCGCGCCGACGCGAATGCCATCGATGCTGCTGACAACAGTCAATCTCTTGCATTGCGAGAAGGAGGCGGTCTTCAGGCCAAGCCCAAAGCGCCCGAGGTCCTTTGGGTCGCGCTTCTTTTTGGGGTTGGTTGAACCGTGCCGGAGCGCGGCGATCAGTTTCTCGCCATCCATGCCCTGGCCATCATCCAGAATGGCTACAACAGGTGTCCTGCGGCTGGTATCGCAGAAAATCTGAATTTCGGAGGCTTCTGCCGAAATGCTATTGTCGATCAGGTCGGCAATAGCTGTTTCCAATGAATACCCGAGGTCTCGCAGTGACGCGGATAGGCTGGCGGCGCTTGGTGCGAGAGGATGAGGTCTTGCCATCAGTCAAACCGTCCAGGAGTCCGGCCCGAAATAGAGCCATTTCCCGGACTAAGAGCGAAATCGCCCGCACCTTCCGTTGAAATTCGCCGAGGAGGTTCACACAACCTCACCATGGGGCAAACGATTCTGATGAACCCAGCATTCTGATTTCGGCGTGTGACAGAATTGTAGTTCATCTCCCTTTTCCGGCGGTAGAGCTAACTTTTCCCGTGATTTAAGAGGCTAATGAGCCGGTCCCGGAGCGTGTGGGGCGAAACCAGCTCGCACTCCCATACGACAATCACGTGCCAACCGGATTCCTGTAGTTTTGCGATGTTCTGTTGATCCCTTTTTTTGTTGCCGAAAAATTTGGCCTCCCAGAATGCCACGTTACTTTTGGGTTTTGAACAGTTCGAACACCCTCTATGCCGGTGCCAGAAACATCCGTGAACAAATACGACTGTTCGGTGCTTTGAAAGTACAATATCGGGTTTGCCTGGAAGATCTTTGCCATGCAGGCGAAACCGATATCCGGCCCCATGGAGGATCGAGCGGACTTGAACCTCGGGCGCGGTGTCGCGTCCCTTGATCTGGCCCATATTCCAGCTGCGCCGCTTCTTATCAATGCGATCCACGGATCCTCACATCCTCTGAAGAACCTCCAATACCGAAGCTGCTATCTGCGACGCCATTAGAGGCGGCACGGCATTGCCTACTTGTTGATACTGCGCCGTGCGCGGACCAGTAAAGAAGTAGTTGTCGGGAAATGTCTGGAGACGGGCAACTTCACGAACGGTGAAACTCCTGCACTGTGTTGGATCGTAATGAATGTAGTAATGCCCATCTTTCGAAATGTGCGACGTAATCGTAGTTGCAGGCCGCCCGGCAATTTGGACTCTGAAGCGATCCTGGAACAGGTTACCCTCTTCGACAGACTTCGATACATTCTCATGGTCCGGCAGAAGCTGAACCGGAAAATCGCGCAGGGTGGGGCTGATCCCTTGTGCTTTGGCAAAACAGGCCGCATAGAAATATCTATAAAGATCCTGGTCGATATGGGCCCTCGACGTGTGATTACAGACGCCTTGCAATCTCCGATCAAAAAACCACTCCCGCTTCTGCGTGATGCCGACCTCCCATGGGATGAATTCTGATCCTCGATCTTTCCGGGGCTTCCGGAGCCCAGACAAAGCAGACTTCAATACATCACCTATCTCCGCCTCTTTCTTCAGCACAGAGCGATACCAAGACTGATTTTGGCAACCTTGCAAAGCATCAAGCCATGCCTGCGCCGTATCCTCGGTTCGTGATAAGCCACTCCGGAGCGGAGGAAGGTCGTCGATGACCTCTTTTACCGAAACTGGTGTGAGCGGGTGCAATTGAGCCGGAGCCAAGCCGGGAATGTCATCGCGAACACCGACGATTATGACGCGATGCCTCGTCTGCGGTACGCCATAGAGCTCAGATCGGAGGACGAATCGTTGTGGGCCACGTATATTTTCTGCCGAAAGGGAGAAGAGACGATACATAAAACGTCTCGATCCGTGGCCTGAGTGCCGTCTTCCCAGAGCCTCTGCGGGATCGGCCAAGTCCTTCTGAATCTGATCAAATATAAGCGAACCTTCGGGGCGTGAAGATAGAATCCCCTTCACGTTCTCCATCACAAAAACAGAAGGATGGAAGGTGCCGATGATCTTCAAATATTCGCGATAGAGGAAATGGCGATGATCTCCCGCCGCGTCATAACCTTCGACGCCTTTGTTCCTTGCGCGGCCGGCAAGTGAATATGCTTGACAGGGCGGCCCTCCGATCAAAACCCATTTATCGTGCCCACTTAGTGCGTTACGGATTAGGGTTTCTGTCTGATCCCAAGTCTGCTCTCCCAAGGTTAGACGCACGGCTTCACTGTGGGCCGCTTCCGCTCTCTCAGGATGATGTAGGAAGAGATCTTCCGTGCCGAGCTCTCCCTGAAGAGTGCGATAGTAGTCTTCAGGCACGCGCCCTGTATCGAACTGGCGAAAGAATGCTCTGAGTTGGAGTGTGCGATGTGCATGCTCTTCTTTTTCGAGCGAGAGACGCATTTTGAATGCGGGACGGCCTGCTGGGTCTTTCAGTGACGAAAAGCCTTCTCCTAGTCCTCCTGGACCCGCGAAAATGTCGATTACTGGTATCACTCGTTCTCTTTAACCAAGGAGGCTCAGGCTTCTTCCGAAGGCGCTTAGATTTGGGACGGCTTAGAAGCTTGCACTTTCTTCACGTAGGCCTCGGCTGTCGGCCAATCTGGTGAAACGAACAGTTCTTCGCTTCTTCCACCGAGAGTCCTAGTCACTACA
>Ga0210388_10003753_pt1 | contig 11859 bp, 8 predicted proteins | sample IncBWC19OmetaG_FD_155485 | JGI IMG/M metagenome (GOLD analysis project Ga0210388, IMG submission 155485) | Forest soil microbial communities from Barre Woods Harvard Forest LTER site, Petersham, Massachusetts, United States - Inc-BW-C-19-O ... | reverse complement strand
GTGCGGCAGCAGGTCGAGGAGAGCATCGGCCAGGGTCATCAGGCGCCGTCCGGGCACATCCCGTTCACGCCACAGGCCAAGAAGGTGCTTGAGCTGGCCCTGTCCGAATCCCAAGCCCTTGGGCACAAGTACATCGGCACCGAGCACATCCTGCTCGGCGTCATCCGGCAAGCCGACGGGGTGGCCGGTCAGGTGCTCGTGAACCTGGGCGCTGACCTGACCCGCGCTCGCCAGCAGGTGATCCAGCTGCTGCACGACCACGCGGCAAAGACGTAATCGCCGCGGCCGGCCATAATCGACTGCATGGCTGTCGCGCTCCTGGAGGAACCGCTGTGTGCGACCTGCGGTGACGTCGCGGCGCGAGTCGAGGTGGTGCCGCCCGGCCAGCTTCCGGCCCGCTGGCGTCGCTGGAGCCGTAAGCACGCCCAGTCCTTCGAGCGACATCGCGATCCGGCGCAGTGGTATCTGATGTTCGCAGGCGTCATCGCCGGCAACGACTCAGTCGGCGATCCGGTCAGCGCCGACCGCGCGCAGGTCATCATCGAGGCGTTCCGGCGGCCGTACCGCTTCCAGCAGGTACATACGGCAGGCCTGTACGACGACGCGGGTTTCTGCGAGCAATGCGACGCCGCCTACTGTCACCGGCACTGGCATCTGTCCGGCACCGGACACGGCCATTGCCCGCAGCAGCACCGCAAAAACCTCGATCCGAACTCCTCGGCCGGGCCGGGCTGAGCGCAGCCCGGCCCAGCTTGCCTGGCCTGCTACGGCGCGTCCTCGCGAGTAGAGACCATGAGCCAGTTCGTCGCCCAGGTCGCGCCACCGTCGCAGGAGAATGCCTGCTCCCACCGAGTGCAACCCGGCTCATCGTCAAACCAGTCGTAGCGAACCTTCACCGGCGTCCCGCTGATCACGTCGTCACAGAAGAACTGGCCGTGGCCATCGGTGAACCGCCCCTCGACGGGTTCATCCAGCTGGCCGGTCGTCCGGCTCGACGCCCACCACATACGCCACAGACCGGTCGCGGGGTCGAACATGCGCAGTGTCGCGCCCTCGTAGTGCCTGTCCTCGGGCATGCCGATCGGAATGAAGGTGTCGAAGTTGCCGAGCCCATCGAGGATCGGGCGGATCTCACAGATCGCATCGAACTCCACCCACTCCTCGCACGTCAGGTCGAGGATGTCGGCGAGCTTGCGGTTGTGGACGCGCCACCGCCCGAGGGCGAAGTCGAAGTCGTGCCGGCCGTCGGTCGTTGTGATCGTCATCGGGTGAGCCTTCCGTCGTGGGTCGGCTTATCCTGGCAGGCACCACTGACAGTCGATATCGGGAGATCTCCGCTCGTATCCACGGCCGTCAGACGCTGGCTTGACAGCTCAATTCGTTCGTGGCAACTTACGGTTCGTGGGAACTTACGAAGCGGTCCTCGACGCGCTGGGTGATCGCACCCGACGCCGTATCATCCAGCGCCTCCGGGCCGGTCCCTCGTCGGTAGGCGAACTCGCCGCCGCACTGCCCGTGAGCCGCCCAGCGGTCTCCCAGCACCTGACAGTCCTGCGCAGCAGCGGCCTGGTCAGCTACGAGGAGCACGGCACTCGCAACGTCTACCGGCTCGACCCGGCCGGGCTCGCCGAGCTGAAGTCCTGGCTGGATAGCTTCTGGCAGGCAGCCCTCGACAGTTACGCCGACCGGGTCCGCGCAGACAGTTCTGACAGCCGCCCGCGGCCGAGTCATGAACAGGAGAAAATCCCCGATGCCTAGCAACGTGACCTCGGCCGAGCCGGTCCGCAAGTCAGTCACCGTCCCCGCGACCCCGCAGCGCGCCTTCGAGTTGTTCACCACTCACATGCATGAGTGGTGGCCGCTATCGACCCACTCGGTCGGCGCCGAGGACGCGGTCAGCGTCACGTTCGGCGAGGGAGCCGGCGCCGCGATCCTCGAAACCATGGCGGACGGCACCACCTCAGTCTGGGGAACGGTGACTCACTGGGAGCCGCCGCAGCGCGTCGCCTTCACCTGGCATGCCGGGACGGCCGAGACCGAAGCCACGAGCGTCGAAGTCACCTTCACGCAGAACGGGCCCGCCAGCACTGTGGTACGGCTGATCCACTCGGGCTGGGAACGTCGGCCCGACGGCGCGTCCGCGCGCGACGGCTACGACTCCGGCTGGGAGCCCGTCGTCGGCTGCTTCGCCGAGGCAGCCGCCAGGCTGCCTCGCTAAGAAGTCGGCACATGCGGGTGTGGCTGCTACTTTTCGCAACGAACCCGTGCCAGGCCGGTCACGATCTAGGACGCGGCCTTCCGACATGCGCCGGATGCTGCTTCCGTTGATCGTAGGACTGGTCTACGGAGGGCAGGGTGCAAGACGACGTCGTCGTAAGGGTGCTGGGGCCCGTCGAAGTACGGGCAGCTGACGGCTGGCTAACCGGCCCGCCTCAGCAGCGCCTGATACTGGCGCTGCTAGCGCTTCAGGCCGGTCAGGTGGTTCCGGTCGGCGACCTCGTCGATGCGGTCTGGGGGGAGGATCCGCCGCGCTCTGCGCAGCCGAGTATTCAGGCCCTGGTCACCAGATTGCGCCGCGACCTGACGACGTTGCCGGGTGCTGGCGTGGAGCGGTGCGGGGATGGCTATCGACTGCAGATCGCGCCAGGTGAGGTGGATGCGCAGCAGTTCCGGTCGCTCGTACGGATCGCGCGCAAGGCAGGTGACAGCCGGGCGGCGGTAGCGGCCTTCGATCAGGCGCTTGCGCTGTGGCGCGGGCCCGCGCTGGCGGATGTGCCTGGCACAGCGAAAATCGAGGCCGTCCGGACTGGCCTGACCGCGGAACGGCTATCGGCGATGCAGGACCGGGTCAGCGCCATGTTGCATCTCGGGCGGGACCGGGAAGCGGCCGAGGAGCTTGCTGTCTTGCTGGCCGCGAATCCCTTGGCGGAGGCGCTAGCCGGCATGCTGATGGTCGCCTTGTGCCGGCTCGGGCGGAAGGCAGACGCGCTGCAAGTCTTCCGCGACATGCGCGAGCGGCTGTCCGGTGAGCTGGCGGTCGAGCCCGGGCCGGAGCTGCAGCGCCTGCAGCAGCGGATCCTGGCCGGTGATCTGGCACTAGAAGCCCCGGCCGGCGGCGTGGCCCGGATTAGCTGGCCACTCACCGGCCTGGAGGATTCGGCGGCCGGAGGCGACGGACTCCTGGTGGTACCTCAGCAGCTGCCGGCGGCAGTAGCGCATTTCACCGGGAGGGGTGAAGAACTCAGGATGCTGTCCGGCTCGCTTGAGCAGCTGGGGAGGGCCGACGGCACGGTAGTGATCTCAGCGATTGGCGGGACGGCTGGTGTCGGCAAAACCGCGCTGGCGGTGCACTGGGCCCACCAGGTAGCCGAGCGGTTCCCGGACGGGCAGCTCTATGTCAACCTGCGGGGCTTCGGCCCGTCCGGGCCGCCGATGACGGCCAGGGAGGCGGTCTGCGGGTTCCTCGAGTCCCTGGGCGTCCCCCGGGATCGGATCCCGGTCGGCGCGGATGCGCAGGCTGGGCTCTATCGCAGCATGCTGGCGGGCAGGCGGATGCTAGTTGTTCTGGATAACGCCGCCGACGAAGCGCAGGTGCGGCCGCTGCTGCCTGGCTCAGCGGGATGCCTTGCGGTGGTGACTAGCCGGCGTCCGCTGCCCGGCCTCGCTGCGGCCGAGGGCGCGCTGCCAGTTTCCCTGGACCTCATGTCGGAGGCGGAGGCCGGTGAGCTGCTGGCCGCCAGGCTCGGCGCCGTGCGGGTCGCGGCCGAGCCCCGGGCGGTCAGCGAGCTTGCGGTGCTGTGTGCCGGACTGCCGCTGGCGCTGGCCGTCGCCGCGGTGCGAGCAGCCGCCAGCCCCGGCCTCGCCCTCACGTCGCTGACCGAGCAGCTACGGGACATGCGCGGTCGGCTGGATGTGCTGGATGCCGAGGATCCGGCGAGCAGCGTACGGGCGGTGTTCTCCTGGTCCTACCAGAACCTCAGCGGACCGGCAGCACGGATGTTCCGGTTGCTGGGCGCGCACCCCGGACCGGATATCTCATTGCCAGCAGCGGCGAGCCTGGCCGGCGTTCCATGCACCGAGGCACGCAGGATCCTTGCTGAGCTGACGGGAACGCACCTGCTCACTCAGGACGCCCGTGGCCGGTTCGCCTTCCACGACCTGCTGCGCGCCTATGCCATGGAGGAGGCTCGAGGCCAGCAGCACCAGGCGGAGCAACTCGAGGCCACCCACCGGATGCTCGATCATTATCTGCACACTGCCTGGTCTGCCTCGATGCTGCTCGGTCCGGGACGAGACCCTGCCTTCGTCCTCGTCGCCGCGCGGCCAGGAACTGGGCCGGAGATCATCATGGATGGGGGTCATGCCCTGGCCTGGTTCGAGGCCGAGCACCAGGTGCTACTCGCGGTTATCGCTCAGGCCGAGGCAGCCGGCTTCGATGCGCACGCATGGCAGCTGCCGTGGGCGGTGGCAGATTACTTCTCCAGACGCGGGCACTGGCAGGACCAGACCACCACTCAGCGCACTGCGCTGGCCGCCGCGCGGCGCCTGGGCGATCGGGCTGGGCAAGCCCGCGCCCACCAGGGCCTGGCCTGCGCGCAGTCGATGTCCAGCGCCGGCCGGGCCGGACACGCGCACTTGGCACAAGCTCTTCGCCTGTACAAGGAGCTAGGGGATCAGCTCGGTCAGTCTTCTATCCACCTCGGTTTCGCGATGGCGTTCGACTTTCAGCACCGCCCCGACAAGGCGCTGCGCCATGCCCTGCGAGTGCTGACCCTGACGCGGGCCGCAGGTCACGCGATCGAGGAGGCAAACGCCCTCAACACAATCGGGTGGCTGTACGCCCAGCTCGGGGATTACAAGCGCGCCCTCGCGCACTGCCGCCCAGGACTAGCGGCATGCCGCGACCTCGGTGACCGGGACGGCGAGGCCGCGAGCTGGGACAGCCTTGGCTACGTGCACCACCGCCTCGGCGAATACGCTCAGGCCGCCGCATGCTACGAGCAAGCGCTGCAGCTGTCTCGTGATCTCGGCATCCGCCTCAACCAGGCTGTCATTCTCGGCCACCTTGGCGATACGCGCGAAGCGGCGGGCGACAAGCAGGGCGCCCGCGAGTCGTGGCGGCAGGCCCTGGCCATCCTCGACGACCTGCATCACCCGGACGCCATCCTGCTCCGGCGCAAGGCCCGCGATCCAGGCGTCAGTTGCCCTGCTCCGCTCGGCGATCCAGCTCCTAGCGCGGCGCGCTCCCGTGCCGCCTGCCGGCCGTACTTCCGGCCCGCGCTGAACACCCCCGGCCGCGCCAGCAGCGTCTGACTCGCCCGCCAAGCCCGCGCCAAGCCCGTGCCAAGTCGGCGCGGGCAAGCTGAGGCCGCCCCGGAATTTCGTGCTGAAGGAAGGCAGCCCAGTGGGTCGAGCGTGACCGGGATAACGAACTACGTCGACGCCACAGCAACTTGCTTGCCTACGCCTGGCGCATGGAGCGTCACGCCGAACAGGGGCCGGCTCGGGCGTGCCATTCGTCTCGCAACGAAGGAGTACATAATGTTTGAACTCAGACGCAAAGTGCGCGTCGGGGGAGTCGCGGCGGTCGCCGCGACGGCGCTGCTGGCTGCGGGCTGCGGCGCCAGCTCGACCAGTACCAGTTCTTCCTCGTCTTCTGGCGCGTCCGTCAAGGGCGCGGTGGCGACGCTGGCCAACCTGAACGGCGCTGGCGGCAACTGCATTTTCCAGCTTGAGGGCACGCAGTGCTACAGCGTGACGAACTACGAGGACTTCGAGTACCTCATGGTCCGGCCGCTGTACATGTTCGGCGGCAACAGCAGCACCTCGATCTCGGTGGACTACCCGCTGTCCCCGGCTGACGCGCCGGTGTACAGCAATGGCGGCAAGACCGTGGTCGTCAACCTGAAGGGCTGGAAGTGGTCCAACGGCGAGAGCGTGGACGCCAAGGACCTGATCTTCGACCTGAACCTGGTCGAAGCGGAGAAGACCAACGATGCCGCCTACACTCCCGGCCTGCTGCCCGACAACCTGGTGTCGTATACGGCGACCGGGCCCGACCAGGTGACCATGGACCTGAAGCAGGCCTATTCCAGCATCTGGTTCACCTACAACCAGCTCGCGACCCTGACACCGTTCCCGATGGCGCTGGATGTTTCCAAGCCTGGCGCGGCGGCGGGCAGTGGCGGCTGCACGACGGACAGCGCGGCTGACGGCTGGGCCAAGTGCAAGGCAGTCTGGACGTTCCTGGACGCCCAGAACAAGGACACCGCGACCTTTGCGACCAACCCGCTGTGGCAAGTCGTGGACGGCCCGTGGAAGCTGACGTCCTACAACGTCGACGGCAACTACACGTTCGTGCCGAACCCGGCGTACTCCGGCAGCCCGAAGCCGTCGATCGCGGAACTGAAATTCCAGACCTACACCTCCGACACCGCTGTCTATACGGCGCTGAAGACCGGCGCGCTGAGCACCGGCGGCGCGCAGACCAACGGCACCGATGTGCCATCCACGGACCTGGCGCCGGCCGGCAAGGGCTTCCTGCCGCCGTCCAACCCGCTGGCCTCGGCTGGTTACGTACTGCAGCCGGCCTACGAGTTCAGCACCGGGTTCGCCTACATCAACTTCAACAACCCGACCTACGGGCCGGCGTTCAAGCAGCTGTACTTCCGGCAGGCGCTGATGGAGCTAAACAACCAGCAGGGCATGTCCACCTCCGTGGGCCGCGGTTACTGGTATCCGACCCCGGCGGGCGTGCCGCCGGAGCCACTCAGCCAGTGGGTCTCCTCGGACATGACGGAGAACGGTGGTCAGGGTCCCTACCCCTATGACCCGGCCAAGGCCGAAGCACTGCTGGCCGCACATGGCTGGCAGAAGGTGGGCGGCGTGCTGACCTGCGAGACTGCCGGCACTGGCGCCGCTGACTGCGGGGCCGGTGTCGCCAAGGGAACGCAGGCCAAGTTCGGCATGCTCTACACCTCGGGCATCTCGATCCAGGCGGACATGGTGGACGTGCTGAAGTCCGGATTCGGGCTGGCGGGCATCCAGCTCACGCCCGAGGCCGAGACGTTCAACTCGCTGCTCGGCGACACCACGCCGTGTACTCCGACCGAGTCGCGCTGCAACTGGACGTTCCTGTACCTGGGCGGCTGGGGATTCAACGGACCCGGCTTCGAGCCGACCGGCGAGCCGCTCTACCAGACGGGCGTACCTAACAACTCCGGGAGCTACTCGGACCCGATGATGGACTCGCTGATCAACGCCACCCACACGAGCAGCAGCCTGGCCACCTTCCACCAGTACGCCAACTACACCGCGACCCAGGTGCCCGTGCTCTGGATGCCATGGGCCGTCGCAACGCAGGCAGTCAACGTCAACCTGCACAACGTCACGCAGAACCCGCTGAACATGTTCTACCCGGAGTTCTGGACGTGCAGCAACAAGACCTGCTGACCTGCTGACGGCGGCGCGGCAGCAGGAGTTCGCAGGTTCGGCCCCGGTCGTCGTGCTGGTCCTCGGCCAGCGCGACGACCGGACCGGACGTACCCGCGACGCCTTCCGCCGCGTGCATCAGGCTGAGCGTTGCGGCTAACGTACATGGTGGGCGTTCCCTGATCTGCGGGCGCGAGAGGACGTGGCCATGGCCGAGCATGATCTGGTGATCCGCGGCGGCGTCGTGGTCGACGGGACCGGTGCCCCGCGCCGCACCGCTGATGTGGCCGTGTCCGGTGGCTGGATCACCGAGGTCGGCCGGGTGGACGGCCGCGGCGGCCGTGAGATTGATGCCGACGGGGCGGTGGTCGCGCCGGGCTTTGTTGATATCCACACCCACTACGACGGGCAGGCCACCTGGGATTCACGGTTGCAGCCGTCGGCGTGGCACGGCGTCACGTCAGTGGTCGCGGGGAACTGCGGTGTGGGGTTCGCGCCGGTGGTCCCGGCGCACCATCAGCGGCTGATCGACTTGATGGAGGGCATCGAGGACATCCCGGGGACAGCGCTGCACGAGGGGCTGCCGTGGACGTGGGAGTCCTACGACGAATACCTGGACGTCCTCGCCGGCCGGCAGTTCGACCTCGATATCGGCGTCCAGGTGCCGCATGCCGCGCTGCGGGTGCACGTGATGGGGGAGCGGGCCGTCGCCGGTGGCGCGGCGACGGACGGGGAGATCTCGCGGATGGCGGCGCTGGCCGCCGCGGCGGTCGAGGCGGGGGCGCTGGGCTTTTCCACTTCTCGCACGCTCAATCACAAGAGCGTGGACGGTGAGCTGACGCCGTCTTACGACGCTGGCGTGGACGAGTTGCTCAAGATCGCCGCGGCGGTCGGCGGCACCGGCTGCGGCGTGCTGCAGCTGGTGACGGACTTCCTCGACATCGACATGGATGGTGAGATCATGACCTCGATGGTGCGCGCTTCTGGCCGGCCGCTATCGGTGTCGCTGCTGCAGACCCATTTCGATCCGGCTGGCTACCGGACTGTCCTGAAGCGGATCGCAGCGGCGAACGCCGCGGGCCTGCCGATCCGGGCGCAGGTCGCCGCGCGCGCCGTCGGCCTGGTCATGGGCCTGGAGCTCACGCTGCACCCGTTCATGACCAACCCGGTCTGGCGGGAGGTGGCGCACCTGCCGCTCGCGGAGCAGGTCGCCCGGCTGTCCCGGCCGGAGGTGAAGGCCGCGGTGCTGGCCGCGCAGACCAGGGAGAAGCGGACGGCGCTGATCGGCGGGCGGCTGATCGACAAGTACCAGCTGATGTATGAGCTGACTGACCCGCCGCAGTACGAGCCGGACCCCCGCGACTCGGTCGCCGCCCGCGCCGGGCGTGACAGCCGCGACCCAGCGGACCTGGCCTACGACCTGCTGCTCGCCGGCGGCGGCCGCGGCCTGCTGTACGTGATGACGGCGAACTTCGTAGACGGCACGCTGGAGCCGGTGCGGGAGATGCTTGCGGACCCGTGGACGCTGCCTGGGCTGTCCGACGGCGGCGCGCACGTCGGCTCGATCTGCGACGGGTCGTTCCCGACCACGCTGCTGCAGCACTGGACGCGGGACCGCGCCGCCGGGACGATAGAGCTGGAATTCCTGATCCAGCGGCAGTGCCGCGACACCGCGGCGGCCGTGGGGCTGGCCGACCGCGGCGTGCTGGCACCCGGCTACCGCGCCGACCTCAACGTCATCGACCTCGACGGCCTGCGGCTGCGCCGCCCTGAGGTGCACCACGACCTGCCCGGCGGCGGACGGCGGCTGCTGCAGCGGGCCGACGGCTACCGGCACACGGTCGTGCGCGGAGTCGAAACCTACGCCGACGGCATCGACACCGGCGACCTGCCCGGACGTCTCATCCGCGGTCCGCAGGCCGTGCCTGTATAACATCGCCGCAAGTGCGCCGTTACGCAGGGCCGCGAGCAGCTAGTTGCCGCCGTTCCCGTGGTCGTGTCCGCCACTTTGCCCATCTCCGTGATGGTGCTGCTGAATCGCAGTCACGATCACGGTGCTGCCGACCGGCACCTGTCCGCTGGGCTCGATTGATACCACCGTGCCCGGATCTTGCGACTGTTCGCCCCGCGTAACGAAGCTGACCTGTGGTCGCAGTCCAAGGCCCTGCAGCGTGTCCTCCACCGCGCCGACCGGCTGCCCGATCAGGGCGCTGGAATCAACAGTCACCGTGTCGGGGGCCGGGCTGCTGGACCGACTGGCCGCGGGCGACGTCGCCGGCGACGACGCGGGCGGAGTTACCGGTGGCGTGGCCCCTCCCGTCGCGCTGCTGACCAGCCAGCCGACTAGGCCTGCCACCACCGACGCAGCCCCGATCGCCAGCGCGACTCTGCGGCGAGACCAGGCGCGATCAACCCGCTGGCGGGCCGACGGCAAGTCGTCCGCGTCGGTTGCGTGCCACGGTGGCGGCACCTCCCCGAGAGTGCCTGGAAGCTCGAGCGCCATCGTCAGCGCAGGCCCAGCCCGGTGACTCGGAACGTAGCCGTCCGGCTCCAGGCGGCCGGCGGCCAGCAGATCTCGCAGCTCAGCCGCGCGAGCCGAGGCGAGCCGAGCACTGGCGGGCCGAGCTGCCGGATCCCTGGCGGTCAGATCGGCGACGAAGTCCGCAACCGGTGCCGGTACCGACGACGGCAGAGCCGGCAATGCCCGCTGACCATGCGCGAGCACGATCTCCATCGGCGTGCCTTCATAGGGCCGCACGCCAGTCAGGCACTCATGCGCGAGGATGCCAAGGGAGTAGAGGTCACTGGCCGGGCCAGCCGTCTGGCCGGCGACCCGTTCCGGCGCGAGATACGCGGGCGTGCCCATCAGCTGACCGTGCCGGGTAATCGGCGCCGACCCCGCCGCATGCGCGATCCCGAAGTCCGTAATCTTGACCTGGCCGGTGCTGGTCAGCAGGAGATTGGCCGGCTTGATGTCGCGATGGACGAGCCCGGCCTGATGAGCGGCGTCCAGGCCCGCAGCGGCCTGAGCGACGATGTCCATGACCCGCTCCGAATCAAGCGGACCGTCGGCCAGCACGTCCGCCAGCGAGGGTCCGTCGATCAGCTCCATGACAAGGAACGGCCGGAACTCTGCGTCGCCTTCGCGATAGTCGTACACCTGGGCGATCGCAGGATGACTCAGGGAAGCAGCGTGCTGGGCCTCGAAGCGGAACCTGGCCTGCGTCTCTGCATGCTGGGCGTACTCGGCTCGGAGCAACTTGACCGCAACGGGCCGGGCCAGCATCTGGTCCTCAGCACGCCACACCTCGCCGACGCCACCGGCGGCGATCTGATTGACCAGCCGGTACCGGCCAGCTAGCAGAACAGTTATGTGAGTCACGACGATCTGACCTTATCGGGCACCCGAAGGCAGTCTAAGCCGTCCGGGCAGTCTCGCTCGGCAGCAGCCGAAATCCGGTGCATCCTATCGACTCGCACCGGATTTCGGCTGTTCAGCGCCGTGGCTAGGCCCTGTCCAGAGCCTCCCTGGGCTGGTTTGCCTGGGTGTGGACGCCGGCGTGGATGTGGTCGACCGCCGCCTTGCTCCCGCCTCCAGGCAGCCAGGCCAGCCATCTCGGCACCTGCCAGCTTCGCTCGCCCAGCAGCGCCAGGGCCGAGGGCACCAGGATGCCCCGCACCACGGTCGCGTCAATGAGGACCGCCGCTGCGAGTCCGACGCCGAGCATTTTCAGGTCGATGACCGACAGCGTGGCCAGGATCGCGAAGACGGCTACCATGATCACCGCCGCGCTGGTCACCACGCCAGCACTGCTGGCGATGCCGCCTACCACCGCTTCCTTGGTGTCGGCGCCGCGCATGCGCAGCTCCCGGATCCGGCTCAGGATGAACACGTGGTAGTCCATGCTCAGCCCGAACAGGAACACGAACATGAACAGCGGGATCCACGGGACGATCGCGCCGTAGCTCGTGAAGCCGAGCAGTCCCTGCAGCCTGCCGTCCTGGAAGATCAGCGTGCCCAAGCCGTAGGCCGCGCCCACTGAGAGCAGGTTCAGCCCGACTGACACGAGCGGGATGGCGAGTGAGCGGAAGGCGACCAGCAGGAGCACGAACGCCAGCACCGCCACCACCGAGAGGACCAGCGGGGTCCGCGAGTGCAGCGACGCGATGTCGTCGTAGTTGTTGGCGGTGTTCCCTGTCACCGCGTAGGAGATTCCCGGCACCTTGCCCAGCGTCGCCGGCAGCAGGTCGTTCCGCAGCGTCAGCAGCGCGGTGTCGGAGACCGCGTTGGTCCCGTTGCCCGCGAGCGGCACGTTCACCACTAGCGCCCGGCCGCCGCCGACCGACCCGGAGGTGACTGGCGGCCGGATCGCGCCACGCGTGGATGCCGACCGCGCCAGATCGGCCAGTGCGTGCCGCACCGCCGGG